>OJNK01000026.1_pt1 | contig 125385 bp, 115 predicted proteins | sample 1597811 | NCBI WGS metagenome assembly OJNK01 (sample SAMN00265073, study PRJEB22529) | human gut metagenome
TCCTGTTACAGTCACCTTGTCTCCAACATTCACTTTGTTTGAACCTGCTTTTGCAGAAATATTTAAATTTTGTCTAGCTTCATAACAAACAGCATTTTGTTCATAAGCATATACCCCAGTTATACTAGTTTGAATAACAAAAACTCCACATATAACCCCTGCAATCAACAATTTACATTTTTTCATAATACATCCTTTCCTGCATATCGTAAATATGCATTTAAATTAATATATTCTAGAGCCTATCATCCTAGAATTGCTAATACTTTTCACACATTATAGCATATTAATTACTAATAGGGCAAGTATTTACACACTTTAAACAATGAATACATTTTTTTCATCAATATTTGAATATTCAAATCCCACCTCATCTATCTGCATTACTATTGCTTTAACCGGACAAATCGAACAGTAAGCCGCACATCCACAACAATCTTCTTTGTTCCATATTTCAGAAAGGTAGTCTTGTCTTCCGTGATTACTGTAGCTCATTATAAGATGCGAGGACGGAGCACATGAATGGCTCAGAATTCCAAGGCATCAGTGTAGCAATGATAAGTGCCACAGGATCCACCGGATGCTGCCCGACATACTTATAATCCTTTAACTTTTTGAATTGTCTTCTCAAATAAATACGAAAATATAACTACAACAACTACTGTAATTATTGGAAAACACCATGAAAATAAGGTTGATTTAATATCCACTTTAAATATCTTACTACATACATGAGATATAACTATACTCATAGGCACATGGAATATATATACCCATAAAGACAATTTTTCCCCTAAATACTCCATTTTTTGACTTATAGAATATCCCCCATTTTTTATAGCAAACAAGAATATAGCTGTAGCATAAGGAATATAACCAATACTTGAAAAATTAACTTTCAAACTAAATAAAATTGGTATACATGCTATCATCATTCCAATCATGCCACAAAATACCAACACCCTATTTTCAATTTTTTTGATTTTTTCTATTTCTATATTATAAATATAATATCCTAACAAAAACCAGGTTAAAGAACCTGTTACAAAATTAATCTTCCAAAACCAATTACAATTTATTGTTTCACATGTAGTTCTTAATATTACTTGAAGGACAAAAAGTAATGGCATAACTTTTAACATTTTTTTCTCTAATTTAAATTTTACTATTATATACCAGAATATATATGTTTCACTTTGTGCTATTAAATACCATAGCGGAATCGCAAAATCAATTGTACAAAAAACGAAAAATTTAATAAATGCCTTTATACTTACAATGCTATGAAGCCATGTTACTATGTTATTATTCCTTAATTGCTCAATGCATTCTATACAAAAGAAAACTATATATGCAAACAACAAAATTTTTAAAATTTTATATAATCTTCTTTTAACAACTTGTTCTTGTCCCCCCCCAGCATAGTATCCGGCAATCACAAAAAATAATGGTACTGCATAACCGCAAATATTTTTCAATATTAAACCGAATCTATCAGGGAATGTGACATGTATAAAAACTACACATATACAAGCAATTCCTTTAATGAAATCAAGCATTGGGTTTCTATTCTTATTCATACTTACAAGCACTTCTCCTTATTTCAATTCATATAATTAGTTTTTCACTGTATTGATTAAGATATATTTCATTTTACCAATAATTGACTAGTAACACTTTCTACCTTCATTTAAATTTTAGAACTTTCTTTCTAATGCTATAGCGCATTTATCTTAACAGGACAAGTCTTAATGCAAATTGAACAACATACACACCTTGTCTTATCAATAATCGGATATTCAAATCCCATTTCATCTTCACTCATTGTTATTGCCCGTTGTGGACAAATAGAATAACATGCTGCACAACCACAACATTCATCTTTATTATTAAAAAGTACTGGTATATCTCGCATAATTTAGTTCTCGCTTTTCATATTATTTTTTTAATATATATCTAGCTAATTTTTTTATTTTTCTATATGCTCTATGAATTATAGAAACTTTATTATATTTTTTGTAACATTTACTAAAACTCATTATATCTAAATCTTTTAAAAAGTAATATCCCTTTTCAGGTACATTAGCAGAGGCCATAAGCATTGGATTCCCGCCGAAAATAGAATCAAAGTTTTTCCTATAAATGTTAAAATTCTCCGTAATACTTTCGAATATTTCTTTACCCTTCTTTGAATTTATCAAAAGAAGTGATGTTCCCTTATCATCATCCAGTTCTTCATCAATACCCCAAAAATCTGCAAATGTTATATCACTCTTCCTTGGAAATCCTTTAAACTTACAATTTCCACAACATGGTCTTATGTAAAAATTAGATGTCAAGTATCCTTTCATAAATAGATTATCATCTCCATCCTTAATACAATAACTGCCATCTTCAAAATCTAACCGTGTTCTTGTGGGAGATGTTTTCCATCCACCTTCTTTATATTTAAACCACACTCTGGTTATTTTTTTATTTTCTTTTTCCTCTATTTCACTTAACCAAGATCTTAGTGCTTTAGGAGAGTTCATTCCTCTACATATGAAATCCATTGTAACTAAGTTATCATAATTTTTACCCAGAAAAGCATATAAACCTGCTACCTGACAGGGAGAACCACAAAATCCCACTAATATACCATTATTCAAGTACTTTTTGATTTCAATAAATATATTTCCTATATTACTACTTATATATTTTGACTGTCGCAACGCTTCTAATTCTAATAAATCTTTAGCAATCGCATGCTCTACCATGTTATTCTTATTATATTTTGCTCCAACGACTATTCCATTGTTATTAATAATATATTTTGCAAATTCTGTAAAAGCTCCACCTGAAGTACTATAAAATCGAGTCGTCTCATTCTTTGACCATACTGCGTATGTATCTGGTCTCTCTAATCTTTCAATCATTTTTCCCATTCAACCTTTTCTCTAATTATATGCGCCGGTACTCCTCCAACCAATGCTCCTGCCGGAACATCATTTGTCACAAGTGCTCCTGCCGCTACTACTGCTCCATCTCCAATATTTACACCACTTAAAACAGTTACTCTCGTTCCTATCCATACATGATTCCCAATATAAACCGGCTTAGTATTTCTATTTCCGCAAAGTTCATGAGCATCAGAATCCATAATTGTAAAATCATGTGAGATAGCACAATCATTTCCAATAACAATTTGTTTATGACATCTTATCTTACAATCACTATTTATAAAAGAATCTCTTCCCAATTTAAGACATGCTCCATTAAACAATATTATATCCGCTCCATACATGAATGAGAAACCATCACATTCTAAAATAGAGTTTTCATCCATTCTTAAAATAGATGATCTTCCATTTTTACCAAACCTATTAGCATTTAAAGTTAAATTTCCATTTAAAATAATTTTTGATCCTTTTTTTAGCTTTAAAAAATCACATTTATCACATTCCAATATTGCATCACCATTAATATGTGATTTATAAATAAATGTAATTACTGTTCTTTTTATTTTTCTAAGTGCTCTTTTTAACATATTCTTTCCTTAATAAATATTTCTATTATTACATATGTTGGCGATACCATAAAGTATCGCCAACATATAAGCTATTTCGTAACAACCAATATTGCAGTGCTTCTCGTAACTTTACCTGTATTATCTTTCACTTCCACAAAAAATTCTCTATTTCCGGTGCTTCCTGCTGTCCATGTATAGCTTGATTCCTTAACAAATTGTGATGTAAGTCGTGACCAGCTGTCTGTATCCTTATTATGCACTAAATAACTGTATGTATATGGCGCTGTTCCTCCTGTTGCAGTTCCGCTTACAACCACCTTCTGTCCTACATTTAGCTTGCTCTTATCTGCCTTTGCGCTGATTGCAAGATTCTCTTCTTTTACAGTTGACACAGCTACTGCACTGCTTCGCACTACTTTGCCGGTACTGTCTTTTACTTCCACAAAGAATTCTCTGTTTCCGGTGCTTCCTGCTGTCCATGTGTAGCTTGATTCCTTAACAAACTGTGGTGTAAGTCGTGACCAGCTGTCTGTATCCTTATTATGCAGGAGATAACTATATGTATATGGCGCTGTTCCCCCTGTTGCAGTTCCGCTTACTGTTACTTTCTGTCCTACATTTACCTTGTTTTTATCTGCACTTACACTGATACTTAAATTTTGCTTCCAATGAGCCCAAAGAGCCTGACTTCCTGTTAACACATCTCCTTCTTTAACTTTAGTACCACCATCCTTTTCTGTATACCACCCCTCAAATGTATAACCATCTCTATATATTGTCGGACTTCCCTGAAATTTAGGGTTTTCATATTGTGCATACAATACTACACTATCATTTTTGCTGTATGTATCTCCCGCAAAATAAGTGATACCACTACCATATTTATCGGTGTTCCAACTCAAAAATGAGCAACTGAAGTACTGACCTCTCCGAGAAATAGTACCACCATTAGGATTGTAATATACAATATATGACTTATCTGGCTTATTAGAACTAATTAATATATCTTTTCCATAATGTTTTTGTTCTGATTCGGGTGCATTCTGGCCACCATTTGCATCATATTCAATTGTATAAATATCATGTACATCTAATGTTTTCTCTAGGGCTATATCCTTCCCATTTATAATTATAGTAGTTTTACATTTATATTTTCCAATGCTAGAAGCAGTAAATTCCAGACTGCCAGAATCTTCCTTATTGTAACTTTTTTCTTTAATTTTTTCACCACTCGGTGAATACACTTCCTGTTTTACTGTATATTCTCTATTTCTATATTGATTAAATGCTAGATTGCTATTAGCATCAAACATTTTGTACCAGTAAATAACTTTTTGATTTTTTTCTACACTATCAACTTGACTGGAAAATGCATCATTAAGTGACACACCATCTTCTATCTGATCTTTCCTTTCAATAAAATTTAACGTTCTCTCACTATTTCCATTCCAATCTCCTGTAACCTCTACTTTTCCTTTGTATGTTCCTCCTGTCCTTGCATTTCCAATTTTAATCCAATTATTATCATTATTATAGGTATACGAGAATGCTTCTGTTCCCTCTGGATTATATATGGTTTCTTTAACAGAATAATTACTACTCATAAGTTGATCTAAATACTTACCTGAATTTTTGTCAAAAATTTTATAACATAAATAAACATCATCTTGTGTATTACATTCCTTAATCTCATTTCCCATAGGCGTATCAGAAAACCACATTTCCATTTGCATATGATAACTAGGAGGAATTGTTCCACACATATATTCGGCATTTCCAGAAAGTGCAACCCAGCCTTGTCCACTACTCAATTTTCCCCATGTATATCCACCATTATCTATTTTTTCGCAAATATAGATTTCAGTCCCATTAGATAGTGTTCCAACAATAGAATTTGATGTTGAAGGTCCAGATCTAATATTCAAAACAGATGAAACAGATACCTTCCATCGTTCAGTTCCTTTGTGATCATCACAATTATGTACCGGAATATCTGGATAATAATTATAATATCTGTACACAGAAACTCCTGCATTTTTAGATTTAAATGTACTAAAACTTTGTGTGTAATGCTTTACAGTTCCACGTCCATCCGAATTTGCGTCAAATATCTCAATTGTATTAGCACTTCCATCTACATTAACACAAATCATTGAATGTGGATTTCCTGAAGAATTTCTTCTTACCTGGATATAATCTCCGGGTGCAGCTTTTTCTAATAAGTTTTCCAACTGTCCTGCTGAATATCCAGGTCCTAAAGTTCCAATTGTCTTTATGTCACTTGCTACATTATTTAATTTGTAATTTGTTGGATTACTTGAAAGCGCACCGTTACCAACTTGTTTTGATCCTCTATTAAATACATTATCAAATATCATATGTGCGAATCCATAACATTGGCTACCGCCTGCATAACTCCACGTTCCTGTTCGTCCAACATACTGTTTCATTAAACTTTCAAGCTTTTGTGATACATCATTTCTTGTAATAGCGTATGCCTTAATAGACGGTGTCAACGTAACCATTAAACACATTGCAATACAACAAACTACAAGTTTCTTAAACTTTTTTTTCATATGAATACCTCCCTGTGTTATATATTATAATTGCTTAAAATCGCAATTGTCCGGATCGTATCTTAATCTACTATTAATATTAATCCCCATAATCTGTTCAATCTCACTTTCTGTCAATGAAAAATCATTAATATCTAAATTAGCTATCATATGCTCTATATTTGACGAATTAACAATAGGGATGTTGCCAATCTGTTGATGCCATCTTAATATAATTTGCGCTAGTGTTTTATTATACTTTTGTGCTATGGGCAGCAAACATGTCTTTCTTAACCTCTCATCCATTCTAGCTGTTGATGTATATGCCATTATCTGGATCCCACAATTATTACAATATTCTCTCAATTCATTTTGTGTAAACAACGGATGACATTCTACCTCATTTACCATAGGCATAATCGTAGCATATGATTTTAACTCTTCTAAATGATGTATATTAAAATTACAAACACCTATCGCCTTACATTTACCTTCACTATATAATTTTTCCATTTCTTTCCAACTATCTATAAAATGTCCTTCAACAGGCCAATGCATTAAATACAAATCAACATAATCTGTTTTCAATGCTTTGAGACTGTTTTCAAGCCCTTCTCTTACACTTCCATTATATTGATCTGTATTACATAATTTAGTAACTAAAAAATAAGACTCTCGTGGATATTTATTTAAAGTATTTCCTAATACCAATTCGCTTGCACCGTAAGCTCTAGATGTATCGAAGCACTTGCAGCCATGCTGCATGGAAATATCAACAATCTTCGATAAATTAATATTCATTAATGCATTCTTTTTATCCTTATTCAAAATTACTTTGATTTTATTTTTAGCTATTTTTGCTTTTCTCTTAATGCCTGTTGAATATATATTTGTAATTCCCGTTCCAAAACATAAATCCGGCATTATAACATCATTACATAAAACAATATCTTTCATTTATCCTAACCTCTTATCTTTTCTTTAACATTCTAAATAATATACCTTTTGCTTGTATATACTCATCCTTTTTCCGAAAAACTAAATTTTGCACAAAAAACGGAACCAAAAGGCAAACTACCAACTTTAATATTAATTCTAATATCCCTCCAATATTAATATTTAAACAAACAAAATAAACTATTAAAGATGTTATCAACGTAATCAATACATATTTTGAAATATCTAATATATAGGAATACAATGACTTTTTATACACTAATGAGAACAGGTTATGTATCAACCATGGCATTGAAATAAAAATATAGCTTAAAACCGTTGATAATATAATTCCATATAATCCACAATACTGCACTAAAACTATATTCAATATCAAATTAACACTGGCACCAACTAATGGACGAAATCTATCAGAATGCCATAATCCTGCCGCATCTTTAATTGAAGCCCATAACATAGCAAGTTCCAAGCAGTAAAATAATACACAAAATAGAATCACAAATCTATAATCAAGAATATATTTGTTTCCAACCCACAATCTTATAAAAGGCTGATATAATCCAATAAAACAACAACAACAGATACACAAAATATAACATATTATAAATGAAAACACTTTAAAATCCTTATAATTTTTTTCAATTGTCTCTGTTACTAAGCTATTACCAATTCCAGCCGTTATAGAACTAAATAAAACAGTAATGAATCCGCAAACCGCATTCATAATAAAATAATAATTTTGATAAACCGCTAATGTTGTCAACCCCAGAAAAGCTGATATAACGATTGTATCAGCTGAGTTTGTAATAGTACCTCCCAACTTTGCTGTGAACAAATCTCTTATTCTACGATTTATAGTTTTTATTTCTGAACTTTCTAACTTGCCATTCGGTCTATAATCCGGAAACATCTTAGTAACAACCATTGCAATAACAATATTTGTCATTGCCTGTGTAAATAGCGCCACTATCACATATGCATAATAGTTTTTGAACAAAACTAATACTAAAATCTGCAATGCGTATTGAACCGTATTTGTAACTAATGTTACCTTACTTGTAACATCTGTCCTTTGATGTGCATCCAGCAAACAATTTTTATATGCAAATAGCCAATATGATAATACCGTAACCGCTAAATTTAAAATATATAATATATAAATATTAATATCAGGTGGTACATCGCTCTTTATAAGTTTAGGTATAAACGGCGTCAAAAATGCACCAATAATTGCAATTACTAATCCTATAACTCTATAATACATACGATATAGCTTCATCAATGCACAGATTCTTGTTTCGTCATCTATTGCAATAGGCTTGTACATACTATACACCATTGCACTTCCAACACCAAGTTCTGCTAAGTTAAGCACCTGTAATATTGAGGTAAACAAACTATTCAATCCCAGATACTGTACTCCCATTAAGTAAATCATTACCGTACGCATAACAAATGGAATTACTATCTGATAAGCTTTTAGCATAACTCCAAATACAATATTTCTGCCTGCGTTTTTTGTTCGTTCTATTTTCATCTGTAACTTCCTTTAGTGTTTAATAATGTATTATATAATCTTCACTTTACTCGGATTTGTTAACATAATTTTTTGTAGATTAGCTTGTCTTTCTTCATCTAGTAATAAATATTCAGACAATAACCTCTGATATTTTTCTCTTCTTCTTTTGTAATCTTACATTAAATCATCAGATTTTCAAATTTTTCTTCTGAAATTTCATCCATAATATTGCTATAATCTGTATTCTCCAAAAAGAGTCGAACATAAAATTTCTCAAGAGTACGTCCATAAAATCTACGGGAGAAAAATTCTATCCTCGGTTTCTCTTTTATATCCTGATAATCTCTTTGACCTAAATATGTATCAAACTCTTGATACATATTTAAAAATGAAATAATAACATGTACTGTCGAATACGGATTATAGATTTTATTCATCTTATCGACATATTTTGTATTTTCATTAATTAAACTGTATATAATGTACTCACTGGAAATATACTTAATCCATTAATTACGTTGAGCTAAAATGAGTTCTAAATCATATCTCATATTCCTCGCTAATATATTATATTCGCAGTATATTCTTCTATAAAGCTCATATAGTGAATTAAAAATATAAAATATCAATACAATACTAATTGCCGCTAAAATAAGAATTCCAATTTTTTGTTCATCATTATAATTTAATATAAATAAAGACCCAGCTGATGTGATAAGTGGAACAACCGCTATTCCTAAGATATATTTCAATCGCGTAAGAAATGTATCCTTTTGTATTTTCTCATATTCTTTGCACTCATCTATCAAAGTGCTAATACATGCACTACTACCTATCTTTAGCTTAATAAGCATTTTTTCAAACTCTTTTAATATTTCGTCATTATAGTTTTTTGCAATATCATCAAAATTATTTACAACAAATTTATCTGCCAATATGCACGTAATACATGTAATTATAACACTTATACAATATGTTATAATTACCCCCACATTACATTTATTAATTTCACATACAAATAGTAATATAAAATCAATTGTTACTAACCCAATTAACACTTTTATATTAAATGGTATATCTTTTTTATTATCGTCTCTCAATTTTTTATATATTTCCAATACTTTAAAAAACATTGTTCTACCTTCTCATATTATTCATCTTAAATATCATCAATATTTTTTGTTTGCCTAATAATGAAATTTCGTAATATATTCTTTTCTTCTTTCAAATTACAATATCCATTAGAGTAGTCATGTTCTAATACTTCATTCGTTAAACCACTATTAACATACTTTCTCTTTAAATCAAACTTATCAAATAAAGTGTCCATTCTAGACATCATACCTGGTGTTCCCACACGGTCATATAACAAAAAAGGTCTATCATAAATAAACGAAAAAACACATGCATGAAAAGAATCTGTCATAATAAGGCTTGCATTTTTTATCAAATATACAAAATTTGAAGGGTTTATGCTATATAATGTCTCACATCTTTCATCGAATATTCGATAAACTTTTATATTAAATTCTTTACTATATGCATTCAAATCACGTTCTGCCTGCTCAGATGTTCCTCCGAGGAAGTATGCAAGAATATATTTTTCATTCTTACCTATACCTTCTGGTTGCTCAATTATTTCGTTCCAATCTTTTGCGGATAACATAAGTGTAGGATCTATTGTTACTATAGAATCCTTTCCTGTTAATACTTTTATTATTTTTCTTCCTGCCTCTTCACGAACACATATTTCTGGAATTCTATTTAAATATTTTTTAAACCATGGTTTCCAACTTTCTGGAATATCATCACATCCAAAACTAGGAGAAACACAAAGGACCTTATCTTTTGGTGCGAACGAAGCTAAATATATTGATTGTTCCATTTTAGGATTTGCCTCATCCCACCATTTTGGATTCCAAAGTTGATCCGAACCAAGCACATAAAAATCAGCATCCGGAATATCAGAAAGATTATTTACATTAAATGTTTTAATATATCTTTCATTAAATTTATCAAGTTCATCATATCGTTTCTGTATCTTTCTCCAGTATACTCTATGCTTTGCAAATCTATAATTTGTTAACTTATTTATTAAAAGCTTCAATTTCCAAATATTGTTCATTTTGATTTTTTCTTTAAATGAAATTGTTACTACATCATAATTCAAATTTTCAAATATCTTTTGAACGGCATAATTTTGAAGTCTATTCCCCATATTTGGATTCGGATCATATATTGTTATAATAACTACTTTTTTTTTCATAGTTGGTCTCCATAAAAAAATTCATAAAAATTCTAAAACTAATCTATACGTCTAGCCGTTTTAGATTGATGCTTAATGTATCCCTTCCAGGCTACCAGTGTATAGATTGTCTTAAGGCTTTCTGCGTAACATTTGTTTCTTATTTGGTAAGTAAATAACTTTCTTGCATATCTTTTATAAATATTTCTACAAAATTTATTTCCATTATTTAGAAATATTTCATCCATACAATATTTTTTTACAATGGTTTTGCAACAAACAGCAGTAGCTGCTTGCGCTGTTTTTTTAACATATCGATTACTCTCAAAAATATCACAAATTAATTCTCTCGCTATCAATTCATCCTTTTTTTTATTATTCCACCCTCCAGATGTCACCCCTGAATCGTTATGATAATAATTATATAGAGCTTTATCTAATACAACAATTTCATTCGATTTTTTTACACAATTTGCAAAATATAAAGTATCTTCTCCTATTGTCAAATCAGTATTAAATCGTATATTCTTAACAATTTTATATCTGAACAAACATCCCCAAACTGTAAAATGTGCTGTTCTTTCTAACCAATTATATTCATATGATTTTAAAACAATCTTTTTTCCACTATTTGCACTTTGATTTATACACTGATTTTTATAAATATCTGTCGAATAACAGTATGCTATATCTGTATTACATTTATCAATTGCATCTTTTAGTTCTGAAAACATGTTCTCTTCAATGGTATCATCCGGATCAACAAACGCAACATATTTTCCAGTACATTTTTCCAGCCCATAATTTCGTGCAGATGATACGCCACCATTTTTTTTGAAATAAACACTTATTCTTGAATCTTTTTTTATAAATTCATTACATAGTTCAAGAGAATTATCAATGGATCCATCATCTACTATGATTATTTCTAATTTTCTATAAGTAGATTTTATAATGCTCTCTAAACAACGTTTTAAGAACTTTTCTTTGTTATAAACTGGTATAATAACACTAATACATTCATCTATATTATTCATATACTCTTCTCTTCCTCTTTGAATGATATTGAAAAAATAATAATTCGACATGTGCAAAATATTTTCTGTATTACCATACAGCTATTGAAATTTTATACTTATTCTTCATTTAAAAATAATATAAACAATTTATATATCGCAGGTATATATGTTACTATCACCATCTTAAAATATGTATATAAATCCATATATTTTCTTATACTCTTTTTATTTTCCACAAATATATCTTTAAAATACCTACGCTCTTTTTTTATGGCCTTTGAAGATTTTATTATTCTGCACAATTGAAAATATGCGTTTAAGCCTAAGCTACATTGAGCCATTTCAACATATGATTGATATTTTTCCTTACATAAGCTAAGTATTTTATAATCAGAATTAATTGAACTTTTTGCAGCCTTACCATTATAACTTAAACCAACAAGCGAATCTGCATTTCTTACATACGAATATAAACACTTATTAATTACTTTGTACCGCCTAATTTTTAGTAAGCTTTCAAAAATAAACAGTCTATCCTCGCCAACTGATAATGCCTCATCAAATTTAATACCCTCTAAAACATTTTTCCTAAAAATTTTATTCCATAGATATGGAGATACATCATATGACCATCTAAGTAAATTTTCTAATGCTTTACATGAATTATAATATTCATTATCACTGTTTACTATCTTAGTTACATTATCACCATCAATTATATTAATTCCACAAGCAACTATATCAAGTTCATCAATATCAGCTTGATTTATTAATGTATGATACATTTCTTTATTAATAAAATCATCAGGATCCACGAAACCAATAAAATCGCCTGTAGCCTCAATAAGTCCAGCGTTCCTAGCACTAGATACCCCACCATTTTGTTTATAAATGTATTTAAATCTGCTATCTTTTTCACAAAATGATTTACATATTTTACCACTTGAATCGGTTGAACCATCATCTATCAATAATACTTCAATATCTTTATATGATTGTTCTGAAATAGATGTAAGAGATTTATCCAAATATGATTCTTTATTATATATGGGTACTATTATACTTATCTTCAACCTTCTAACTTTCTCCTTCTCATTCTATCATTTATCTTTGAAATATCTAAATTAGCTCCTATTGCAAAAAACAAAAAATTCATACCAACAGAAATTAAAACATCCTCGTTCATAGACCACAAAGCAACTACTATTCCCGTTATAATTAATATATCCTGCCTATTTTTCCAAAATCTCCACATCATAAATACAAAAATTACCATTGATATTATCATCATTAAAAATCCCCAATCTTGTAATAATAATATCATTCCTGAATCTACTAAAAAATATGGTAATCCTGTATCAACTTTATAATCCAAATTACCACCCCAAAAGCTATATCCAAACTTCTCTAATGAGAAGGCAGCAAGGTTAATTCTTCCTGATACAAACTGATTGAATGCCATGATAAACATTTTTAGATTTCCATTTATTGCACTTGGAAACAGATTTCTTATAAAATACGTATCTGAATATGAATATACATAAGCTGAATATATCCAAACCAATACTAAATTCAATAGTAATGAAATTGGAAAAATACCTATCCAAAGTCGGCTATGTATTATTTTTTCTCCAACTTTTATGTTACTAAGTACATACAAAACAATTGCTAAAGAAATACAAATAATAAATGAACCACTCTTGCTAAGAAAGCTTCCTAATATATATAAGACACTTGCCATGCCTAACGCTTTATATATATTGTCTTTGTTATAATATAGCTCTAGCAAAACTAGCGTTCCCATATTCATTGCTACATAATTTATATGTGTGTACCCGCCAAATACTATAGCAAATAAAACTACAGGTCCTTTTACATATAAAATCCAACGCACAATTTTATAAAATTCAACATGCATTCCAACAAAAATTGACATAATCGATATAATTAATCTAGTGTCACTTCCAAGACTCATTCTATATACACTTAATAATATAAGAAAGGCTAGTATTATAGATGATATTACTTTATTTTCAATATATTTAAAAATTTGAAGGCACCCAAAAATGACGCCTAAAAATAAAAGAATTCCTATTATAGCATTATTAAATTTCCATCCTCGTAAAGAATAATACGTTGTTATAAAAATGCAGTATAAAAAAGGCAAAACATCTTTAGTAGAAATTTTAACTTTGTACATATATAATACTATCTCCCGTATAAATTTTTCTTATGTCAATTTAGTACAATTTACGATATATTTTCATCTAATTACTCAAATTCTTTAACTTACTTTTTATATTTGTAACATTGCCAGTTCCAATTAACCTAGCTAAACGTCTCTTAAACCGTTGTCTTCCACTAGTCCAACTTGCACTATAATGATGTATTGAAATTGTATCCTTACACAACAAATTTTTACCACCATACGGATCAAAATATTTAGAAGGATATATTGTAATCTCATCCCAATAATTAACATTATCTATATTCCAAGTTCCAATTGAACTTATTGCTTCGCTATTCAAAATAGGGCAGGCTAATTCTAATTTCTTATTTACATCAAATTCAATATTGGAATATTTTTCTAACATTTTTTCGACAATATAACTATTCTTTTCAGCCCCAAAGCCTAAACCAGTTTGACATAATGATTGTGCCTGTTGTATCCCAATATAGCACTTGTTATCTAATAAATGATCCAACGATTTCAATAATTCTACGTCTGTATCAAGATAGATTCCACCATAATCAAAAACTATTTTCAACCTCGCATAATCCGAAACAAAAGCCCACGCTTTATTCTCATAAGCAACTCTGGCAAATGTATTATCTGATATATCAAAATTACTCTCGTTCCATTGCTTTATTTCATAATCCGGGCACATTTTTTCCCATGACTTAATACACTTCTTGACTTCATACGGTAATGGATTTCCACCAAACCAACAGTAATGAATAACTTTTGGTATCATAATTTCTCCAATCTTAAATATAACATTTCTGTTTTTATAATATAAATTTTAACTACTTCATCCAAAAAACATACTGATACGAATTATTATCGCTAACTTTAACCGCTGGAACTCCTGCATATGTAACTCCAGCTTCTAAAATACTTTTTACGACAACTGCATTAGCCCCAATTGTTACATCATTTGCAATAGAAATAGCTCCTATAACTTTACATCCAGTTCCCAAAAACACATTGTTTCCAATCACAGGCGCATCCCCACCAGACGCACCAACTGTAACTCCCTCGTGAATTCTTAAGTTATTTCCTATCTTTGCTTTGTCATTAATTTCTATACAGCCATAATGTGCAATACTCAATCCCTTTCCACAAACATTTGGAGCAATTCCTATTCCTAACTTTACCCCTAGCTTGTGAAGCACTATCTTATACCATATACTTAATATTTTTTTTGAGTATTCAGGTAGTATTCATATTTTCTCAAATAAATTTCATATCTCCATATTTCATCAGTAAAAGGCCTAGGATATTTTCTATTCACTCCCAATTGCTTACGATCTGCTTCCATATATTCTTTTAAATCTTTTTTCGTCTTAATCATATAGTGCATTCTCCTCATATGTAACATCTTCAATAAACATTTTATATGTCAGCTTGTTAATATATGTATCCGCATTCACTTGATGACATAATTCTTCAAAATTTTTCCCGCCATTTTTTAAAAGCATATTTCTCAAATCATCCCTATGCTTATTATTATAAGGTATATTCTGTATCATGTTCCTAGCCCAATCAAATTCATCATAAGCAATACTTAAAAAAAGATCTATTGACAAATAAACAATAAAATATTTTTCATTCTTCCAAAATTCAAAAAACAAATTTCTCATAAATCCCATTAATGGATTTTTTTTAGTAGATGCTAAAAAGAATGTTGCCCAGTATCCTTTACAAATTGGGAATTCCCAGTCATCTCCATGTTTAATTGTATAAAAACTATTATTATACATTTCTTCATCAAATTGCTTTGTCATATAACATGTTGGATCAATCCATATCCCACCATTTTCATATAATAAACAACATCTTAAAATATCTGAAAAAAGTGTAAAGTTTATCTTTCCCTTATTTACTTTATCAATTATATATTTAGGGATATTCGCATATTGATAATAATTAGATTTATCCAATAGTATTACTTTATGCTTTCCTGCATTCTTTTTAATACTACAAATACACTTTTTAATAATAGGGGGTGCATCATCAATACCTTGCCACCAAAAAATAAAAATATTATCATTTAAACTAATTTTTTGATCATTTAAAGAAATATTTTTCCATTCTAGTATAATATTTTTATACTTCTTTGCAATTATTTTCTTTGCTCTTTCATAATAAGACTGTATTATTTTATGTTTCAGCTTTCCATTAGAATTTCTAAAAATTGTTGTACATAAAAAATCTCCAATGGCAATCATTGGACTAAAATGCCAAAATTGCCCCCACCATCTTCTACATATATTTTTTATTCTTTTTATCATATAATCCTCAATTTAAAATATTTACAGTATTCTATAAAATTCAACATAGTTCATTCTTAATTTTTCAAAAGAAAACTCTTTATATCGTTCTTTTGCACTAACTTGAAATCTATCAATTACATCTATGTTATGCAATAAATAACAAATATTACTTACCATTTCTTTAATGTCTTTAGGTTTTATCAGAATCCCATTTATTCCATTTTGAACTATCTCCGGTGTACCATCAACTGCTGTTGCTACAACGGTCTTGCCTACTGAAAAAGCTTCAATTGGAGTAAGCGGTAAGCCTTCCCACAATGAACTTAAAACTATAAAATCCATCTGACTCATTACATTCTGTATATCACTTCTATACCCTAAAAATGTAATATATTCATCCATATTCTTTTCTTTAACCATATTTACAAGTTTGTCTTTGTCTTCGCCATCTCCTACAATCACAAATTTAGTCTTTGGAAACTTTTCAATCACTCCTGGTACTGCATTGATAAAGTATTCCATTCCTTTTTGCTCCGAAAGTCTACCTACATTGCCTATGATTTTATAACCATTTTCTCTATACTCTGTTAATAAAGGAATTGGGCTTATTTTTCCGTCAAATGGCTTAATAGCATTATATATAACTGTAACCTGGTCACTTGGTAGCTCATAATATTCAACAAGATTTTTCTTTACCATTTCACCAACAGCTATTAATTTTGTATTTCTATATGCAAGTCTTGTTAATGTTTTCTTGTCATGAAATGTATTATGTGCATTAGCTATTTTTAGAATATTCTTATCACATATCAATTCAGCATATAAAGCAGCCATACGGTGATGGGAATGGACTATCGTTATATCTTCTTTATCAACAATCTTTTTTATTGTAATAATTGTCTTAACTATAGAGCGTGGATTTTTTTCTGATATATCAGGAATTGTATAATGCTTAATACCCATTTCTTTAAGCTTTTGTTCATTAACTCCTCCACACGAACACACAATAACATTATTTACCAGAGGTTTAAATATTTCACATAACTGCAATACAACATTCTCTGTTCCACCAAGTTTCATTGTCCTTGTAAGAAATAGAATGTTTTGATCTTCTAATTTCATATTCTACTTATATTTCCTTATCAATCCCAATATTTTAACATCATCAACAAAATATCTTTTAAACATTCTTTTTGGTTCCTGCAAAAATCTATAAAACCATTCAAGTCCATGATCACTCATCCATCGCGGCGCTCTTTTGATATTTCCAGCCAAAAAATCAACTGTAGCACCAGCACATACTGAAACTGTAGCATCATATTTCATATAATTCTCATATATCCACTTTTCTTGTTTTGGACATCCTAAACATCCTATTAACAAATCCGGATGTGCATCAGTAATCATCTGATTTATTTTATCTAATTCAGATTCATCATTCTCAAATCCTAATGGTGGTGCATATGTTCCAACTATTCTAATGCCGGGAAGATTCTGTTCAAGCTTCTTCTTTGCCTGCTCTGCAACTCCATCTTTACCACCTATAATAAAAATAGAATAATTATTATCTGCTGCTCTTTTGCACAACTGAGGTACAAGGTCAGATCCCGAAACTTTTTCTTTTATCTGACATTTGTGTAACTTTGAAATCCATATCAGAGGTTTTCCATCAACCAATACCATATCAGCTTCATTAGTTATCCTTCTAAGATAATCATCACTTTCCATCTTCATGACAACATCCACATTGATCGCTACAATATATGATTTTTTTCTTTTATGAATTAGTTCATCGATTTCATCTAATGTTTCATCTAATGTGACATTATTTACATATGTATTAAGTAATCTTTGTTTCTCTAGCATTTTAATTATTATCTCCAAAGAATCTTTCTTCGAGCATCAGACACAGGCAATGATATATTGGCAAATGATACTCCTGTATTCTATATGTCCTTGTCTCAGGTGCTTTTATTGTCACATCTGCTATCTGTGACAATTTGCTATCCTTAGCACCAGTAAGAGCTACAACTTTCATTCCTTTCGCTTTTGCAACTACTGCAGCATATAAAATATTTTTGCTGTTACCGGATGTGGAAATTCCCAGGAAAACATCTCCTTCCTTTCCATATCCATTTACCTGCTGTGCAAAACAAAGCAATGGTTCACAATCATTCATATATGCAGTTGTAAGTGCGACATGTCCATCAAGTGCAATTGTTGGGAACGCCATCTGTAAATTTTCTCCAAGTACCTTGCCAAGTTCATCATTTACAGACATTAATTTTTCTTTATATTCTGAAGAAAGCTTTCTGGGATTTTCAAACCCCTTCATCAGCTCACCAACTATGTGTTCAGAATCTGCTGCTGAGCCACCATTTCCTGCAACTAAAAGCTTATTTCCATTTGCATAACTCTCTTCAAGAACTAAATAGACTTTTTCGATTTCTTTTTTGCAATTATCTATTTGCGGATATCTTTCGATTAATACATCAATCTGTTTCTGAATATTCTCTTCCAACACTTTACTTCACCTTTTACATTTACTAAATTTCTTCATATTCTTCCGGACTATAATGAATCACTCTTGTGCCACCATCTTCAAATTTAAAGGGAATATACATAAGGTCTTTCATTGCTTCTTTCACAACTTCATGTTTTTCCGGCTGAACATAAAATACTAAGAAGCCTCCTCCACCAGCCCCAAGGAGCTTTCCTCCAAGTGCACCCGCTTTCATGCCTCTTTCATATAACTCATCTATACTTCCTGTACTTACGGCTCCACCTGTTCCTTTCTTCAATTTCCATGTAGTATCAAGAAGATGACCGAACTCATCTAAATTTCTATTCTTGTCCGTAAGAACAGCCTCTGCTTCATCTACCAGACTATACATTTTTTTAAGTCTTACACTTTTGTCTTCTGAACTGCTTGCTTTATTTGCCTTCTGCACATCTGAAGAAAAACGTGTGAACCCTGTAAAGAACATCAATAAATTATCATTTAACATTCTTTTTCTTTCCGGAGATATTATTACAGGAAGCACCTCATATCCATCTGAATTGAAATTAATTCTGTTAAAGCCTCCAAAGGAAGCTGCTATCTGATCTTGCCATCCTCCTGATTCATTACACAGAACACGTTCAAGATATATTGCCTCATCTGCCAGTTTCTTTTTATCTGCATATTTACCTTTAAGAGCATAAAACGCATTAAGCATTCCTACTGCAAAAGATGAGCTGGTTCCCAACCCTGAACGAGCCGGAAGATCAGCTTCATATGTAAGTCTTATCTCTCTCATATCAAGCATCTTCATCGCTTCACGAATTGCCGGATGTTGAATATCATTTATATCAGTTACTCTCTCTGTTTTTGAATAAGAAAGCTCTGTTGAATAATCAAAAAACCTTGGGAGATGCCTCACATTTACATAACAGTATTTATCAAATGTAGTCGAAAGAACCGCACCTTCATTTTCCCTGAAATATTCCTCCATATCTGTTCCGCCACCAAAAAATGACATGCGAAATGGGGTCTTAGTTATAATCATGTAATACTCCCTTCACAGCGTCTAATAGTCCGCCTTCATTTATTTTTATACCTGTACAGCCTGCCGCCTCACCAGCCTGAACATCCGAATCAGAATCCCCTATCATGTAGCTGGCATTTAAATCAATGTTCAACTCTTCTGCTGCTTTTAGCAACATTCCCGGCTTTGGCTTTCTGCAATCACAATCTATTTTCAATTCAGGTATCTCACCTTCATAACCTTTATGTGGATGATGCGGGCAAAAATATAACCCATCAATATATGCCCCATCTTTTCCAAGTAGAGTTTCCATTTTACAATGAATGTTATCCAACTCTTCAAATGTAACTTCTCCCCTTGCTATAACAGGCTGATTTGTGACTACTATAGCTAAATAACCACTAGTGTTGATCATTCTTATAGCTTCTGAAACTTCTGGTAATAATTCAAATTCATCTATATTTCTTAAAAAACCTACATACTTATTAATAGTTCCATCTCTATCTAAAAAGATTGCCTTTTGTTTATTACTAAGATTCTTTGCTGAAACAACACCTTTTTTAAAATCTTCACACACCGAATAATACCTATCCGGTGTTCCCATATCCTTTACATATTCAGGCGAATCATAGCAAAATATTTTTCCTGTGGAGCACAATGGTTTAAGAATCTGACGGTCTAAATCTACTTTTACAATCTTCCCGTCTTTTTCCTTACCAATTGAGCTTTTATCAATCCCACTCATCTCCAATGCTTTAGGAGAAATTACATGAAGACCGGCATTTACCCTGTTTTTGTAATACTTTGGTCTGGATTCTTCTTTTGTAAGCCATTGCTTTACTTCACCACTCTTATCAGCAATAATTAATCCACTATCATATGGATGAGAATTTGGATGTGTAAACAATGTAACCAATGCACCTTTTTGTCTGTGACATTTCACCATTCTGTTAAAATCCACATCAAATACAGCATCCGCGTTCAAAAGCAGAAAATCTTCTTTTAAATCCAGAAAAAACAAAGCACCTGCATTCCCTAAAGGCTTATCTTCTACAAAATAATTTATTTTCACTCCAAGCCTTGATCCATCTCCAAAATAATCCTTTATTTTATCAGCCATATACCCTACTGTCAGGATTATCTCTGTGAACCCCTGTTCTCTGAGCGAAATAATTTCTCGCTCTAAGACAGGCATATTTTGTATTGGAATTAGTGGTTTTGGAACATCAGGGAATAATTCAGAAATCCTTGTTCCTCTGCCTCCGGCCATTAATACAACTTTCATATGTTAATATTTCTCCTTGTAGAAACTACACTGCTCCATCGTTTTTCAAAACTCCTACAAACGTCTTGAATATTATCTTCACATCCCCCTTTACACTCCACTCCCCAATATACTGGGTATCCAGCTTCACCACTTCCTCGAAGTCCGTGATATTGCTTCTGCCACTCACCTGCCACAGTCCGGTCAGTCCCGGTCTGAATGACATTCTGGCTCTGTGATGTGGTTCATACTTCTCCCACTCATCGAGTGTCGGTGGTCTTGTGCCCACAAGGCTCATATCTCCCACTAGTATATTGAAGAATTGTGGGAATTCATCCAGGCTTGTTTTCCTGATAAACTGCCCAATTCCGGTTTTCTTCTTTCCGTTTGGCAGCACCTTATTGCCTATGATTCTCGGGTCGAAATCCATCTTAAACATCATTCCGTCGCCCACTTTATTCTGTGCCATGAGCTCCTTCTTTCGCTCCTCGGCATCCATATACATACTGCGGAATTTGTACATCTTGAACTTCCTGCCGTTTCTGCCGATTCTCTCCTGTGAGAAGAATATCGGTCCCGGTGATGCTATGTATATCATCGGTCCCACAAATATCATGATGATAAGTGTGAACAGGCACCCCACCAGTCCTCCGACTATATCCATGCCCCTCTTTACCAGAAGTGCGCTGGAATTTGCATAGTTAACGCTTGATGTGACTACTGTGTAGTCCCCTATCTTTTCTATCTGCTTGTAACCACCCTGGGCTGTGCCGTTTTTGGCTATTCCTGTATGTACTGCTATTCCCATCTCGAGGAATATATCTGCCATCTTCTCAGGATATTCATCCTCGCTGCACGGCGGGATGAGCACCTCGTCCACCCACTCATCACACGCATAGTCCACTATGCCATCGTGGTTTGCCACTATCTGTATGTTGCATATAGTCTTACCCTTCAGGTCTGTATCCAGTGAAGCTGCTACTATCCTTGTATAGCCTATGCAGCTCTTCTCCACTGTGCGCAGTGTATCACGAAGCATGGCATCGGGTGCTATGACAAGCAGTGATTTCTTAGATGCTCCGAAGCCCTTTTTCTTAAGGAAGCTCTTGAGTGCAATTCTTGCTGCATATGCTATTGTCACATAGATTGGAAACATGATATAAAATGATAATCGCGAGTATATATCAGCCATCTGCGTGGTGAACAGAAATAGTGCTGTCACCAGAAAAACAAGCATTGCATGCTTACAGGTCGATATAAATTCATCCAGATATCCGCGTTTTAGGACGTTCTTGAATGAATCAGCCATTATCTCCACAAAGAAATCTATCAGAAGAAATGCTACCCCCAGTATACGGTAGTCCTTGTCCACATATGGGTTATTAAAGCCGAAGCGTATCACATATGAAATAAAAAATGCTATAACAATGCATGCGATATCTATAAGCATAAAGTCTATATGCTTTGTCCATCCTCTGCCTTTCTTTCTGTACATTCTTTCCAAATTCTCCTTATGGTATCTTTTATTTCCCTTTATACCTACTCCAGGGGAGGTACCTTTGTACCCCCCCCGAATTATTTTAGCCTGTTTTGTTTCATGTATGTTTTATTCGGTTATTTGTATCTTTTCTGTATCTAATCAAGGTTTTCAATAATATATTTTACCCATTTTTAATTCTTTGTCAATGAATATTAGGTTTTCTTTATAATTTTTGACACTATTTCTAAATTTTTCTTCTCCCTCTCTACATGATTATACACTTTTACACTCTGTCTGCTAAATTTTCTAAACTGAAATATTCTTTTTAACATTCCCCTCTTCATCATAACAATTCTTATTTGTTCCCACAAAACCATCAATTAAAGCTAATAATATTTGTGGCTCATTTGCAAAGACTGTCATCCAAACAGAATAAAAGCCATCTCCCAAAGCAGTCATAATAATTTGCTTTTTTAAATCTTCTCTATAGCTATCTGGCGCATCTTTCATATGTAGCCATCCGTCCAATGACTCCTTTGCTTTATAATAAGCAGTATTTCTTTCTATAAGCCGCCTATCTTTATCCCCTTTACTCAAATCAGGAACATTACCAAGTTTTACTAGCTCATACGTATTGGTTGCCTTTTCTTTTAACTCACCTGTCGGATCTAATTCCATTAAAAGCTGCTCATTTACCTTTGGATAACCATTTTCATATGTGTATGCAATTGCTGTATTATTCACATCAGGCCATAAAAAATCATCATCATTTTCAGGAGTTGTGTTAGCTGATTTTCTAGCATTACAATATTTACATCCCAACAGCAAGTTTATCCAATCCGTTATATCTCCGCCCTTTGATTTTGATACAACGTGTTCAACCTCCGGTACATGCTTAATTGGAAATTCACAATATGAACAATAATAACCTATCTTTTCACCTAAATAGGGCAGTGCATCCTGATATTTTTTTATTGTATTATATGGTGATTCACCTTTATCTACTGGTCTCATTTTTCTTCACTTTCCATGCCTGTTCAGTATATTTTTGATGAACCCACGCCATATAAGCAGGATTATCACTATATTCCGCCTCTAAATCAGCCAATTCTTTGCCAAGCCTAGCTATATCGTCTTGAGTCTTGGCCTCTTTCAAGGCTGTATAATATTTTGAGGCTGCTTCGTATATCTTTCGTTTTCTCTCACTATATTGAGGCAATTCTACGCCCATAACATCTTCAGCTATATCTTCCAATCCTTCTCCGGAATACTCACTATCTAATGGCTGATCCAAAGTAATAAGCTCTCCCTCATCCAAAGATTGAATAATAAAAGGAGAATGCGTAGCACATATAAACTGTATTCTAGGAAATTGTTCTTTCAGAATTCCTATAATACGTTTCTGCCATGTAGGATGCAAACTCAAATCAATTTCATCTATTATAACAATTCCAGGTGTCATTTTGAGTGCATCACCCTTTAGATAAGGATTCAATATGCACATTCGCGTAGCTATATCAAGTACCATCTTTATTACATTTCTATAACCATCACTCAACAGCTGAAACGGAAGGATTGTTCCATCTGCTGTTTTTAATGCAATAATATCATCCTCATATTTGGTCGAAGATATAATTTCTTCTCCCGGCTTCAATTCATCACAAAATGCATCATTAACAGCCTTTAAAATTGCCTCATATGCAGGAAATAATTTTCCCCCATTTTCTTCTAGTGAAACAGCTTTAAGAGTATCAATATAACGAAATGCAATTTCAAGTCCATGTTGCGAATCCAAACAATGATTATATGCGTCAGTCCTACTAAATACACCTTTTATATTTGTTTTCTTATTTCCATCTTTAAAAAGGCGTGCTGTACTCAAATAAAGCACTAATGGAAGAACCACTTTACTATCCGAGTGATTCGCATTAGATATTTTATTTTCCCATTCAATTACAGCTGGCTGCATCGGATTAGAACCACCAAATTTAGTTCTTGCATCTTCTTTTAAAATAACTCGTCTAAATTCAATATTGTTCTCTGTATTATTTCCGCCCCACTGCGCCTTGCAACTTACTTCACACGGATACTGTGCAATTGATCCTGTCGTCAAAATCATGCTATCATCTGAAATCAACGTTTTTCTTCTTGCATCGGTTGACTTTATATTATATACAAACCGTGAAGGTACATAAGTCTTGTAAGCTGCAAGATAAGCTCCCAGCATCACATTAGCAGCCTCCAATACGGAAGTCTTACCAGAACCATTTTTCCCAGCAAAAACATTCATTCTTGGATTGAGCACAAATTTTTTATTATCAAATCCTCTATAATTTCTAAGGCCTAACTCTTGAATTTTGAACTCACACATTTTATCCGCTACCTTTAGCCCTTCCTCATTTTATATTAACTATATCATTTTTTTATTATCACAGCAACCTTTCCGTAACACTACAGAAATTTTTGATGTATAAATGATGTAAACATCATTTTTTATACACTTTTCAGGAAATATTTACTTCTCAAACAGCCTCTGCTTCCTCTCTATCATCTCATCAATCCTTGCGATATACTGCCCTACATCCTTGACATTCTCGCATCTGTCAATGCGGTGTGTGCCATCCGGATTCGGTACCGGCCAGACGCGCTTGGTGCTTGCTCCGGCGCCGCACGCCACAATCGTTTGCTTTTCCTCCATGATCAGTATGTTGTATACGCCCGCCTTGCCCTTTGCCGCATAGCCCACATTCTCCATATTGCCTGCCATGCCCTTCTGCCTGTAGAGGTAGTATGGCTCAAGCCCCATCTGCTTACAGTAGGCTGCGCAGAGATCCATATGCTCCTGAGTGTTGACCATCTGCATATCACTGTAGCGGTCCTTGAAGATGGTGAGTCTTGCAGCTCGCTTTACTGCGAGTGAGTGGATGGTGACGTTGTCAGGTGCCAGTTCCTTCACCAGCTCCATTGTGTGCCTTACATCATCGAGTGTCTCCTCGGGAAGTCCCATGATGAGGTCCATGTTTATGTTGTCAAAGCCCAGCTCACGCGCGAGCTTGAAGCTTTGTATCGTATCGTCTACCGTGTGGTGTCTTCCTATTATATCAAGTGTCTGCTGCTTCATGGTCTGCGGATTGACTGATATACGGCTGATGCCGTTTTTCTTTAGTGCCATGAGCTTTTCTCTCGTGATAGAGTCCGGTCTGCCCGCCTCCACGGTAAATTCCAGGCAGTCCTTTAAATCAAAGCTGCATTTAATTTTTCTGATAAGCCTGTCAAGCTGCGCAGGGCTTAGTGTGGTCGGTGTGCCGCCTCCTATGTAGATGGAGTTTAGCTTCTTGTGATAGAATTTCTGTACCGTGTAGTCTATCTCCTTCTCGAGTGCGTCGAGGTAATCATCCACGCGGTTTTTCCACACACCGAGCGGGTATGAGGTAAACGAGCAGTATGCACAGGTGCTCGGGCAGAATGGTATGCCTATGTACAGGCTGTAGCCGTTGTCATAGTCCACCTTGTCGAGCAGTGCCTTCTCACGCTTTGCTATGCCTATTGAGAGGTCGATTTTCTCATCACTTGCGAGATAGGTTTCCTTCAGATAGTCGTAGGTTTCCTTATCGCTCATGCCGTCCTCTATGCATTTCATGGCTATCTTGGTCGGTCTGATACCTGAGAGTGTGCCCCACGGAAGGCTCTTTCCTGTGCCCTTTTCTATCATGGAATACAGGGCGAGCTTGAGGCGGTTTTTGGTTTCCTTACGGTCTGCGCTGTCTACGGATATTTTTGTGCAGATACTTTCTCCGGCTGTTTTAATGTCACTTTTGTCGGCTTGCTGCATCTCACCTGTCATGGAATTATTTCCGCCGGCTCTATTCAGCGTCCACTCCACCGCAATTTCATCGCCCACATAGTCTATCTTAAATACCTGTGAGGCATCCGCAAATTCCTTTATGCCATCATCTGTCATCTCGTGGTGTGTGCAGGCTAAGTTTTTCCCTTCCACCTCATCAGGTGAGCAGCTATAGTACATCTGCACATCCTCCTGCGGGAAGAACTCCTTGAGCAGTGAGTGCACATCATATTCAAAATCCGGTTTATTAAATACTACTACTATCATAAGTAAGGGTTATACATCCTCTCGTTTTCTATGGTTGTTGTGTCGTTGTGGCCTGGGTACACCTCTGTATGCTCAGGCAGTGTCATGATTTTTTCCTTCACTGTGCGCACGAGGTCTGACATGCTGCCACCCTTGAAATCCGTACGTCCGATTGAGCCGCAAAACAGCGAATCGCCTGTAAAGATCACGTCCTCATACGGGAAATAATAGCAGCAGCCGCCCGGTGTATGCCCCGGTGTGTGAAGCACTACTATGTGAAAGCCAGCAATGTCAAGCTCCTGCTTATCCTTCAAAAATACATCCGCATAAAAGGTCTTTGACTGGCCCATCATGTAGCTGACATTGAGCTGCGGGTCATCGAGTGTGGCTTTGTCTGCCTCATGGATATATATTTTGATGCCGTAGCGGTCTGCGAGTGGCTTTGCATCCGTGGCGTGGTCAAAGTGTCCGTGTGTGAGCAGTATTGCTACAGGCTTTACGCCTGACTCGTCCACCTTTTTGGCGAGCTGATTAGCACACGCGCCCGGGTCTATTATTATCATTTCCTTTGTCTTTATATTGGTGACAAAATAGCAGTTGGTCTGCACCGGTCCCACTACGAAGTGGTCTATCTTCATATTTACCATATGAGTGTACTCCTTGTCTGTTATATGTTATGCTTCACGCAAGAACCACCGGGATTTAGCCGGTGGTCCTCTCTACGTCTATTACACTTTCTATCTGTCTGAGCTTCTCCACGAGAACCTTTATCTGGTCCCTGCCTTTGATATTAAAAAATACCTCGATTGTAGCGATACCCTGCTTGCTGGTCTTGGACTGGATACCACTGATATTGATTTCCTTCTCGGTAAATATCTTTGTGATATCTACGAGCAGTCCCGGCCTGTCATGACAGAATATCTTTAGGTCTGCCTGATACTCGGCACCGTTGTCCATGAGGGCTGTATCCTGCCACTCTGCTTCTATGAGCCTGTCCTTTTCTATCTTAGACAGATTGATGATATTCACACAGTCTGTCCTGTGGATGGAGATGCCTCGGCCTCTTGTGACAAAGCCCACGATTTCATCTCCCGGAACAGGATTGCAGCACTTCGAGAAGTGCACAGCCACGTCATAGAGTCCGTGTACCACAATACCGCTCTTTGACTTGTGCTCAGGCTGTGTGCCTGCCGCCGCCTGCTGCTTTTCTGCGATGCTGCCAAGCACATCTGCATCTGTAACCGGCACCACATGATCCTTCTTGTACTCGTCGTACATCCTGTTGACTATCTGGCTCTCCTTGAGTCCGCCGTGACCGACGGTTGCAAGGCATGAGTTCCAGTCGTGGAAGCCGTATTTGCGGCGTATTTTCTCCTGATACTCAGGCTTGTTTATCTCAGCAAAGTTGATGCCCTTTGCCTTGGCATAGGCTGCTATCAGATCCTTGCCGTGCTGTATATTCTCCTCCTTGAGCTCACTTCTGAACCACTGGTTGATCTTGTTCTTGGCCTGTGTGCTCTTTACGACCTTGAGCCAGTCACGGCTTGGTCCCTTGGAGTTCTGTGAGGTGATTATCTCTATCTGGTCACCGTTTTTGATGACATAGTCTATCGGCACCAGCTTGCCGTTTACCTTGGCACCGACCATCTTGTTGCCGACCGCAGAGTGTATGCTGTAGGCAAAGTCTATAGGTGTGGAGCCCTTTGGCAGGTTCTTTACATCGCCGGATGGTGTGAATGCAAATACATTGTCGGAGAATAAATTTAAATCACTCTTTAATAAAGTCATAAACTCCTTATTATCCGACATGTCCTGCTGCCACTCGAGTATCTGGCGCAGCCAGCTGAGCTTCTCCTCCTCGGTGACAGTGGTGGTAGTGGCATTGCCGTTGTTTGTTTCCTTGTACTTCCAATGTGCCGCGATACCGTACTCAGCTGTACGATGCATCTCATAAGTACGTATCTGTATCTCAAACGGCTGTCCGCTCGGACCTATGAGTGTCGTGTGAAGCGACTGGTACATGTTCTGCTTCGGCATGGCAATATAGTCCTTGAAACGGCCCGGTATAGGCTTATACTTCTCATGTATGATACCAAGCACTGCGTAACAGTCCGGTATGGTATCCACCAGAATCCTGATGGCAAAGAGGTCATATATCTGGTCTATCGTCTTGTCCTGATTGACCATCTTCTTATATATACTGAAGAAATGCTTTGCCCTGCCGTATATCTCTGCCTTGATACCGGCATCTGAAACATACTTCTTGACATCGTTTACCAGGCCCTGGATGTAGGTGTCGCGCTCTGTCTTTCTGAGGGCTACCTTCTCTACCAGATCGTAGTAGGCATCCGGATAGAGGTACTTCATACAAAGGTCCTCGAGCTCTATCTTTATCTTACTGATACCAAGTCGCTGTGCGATAGGGCAGTAGATATCCTGTGTCTCTCTGGCGATACGCTGCTGTGCCTCCTTGGACTGGTACTTGAGTGTACGCATATTGTGCAGTCTGTCTGCCAGCTTTATGAGGATGACCCTGATATCCTTCGCCATGGCGAGAAACATCTTGCGCAGATTCTCAGCCTGCATCTCAAGTCTGTCCGCATTCTTATCCTTCGGATCCTTGGTGCTGTCTGTCAGATGCAGGTGCTTTAACTTCGTGACACCATCCACCAGATGTGCGACATCGTCTCCAAACTCCGCGCGCATCTCATCCATGGTCATGATGGTGTCTTCCAGCACATCATGGAGCAGTCCTGCTGCAATGGTTTCCTTATCCAGCTCGAGCTCGGCGAGTATTATGGCAACACAAAGCGGATGTATGATATAAGGCTCTCCTGACTTACGCGCCTGACCCTTATGAGCATCATAAGCTACCCTGTAGGCTTTGTCCACAAGGCTCGTGTCATCCGACGGATGATACTTTTTGATTTCCTTTTTCAGCTCATCGTAAAGCTCCTCTGGGCTCGTAAAATCCTTTGTTCCCCTTATACCGCTGGTATCTGAGCGAAATTTGTCCGCTATTTTTTCTAATTCTTCTGTTGAGTAATCTGCCAATAGTCTCACCTCGATTGTAGTGTATCTTTAGTAGCCATTATATTTTATTTCTTTAAAAATTGCAATCTTATGTTGTTAGCCGATAACCATCTTTACTCCGCCATACATGCCGGCTGAGTTGCCGAGTGTGGCGAGCTTGATCTCTGTCTCACGGCTTGCATGGAAAGCATACTCTTTATAGTACTTTGCTGCTGTATCGATGATGATGCTGCCTGCCTTTGAAAGGCCTCCGCCGACAACAAATACCTCAGGGTCCATAACGCATGCTACTGCTGCCATTGCCTTGCCGAGAAGCTTCATAGACTGCTCTACTGCCGCAATGCCCGCTGCATCTCCTGCCTTTGCCGCATCGCATACATCCTTGGCTGTGAAGCCTGCATTTAAATCAAGCTTTGTTGCCACATCCCTGTGTGCTGCAATGTATCTCTCTGCCACTCTTACGAGACCGTTTGCTGATGCATACTGCTCTAAGCAGCCCTTCTTGCCGCAGCCACAGCACTCTGACTCATCATCTACCATAGGCATATGTCCTATCTCTCCGCCTGCTCCGTTTATTCCGGCTACGATTCTGCCCTCGCGGATGATTCCTCCGCCTACGCCTGTGCCGAGTGTGATCATGACTACATCCTGATGGCCCTTTCCACCGCCCTGCCACATCTCACCGAGTGCAGCTACGTTGGCATCGTTTCCGGCCTTTACCTTAATGCCGCCGCACAGCACTGAGAGTGACTGTGCCACGTTGAACACGCCCCAGCCGAGGTTGACACACTTCAATACTGTTCCGTCATCCTTTATAGGTCCCGGCACTCCCATGCCTACGCCCTCGATGTCACCCATCTCGATGCCATGCTTCTCGTTATTCTCCTTGATGGATGCTGCAATATCAGGCAGGATGAGCTCGCCTGAATTCTCTGTGCGTGTAGGAATCTCCCATGTATCGACAAGCTTTCCTGTGGTCTCGAAAAAGCCTATCTTTACAGTTGTTCCACCTATATCTACTCCGTATGCATATTGTTTCATTTTTTCGTCCTCCAAATCGTTAAACTATGTTTATATTTTATTGCCTAATTGCATATTTTTCAATGTTTTTCATTGTTTTTTATATTTTTTCTATATATAGAAGCGTTTATATCATCATCCATATGCCCGCTATTTGTAAATCCAAGCTTTTTGGCAAGGCGCACCGATGCAGTATTTTTCTCGTCTATCCGGCAGTAAAGCTCTTCAAAGTCTGTGTTTTCGCGCGCGTAGTCTATGATGAAGCGGCACACCTCCGTGGCATAGCCTTGGTTCCATAATTCCGGCGTTATCATATAGCCCAGTTCATCATGCTCAAGCCCTGCCCGTCCTATCAGCTTCCCTGTTTCCTTGGAAAATACAAGCCACATGCCGTACTCGTAAAAGCCATACATATTCTCTATATATGCTTTCTGGTATTCAAGCTCTGTCTCGTAGTCGTAAAGCGGCTCCACAAAGTCTGTCATGCCGGGCTTGTCATAGAGCTCATAGAGCGCAGGAAGGTCTGACAGGGACAGCTCACGTATCAGACACCTGTCTGTCTCGCCGATGTCCCACGGGATGTGATTATACCGTCTGCGCACCCGCTCCAGATACTCAATATCAAGCTCTGCAAGGCTTTCCACTGCATAGCGCGTGCCACACTGCGGTTCTCCTACTGATGCTATGCCGAGCGAGTCAGCTATTTGCTTCTGCTGCCGGTTTGATATTATCCAGATGTAGTCTGCGGGAGCTTTCGGTATTCTTAGATTTCCCGTATTAGCTTTCGCGGTGTTATCTGCATATTCTTGTATCGTTGTTTTTTGGAAGTCATTAATTGATTCATTTGCCGGTAGCGCAACATACAGTTTTTCCCGCAGCTCATCAGGTAGTTTTTCTTGCAGTTTTTCCTGAAATTCATCATGCAACTCGTCTGACGCAAATGACATATTGGCTGCGCGCTTCCACTGCAGCTTTAATATCTCGTCATGATAGTAAAAAGAGGCAAGTTTTGCGCTTGCCTCATCAATAATTATTATCATTAAACTGTCTCCGGCTCCGGATAGTCCACTCCGAAGGTCTCAACTGTAACTGTCTTCATGACCTGAGCCTCAAGTGGTTTGTCCATGTAGTCTGTGCGCACCTCTGCGATCTTGTTTACCACATCCATGCCCTCGATTACCTTGCCGAATGCCGCATACTCGCCGTCGAGATGTGGTGCATCCTGATGCATGATGAAGAACTGGCTGCCTGCTGAGTCAGGTATCATGGTACGTGCCATTGAAAGTACACCGGCTGTGTGCTTTAAGTCATTTTTGAAGCCGTTGTGTGTGAACTCGCCCTTGATTTCATAGCCCGGGCCGCCTGTACCGTTTCCGTCAGGATCTCCTCCCTGAAGCATGAAGCCCTTGATTACACGGTGGAAGCATACTCCGTCATAGAAGTTGTGATTGATTAAGCTGATAAAGTTGTTTACTGTGTTTGGTGCGATTTCCGGATAAAGCTCCGCCTTGATTACATCGCCGTTTTCCATTGTGATTGTTACGATTGGATTCTGTGCCATTATTTTTCTCTCTTTCTTTTATAATATTATGAGGCTTGGAGAATATCCATTCCTTGCAATTATTAAATATCGAATTAATTTCTACCCGATTGATTTTACCTAATTTTACTCACTCAGAGCCTCGACTACCTTCGGAAACTCCATGAAGTGTGATGCCTTCACCAGTATGGTGTCGCCCTCCTTCACATATGAAAGAAGCTCCTGTGTCATAGTCTCCCTATCCTCGAAATAGTGGATGTCTACATCGGACGATTTCTCTGCGGCTCCGGCTGCATATTCCTTTGCCAGCTCTCCTGCGGCAAAAAGTGTATGGATATGATTCTCTCCAACTGCTTCGCCTACCTCATGGTGCAGCTTTTTCTCATCGCTTCCAAGCTCTCCCATGTCTCCAAGCACTGCTATTGTCCTGCCCTTTGCATGTGAAAGCACCTCGATAGAGGATTTCATGGATACAGGATTTGCATTGTAGCAGTCATCTATCACTGTCATGCCGTGTGTTTTGATGAAATTGGTACGACCTGCGATTGTCTCTGCTTTCTCGATTCCTGCCTTTATCTCTGCTATTGTGAGGCCAAGCTGCAATCCGACAGCCGCTGCCGCCATGGCATTGTATACATTGTGCTCACCCGGGATATGGATTTGTGCATCAAACTCACCCTCCGGAGTGACAAAATGAGCCTTCATGCCGTCAAAGCCCAGGTTTTCAATATTTGTGGTATATACTGATTTATGAACGCCTGAAGCCGATTCCTTGCCATAGTATATGGCAGGCTTTCCATTTACCGTCTGCACTGTGGCCAGCTTGTCGTCATCTGCATTCAGCACTGCGACCGCATCCGGCATCATATGCTCAAAGCACTCTGTCTTGGCTTTAAGCACACCATCCCTGTCGCCCAAAAACTCCAGATGACAGTAGCCGATATTGGTGATGACCATGACATCCGGGCAAGACATAGTAGAAAGTCTGTGCATCTCACCAAAATCAGATATGCCCATCTCAAGCACCGCTACCTGATGGCTTTCCCTGATTCCGAAAATGGTGAGTGGCAGGCCTATCTCATTGTTGAAATTGCCTGCGGTCTTGTGGACGCTGTATTTCTGCTCAAGGACTGATGATATCATCTCCTTGGTGCTGGTCTTGCCGACACTTCCGGTGATACCCACCACCTTGATATCAAGGCTTTTTCTGTAAAATGCCGCGAGCTTTTTCATGGCATCGGTGGTTGATTCAACAAGCACATATGGGCCTGCCGGATCCGTCAGCTCATGCTCAGAGAGCACAATTGCCGCCCCCTGCTCAAACACAGTCGGAATGAATTTGTGTCCGTCCACCCTTTCTCCCTTTATCGGGATAAAAAGATAGCCTTCCTTCACCTGTCTGCTGTCTATGACGGCGCCGGTGATTGTCGTATCAAGCAGTGTCTCATCGCCTATGTATGTGCCATCGCAGGCCTTTGCGATATTTGCAAATGTAAGATTCTTCATGTACTTATCCGACATGCTACACCTCATATTTTTTCAAAGATATGTCAATCAGATGCTCACAGAGCTGATTAAAGCTCATACCGATAACCGCTGCCTCCTGTGGCAGAAGACTGGTCGGAGTCATACCCGGCAGTGTGTTTGCCTCGAGGCAGAACATCTCATTTTTGTCATTGAGCAAAAAGTCTGAGCGTGAATATGTGTCAAGCCCGATAACACGCGCAACCTCCTCTGCATAGTGCTGCATATCCTTTGTCACCTGCTCAGGAAGCTCGGCCGGACATGTTTCTACTGTACTGCCCGCCTTGTATTTATTCTTATAATCGTAGAAGCCCTCCTTCGGTGCAATCTCTATAATAGGAAGAGCCTTGCCCTCGATAACGCCGACAGAGAACTCCCTGCCCTGTACAAATTCCTCGATAACCAGCTCATTTTCCCACTTGAAGGCATCGTCAAGTGCCGCCTTGAACTCTGCCGCATCCCTAACGATGGTGACACCGATGCTTGAACCGCCGCAGCATGGCTTTACCACGCATGGAAGTGTCAGGTCAAGCTTTGTGATATCGTCCTGTCTGGTCGCTCTTGTCATGGAAATACCCTTTGGAGTAGGGATACCGTTTGCAAGGAAGAACTGCTTTGATGTCTCCTTGTTCATGGCGATGGCTGAGCTTAAATAATCGCTGCCTGTATATTTGACACCGAAAAGATCAAATGCTGCCTGTATCTTTCCGTTCTCTCCGTTTTCTCCGTGGAGTGCCATGAAAACAATGTCCGCCATCTGACACATTTTGATGACATTTGGTCCGAAGAAGCAAGGTGACTGGTCCTTTCTGGAAGCCTTTACCTTTGCGAGGTCAGGTGCCTCTGTCGGAATATCACTGACCTGCACGCTTATCTCGTCCGCGCGGTCAAATATACCTGTCAGGTCCTCCTCCCTGTCACTATATCCCATAAATACATCCAATAATATAACTTTGTGGCCGTTCTCTTTGAGCGCCTTAGCTACCATGCTTCCTGTCTTGAAGGAAACATCTCTCTCTGTGCTGAGCCCTCCGGCAAGTACTACGATGTTCATTTTTGTCCTCTTTTCTTTGATTGAATTATCATGCTTTGGTTTAATTAAACACAATGCAATGCTTCTTTTTTAAAGCTATGAGTAATCAACATAATTTCTTCAAAATTATAACACCATTTGTGCAAAAAAGAAAGACCGGTTGCCCGGTCAAAAAAGAAATTCTCATTTTATTTTAAACTGTGTTGGCTTCCAGCAGCTGTATCATTCTCATAAATACCATCCGCCCGTGCAAATCATCCTGTGAAAGTGATTCTCCGTACTTCAATACTAATAATCGGCACTGATAAAAATTCAGCTCAGGATTGCCAAAAAGCAAAATCCGCAAGGCTGCATTTTCCAGGTAATTGTGTATATTTCCCACCTCAATAAATATATCTACAATATCATCGAGGTTAATAAGTCCTTTCTGTTCATAATAAATTCTTCCCAAATATTTCATCCCTCCATCAACTGTATTTTTCGTAGAACTTCTTTTTTTGTCTTTCTTTTGAAATTTTGTCGCTTTTGCGAAATTTCCCTCTTTGTTTTTGTTGGTGGATTCATTTTTCCATATAATATATCAATATTCTAGGCGCGTTACGCGCTTGTATTTTGAAAATTTCTATTAGAATTTTTAATTTTGATAGGTGATTAGCAGTTTTCGACAAAATACGACATGATTTTAGGTTTAATTTGGTTGGTTTTTGTTTAATATTGCTCTTTTTATATCAGAATTTTTGTAATGATAAATTTGTACTATATTTTGAGGTTTTTGTTCTAATTATTTCATTTTTTTAAAATTTAATCCAAAATTTATTTGAAAATGATTTTGACATAATTAGAAATGAATGTTAAAATATAGATAACAAAAAGGTGCTACCTATAACAATGGTTCGCCAGAGCATTTACTTAGTTAAAATAACCGTTCAGTTTCCAGGCTGGGGCGGTTATTTTTTTGTGGTCTTACTGCCATTTGTTGATGGCATAGTAGGCAGAGCTTGGTGCTGTAATCCCTAAAACTTCTAAAACAGCTCCCTAATCCAGCCCAAAAGCCGGAAAAGACCCGGGAAAAAGTAGCTGAAACTGCAGAAATCTACAAAACAGCACCAAAATTCAGTCCAAAAGCCAGAAAAATTCCGGGAAAAAGTAGCTGAAACTGCAGAAATCTACAAAACAGCACCAAAATTCAGTCCAAAAGCCAGAAAAAATCCGGGAAAAAGTAGCTGAAACTGCCAAAATCTCCAAAACAGCACCAAAATCCAGCCTAAAAGCCGAAAAAATTCTGCGAAAAAGTAGCTGAAACTGAAGAATTCCCAAAACAGCTCCCAACCCCAGCCTGTTTTTATATTTACATCGTGTTATCAAACAAATGGAGACCATAATCTCCACTTTTGAAGATAAATGACAGATTTCATTTATCATATTCCTCGAAAAATACAATAAATTACTCCTTATATAAACGGTTAACATTTTTTATGTTATAGGAACATTACGGAGTAATTTCCTATAACACAAAAAACCGGCAGCCAACAGCTACCGGTTTTCGATGAAAGAAAGGTTAAATTATGATGAAAAACAAGAGTCTAACATTCCGGTTCGATAAGTCCGTATGTATGTCCTTTTCTCTTGTAGACTACATTTACTTCGTCATTCTCTGCATTTCTGAATACGAAGAAATCGTGGCCTGAGAGCTCCATCTGGATGCATGCATCCTCAGGATACATAGGCTTCATACCAAATCTCTTTGTACGGACAATCTTGATTTCCTCGTCCTCTGCATCGTCTGCCTCCACGAAATCATCCTGGAATATCGCCGGTGCATACTTCTTTGCGGAAATCTTGGTTCTGTATTTGCGAAGCTGTCTCTCGATTACTTCCTCTACGAGGTCAATTGATACGTACATATCATTGCTGACCTGCTCTGAACGGATAACATGTCCCTTTGCCGGGATAGTAACCTCGATTTTCTGTCTATCCTTTTCTACGCTGAGTGTAACGTATACGTCTGTGTCCGGTTTAAAAAACTTCTCCAGCTTTGACAGCTTCTCCTCTACTGCCTGCTTAAGCCCCTCTGTTAATTCGATGTTTTTTCCTGAAATTGTTATTCTCATGATGTCCAACCCCTTTATCGTTTATTTGATACGTTGTCTGTATCATGTAAATATTATACCATAAATTTCGTTTTCATCAATCATTTTTATGCAATTTATATAAATAATCAAGGGTTTATTTACGGTTTTTCGCGAAATCGCTTGATTTCGCTATGATTAGGGATTTCATCAGAATAAAAAACATCAAGTCGAGTGATTTTTTATACACTATCGCAACATTTCTCAACTACAACAGCACATCTAAGCTATCACAACGTTTCTAAGCTACCACAGCGCATCTAACCTATCCCAGTGCCTCAAGCTGAGAGGAAAGCTCCTCCCACGCCTCCATATCAATAAGGATTTCTTCCTCGAGAGCGTCTATCTCATTCTGGATTTCCGTGAGCTTTGAGTAGCTTGACTGATACTCCGGCTTCATAAGCTCGGCCTTGAGCTCATCGAGCTTTGCTTCCTTGACTGCCAGGTCCTCCTCGGCCTTTTTGACCTTTTTTTGTATCTTTGAGCGCTCCTTGCCTGGGTTGTAGTATGCCTTGCCGGTTGATGAGACAGCCATGCCTCCTGCCTGGGCTGTGCTATTTGCATTGGTGCTTTCGCCCACATTACCTGCTGCAGCATTTTGTGACGTGCTCCGGTTTGCATCACTGCCGGTCTGACTGCTGCCATTCTGGCTTATCGCGCCGCCAAATATTGCATTGCCTCTGTATACATTTTTGCTCTCCTCAGCCTCCCTGTCGAGCTTTTCCTGATACTGCTCATAGCCAAACTGATAGAGATTTGTCGTGCCATCCTCGAACACAAGCAGCTGTGTGGCTACCTTTTTCACAAAATATCTATCGTGTGATACAAAAATCAGTGTGCCCTTGTAGTCCTTAAGCATACTCTCCAGCGTTTCCTTGCCTACGATATCCATATGGTTAGTTGGCTCATCGAGCACGAGCACGTTCGGTCTGGTCTTTAAAATCTTACAAAGCGCCAGTCTGACCTTTTCTCCTCCGGAGAGCATATTTACGTTCTTGAACACGTCCTCACCTGAAAAAAGAAAGGCTCCGAGTGCATTTCTGGCCTCGGTTTCCGTGAGATTCGGATACTCATCCCAAAAATCATCGAGCACAGTCTTGTTGCTTGTATACATGGCCATCTGCTGGTCGAAATATCCTATCTGCACGTTGGTTCCAAAGCGGTACTCGCCTGAAAGTGCAGGGATCTTACCCACGATAGTCTTTAAAAATGTCGATTTTCCAAGTCCGTTTCCGCCAAGTATGCCAAGCTTTTCGCCTCTTTTCAAATCAAGCGACACTACGGAAAGCGGATGGTCATAGCCGATCGCAAGCTCTGATGTATAAAGCACATCGTTTCCGGTCTCCTTTTCGGGCTGGAAATTGGCATGGAAGGTCTTGTTGTCGTACTTGTCCGGTGCCTCGATAATCACCATGCTGTCGATAGCCTTCTGCTTTGACTGCGCCATGGCTGTCTTGGTCGGCTTGCCCTTGAAGCGCGTAACCATACGTTGCAAACGCTCTATCTCCTTCTGCTGGGCGATGTGATCCTTCATCTGCTTGTCGTAGTTTTCCTTTTTGCGGGCGATAAAATTGGTATAATTGCCCGGATAGCGCCTTGCTGTGCCGTACTCTATCTCGTATACCACATCTACCACATTGTCGAGAAACATACGGTCATGGGATACGACAACCACTGCCTTCGGGTACGACTTCAGATAGCCCTCAAGCCACTCAATCGTCGTGACATCGAGGTGGTTGGTCGGCTCGTCCAAAAGCAGTATGTCAGGCTTTGACAAAAGCAGCTTTATGAATGCTATCTTGGTCTGCTGCCCTCCGGAAAAGTCACGGATTGGCTTTTTGCGCTCGTCATCTGAGAAGCCGAACTTGCGGATCATGACCTCATATTCTTTCTCATAATAGTAGCCGCCATCATCCTTGAAGGCTTCCTCCATCGCGGTATATCTGGCTACCTTTTCATCGGAATAATCATGCTCGAGCTCTGCCGCCGCGCGCGCAAGCTCTGCCTTTCGCTCGTCCATTTTCACGAAGCATTTGCGCACCTCCTGCTCGAGTGTCACATCAGGATCATCAAACGCAATCTGCTTCAGATACCCTATCTCCGGGTTTCCTGCCTTTGCAATAAAGGCGCTCTCATCGCTGTCGAGCTTTTCCATCTCAACCTCGCCTGAAATGAGCTTTAAAAGTGTTGTCTTGCCACAGCCGTTTCTGCCGACTATCGCTATCTTTTCTGTGTTTCTGATTTCAAAATCTATACTATGCAAAATGACGTCGTCGCCAAATGCGACAGCGCCATTACTTATCTGGTAGAGCATATACTATCCTTTCATGCTTATGCCTGCTGCTTAATTGTTAGCCATAATGTAGTTGACAAACTGTGTTGCAGTACGTCCCGAAATGCCACCATGGCTGAGCTCCCACTTGTTTGCCTCCCTGCACAGCTCTTCGTCTGAAAGTGTGCAGCCGCTCTTTCTCGCAAGCTCTGTCACGATCTTGAAGAACTCCTTCTGCGATGGCTTTGAGTAGCTGATTGTCACACCAAAACGGTTTACAAGTGACAGCTTCTCCTCAACTGTATCTGAGTGGTGCTTGTCATTGCTGTTGTCCTGATCATTACGGTCATTCCATGTCTCCTTTATCAGGTGACGGCGGTTAGAGGTTGCATAAATCAGTATGTTGTCAGGCTTTGTCTCCACGCCACCCTCGATAACTGCCTTTAGGAACTTGTACTCAATCTCATGCTCCTCGAATGAGAGGTCATCCATATATATGATAAATCTGTAGTTTCTGTTTTTGATTGCTGCGATAATCTTTGACAGATATTTAAACTGATGCTTGTATATCTCAATCATGCGCAGTCCGTCATCATAATACTGATTGACAATGGCCTTGATGCTTGTTGATTTTCCGGTTCCGCTGTCTCCGAAAAGCAACACATTGTTGGCCTTTTTGCCCTGTACAAACGCTTCTGTATTGTCTGTGAGCTTTTTCTTCTGGATTTCATAGCCGATCAGGTCATCGAGCATGACCGCATCCATATTGTTGATTGGCATGAAGGAGAAGCCACCGTCCAGATGCTCCTCAATCCTGAATGCCTTGTTGAGACCAAACATGCCGACTCCGTATGCCTTGTAAAAGCCTGTTACCACATCAAAGAACTCCTGCTCATCCTTAGCTGCCTCGAGCTTCTTGCTCAGCGCCCTTACCTTCTCGCTGACATTGTGATTGTACATAAGGTCCTTTTTCACAATGGCCTTATAATTGCTGATCTGTGTGAAGCAGTCGATTCCGAGTGCTGACTCGATTGGCTTGAAATCATAATCGAAAAGCTTCTTAAAAATTCTGAAATCGTTTGCCACAAGCCCGTTTACACTGCCATCGCTGGCTCCGACCTTCTCACAGGTGATGGAAAACGGATTCTCGCTCATCATAAGGAAGAAAGTGAGATAGTTGTGCCACAGATTGTCATCAAAACCATAGTCTGTCGCTACCTTTAGGATTCTCTTGACCTGTGTATTGATGTCGCGCACAAGCTCTGTCTTGTTGTACTCGCCCACCTCAAACTGCTCAAAGAGCTGTCCCAATTTATAAAGTATCTCGTCCTGAGGTAAATCTCCGTACATAAGTAATTTTGATATTTCCTGATACATGGCTGTTCCTCCTGGTTTTGCCTTGTTTTCGCTGTTAACATATGATTATAAACACTGAATAACAATTTTGCAAGGGCTTGTGTGCCCGGTTTTCTTATTACTACGGGCTGAAATGACGCGGGGGACGTAAGCACCGGGCAGTGGGATGTACATCGTACTCCCGCTGGAGCGCATAGCGAAGTGGCTTAGAGTCTGTTGAATTATGCCTCAATAAACAGAAATGCCAAGCCATGGACGGCTGGGCAAGGCGTTATGCGCCACGGACGGCGCATAAAAGCCGGTTTCGTCGGGCATCGAAAACCTAAAAAGCATAATTCATACAGACTCTTAGACACGAAGCGTAGCTCACGCGGGAGTATGGTGTGCGTCCCGCTGCTCGGTGCTTACGTCCCGCCCTGCATGCAAAAAGGCGGAGCTAAAACTCCACCTTTATTGTTGTGCCACGCCCCACCTCGCTGTCGAGCGTCAGCCCTGCATCATGCAGCTCCACTATATGCTTTACTATCGCAAGCCCAAGGCCTGTGCCGCCGGTCTCCTTCGAGCGGCTCTTGTCTACTCTGTAGAAGCGCTCAAAGACGCGCTCCTGCTGATCCTTTGGGATGCCTATGCCGTTGTCCTCGACCGTAAGAACTGTCTTGCCGCCTAGCTTGTGTACCGTCACATTTACTGTGCCGCCCTCATTGTTGTAGCGGATAGCATTCTGGCAGAGATTCTCAACGAGCTCCGTGAGAAGCTGCCTGTTGCCTCGTACCATACAGTCAGTGCCGTCAAAATTGAGTGCTACTTTTCTCTGCTCGGCATTCACCTGTAAATTTTCCATGCAGTCCTTGACCAGACCGTACAAATCAAGCTGTTCAAAGCCCTGCTGCGCCTCGCTGGAATCAAGCTCCGAGAGCTTTATGATATCATTGATCAAGGAAAGCAGGCGCTGTGCATTTCTTCTGATTTCAGTGGCAAAATGAATCTGCTGCTCCTTTTCGACCATGCCGTTTTCTATGAGCTCTGCGTAGCCGGAGATGGCTGTGAGCGGAGTCTTTAGCTCGTGTGACACATTGGCTGTGAAATCCTGTCTGCTCTTTGCCGCGGCAAGCACGCCCTCATGCTGTATCCTTATCGCATTCATGAAGGGCACGAGTTCCTTGTACTCTGTCTTTTTCTGGATGACAGAGGCCTGTTCCAGGTTGCCTGCGAGTGTCTCGATTGGCTTCATGAGCTTTCTGGTCAGGCTCTTTGCGAGAAGCACACATATTCCTACTATGATAACCGTCACTATAAGCATGGCAGGTATACTGCTTGCAAACATGTTCCAGATACTTCTTGCTGCAATAGAGACACGCAGTACCGTTCCATCATTGAGCTTTATGGCATGATAGAAGGTATTGCTGTTCATGGTGGCTGATGTTCTCACGCTGTCCCCCGTACCTTTATCAAATGCTGATTTAACTTCCGGTCTATCGCCATGATTTTCAAGTTTTTTCACATCATTTTGATTGTCATACAGCACTGTGCCGTCCTTGTCAATCCAGGTGGCACGAATCCCCTCCACGTCAATCTGCGGGATTTCATTTATATCCTGTTTTAGTATTCCTGTGCTTTCTATTGTCTCTGCCATGACCTGCAGGTCTTCCTTTACCTGCTTCTGAAAGAGGTAATAGTTGATTACTGTCATGGAAACCATAGTGGCAATTGCTACAAAAAGTGCTGTTGCTACCAGATAATAGTTAATCTTCTTTTTCATGCTGTACGCTCCGCTTATGTATATTAAAAATCATTATAACAGCTATTATTCTATAACATAGCCCACATTTCTGACTGTCTTTATCCTGCTGCCATAGTCACCCAGCTTGTGTCGGAGTGTCTTTATGTGCATGTCCACTGTACGTGTCTCGCCCTCAAAGTCAGTATCCCAGACGCTTCTCATGATGACCTCCCTGGTCATGACTATGCCCTGACTGCCCATCAGAAGTCTCAAAAGCTCGTACTCCTTGTATGTAAGGTCAACAGGCTCATTTTTCACTGTAACGACATGGCGCTCATGGTCAATCACCAGATCATCCAGCTTTAAAAGCTTCGGCTCCTCCTTCGCTGTTCTCCTGAGCAGTGCCTTTACTCTTGTGATAAGCTCCATGATTGAGAAAGGCTTTTTGATGTAATCATCTGCGCCTCCGTCAAGCCCTTTTATCATATCCATCTCTGTGGTCTTGGCTGTGACCATTATAATAGGAATATCCTGTGTGGCCGGACGTTTTCTGAGCTTTCTCACGATATCGTAGCCGCTCTCATCCGGAAGCATCACATCAAGCAGTATGAGGTCCGGTACGAGCTCATCCAGCTTCTTGTAAAATTCCTTTGCGTTTTCAAATGCACTGACGATGTAATTACTGTTTTTTAAAGCAATACTCTCTATCTCACGTATGCTCTCGTCGTCCTCTACAATATAAATAAGTGCCATAGCTTTCTCCATTTCAAAAAATCTTATGTAAAATTTTTACCCGTTTTTTACTTTCGATTATACATTACTAATGTAAAACAGACGATGGTTTTATGTAAAATTTATGTAAAATCCATCGTCTGTATCAATTTCATTATTAAAGGGTAAAAATGTATCATCAATGCATGCCTGCATGCAATTCGATGTATACCTTTCATTGTGTATGATAATTAAATCATGATTTGCGAACCTTGTCATCAAGTGCAAACTCAACCCACTCAGCAATATTTGTCGCATGGTCTCCGATACGCTCAAAGTATTTTGCAACCATGAGAAGATCCTCTGCCTGCTCACCATCCTCCGGGTGCTCCCTGATGAAATCAATAAGCTCAGCCTTTACCTTATCAAAAAGCTCATCAACCACATCATCCTGCTTCATCACTATGTGAGCCTTGTCATTGTTCTTCTCAACATACGCCTCGATTGCCCTGATAAGCATAAGCATTGTCTCTGAAGCCATGCTCTTGACATGCTCTATATTGACCCTGTATGGCTTGTCACTGCTCATCAAAATGGTCATCTCGCTGATATCGGCTGCGTGGTCTCCTATACGCTCCATATCAGTAACCATCTTCATCGCTGCAGAAATTGTTCTAAGGTCTCTTGCTACAGGCTGCTGCTGCATGAGCAGATTAAAGCACAGGCTCTCTATCTTTTTCTGCTCTCTGTCTATCTCAGAATCGCCCTCCATGATGGCTTTGGCGCTATCGGCATCCTGATGTATAAATGCCTCGATTGCTTTCTGGATTGACTCCTCAATCATGCTTCCCATGTGCATCATTTCTTCATTCAGCTTCTTAAGCTGCTCGTCGAATTTCGATCTCATTAACCAAACCTCCCTGTGATGTAATCCTCTGTTCTCTTGTCCTGTGGATATGAGAAAATTGTCTTTGTGTCACCAAACTCTACCATATCTCCCACAAGGAAGAAGGCTGTATCGTCTGACACACGCACTGCCTGCTGCATGTTATGTGTTACAACCACAACCGTGTACTTTTTCTTTAAATCCTCCATGAGTTCCTCTATCTTTGAAGTAGAGATAGGGTCGAGCGCTGATGTTGGCTCATCCATCAAAAGCACCTCCGGCTGTACGGCAAGCGCTCTCGCAATACACAGTCTCTGCTGCTGTCCACCCGAAAGTCCCATAGCAGATTTCTTTAATCTATCTTTAACTTCGTCAAATATTGCAGCACCTTTAAGGCTTTCCTCAACTATCTGGTCCAATGTCTTTTTATCCTTGATGCCATGCACTCTCGGGCCATATGCGATATTGTCATATATGCTCATCGGGAACGGATTTGGCTGCTGGAAAACCATGCCGACCTTTTTGCGAAGTACGGTTGTATCGACTGATGGTGCATATATATTCTCACCATCTATCTCTATGCTTCCCTCGATTCTGACGTTGTCAACCAGATCATTCATTCTGTTGATACATTTTAAAAATGTAGACTTACCACATCCTGACGGTCCGATCAGCGCTGTCACGCTGTTTTCTTTTATGTCCATATTGACACCATGCAGTGCATGATTCTGGCCATAATACAGATTCAGGTCGCGAACCTGAATTTTGATTTTTTTCTCCATTTGTATCTCCTGCAACATGTAATAAATTTCTTGTCTTCGAGAATACATTATATGGATGCTTTGTAAAATGCTCTATCAGATGTATGTAAAATCTATGTCAAATTTTTACACACATAAATTATTCGCACTGTTTGTATTTATTATTTGTATACACTATTTATATACTTTATAGTCGGCTTTATTAAAGTACTGTCTGGTTAAAGTATTGTATCTTTAATAATTAAAAGCTCATCCATTATCCTGTCTGCATCAATATTTGAGTAATTGATAATAAACTGATGCCTGTCCTCCTTTGGCTTACTCAGGTTGAAGTGGGTAATCGCCTGAAGCTTTATACCTTTTTTCAATAGCAGCTCTTCAACTGTTTTGTCCGGAAGGTTCGTGTCAAACTGTATGATAAAATGCAGTCCGGAGTCATTTTCTATTACCCTGCATTCCTTTTCAGTGAAGCAGCTTTTTATGGACGAAAGCACGCTCTGGCGCTTTCTGCCGTAGTGCAGTCTCATCCTGTTTATGTGCTTTTCAAAATAGCCCTCGCTGATAAATCGTGCCAGCGTGTACTGCTCGAAGGTGGATACCGTACATGAGTAAAATGAAAGCCTCCTGTAAAACTCATTTGCCAGATGCTCCGGCAGCACCATGTAGCTGATTCGGATGGTGGATGTGAGAGACTTTGAAAATGTATTTATATAGATGACCTTTTCACACGCATCTATCGAGAGGATTGGCGGTATCGGGTGTCCGTTCATGCGAAACTCACTGTCATAATCATCCTCTATGATGTATCTGTCGCTGCTCTCGTTGGCCCATGCCAAAAGCTCATAGCGGCGGTTCACAGGCATCGTGATTCCTGTCGGGAAATGGTGTGTCGGGCTGATATGTGCTATCTGCGCATTTGCTTTCTTTATAAGCTCCACGCTGATGCCCTGCTCATCCATCTGCACCGGCAGGCATTTTGCATTGTTGCACTCGTATATCTGGCTGATTTTCTTATAGCCCGGATCCTCCACGCAGTATACCTTGTCCGTACCCAAAAGCTTCACAATCAGTCCGTACAGATACTCTGTTCCCGCTCCGACTATTATCTGGTCCGGGTCCACATTCATACCGCGAAACGATGACAGATGGCTTGCTATCGCTTCCCGAAGCTCTCTCACTCCGCCACACGGCGACACCGACAAAAGCTCCTGCTCCCTAAGGGAAATCGTCTCTCGCATGAGCTTTGCCCATATGGAAAACGGAAAGTTACCCGGGTCTGTCCTGTTTGATGAGAAGTCAAATATACTTTCATCCTGCTCAGGCGGCAGCTTTATGCTAAGCTCCTTCTGCACCGGTGCCTTGATTACCCTTATATCTGACACATCAGCTATGAAATAGCCCTTCTTTGGCCTTGCAAACATATAGCCCTCGCCTATCAACTGGTCATATGCATTTTCAACGGTAATGGTACTAACCCCCAGATTCTTTGCGAGGGTACGTTTTGATGGCATTTTCTCCCCTGAGCTTAATTTTCCTTGTGATATATCGTTTTTGATGCACTCATACAGGCATTTGTAGAGTGGTCCGTCTGTTTTTGTGAGGTCGTAGGTCAGCATTTGATTCACCGCTTTCTGGCATTTTTATTTTCCTTATTTTGAATATTTTAATATTACCAGATGTGGCGTAATATTGCAACCATGATATATGGCTGGCATGAGCAAATACAGCCCGGCGGCGCAGGCGGCGAGTACACTCTCGTGTTCGCTACGCTTTGCTGCCAAGATACTGTAAGAATTACGCCTTATAGGTTTTCTATGGCAGACGAAACCGTCGCTACTCGCCCTCCATGGCTCGATAGCTCCTTGCCCCGGCTTCCATGCCGGTGCATTTCTGGTTTTCATGGGCATAATTCAACAGTATCTAAGCAGCTCCGCTATGCGCTCTTACGAGAGTGTACACGCCGCCTGCGCCACCTAAACATATTTGCTCACGCCTGACTTCTTCCGTCATATAAATTGACATAAAAGCAATATAAAAATAAAAGGAGATTTAACAAATGGAAAACAATAAGAATACTCAATACGAACTCAATAAAGGACTTGCACAGATGCTAAAGGGTGGTGTCATCATGGATGTCACGACTCCAGAGCAGGCCAGGATTGCCGAGGCTGCCGGTGCATGTGCTGTTATGGCGCTTGAGAGAATCCCTGCTGATATCAGAGCCGCAGGCGGTGTTTCAAGAATGAGCGACCCTAAGATGATTAAGGGCATTCAGGAGGCTGTCAGCATCCCTGTCATGGCAAAGTGCCGTATCGGTCACTTCGTGGAGGCTCAGATACTTGAGGCTATCGAGATTGACTACATTGATGAGTCTGAGGTGCTTTCACCTGCTGATGATGTGTACCATATCAATAAGAGAGATTTCAAGGTGCCTTTCGTATGTGGTGCAAGAGATCTCGGTGAGGCTCTCCGCCGTATCAACGAAGGAGCTTCCATGATCCGTACAAAGGGTGAGCCTGGTACCGGTGATATCGTGCAGGCTGTCAGACATATGAGAAAGATGAATTCTGAGATTGCAAAGCTTACTTCCATGCGTGAGGACGAGCTTTTCGAGGCGGCTAAAAATCTTCAGGTGCCTTTCGAGCTGGTTAAGTTTGTTCACGATAATGGCAAGCTTCCGGTTGTAAACTTTGCGGCAGGTGGTGTGGCTACTCCGGCTGATGCGGCTCTTATGATGCAGCTCGGTGCTGAAGGTGTGTTCGTCGGCTCAGGTATCTTCAAGTCAGGCGATCCTGCCAAGAGAGCTGCCGCTATCGTAAAGGCTGTGACAAACTTTACCGATGCGAAGCTTATCGCAGAGCTTTCTGAGGATCTCGGTGAGGCTATGGTCGGAATCAACGAGAGCGAGATTAAAATCATCATGGAGGAAAGAGGCAAATAAAATGAAATCAGGACTTAAGATTGGTGTTTTAGCCGTTCAGGGAGCGTTTATTGAGCACAAGCGCATGCTTGAATCTTTAGGCTGTGAGTGTGTTGAGCTGCGCAAAAAATCAGATATCTGTGATATAGACGGACTCGTGCTTCCGGGCGGTGAGAGCACTGTGCAGGGCAAGCTGCTCCGTGAGCTTGATATGTTTGATGAGCTTAAGGGAAGAATCGCAAACGGACTTCCGGTGCTTGCAACCTGCGCCGGTCTTATCCTTTTAGCTTCACATATCAGCAACGATGACAACGTATATTTCGGCACTTTGCCTGTCACTGTTAAAAGAAATGCCTACGGCAGACAGCTTGGAAGCTTTGAGGCTACAGCAAGGTTTGACAATAGCTTCGACTTTACCATGACATTTATCAGGGCGCCATATGTGGAGGCTATTGATGATTCAGCAAAGAATGATGTGCGTGTGCTCGCCGAGTATGACGGCAAAATTGTCGGTGTGCAGTATAAGAACCAGATTGGGCTGGCTTTTCATCCGGAGCTTGATGATGATACACGGATTCATGAGAGGTTTTTGGAGATGATATGATGATTAAGGATAATTAAATCACGTACATATTAATACTCGCGCTTTGTCTACACTCCGTAGCAGCTAATTTTGCTTATATATATGGGGGCTTTATTCAAGTTCCCCTGAGAACAAGAAGAACTGATGCATCATGCTTGCATGCAAGTATGGCACATCAGTTTTTTTATAGTAAAATATAAAATACTTTTTTTTAAATATATGGTATAATAAGAAAATAAAGTGAAAGGGGGGAACACCAGTATGGGTATATATTTCAACCCAAGCAATGATAGCTTCAGAAAAGACCGAAATTATAAGATATATGTTGATAAAACAGAGTTGCTTAATTACACAAATGAATGGCTTGGCACACCAAGAAACTGCATTGCTGTCAGTCATGCCCGCAGGTTTGGCAAATCACACGCGGCAGGTATGATAGATGCATATTACAGTCTGGGGTGCGATTCTACTGATATATTTGCCGGTACCAGGATTGAGACATATTCCGATTATAAAAAATACATGAATAAATATAATGTTATTCATGTTGATGTTTCTACCTTTTGGGATTCATATAAGGATAATCTGATAGAAAAAATACAGGAATATATTTACAAAGATTTCAGGCGTGAATTTGGAGATAAGCTGAATTATGAGGATAGTCTGAGCTATAATCTGATGGTGATTTATAAAGATACAGGGATTCCTTTTGTGATAATAGTTGATGAATGGGATTGCGTTATCCGTAACAGCAAGGAAGAGGAGCTTGTTCACAAATATCTACAGTTTTTACATTCATTATTCAAGTCGGAGGAGTCAAAATCATTTTTGGCACTAGCTTATATTACCGGAATTTTGCCGATTAAGAAGATAAAAGATGAGTCTGCCTTAAATAATTTTACCGAATTTACTATGATTGATTCGTACCCTATCACACGGTTTTTTGGATTTACAGAAGATGAAGTGAAACAATTATGCGAACAGTTTCAACTGGATATGGATAATACGAAGGCTTGGTACAATGGTTATTTGATTAATGGACTTCATATGTACAATCCAAATTCTGTTTCTATGGCAATAGAGAGGCACAGATTCGATTCATATTGGAAAAACACATCTTCATTTGCCTCTATAAACACATTTATTACGATGAATTATGATGGCTTAAAAGATGATATAATGACAATGTTATCAGATGGCATGGTTTACGTGAATACAGATACCTTTCAGAATGATTTTGTATCAATTTCATCTAAAGATGAAGCCCTCACAGCTTTAATTCATTTGGGATATTTAGGATATAACATAGATGAAAAAAATGCGTTTGTTCCAAATTTTGAGGTTAAAAAAGCCTATCAGGCTGCACTTTGTACAAGTGGATGGAGTAAAGTAGCGGATTCGATTTCAAGATGTGATGAACTTTTGCAAGCAACCATAAATGGTGACAGTGAAAAAGTGGCCGAGCTCATTGAAAAAGCTCACGATGCCTACACATCAATACTTAAATATAATGATGAAAATTCACTAAGCTGTGTTTTATCTATGGCATATTTTACAGCACCTGCATATTATAATGTTGTTAGAGAGATGCCAGCAGGCAAAGGCTTTGCTGATTTTGTTTTCATACCCAGGCTAAATGCAGGAGAAAGACCTGCAATGATTATTGAACTTAAATATAATCAATCGGCATATAGTGCAATAAGGCAGATAAAGGAAAAACGTTATCACGGGGTTTTAAAGGAATACTCTGGTAAGGTACTACTTGTTGGAATAAATTATAATATGGATGGCAAGAATAAGAAGCATCACAGTTGCATTATTGAGCAGCTGGTCTGAAAATAATAGTGTAACAGCCGGGGCAGATGCCCCGGCTGTTGTTGTTTCTAATGCCTTATAAGTTTAAAACTCCAAAGTCACCTTAAAAAGATCGCCGTCCACAGTCAGCTCCAAAGTACCATTCATGAGCTTCATGAGACTTTCTGCAATAGACAGTCCAAGTCCACTGCCATCGGTATTTCGTGAGCTATCTCCTCTGACAAAACGCTCCTTAAGCTCATCGCTTGAAATATTAAGCGGTGTAGCTGATACATTCTTGAACGTTATGATGGCTCCGCTGTCCTTTGGAATGATGTCAATATACACTCTCGTACCCGGCTGGGCGTATTTGTTGATGTTGTTCATCAGATTATCAAACACTCTCCACAGATGTCGTCCATCTGCCTGAATCATGACAGGCGTAACGTCATTTTTGATAATTAAATCAAGATTATTTTTCTCGAATTTTTCTTCATATTCCCCAGCTACCTGTGATAACATAACAGCTGCATCCAGTTCCTCCAGCTCTACATTTATGCTGCCCGTAGATACCTTTGACGCTTCGAGTAAATCCTGAATTAATTTTTTCAAACGTGATGACTGCCTGTCGAGAACGTCAAGATATTCGCGTACCTTCTCGTTATCTATGTCCTCCTTCTGCAACAGGTCCACATAATTGATAATCGAGGTGAGCGGTGTCTTGATATCATGCGACACATTTGTGATGAGCTCCGTCCTGAAGCGCTCGCTCTTCATTTTTTCAGAGACCGCGGCCTCTATTCCATTGCTCACATTATTCAAATCCTCTCCATGCTTTCTGAAAAACAGCATGAGTCTTGACGTATCAACCGGCTGTGAAAAATCACCGTTTGCTATAGCCTTTGCGGCGCATCTTATCCTGTCATACTGCATGATAAATGCGATAAGCAGAGCAAGCTCTATAAGCTTTATAATGAATATAAATCCAATACTCCCTATTCCAAAGCCTATAAGCTCAAGCAGACATATAAAACCGAATGCCAGCATACTGATCAAAAACAGCGGTACATTTCTTCCTATCCATGAAAAGCCGTATCTGATTGGGGCAAATACCATCCTGCATAGCTTTTTGACAGGCTTTAAGAAAAATCTAACAACATAGTAGCACAGTGTATGCTTCCAGAACTCATGTGCCCTGATTCTTACGTATGTTGACAGGATTGCTTCAAGCGAAACCATGGTTGCCGCCAGACAAATGAGTGCCACCACCGGAAGCTGCTTTATAAGCAAAAAGCCTGCCGGAAATACCATAAAGTCTGCAAACATTGTCACTCCAAGCATCACCTCATACGGCAGCCTGTCATATAATCGTAATTTAATTTCCTCTGACTCTGCACGTTTTCCGGCAACTGTCAGCAGATATCCCGCTGTAATCACAAAACCAAGTATAAATATGACAAACAATACACTCAAATGAGCCTCTGTAAATTCCATGACGTCAAGTAAGCTGTCTGCCTGATTGAAGTAATCGCCCTTTTCCTGAAGCTGCTGCGGAAGCTTTGCATACACATAATAGTACTCAGGCTTATCTTCCGTTGGGGTGTATGGATAGTACACAATTCCGGTATCCGATATATTAAAGGTATCCGGTAAAAGCTCATAGCTCTCATTCACCTGCTCCACCACTTTTATGATTTCGTAGCTGTCATAATAAATATCCTCATCATAATCGTAGTAAGAGCCGTCACTATCAAAGCGCGAATCGCCGTCATCACTCAGATTCATGCCACACTTTATATGATTTCCTTTTTCATCATAACACTTTACATTTTTCCACTCGGCAAAGCCTGTAATATCGAGTGACTGGCCTGTAAACATCTCCTCGTAGGCAAAGTAATTATTTCCATTCTCATCGGTTTTCTCAACTGCCTTATATAAGCCAAGCGAGCTGTTATCGTTAGAGCCTGTCATCACCCTCACCTTTGGAATGACATAAGCGGTACCATCATTCAGGCACAGATAAAAGAGCCCATTTGTCTTGGAATACATGATTGAGCTGATTCTCTCACTGTTCATATTGTTTGATGCATCGTCTGACTCTTCATAGCGGCCGCTCATTGCATCCCACAGATATGATAGCCTGTTCCACTTTAAGTTCTTTGCCTTGTAGCTAAAAATATAATCCGGATTTGATATTTCATCCACACTTGAATACACCTTTGCTGCATCAGATTTTACATCTACCTTGTCCTCTGATGTTTCATTACTCTTTACCACTGCGGCCTGCAGATTGGTATCGTCCATCATCTGCGAAAATGCATTGTCATCACCGGATTCATAATTGTACACCATCTGTCTGCTATAGGCTCCTGCAATATTCGCATGAATTTCATCCCTTAGCTGTGCTGTACTTTCATAATTGTTTGTATACACTGCAACTATCGTTGTTACAACAAGCCCTGCCGCCATGACCGAGCACACTATAAATGCCGCAAGCTTAAGCCACAGATTCCTTGATATTTTTTTCATATCATTCACCTTCCATTTTATAGTGCTTCACTTGACAAACTTTATCAAGCATGCACCTATTCAGCGTCAATTTTGTATCCGCGACCCCAGATGACCTTTAAGTATCTTGGCTCAGCCGGATTTATCTCAACCTTTTCTCTGAGATGGCGGATATGTACCGCCACCGTGTTTTCTGTCCCATACGGCTCATCCTTCCAGACCTTTGCATATATCTGATTCGGCGAATACACCTCGCCCGGATGCTCCATGAGAAGCTTCAAAATATCGTACTCTGTACGTGTGAGATTTGCTGCCTCGCCATCAACTGTCACCGTCTTTGATTTGTCATCGAGCTCAATGCCGCCGATTACCAGCTTTCCTGCGCTTGTATTGCCTGCGCCAAGAAGCATGTACCTCCTGATCTGCGACTTCACCCTCGCCTGCAGTTCTACCGGGTTAAATGGTTTCGTCACATAGTCGTCTGCTCCGACCGTGAGCCCGAGTACCTTGTCAGTGTCCTCACTTTTGGCAGTGAGCAGTATGACCGGCACATTAGAGATTTTTCTGATTTCCACCATCGCCTCTATGCCGTCCATGACAGGCATCATGATATCCATCAGGACAAGATGCACATCATTGTGTTTTACTATATCGAGCGCCTCCAGCCCGTTTCGCGCCGGGATTACCTCGTAGCCATCGCTGGTCAAATAAATGCTGATTGCCGATACAATGTCTTTTTCATCATCACATACTAATACTTTATACATAATTGCCTCCGGAAGTTTTATGTTGATCTTATTGTATCAATTGTAACATTAAAATCCAATTATGTAACACATTAAGATTTGTTTAAGAAATAATCTTAATGAAACTCAAAAGGAGCTCCGATTTACTGATATCAAATCGAAGCTTCTTTTCTTAGTTAGATCATTATATTGGTTATTTACTATATTCGTTAATTTATTATTATGATTAAAGGGGTAAAATACCTTTTGACCCTCATATCATTATAATAACCGGTTGATTTGCTTACTTCGCCTGGAATTTCTTTGCCAGCACCTTTGTCAGGATGTTGATTAAGAATACAATTACGAGAAGCACAACCGCAATTCCAAATGCCTGGTCGAATTTTCCTTCACTTGTCGCTGCAAGGTAGAGCTTGATGGTAAGTGTTCCACCTGACTGCATTATCTTTGAGAAATATCCGCTGGCAACCTTTGGAAGCATTCCTGCACTTCCTGCCGTAAAGAGGAGTGCTGCTGACTCACCTACTATTCGGCCGATTGCAAGGATAACACCTGTGATGATTCCCGGCATGGCTGATGGCAACAGGATGGTGCGGATGGTGTGCCATTTTCCGGCTCCAAGTCCGACTGCTCCGTGTCTGTAGCTGTCCGGTACAGTTTTAAGCGCTTCCTGTGTATTTCTTGTGATGAGAGGCAGCACCATGAGTGTCAGTGTCAGTGAGCCTGTCAGGATACTGTAGCCAAAGCCTATTGTCTGTCCAAAGAACATCATTCCGAAGAGACCAAAGATGATTGACGGTATTCCTGCAAGTGTCTCTGTGGCAAACTCTATTGTGGATACGAGCTTACCCGGCTTTGCATACTCATTCAAGTACACGGCTGCTCCCACTCCGACAGGAGTTGCTATGAGCATGGTGATAATTATGATGTAAAGTGTATTGAGCAGGTTTCCCGCTATTCCGACAGTGCCTCTTAAGACGGATGTCTCGCTGGTCAGAAACTGCCAGTTTACCTGGCCGATTCCCCTGACAAATACATATATGATGATTCCCGCAAGCAGCACTACCGATAATGCCGCACACAGATATATGAAAAAGTATACTACATCATCGCCTATTCTACGGCGTTTTCCATTTATACTAGTCATTTTCCACAGCTCCTTTCTTTTTGAGTTTCATAAGGGTGAGATTGATTATCATGATAAACACAAAAAGCACAAGACCTACTGAGAAAAGCACCTGTCTGTGAAGTCCGCTGGCGTATCCCATCTCGCTGACGAGCTGTGTGGTAAGGAAACGCACTGAGTTGAACGGAAGTGGAAAGCTTACCGTTCCACCGGCTACCATGTTGATAGCCATCGCTTCTCCAAGCGCACGACCTATTCCGAGCACAATTCCTGTCATGATTCCTGACTTTGCTGCAGGAACCGTCACTTTAAATATTGTCTGTATCTTTGTTGCTCCAAGAGCAAGGGATGCCGCTCTCATCTGCTGCGGTACTGCCTGTATTGATGATACGCTCATGTTGATTACCGTAGGAAGAATCATGATTGCAAGCACTATGATTGCTGCAAACAGATTTGATCCGCCGGTAAACTGATGTGTTGCTGAGTTTGCAAAAATATGTTTCTCCAGCTTGTATAATACCGGATTAAGTATCATAAGTCCTAAAAGTCCATAGATTACTGATGGAATGGCTGCAAGCAGCTCTACTGCCGGCTGTACTACCGCTGAGAGCTTTTTGTTTGACACCTCAGTGAGAAATACTGCCGTAAGAAGAGCAATCGGTACTCCTATGAGTATAGATACTGCTGTTCCTATGATGGATGTGAGGATTATGTACAATATTCCGTAGCTTGGGTCTGCCGCTGTCGGCGCCCATTTTGTTCCGAATAAGAGATTTAACACTCCGACCTTGAAAAATGCCGGTGCGCCTTTAAGGAACATATAAATTGTTATTGATAATACTGCGAATATTGCCACAACCGCACATACCGTGAATATTATTTTGGCAACATTCTCTACTATGGATTTATGTTTCATTTGATACTCCTTGTTTCAAAAAGTTCCCCAGGAAACCTGCCATTTCCTGAGGAAACCCTGTATCTTGTCGATATGTATTAATACTGATGTCTGTATTTCGTATCATTAATATGCCCGATAATTTCTACTGAGGGAGGATAAGACCTACCTTCTTGATAACTGCCTGTCCCTCATCTGAGTTTACATAGTCAAACCAAGCTTTAACAATATTGTTCTGCTCGTCAATCTTGCCCTTTGTAGCCATTACGAATGGACGAGAAAGGAGATATTTGCCTGCTACAATGTTTTCCTCTGTTGCCTCTACTCCGTCAATTTTCATTGCTGTTACTGTATCATCAAGCACGTCAAGTGAAACATATCCGATTGCTCCCGGTGTTGAGCCTACCTTTGCAAGAACTGCTCCTGTTGAGTCAAGCTCCTGTGCATATTTGCACTGATCCTTTACATCAAGAAGCTCCTCGAAGGCTCCTCTTGTACCTGAAGCTGCCTCACGGCCGATTGCTACGATTGCCTCATCTTTTCCACCAAGGTCTTTCCAGTTTGAAATCTCACCTGTGTAGATTTTCTTTAAGTCATCTGATGTAAGCTCTGTTACTGAGTTGTCCTTGTCTGTGATTACTGCGATTCCGTCAATTGCTACGATGTTTTCCTCAACGCCGTTTGCTTTCTCATCATCTGTAAGTGCTCTTGATGAATCTCCGATATCTACGCTTCCTGCTGTCACTGACTCGATTCCTGAACCAGAGCCTGTATACTCTACTGTTACTGTTACTCCAGGGGTTTTCTCCATGAATGACTCCTTGAGCGCCTCACAAAGCTTCTCCATTGAAGTACTTCCCGCAAGTGAAAGTGAACCGCTTAAGTTCTCATTTGATGTACCTTCATCTGCGCTTGTATCTGCATTGTTGTCTGCTCCGTCTGAGCCTGAGCCACATCCTGTAAATGCTGCTGTCATCATTGTTGCAGCAGTTGCTAAAACTAAAAGTTTTTTCATACGATTTTTCATTTTAATTTCCTCTTTCATTTCTTTCTTGAATTTGTTTCTTTGTTCGTTACAACTGATATAGTAATAGGGAAATGTAAAATGCAAAATCATTAGTGTGTAAAATGCATGTAAAAAAATATTTTTAATTTACTGTACGATTGTAAATTCATATCCTCCGGTGGCTGTACATCTGTCCTGCCGGATGGTGGCTCTTTGAGCGTGGGAGTCTCTTTATTTGTACTTTCATCTGCTGTATTGCCGAATGTATCTGTGTTTGCGTTTTCTGTATCTAAAAGATCCGGGAATGTTCCTCCGTTTCCGTCAATCAGCTTAAGGCGCGCATCCAATGCCTCGTTTATACTTATATAGTTTGCGATGTTTATCGTGCCTACAATTGCAATAAGAACAATTGAAACTCATAACATTGCTATGGCTATAAATTTTCTTCGTAATTTTTTGAGCATTTTATCACCTGCACATTTTTTCTATTTCATGTTCTACATCCATTGGGTCCAATGGACTTTCCGCTGTTTCATATGTCAATATAAGATTTTTCCCCTGATAATATCCATTTTCGTTATATTTCAATATCTTTCGATAAGCTTTATTTCGATAATCAGGATTGTCTATCAAGCCAAGATGCTCCCACAGAATTATATCGCCATTTTTCTTCTCAACCGTAAAATCGGGATAATAAATAACATCTGAGATTTTAATCGCCTTCTCGTACTCAAACTTTATATTATTATCATACAAGGCTGTCGCAATAATTACTTCTGATTTTGACCGCACTATAATTCCCATTTTAGTATAAAACTTGAGAGCTTCAGGGTTAGGAACCTGTGTCTTTTCATTTGTCTCTTCATTTTCCTTCTTATCAACTGCTAAAAGTATACTGCTATAATGTTTTTGCTTCAACATTTTCTGGGCATAATCGGTTTTATATTTTTTCCGGGCCTTCCTGTTTGTCTCGAGTAGTCTGAGCTCATTTATTGTATCCTTCAAATAAAGCTCCAGATATTTTTTATTGACAAGATTTCTGATTTCTTTATCATTTTTCTTTGATAAATACTCTCTTCTGCCATTTTTCCAAACATACCATTTAACATTTCCATCCTTTTGTGTTGGATAGATTGTCCCTTCCTCAGTGATGGTCTCCAGCCTTTCCTGAATCTCTGATATCTCACCTTCCAACCATTGGATTCTATTATCTATTGAACTTATTTTATTTTCCTCCTACTCTTTGCATCATGTGATGCCATGTATGTGATTCTAACAGTAATTCAATTGTTTTTGTGGGGAATATGATAATTTAAAAATCCAGTATTTTCTAAATAAAAAGACAAAAAAAGTGAATTTTCAGAAAAAATAAAAATAATTATTGCTCAAGATTCATAGGTGCCCCTGCCATATGGAAACATTTCTACCCAAATATTATGATTAAAGGTTCAAAAGGTATCATCGATGCACGCTTGCATGCAATTCGATGTATACCTTAGTGACCCACACTACACCGAGAAAGTAGCAATTTGCTGCGGGGACGCAGAAAATTAGCGGATTTCGAGGTGTAGTCAGATTATGGAAATGCGTAGCATGTAGCAATCTGATTAATCATAAATGAGGGGCAAAATACCTTTTGCCCCTCATATCATTATTATCTTGTATGAATAAAATAAACTATGCATTATTGCTTTCTATGAATGAAATAAACTATGCATTATTACTTTCTATGAATGAAATAAACTATGCATTATTGCTTTCTATGAATGAAATAAACTCAGCAGCATTTCTCGGTTTTGAGAAATAATAGCCCTGGATGTAATCTATTCCAAGCTCATCCAGCTTTGCAAACTGCTCCTTCTCCTCGATTCCCTCAGAAACAATCTCAAGCTCTAGCTTTTGTATCATGCCCATTGCGGCATCCATAACAGGCTTGCCCTTTCCGTTGTCGAAATATGCATTTGTCATGCCTCTGTCAAACTTGACAATGTCAATCGGCATATCAACAATATAGCTTAAATTTGACTGGCCTGTGCCGAAATCATCCAGTGCAAACCTCACTCCCACCTTGCGAAGGGCATTCATATTATCAAGCAGTATCTTTTTTTCAGTGATAGATGCAGACTCTGTAATCTCAAGTACAATATCGTTTGCATCCACATGATATTTCTCCATAATTGCAATAAAATCCTGCGCTAAATGGTCATAAGCACACTGCACCACTGACAGGTTGCATTCAATATACTCAATTCCCATCGCATGTATATCATGCTGTACAATAAATCTGCACACTATCTCAAACACGCGCTCTCCAAGCCTTAAAATGAGTCCCCGCTTCTCAGCTACAGCAATAAACCTGCCCGGAGGTATGATATTTCCCTCGCGCGACCTTATTCTGACAAGCGCCTCCGCAGAGGTGAATTTATGCGTTTTAGTGTTATAAATAGGCTGGTAAAATACCTCAACACGTTTATCGCGCAATGCCTCTATTATCTCATTCTCAACCGAATTTTCATCATATATGTGCTCAATGACTTCATTATTTATGAGCATCACGCCGCGCCCCGTAAACTCAGCTCTGTTACGCTTGGCATATTGAAAAAGCCCCAGTATATCCGATGGTCTCCGCACAAGCTCAGTAGACCTTAGATAATATATCTCCCCAAACAGCATCGTCATATTGTCACTGCCCCATGGCTTGTCGAACCTGCGTTCCAATATTCCGATTGTTTTTTCTGCACAATCAGTATTCTCAAAAACCAGCAGATACTCGTTTGCCGAGCTTCTAAAAACATAATTATCAGGCAGCTTATTTATAAAAGAAACCACCTCATAAAAAATACTTTTTTCCATCTCGCGGGTGAAAAAATCATTTTCATTGCTTCCATAGCGAATACACACTATCGATACATCATTCCCCTGTCCATATGCCTCCTTCATGTATTCAAAAAGGGCATTAAGGTTGAAAAATCCTGTATCCCTGTCAATATTTGCCATCGGATTTTCAAGCATAATAAAAAGGATAAGCACACCTATCACACTCGCAAAGCTGACAATCAATATTTTTTTATCTATAAACTGAATAACCGCCGATATAAACATAAGAGCCACCCAGACCTGCATGCTCTTTCTTCTTCTCGGATTTATAGCCTGACTGTATTTTTTTGTCAGCATTAGAATAAGCGCCAGCAGAATTACAGTTACTGCATATGTTATAATAACAGCCGGACCATATGTATAAACTAAATTATCCGAATCATAAATTTTAATCGGTACGACCATTATCAGAATATCAGTTAAGATTCCAAATATCCACAGCCGCTTTCTCCACTTGCGCTCAAGCTCTTTTTTCCTGAAAATATCCACGCATATATACCAGAAGGCCACCATGGCAACCCATGTAACCGTCCAGAGATATAATTTGCAGATAATATTGGTAGCAGTATGAGGATATCCGCTTCTTTTTTCAATTGCAACAAGTGCGAAAATATCAAAGAAAAGTGACAGCAAGCCTGCAATCCATACCTCAACAAAAGCCTTCGATGTATGTAATATAATCTTTTTCTGCGAAATATAAAAATACATTATTACGAACATCACCGCAATGGCACACATTTGTGAAACAATATTCATATCCCCTATTTTCTGTACCTTTCCTAAATCAGGCCAATACACTAGTACTATTTTACCGTTATTTTACCAATAAAGCAATATATTGTTTTGATTTACAAAGAACTAAATAAAAAAGTTACTATTCACACTGAACAGTAACAAAAAAAACACGCTATGCGCGTGCTCCAAAATAATACAGTCGGTAACTATTCAGATACATACATAAATAAATCGGCGTGACAAGATTCGAACTTGCGACCTCTACGTCCCGAACGTAGCGCTCTACCAAACTGAGCCACACGCCGTCTGCAATTCGTTTTGCAACTATTAAATAATATCACAATGTATAAATTTTGTCTACCCCATAATATATATTTATGGTATGATTTATGCTGTATAAGATGATAAAAATTTACACTATTGTGCCCAGCCTCACAGCGAGGTATCATACCCATGACTAAACTGTAATTTAATCACGTAATTATTTTCTTTATACTATGAAGCCGACCCGGCAGCGCAGCGACCGGCTTAGCACCACGGTATATAAATTATAAGGAGAATATCATGACAAAGCAGACAAATCACATAAATAAAACAGCTATAATAACCGGAGCTTCACGCGGTATCGGTGCCGCCATTGCCAAAAAGCTGGCTTCCTGTGGCTATAACCTCTCGCTTTGCTGCCGCAATTCATCTGACAGGCTAAAGGCTCTGGCTGATGAGCTTCACTGTGCATACGGAATTGAGGTGCTATGCTACACTGGAAATGTAGGAGACTTTTTCTTTGCCAAGGATATGGTTGCGAATACCATTTCCCATTTTGGCCATATAGATGTGCTCATTAACAATGCCGGTATATCGCATATCGGGCTGCTGAGCGACATGACACCGGAGGAATGGAACAATATCGTGGCGATAAATCTGACCGGTGTTTTCAACTTTACAAAGCTCGTCATCCCTTATATGGTTGCCGATAAATGTGGCCGCATACTACAGATTTCCTCTGTCTGGGGCAATGTCGGAGCATCCTGCGAGGTGGCATACTCAGCCTGCAAGGGCGGTATAAATGCATTTACCAAGGCACTCGGCAAGGAGCTTGCGCCATCGCATATTCCGGTAAATGCCATAGCCTGCGGTGTCATAGATACCGATATGAACCGCTGCTTTGATGAGACAGAACGCGCTGAGCTTGCCGATGAAATCCCTGCCGGACGCTTTGCCACAGCCGATGAGGCTGCAGACATGGCTTACTCTATTATCACTGCACCTGATTACCTGACCGGACAGATAATCACTTTTGATGGTGGCTGGATTTAAAATTGTAATTTTAAGTTTTCTATTTTTTTCGTATTTTTTCAGATATTTGTTGTTTTTTATGATTATTGTGTTACAATTTGTTTATGAATAAAATTAATGTCTTTTTACAAGAAAAGCAACTATCAACCATTAGTACAACTGTGCCTGACAGGCTTGATTATCTGATGAGGCTCCACAACTTGACCAACATTGCTCTTTCTGAAATCATGTGCTGTGCAGAATCAACTATTTCAGGCTACAGGACAGGCCGTAGAGTGCCTGACATTTTTGTCATTTGCCATTTAAGTACAATTTTTGGTGTCACACCCAATTATTTTCTTGGATTCACAGACGAAATTTGTCCAACTCACAACTGATTATGTGATATATACATACAAGGCCTTCCGGTATCACTTCACAACCATCACCGGCTGCTGACGCAAATATCACATAAAATATATTGAAAAATGAAAGGGGGAAATGTTACAGTCTAAGCCAAAACCGTAACGAAAAACAGCCCGGTGCACATATCACAATGTGTGCCGGGCTGCAGATTTTATTGTTATTCTGCCACAAGTATTATCGTGGTTCTCGCAGGAACTCTTATAGTGTTGACACCCAAAAGCTCTGTCTTTGCCGTGAAGTCCTCTCCGTCAAAATACTCTGCATTGGTGTTGGTGTCCACATGCCAGTGTTTTCCGTTCGGAAGCACCGGAAGCTGCATCACAAGCGGCTCCCAATATGCATTCATGCAATAGAATACAATATCATCCTCCGTGTCCTCCTCATTTCTTCCGGCATACATGATGCCGATAAGCTTTGTCTTGTAATCAGTCGAGGCATTGAACGGTGTACCGTTGTGCACACTGATTTCCGGGAACTGGCAGGATGAAGGCTTTGTCATCTTTCTGAGTATAGGATGCTCTTTCCTGAACTGAATCATATGACGCACGAAATCATGGATTTCCTTGAATTTCTCAAGCCTGCTCCAGTCGAGCCATGAAATGATATTGTCCTGACAATACGCATTGTTGTTTCCAAACTGGGTGTTACAGAACTCATCGCCCGCAAAAAACATCGCCGGGCCGCGACTGCACAAAAGCGCTGCAAATGCATTCTTTATAAGGCGCCTTCTAAGTCCGTTTACATTTGGATCATCTGTCTCGCCCTCTGCGCCACAGTTCCAGCTATGTCCGTTGTTGTCTCCGTCTGTGTTATTCCAGCCGTTTTTCTCATTGTGCTTTTCATTGTATGAGTAAAGGTCATACAATGTAAAGCCATCATGACATGTCATGAAATTGACTGATGCCTTGTGTCCTCTGCTCTCCGGGCTGTAAAGGTCGCGTGAGCCGGTGATACGTGTGATGGCATTTCCCGCCATACCGTCATCGCCCTTTAAAAAGCTTCTCATGTCATCCCTGTATCTGCCGTTCCACTCAGCCCATCTGTTCCATGACGGGAAGCTTCCCACCTGATACAGTCCGCCTGCATCCCAGGCCTCTGCGATGAGCTTCATCTTGCCAAGTACCGGGTCGAATGCCAGCGACTCAAGAATCGGCGGATTGGCCATAGGTGCACCGTTTTGGTCTCTTCCGAGAATGGAAGCCAGGTCAAATCTGAAGCCATCCACTCTGTACTCAATGGCCCAGTGTCTCAGACAGTCTATGATAAAGCTGCGCACAACAGGATGATTACAGTTCATAACGTTTCCACAGCCACTGAAATTGTAGTAGTGTGCATCCGGTGTAAGCATATAGTACACGTTATTGTCTATTCCCTTGAAGGAGAAGCACGGTCCCATCTCATTTCCCTCAGCGGTATGGTTGAACACCACATCAAGAATGACCTCTATGCCATTTTCCTTTAAAGCCTTTATCAGCGATTTCAGCTCGTCTCCCTCGTGGTTGTGCTCCTCGTTGAAGGCATAGCTGGTATTCGGTGCAAAAAATGATACTGTGTTGTAGCCCCAGTAATTGTAAAGCTGCACACCATCGACCACTCTCGCTCTCTCCATCTCATCGAACTCAAAAATCGGCATGAGCTCCACTGCATTTATTCCAAGGTCCTTAAGATACGGAATCTTATCCTTCAAACCGGCAAATGTACCCGGTGCGCTGACTCCAGATGACTTATCCTTTGTATAGCCCCTCACATGTGTCTCATAAATCACAAGGTCCTCAAAGGGTTGCTCAAGCTGCTTTATGTTGCCCCAGTCAAAGCTGCTTTTTACAACTCTGGCTCTGTACTCAAAATCCTTGCCACCCTCCGGCTTTTCTCCCCATTTTCGCTGTCCAGTGACCGCTCTGGAATATGGGTCTAAAAGGACATTTTCCTCGTTAAACAAAAGTCCCTTTGCCGGCTCATATGGTCCGTCAAACGAAAATGCATACTCAAATTCATCCGGCTTTATATCAAAAACAAGCATGGAGTAGGTATCTCCTATCCTATATGAATCAGGAAACGGAATCCTCGCATACGGTTTTGGTGCCTGTGGCTTGAACAATAAAAGAGTACACCTCGTTGCCCCATGGGAATTGATGGTAAAGCTCACTCCGTTCGATGCCACGCACGCTCCGTACATTCTGAAAAAGCCCGGACGTATCTTAAATCCCTCTACCACATCAAGCGGCAGCAGGCCTGTATTTACTACATCCTCATGCTTTTCTTCTTTACTGCGCTCTCTCCACATATACATATTGCTCTTTGCTCCCTTACTATATTTGTATGATGGTACATGCCTTTTGTTGCATGACTGCTTTTTATCTTAATTCGTAAAAAAATGATATTGTAACTATTCAGCCCTTCTTTTTCTCAGTGGTTCTGAATAGTTACCTACTGTTAATTTACATGCAGCTTTCCAAGCCCATCAATTTCTATTTTACTATAATTTTGTGAATATGTGTTCATTAAATTGCATATCTCCTGAGCTTTTTCGCCCGAAGCCACTGTCGGCCTGAAATCATTGTATGAGCTTACGCTGCTTAAGGTGCATGGAATAATCTGAGCATCTATGCCCTGCTGCAATTCACCATTTATCAGAGTAAATGCCTGCTGATAAATCGCCGTGTTCTTGTCTGCCGGATTTTTATTGCCTCCGAAGCAGAAATTTCCAAGACTGTAGCATATCATTTTGCCGTTATAGACCTCCATCCCCTGCAGTACATGAGGGTGGTTTCCGACTACCAGGTCTGCTCCCCAGTCGATGATACGATGTGCTGCCGCCTGCTGATAGTCATTAGGGTAATGGTCACCCTCTATGCCCCAGTGGCAGCATGCGATAACTATCGCCGCTCCCTGTTCACGAAGCTGCGCTATACCGTTTTGGATATATGCCTCTCGGTCACCGTTTTGTGACAAAAGGCTGACCGACACTATTCCAATCCTTGTCCCATCAGCCGTCTCGTAAATACCGGTATGATCATTGAAGCCATACACTATCCCGGCATTGTCGAGCACATTTCTCGTATCGTCAAGTCCCTGCTGTCCATAGTCGTATGTGTGATTATTTCCAAGACTGCAGGCCTCGATGGAGCTGCCCGTCATAATTCCGATGAAGCCAGGCTTTCCTTTAAGGTTCCAGCGCTTTTCTACGCGATCCGTCGCATCCGATAGCACACACTCCAGATTGATGAGTGTCATATCGTCAGCCTCAAAAATATCTCTCACACCGCCGAAAAAGTAGTCCTGTCCCTTTGAGTCATAATAAGAATTAAAGCTTCCGTCATAGCTTTGCTCCTGATTGTTGCCGAGTGTACAGTCTCCTGTAGCCGTAATCACTATGGTTGACATCTGTGGCTGCTGTGTATCCGCTTCTGTTGCATCAGCTTTGGTTGCATCAGACTGTGTACTCTCTGTGCCTTCTGCCGTACTGTCAACGGCATTCTCATCTTCTTTTCCGGTATCCGATGTGTCTTTAACTACATCCACACCATTCCGGTTAGCGGCTTCCTTTATATTATCTCCAATATATTCTTTTCCTATGAGTGCTCCCGCCATAATGATGCATAAAACCAAAAGCACACATAATAGAATTTTTAATCCCTTGTTTTTCATAGTTCTCCTCATATGTAATCTTATACTGTGTTGTATTTGAAAAAGCTTTATTCAGAATCACCACACACCCTTAAAATATCAACCGTGTGCGCACTTGCTCCCATCAGGTCTGCTCTCTCACATGTTGAAAGATGATACTGTACAAACATATCAAACTCTTCCTCGTCAAGAGCATTCAAAAATGGCCTGATATAATTTGCCGCGCCATCGGCTGCTATTATCTTTTCGCGTGTAAGGGCTGCCTGTGCATTTAATGCCTCTATATCTTCTAATCGGACAAAACTGTACAAATCATTAGCTTTTTCTGTACAATGGAAGCTCTCATCCAGCATTCCGCCCTCTATGCCCTCTTTTATATGCTTCTCCTTTATGGCATAGGTTATCACGCTGTACTCATTCATAATGTATGCTACAAGTATGTAACCACCAGGTTTTGTCACCCTTTTTGCCTCATTCAATGCGGCAAGCTTTTCCTCTGCCGACTTCAGATGATACATCGGTCCGAATACAAGTGTGAGGTCAAATTCATCGTTTCCAAACTTTTTAAGCTTTGTGGCATTGCCCTGGTATGCCTTTACTTTATCGCTCTTTTGCTTCAGTCTGCCGAGATTATGCTTAACTAACTCAAGTGCCGTCACATCATATCCCTCCTCGGCAAGAGGCACTGAGTATCTGCCTGTTCCCGCACCGACATCCAGGATTTTAATCTGTGAGCGAAGATCAAGCTGCTTCTCATTCATCAAGCTGCCAAGGCAATCGTGTATATACTTCATGGAGGTGATAAACTCTACCCTGCCGTGACGGCTGTTCAGGCGCTTTTCCTCGTTGAATTTGTTATAGTATTCTTCTAATTCTGTCACGTATATTCCTCCCTGTATTATTCCTCGATATGCTCACGTCCCTGCGCAATGATTGTGCGCACATGTCCGTCTGCAAGCGAATAAAACACTGATTTGCCCTCACGTCTGCTGTTTACGAGCTTGTTTGCCTTTAATATCCTAAGCTGGTGTGATATGGCGGACTGTGTCATGTTGAGCACCTTTGCAAGGTCGCAGACGCATACCTCCGCTTCAAACAACACAAAGAGGATTCTGATCCTGGTGGAGTCGCCAAATACCTTAAAAAGCTCTGCAAGGTCGTAGAGCTCGGTTTCCTCAGGCATTGTATCATTTACTATTTTCAGAAGGTCTTCGTGGATTTCGTTGCAGTCGCAGCATTCTATCTGTTCATTTATGTTTTCGCTCATGATGGTTTCCTTTCTGCGTTATTTTTGCGTTATATTTACTTTTTGGCTATGGGGCGGGTGCTCGGCATAAATTGCATGTGCCTTCGCTCAGTATTTCGATATTAAGACTCTGTAGGAATTATGATTTAGGTTTTGGCTATAGGACGCAACCGGCTTTTAGCGCCGTCCGTGGCGCTAACGCCTTGTCCGTGCGTCCATGCACGGACATTGCTGTGTTTTGACATAATTCCAACAGACTCTAAATATCTCCATATTCGCGATGTCACATGCAATTTCTGCAAGCACCCTTTGGTTTTGGCTCATTGAAGGGTATAGACGCATCGTATTGGTGGGAGCGTAACTGCTCAGTGCCTTCGCAGTTACGGGGCTGGTCCGGATGCGTGTGGGGGCACTGCAGGAATTTACTTAGCTTTTGTTTATTAGCTATTGCCGTTTAATTGTCTTTTGTTACTGTCACACTTTCGTGTGAACAGTAACTTCTTTTATTATACGCGAAAGACAGAGTGCACCTCTTGGGTGCATTCTGTCCGGTATTTTTTATATAGTAGTTTTATGGCATTTTGATATCTGCATTTTGATATCTGCATTTTGATATCTGCTCTTTGAGCTCTACCTTTTTAGAGCTTGTGTACGAATAATGCGCGGATTGCATTTAGCACTGCTATCACCATTACTCCTACGTCTGCAAATATTGCGAGCCACATATTGGCTATTCCGACTGCTCCGAGCACGAGGCAGATCAGCTTGATGCCTATTGCGAAGTATGTGTTTTCATATACTATTCGCAGGCATTTGCGCGATATTTTTATTGCTTTTGCTATCTTTAGCGGGTCATCATCCATGAGGACGATATCTGCGGCTTCGATTGCTGCATCTGAACCCATGGCGCCCATTGCAATTCCGATATCTGCTCTTGAGAGCACCGGTGCATCGTTGATTCCGTCTCCGACGAAGGCAAGCTTTTCTTTACTGCCCTTTCTTGCGAGCAGTTCCTCCACCTTTGCCACCTTATCGCCCGGTAAAAGCTCACTGTATACTTCATCAATTTCCAGCTCTGCCGCTACTGAGTCGGCTACTGTCCTTGAATCGCCTGTAAGCATTATTGTACCTTTTATTCCGGCTTTTTTCAATGCCTTTATTGCTGTCGCTGAGGTTGGCTTTATCTTATCTGAGATAAGGATATAGCCCTCATAGCTGCCGTCTATTGCGATATGGACTATGGTGCCGACCTTGTCAGTTTCACTGTAGCTTAAGCCCAGCTTTTTCATAAGCTTATAGTTTCCTGCCGCTACAGATATGCCATCTACCTTTGCGGTGATTCCATGGCCGCTGATTTCCTCAACGTCTGTCACGCGGGTTCTGTCGATTTCCTTTCCATATGCCTTCTGTAAGCTCCTGCTGATTGGATGCGATGAGCTGCTCTCTGCAAGTGCTGCGTACTCGAGCACCTTTTCTCTATCGAGCGTATTGTCGTAGACTCCTGCCACCTCGAAAACGCCCTCTGTCATGGTGCCGGTCTTGTCAAATACAACGTATCTGGTCTGTGATAAGGTCTCAAGATAGTTTGAGCCCTTTACAAGAACACCCTCGCGGCTGGCGCCTCCGATTCCTGCAAAAAAGCTGAGTGGAATACTGATGACCAGCGCGCACGGACAGCTTATTACAAGGAAGGTAAGTGCCCTGTATATCCATATGCCCCACTGTGGTTCAACTGACATGAAAAGTATTCTGACAAGCGGTGGCAGTATCGCAAGTGCAAGTGCACTGTAGCAGACTGCCGGAGTGTAATACTTGGCAAATTTTGATATGAAGTTTTCTGATTTTGATTTCTTTGAGCTTGAATTTTCAACGAGGTCAAGTATCTTTGAAACCGTTGATTCGCCAAACTCTTTGGTCGTTTTAATCTTTAAAACACCGGACATATTGATGCATCCGCTGATTATCTCATCACCGCATTTTGCATCCCTCGGCACGCTCTCACCTGTAAGCGCGCTGGTGTTTAATGTAGATGAGCCCTCAACTATCACACCGTCGATAGGAACCTTTTCTCCGGGCTGTACCACGATTACCGAGCCGATAGCAACCTCATCAGGATCAACCTGGGTGAGCTTTCCGTCCACCTCAATATTGGCATAGTCGGGTCTGATGTCCATGAGCTCGCTGATATTCTTACGGCTCTTTCCGACTGCATAGCTCTGAAACAGCTCTCCTATCTGGTAGAAGAGCATAACTGCTATAGCCTCTGTATAGTCACCATTCTCATAGAGCGCAACCGCTATCGCACCTACAGTGGCAACCGCCATCAGGAAGTTTTCATCAAATACCTGCTTGTTTTTGATTCCCTTAAATGCTTTTTTCAGGATATCGTATCCTATAACCAGATAAGGCACCATGTAAAGCAGGAACCTGATAATTCCCTTAACCGGTATGAAATGTAATATAATCATGAGTACCGCTGCGATTATGATACGCGCAAGTACTTTTTTCTGCTTTTTATTCATACGCCATAGCTCCATTCATTATAATCTCTTGATAATCACCCTTACTATAGCGCAGGCATTGATATAATATCATTTGTCATTCCTGCACCCGGCAATTTATAAGAAAATCTCGCAGTCGTCCTCTATCTTTTTACAGTTCTTAAGAACCTCCTGCATAACCGCCTTTGCATCCTGTCCCTCTTCAAACTCAACGCTCATCTTGAGTGTCATGAAATTGACTGTAGCATCCTTTACACCTGCTGTATTCTTTGCGGCATTCTCCATCTTGTTGGCGCAGTTAGCGCAGTCTACATCGATTTTGTAAGTCTTCTTCATAGTGGTGTTCTCCTTATTTTCATGAATTATTTATTTTACTGTACGTTTTTTATTGAACATATGAATGATTGTTCATATGTTGATTTTATTATAGCACCTTTTGCACTGTTGTCAATACACAATGTGCATCTACACAAAATTTATTCACATACTCTAATCACATAATTAATCTCATAGTTTATGATTCAGGCTTCATCTGTGATATTTTCTTTCCAGCTGCTTCCCTCTTCTATCCCATTTGCCGTAAGCCATTCATCCTCAACCTCTACATGACGCTGTCTGCCGTTTTCGTCCTCGAGATAAACCACGCATTTTGCTTTTGCGCCGTCTGCTCTTTCCTCACAGCCAAAATCAGCCTCATATATGTGTGTTACCGTATACATCTGCACTCTACCTTCTTTCATATGATTTTGCATGACATAAATATATAGAAACTTCCCACATGTACAGGTGGATGTATCCACTCCAAAATATCATGTGGGAAGCTGTTTATCAACTATATTTATGATTATAATGCTGCTTTAATCGCCGCAAGCAGCTCATCATATGTCTCATATGCAGGAAGCTCAGGGTAGTCCTTCTTGATGGCATCTGTGCTTCTGAAAAGGAAACCTGCCTTGCTGGCCTGTATCATGCCTAAATCATTGTGGCTGTCACCGCTTGCGATGGTATCGTATCCGATAGACTGCAATGCCTTTACAGTTGTAAGCTTTGACTGCTCACATCTCATTCTAAAGCCTGTAATCTCGCCATCTTCAGCAACCTCAAGCTCGTTACAAAAGATTGTCGGCCAGCCGAGCTTCTTCATGAGCGGGCCTGCAAACTGTGAAAATGTATCACTGATGATGATTACCTGTGTGATTGAACGAAGCTCATCCAAGAATTCCTTTGCGCCAGGCATTGGATCTATCTTTGCGATTGTCTCCTGGATTTCTTTTAATCCGAGTCCGTGCTCCTTTAAAATATTTATTCTATAGTTCATGAGCTTATCATAATCCGGCTCATCTCTTGTTGTCTTTTCAAGCTCAGGAATGCCTGTCTCCTTTGCAAATGCAATCCAGATTTCAGGTACCAATACTCCCTCAAGGTCTAAGCATACAATATTCATTTTGATTCCTCCGTGTGTTTTATTCTGTGGATTTCGATGAAGCTCAATATAATTGTCAGGTAACTATTTAAGCAGCCTTGAATAGTTACCTGATATTTAGTTCACCGATTTAATCCAGTAAAGTATATCATACAAGACGACTGTCTACAATAGAATTATACGTGATTTTTCAAAGGATTTTTCAGTAAATCATTATTACAGTCCATTACGCTCGCTGGCTTTTGCACACGCACCGGCTTCCGCAGAGAAGACGCCCTCATCATCTATGATGTTTCCGCTCTCAACATGCTTTTTCAGGATATTGTTAAACGCATAATCCCAGATTTTCTCTGAGCCAAGTGCTGTGCGCTTATTTCTGCCGAGTATCTGCGACAGCTTTACACTGTGCTCACGCCATGAAAGCCCGTCCGATGCATCGTTTAGGAGCATTGGCTGGATATTGTCCATGGTACGGGCAAATCTGGCTTCCGGTGTCTGCTGTGCCTCAAATTCCTCCCACAGCTCTAAAAGCGGCTCGCCCTGTTCCTTTGGCAGGAGTCCGTATATACGCTCCGCCGCCTTCTGCTCTCGCTCATGCTGTGTGGCCTTGCCTGCCTCATCATAGGCATATGTGTCTCCTGCGTCAATCTCTACTATGTCGTGTATCAAAAGCATTCCTACTGTCTTTAGCACGTCTATCTTCTCATTGGCATACTCACTCAAGAGCATGGTCATGATAGCCATATGCCAGGCATGCTCCGCATCATTTTCCTTGCGGCTTGCATCAGCTAAATAAGTCTGGCGGAATATCTCCTTTTCCTTATCGATTTCTCTGATGAAATCAAGCTGTTTTTCTAATCTTTTGTCTTTCTCATTTTCCTGCATTATTGTATCTCCACGTTAATTCTCATCATATTTGCAAATCTGCATCTTTTTACTATTATGATTAAAGGGTCAAAATACCTTTTGACCCTCATATCACTATTATGAATTAACCAATAATTTTGTCAAGCGGTCAATACAAATTAAAGCGCATCCTTCATTGCTTTAACATACTCACCGACATACTTTGGTGAAGCCTCACCATACTCATCGATTATCTTAATGATGGCAGAGCCCACAATGGCACCATCCGAGATATCTGCCATCTTCTTTGCCTGCTTGGGTGTTGAAATACCAAAGCCTATAGCACATGGCACATCTGTGTTTTCTCTGATTACCTTGACTATTGAAGCCAGATCTGTCTTAATCTCGCTTCTTGTACCGGTGACTCCGAGGCTTGAAATCACATAGATGAAGCCGGTTGCCTCCTTTGCTATCATCGCAATTCGATCCTTTGATGTAGGTGCGATAAATGAAATAAGGTCCACATCATATTTCTCGCAGAGTGGTAAAAACTCTTCCTTTTCCTCATATGGGATATCCGGCAGAATGAGTCCGTCAATGCCTATTTCCTTACATGTACTGATAAACTTTTCTGCGCCGTATGAGTAAACCACGTTTGCATATGTCATGAAAACCATAGGAATTGTGACATCTTTTCTCAAATCTCTCACAAGGTCAAAAACCTTGTCAGTGGTGACTCCGGCTGCAAGTGCCTTTATGTTGGCGCCCTGGATTACAGGTCCCTCTGCTGTAGGATCAGAGAATGGAATACCAAGCTCTATAAGGTCTGCGCCGTTTGCAACAGCTTCTCTTACGATTTTTGCAGTTGTCTCTAAATTTGGATCACCACAGGTGATAAATGGTATAAATGCCTTGCCGTTTTCAAACGCACTTCTTATCTTACTCATAAATATTCTCCCCTCTGTATCTTGCTATTGCCGCGCAGTCCTTGTCGCCTCTGCCTGAAACAGTAACAACGATTATCTTGTCCTTGTCCATTGTAGGCGCCAGCTTCATGGCATATGCCACTGCATGTGATGACTCGATTGCAGGGATGATTCCCTCTGTCTTTGCGAGGTATTCAAAAGCATTTACCGCTTCATCATCTGTTACAGGTACATACTGCGCTCTGCCGATATCGTGCAGATATGCGTGCTCCGGTCCGACTCCCGGATAGTCAAGTCCTGCAGAAATAGAATAAACCGGAGCGATCTGTCCGTATTTGTCCTGACAGAAATATGACTTCATGCCGTGGAAAATACCAAGACGGCCTGTATTTACTGTGGCTGCAGTCTCAAAGGTATCTATTCCTCTTCCTGCTGCCTCGCAGCCGATGAGCTCAACTCCCTCATCCTCTATGAAGTTGTAAAAGCTTCCGATGGCATTTGAGCCGCCGCCCACACATGCGATAACCGCATCAGGCAGTCTGTGCTCCTTTTCAAGCATCTGCTCCTTGATTTCCTTTGAGATGACCGCCTGGAAATCTCTTACGATGGTAGGGAACGGATGTGGTCCCATAACTGAGCCCAGGCAGTAATGTGTGTCCGAAATTCTCTTGGTCCACTCTCTCATTGCCTCCGATACGGCATCCTTTAATGTGGCTGTGCCTGATGTAACCGGGATAACCTCTGCTCCGAGCAGACGCATGCGGTATACATTGAGCGCCTGACGCTTTGTGTCCTCCTCGCCCATGAATACAACACATTCCATACCCATAAGGGCTGCGGCCGTTGCTGTTGCCACACCGTGCTGACCGGCTCCGGTCTCAGCTATCAGTCGGGTTTTACCCATTTTCTTTGCAAGAAGTGCCTGACCTAATACGTTGTTGATCTTGTGGGCTCCTGTATGGTTTAAATCCTCTCTTTTAAGGTATATTTTTGCTCCACCGAGATCATTTGTCATCTTTTCTGCGTAGTACAGTCTCGATGGTCTTCCTGCATAATCGTTGAGAAGCTCTGTGAGCTCTCTGTTAAATTCAGGATCGTTTTTGTAATAATTGTATGCTTCTTCTAATTCTTTAACGGCATTCATGAGGGTTTCAGGAATGTACTGGCCTCCGTGAATACCAAATCTTCCGTTTGGATTTGTCATGATGTTTTCCCTTCTGATGTATATTTGTAAATATTTTGTTTTCTGTACTGAATAGTTACAGATATTCTTAAAACCATGAAGATACTTATATATCTCTATTAGCTTAATCGCAATTCATCAAGCTTAGCCTTTTTGTCATCCGCTCTCATCAGCGTCTCTCCGATAAGCACTGCGTCAGCTCCGATTTCACGTATTGCCCTGATATCGTCTGTGCTCTTTACACCGCTTTCCGATACAAATATGATGTCATCGGGAATCAGGTCGCGCAGCTTTTTGCTGTTAGCTGTATCAACTGTAAAATCCTTCAGATTGCGGTTATTGACACCTATTATTCTGGCACCGGCTCTTACCGCCATCCCTGCCTCTTTTTCATTGTGTATCTCCACAAGGGCGCTTATGCCAAGGCTGTCACAGATTTTTATGTATTCACCAAGCTGCACCTCTGACAGTATGGAGCAGATTAAAAGCACCGCAGCGGCACCGAGTGTCTTTGCCTGATATATCTGATATTCATCAACCGTAAAATCCTTTCGGATGCACGGAATCGAAACCGTTTTTGCAATCTCCTTAAGATACTCATCCGAGCCTAAAAACCACTTCGGCTCTGTCAGTACCGAGATGCAATCCGCACCTGCCGCCTCGTATTCCCTTGCAATTTCAAGATATCTGAAATCCGGCTCTATAAGCCCCTTTGACGGCGAAGCCTTCTTGCACTCGCATATGAAGCTCAAGTCATCCTTTTTGAGTGCTTTTTCAAATGCAAAATCACAAAGCTTTTCGTTTTTCGTCTGAATCGCGATATTCTTCATTTCCTCAAGGCTTATTTTTTTCTTGTCCTCTGCCACGCGAAGCCTTGAATATTCTGCAAGCTGGTCTAAAATATTCATCGCTTTTCCTTTCCTGTTTTGTGTGCTTAGCTGTTGCTTACCTCAATGAGCTTATCGAGTGTTTCAAGTGCTTTTCCTGAATCAATGATTTCTGCTGCAAGCTCGATACCCTCTTTCATGCTGTCGGCCTTTCCTCCTATATAAAGTGATGCGCCTGCGTTCATGAGTACTGCATTTCTCTTATGTCCCTTCTGTCCGCCTAAGATATCACGTACAATTTTCGCATTTTCCTCAGGTGTACCGCCTTTTAAATCCTCCTTTGTACAGCGCTCAAAGCCGAAATCCTCCGGTGAGATTACTGTGGTTCTGAACCATCCGTCCTTTATCTCGCATACCTTGGTCGGTGCGCTCATGGAAATCTCATCGAGCTTATCCATGCCATATACTACCATTCCACGCTTTACTCCGAGGCTTACAAGCACCTGTGCAAGCGGCTCTACAAGGTACTCATCGTACACTCCGAGAAGCTGCATAGCCGGTGAACCCGGATTTGTGAGCGGTCCTAAAATATTGAATACTGTTCTAAAACCAAGCTCTTTTCTGATAGGTCCGACATATTTCATTGATGTGTGATATTTCTGTGCAAAGAAGAAGCACATGCCGACTTTATTTAAAAGCTCTACACATTTCTCAGGGCTCTGGTCTATGTTGACACCGAGCGCCTCAAGACAGTCTGCTGTGCCGCATAATGAAGAGGCTGCCCTGTTTCCGTGCTTTGCCACCTTCATGCCGCCTGCTGCCGCAACAAGTGCAGAGGTTGTTGAAATGTTGAAGCTCTGTGCATTGTCTCCGCCTGTTCCTACGATTTCAAACACATCCATACCTGTTTTCACCTGTACCGCATGCTCTCTCATGGCTGCTGCACAGCCTGCGATTTCGTCTGTTGTCTCAGCCTTTGCGCTCTTTGTGGAAAGAGCTGCAAGAAAAGCTGCATTCTGGGTTGGTGTTGTCTCACCGCCCATGATCTCATTCATCACTGCATATGCCTCGTCATATGTGAGGTCTTCTTTGTTTACGATTTTTACTATGGCTTCTTTGATCATGATTATGTCCTCCTGTATTCCGGTAATATTTCGTTTATAATTTTGTTCTGCTATTTGTTTTCAATTCAACAACTAATATATAAATTCATTAAACGCTGCATTTTTCAATTAAGCTTTGATAAAATTACTAAGCATCTGTTTTCCGTCCGGTGTCATGATTGACTCCGGGTGAAACTGCACGCCGTATATCGGATATTCCTTGTGCTCAACAGCCATGATCTCACCATCATCTGTAGTGGCTGTAATCTTTAGGCAATCAGGCATCGTGTCCGCATCTGCAGCAAGTGAATGGTAACGTGCTACCTTTGCTTTTTTCGGGCAACCCTTGAATAAAAGGCTTTCTGTGTCAAACGATGCATCCGATTGCTTTCCGTGCATGAGCTCCTTTGCATATGTGACTGTCGCACCGTATGCTGCGCATATCGCCTGATGGCCGAGGCACACGCCAAGGATTGGGATTTCCTTTCCAAGCTCCTTTGCCACAGCTATTATCACGCCCGCATCCTCAGGCCTTCCCGGTCCCGGTGATAATATGATGCGGTCAGGCTTTAAAGCCCTAATCTCTTCAACTGTCATCTCATCATTTCTGATTACTCTGATATCAGGCTCTATCTCGCCGATTAGCTGATACAGATTGTAGGAGAAGCTGTCGTAGTTATCAATCAGTAAAATCATTCTTCCACCTCCTGTGAGACTTCCAGTGCCTTAAGAGAAGCCTTTGCCTTGTTTATGCACTCCTGAAATTCCTTCTCAGGATCTGAATCCGCAACGATTCCCGCTCCGCTTCTCACGAAAACCTTGCCGTTTTTCTTGTAGGCAATACGGATTGCAATACATGTGTCCATATTTCCTGTAAAATCTATATATCCAATCGCGCCACCGTAAATGCCTCGCTTGTTGTCCTCAAGCTCTCCGATGAGCTGGCACGCTCTGATTTTTGGTGCTCCTGAAAGTGTTCCTGCCGGGAGCACGGCCTCAATTGCATCGAGTGCGTCGTATTCTTCTCTTATCTCTCCACGCACTGTCGAGCCTATATGCATCACATGTGAATATCTCTCTATGGAATGAAACTTTTCAACTTTTACAGTTCCGAATTTACTTACCTTTCCGAGGTCATTTCTTCCAAGATCCACGAGCATGTTGTGCTCTGCGAGCTCTTTTTCGTCCTTAAGCAGCCCTTCCTCAAGCTTTTTGTCCTCCTCTGCTGTGGCACCTCTCGGCCTCGTGCCTGCCAGCGGGAATGTGTGAAGCACTCCATTTTCAAGCTTCACAAGTGTCTCCGGAGATGCTCCAGCAACCTCCACATCGGTTCCCGAAAAATAAAACATGTACGGCGAAGGATTTATCGTTCGAAGCACGCGGTAGGTATCAAAAAGGCTTCCCTCAAACGGTGCGCTCAATCTGTTGGATAAAACTATCTGGAAAATATCCCCCTCTTTGATATGGTGCTTTGCCTTCTCGACCATCTCACAATACTGCTCCTTGTCAAAAAGCGGTGTGACATCGCCCAGCAGCTTGCCACCCATATTCTGTTTTTTCTCTCCGTGCATCAGAAGCTCCCTAAGCTGCTTTAGCTCAACAATCGCTTTGTTATAGCCTGTTTCCGGAGCATCAAGTGACATATTTGCTATTAGTATTATCTTTTGGCACAGATTGTCAAATGCTATTACCTTATCAAAAAGCATCAGATCAACATCCTTGAAATCCTCTGTGTCTCTTGCTTTTCCTCTGATGCTTTTCTCCTTGTAGCCCAGATAATCATACGAAAAATAACCTACAAGGCCACCTGTAAACGAAGGCAGATAATCAAATTTCGGACTCTTGTACTCTGAAAGAATCTGTCTGATGTACTCTGAAGGATTTTCCGTCTCCACCGAAAGCTTTCCAAGCTTCATGTGACCATCTATGCAGTTAATCTCAAGCTTTGGATCATATCCCAAAAATGTATATCTTCCCCAGGCTTCATTGGCTTGTGCTGATTCAAGCAGATAACAATGTGTTGAAACATTCTGCAGAATCCTCATAGCCTCTATAGGTGTGATAAAATCTGATAATATCTCACAGCTTACAGGTAGAATGTCATACTTCCCGGTTTTTGCTATTTCTTTAACTTCGGTCAGTGTAGGTGAAATTTTCATATGCTTACCTCCAAATTTTGTGTTTGTGTGAACAAATGCCCAGTGTTCAACCGTGAACAAATGCCCAACATACAGCTCGAATTCGCCTTTTCAAGGCTTCTCCGCAGCTTACGCTGCTACAATTCTCGCTTCATGTTGTGCAGTCCAATGTTCGTTCGCAAGCTTGCATGCGAGCATGCAGACTTGCAAACTCCATTGTACCTCTTTGTTCACTAAAAAAACGTCCTTGACAGAATTTTACTTCTGTCAAGGACGAATAATCTTAACTATCCGCGGTGCCACCTTGAATTCACGATAAAGCTCGTGCGCTTGGCAGGATACCAACATATCCCGGGCAAATGACGTATGCCCTCACGTCGCAGAATACTCTGGATATCTGGATGAATGATGAATCCATTTGACTGCGCCCTCAGCGGTCCATTTGACAACTTGTTTCACACCTGATTCTCAGCACCACAGGCTCTCTGTAAAGGCATCATTGCCGTTATCTCCGCTTCAACGGTTTACAATTTATTTAATTGTGCAAACTTTTATACTGTTTGAATTTCTTTAACGATTTAATGCTTTATCTCGCTAAATTTGTTTAAAGTTTATCACTCCTTTTTGTGTTTGTCAACATACATTTTAAAATAAATTGTATGTTTAAAGGGCCATCAACTACAAACAGCAAAGCTTAATATGATAAAAAAGCATATCTATTTTTCTTATTTTAACAGCGACGATAATCTCTTTCTGTCTTACTATAAAGGCAAACCCTAATCCATGCTCTAACAAGAAGCATGTAATATTCTGCTCTAATGCATCTTCCAACCCTTCCTCATCATATCCTACAGAAAGTGATACAAAACCGAAATCATAAGCATCTTTTACTGTTTCCACATGATGTCTCCATAGTACAAATCAGAAATTGTAGGAAATTCATTTTGTAAATAGAGACTTAACTGCTCTACAATTCCTTTTCCCATTTTTCTTCAAAAGCGGAGATTATGGTCTCCATTTGTTTGAAAGCACGATGTAAATATAAAAAACAGGCTTTATTTTTGAGCTGTTATGGGTTTTTTACTGATTTCAGCTACTTTTTGCCTGGTCTTTTCCGGACATTTTGCTGGGTTTGGTGTGCTGTTTTTGAGATTTCTGCAGTTTCAGCTACTTTTTCTCGGGTTTTCCCTGGCTTTTGGGCTGGGTTTGGGGTGCTGTTTTTGAAGTTTTAGAGATTACAGCTCCCCAAGTCCTTCCTACTATGCTATTAACCTATGGCTATTGAACATTATGCTAATTTAGTCCTACTTTCTTAATAAAATCTATTAAATTGCCACCTCACTCGGATGCACGGACCACAACTCAGGTCATGACTCCTGAATTGCTTGTGCTATGTTTGAATTTCGGTTTGATTTGTCAGTGTAACCTTATCATATACCGATTTATACTTTCCTAATAACTCAGATCCTGCAAGACTTGTCATAGTTTCATGTATATGCAGGTAACGGGAGGGCATTAATGTGGCATAATAGTATCCTGGCTTTCATATCGCAAGCCTTTTATTCTACTCTATCAACTTCAAGATACTCTGCGCTCTTTTCTTAAATACCTCATTTTCCGCTTCTGTGGCTACACCTGCAATTCGCCTGATCTCATCCTTATACGGCATGCAGAACTTAACCGCATCCGTCAAAAGTCGGTCTGACTCTAATGTGCTGTCCAGTGCATGATCGAAATCATATAACGGAGCCATACTCACATACGCTCCTGTATCCGTATTTCTAAGCCATCCGAAATTACCGGCATGCCTGTCGCCATTTCCGATTACCGCATCTATGATGAGCATCTGTGCTCCGGCTTTTCCAAACAACTCAATTATCGTCTGCTCATCAAAATCATCTGGATCAAGTCTTCCTGACTGATCAGCCTGCTCAAGCATCAGCATTGGCGAAGTGATATTATAAATTGCGATTCCGCCGTCTGTCTCATCTGCGTTTTCTACGGAAATACCACATTTCATACAAAGCTCAATACATTGCAGTTCCACAGAAATATCGCCATACTTGTAGAGTTTTCCATCCTGTTTCCACTCCTTTGACAGCGCACCTCCCACATAAAGTGTCGGAGCAGCCTGTCCTGCAAATGCTTCATTTCCGTCCCAGAAAGGCTTGTAATAGGGACTTATCTCCTCAAAGCGTATAGGATCATCCGTGGCTTTTATCCAATAACTATCGCTGAAGCTCAAAGCTCTGGTTTCGCGGTTAATGCGCATACGAGCTCCCTGTCCGAATGTGATTCCCTTTAATTTTCGGGCCATCGTGTTTGTGCCGGATGAATAGCGGTACTTCATCCATTTTGTAAAAGTATGATTGTTTGCACCTTTTTGCTTCATAAGTCCGGGCAGCAGATTTGTATTTAGTATTTTTTCATTATCTATATCATAAACCGGTGTGTTTTTGCACATTAATAACATAAAATCACCTCGCATTATATAAATTCGATTGATAACATTATTATAGTTGTTATTAGATGTGTAAGCAATCAAAAACACCAACTAATCTAAAGTCTGATTTTAGATTAGTCGGCATTTTACTATTTGTACGATAAGTCTTATAATTTCATTCTCATCCCTTTATCATGCTTCCTACCATCCCTGATCCATCAGCCAGTTATTCAATCCTCTCTCCCGTCGGTTTGGATCTGCCTCATTTGAAAGCTCCGTGTACTCGCCTTTTATATTTCCATCAACAATAAAAAGTACCCTGCTGCACCGCGATGCCACCTTTGCGTCATGTGTCACCATAACGATCGTTGTTCCCTCTTTATTAAGTTTTACAAGTTCATCCATAACTTCATTTGAGGAAGTACGGTTTAATGCTCCTGTAGGTTCATCCGCAAAGAGAAGTTTCGGAAAGTTCATCATGCTGCGGCAGATGCAGGCGCGCTGGAGCTGTCCACCGGAAACCTCGTTTATATCGTTGTCAGCCACCTCTATGATGCCGAGTTTTCGCATAAGTGCCTCTCCACGCATCTGCTTTTCCTTGTTGCTCTCCTTTGTCTTTTTACTCTCAGCCGCAGGAAGTATGATGTTGTCTAGTATCGTTAGATTTTTCATCATATACATCTGCTGGAAGATAAATCCCATCTCATCAAGACGCAGTTTGGCAAGCTCTTTTTCTCTAAGTTCGGTTATATCTTTTCCATCAAAAATGACCTGTCCGCTCATCACACGATCCATACCGGATATCGCATACAAAAGTGTTGATTTGCCTGATCCTGACGGTCCCATAATGGCGATCATCTCGCCCTCGTTTACCTCTAAATTTACATTTTTAAGTACGTTATTCTGTCTTTTATCTATGACATAAGTTTTGCAAAGATCTTTTGCGCTAAGTAATGCTGCCATGCTTTCTTTCTCCTTTTTCTTTTCGGCATATGTTGATACCTTTTTGGCTTATCAGCCAATTATGATCTGACTCACAAATTATTAATATTCATGCCCAATAATGACTAATATTTATTTCTGAAATTTCTAATACACTTTTTATATATCTTTCGCAAGTTACTCAATATTTGATATATCGCTGCTCTTTATTCCTCTGATATGAAGTGCCGTAAGTCCCGATGCCACAAGCGTCATAAAAAAGACGATGCCCGGATAAATCAGAAATATTTTCCATGGATCTATTACATATGATAATTTCGAGACTCCAAGCATACTATAGATTGGACCATCAACCAGATGTGTTACCGGAACTGAGCATATCGCTGCAAGCAGAACCGCTATAAGCGTGACAAACCCGAATCGCGCGGTGTGCCACCTGATTATCCGTTGGTCTGAAAAGCCTGTCGCTTTTAGTATCGCGATCTGGCTCTTTTCATCGCTGATAAACGATCTTTCCATCAGAACACAGATAAGAACTACCACTATCAGAGTGATACCGAGGAACAGATACTGCACTGCCTCCATTGCAGATGCGCAATTCATGCTATCGTCACAGTATTCTGCAGCATTCATCACATCCTCATTGTCAAACAACTTCTTTATCTTTTCTTTTCGATTTTCAATTTCAGACGCAGCCGGATTATCGGTAAAATTAATCTGATATGCTGCCATACTTGAAATATGAGCAAAGTCAGTAGGTGCGTCCTCATGAAGCCTTATTACCGCACCAAGCTGGTTCATGCTCTGGAAATATGCCACAACGATACATTTCCTCTTTTCGGTTCCGTAATCTATCGTTACCGTATCTCCAATCTTTGCTCCGGTCATTTTAGCGATCGTCGGCGTTATCGCAATCTCATTTGCATTTTGCGGAACAAGCCCTTCGGTATACTCATAATCCGAGGCTTTTGTATGAATGCCCTGTAAGCATACGATAGAATAATCTTTTCCACCGGTACTCACACCATATTTATACTGCACCTCTGAGATTACCTTTGCAGGCATATCGTTTTCTGCCAGAAGTTTTTCCGTGTCCCTCAGATAGTTTTCCACACGCTCTCGTCCATCAGCTGTCATACTGCCCATCATCTCAGTCAGATCCGTATAATAAAGGTCGCTGTGCGAAGCTAATGTCGTGACAAGTGTGTCGCTTCTCATCGTAGACGTTGTGTTTACAAGTAAAAGCACAAGTACTGTGCATATAAAAAACGTTATGATTATCGTTGCATAGCGTCTTGGCGCGCTAAGTACATCATTTATGGCTAAAAATCGGCTTGTGCTGCCACGGCTTTTTCCCAGACGAAGTGGTGATTTTCTGTTATAACGCTCCCCGGTCTGTCCTGAGCGTATAGCATCGATAGGTGATAATTTTTTAACAAGCTTAGTACATCTGAATGCAAAAAGCAGTATCGCTGCCACAACGATAAATGCGCCTGCAAACTCCAAAGCATAATAGCTGTTTCCGCCTCCGAGCACCATATTACGGCTTACCGACTCTAGCATCATATTTGAAAACGGTATACTGCATATAAATCCCCCTATCGCTCCTGCTATCGCCAAAAAGAGATATTTTGCCATATAAAGTCCTCGTATATTTGTGCTTTTTATTCCTATCGCTTTTAGCACTCCGATCTCACGGAACTCCCCTGAAATCGTAAAAGTGATGGAAAATTTAAGCACGATAAACGAAACGAGCATCATGCATACGCTTAAGACCAGCATCAGAAATGCGACTATCATATCGATCAGATAGCACATTTTTATCATGGAATGAGTACCGGAAAATGTCACGCCCTCTTCTCCCGATACCGCCGATGCAAGTTTTGATTCATCCGCACCACTTTTCAAATCTATATAATATATTTTTCCCTGCTGTACACCTTCTGCTGTATCCTCTGCCAGCTTTCCTTCGTCCTGCTTACTGAGTAAAAACCGGTTATTCCCCATCATACTTGAGCCGAGCAGTGCATCCTTTGCCTCCCCATCAAGTATTACGGAAAGTTTTACATTGCCATATGTTATCGCGATCTTGTCCCCGGGCTGTAGATCATTTTTTTGCATGAAATCTCCTGTCGCATATGCGTGTCCCGGCTTGATTGATTTTATCTTTTCATTTTTGCTGTCGAAGAATTTGAGCTTACTGTCCTCTATAGCCTGATACACAGTCGCATTTCTTGCTTCCAGTACGTTTCCCTTCGTATCCGTCAGATCCGATTTATTTCCGAACACTACGTTTTCTTTCCGATACTCTTTTACGTCCTCCTGCTCCTTTAACACATCCTTTATCGGATCATCCGTGTCCGTTCCCATCATGATAACGACATAATCCCCGACTCCTGCTTTTTTTAGAAAATAATCTGTGCCGTTCATGACTGCTGCCACATTGCTAAGACCGCTCGACACAAACATCGTTGCCAGAAGTATAAAGGCAAACAGGATTATGTTCATTGTCTTTTTTCTTTTCAGATCTTTTTTCAATATTCGAAAAAACATATTTTCTCCTCTCTGTAATATGTATTGTTACGTTGTATTCATATTACATGGGAAATTATTAAATAATCCTTAAATGCATTTTATACTTTATGGATTACTACTGTAGCAAAAAATTCATTCTCCTTTATTTCTGCAAATATCTCTCCGTCCATCATGTGCATAAGCTGTCTGCATATGTAAAGTCCAAGCCCTGAGCCTTTCGCATTTCCCACGTTGCTTCCGCGGTAAAATGAGTCAAAAAGATGAGGAAGTTCATCTTCCTTTAATGTGCAGCCGCTGTTTTTTACCGTGATAAGACAGCAGTCCTCCTCCGTGGAAAATGAAATCGTGATATATTTTCCATCACCGTATTTTAAGGCATTTTCCATAATATTCTGTAACACCTCGATTAGCCTGTTGCTGTCTCCACACAGCAGACAGTCCAAGTAGCTTTCAACCTCAAATACAGTATGCAGATTTGAAAGTTTGTCCGTATAATACGCATTTATATATTCCATCACAGATGACAGATAGACCTCGCCCATTTCTACCGTAAGGTTTAAAAATTCCTCCCTCGATGCAGCCATAATCTCGGTTACATATCCCTCCATCTCTGTTACGTTTTTGTCAATTCCTGCATATACCTGTGCTCTTTTTTCCGGTGTATCATAGAGATTTTCAGATAATGCTTTGTTGTACAGCCGAATCGCTGAAAGCGGAGTTTTAAGGTCATGTGCCAATGAAAGTATGAGCGTCTTTTTCTCTTTTTGAAGCTCAAGCTCCTTTTCCCTGCTGCTCTCTAAATTATCGCGCAGCATATCCATTCCCCACAGAAATCTACCAAAGAATTTGCTCTTTTCTGCCTTGATAGGGACAGATAAATTTCCCTTTGCCAGCTCCTCCGTAAGCGACATCATCCTATGGAAAGGCTTTAATATCTTTTTTCCTATGTACATCACCAAAAAAACAGACAGCAAAAACATGATTCCCATGCCAACATTCATAAGGATCAATGTTTTGTGGTCTGTCTGTGTATAGATTACTTTGTATATTGTGCCTGTTGTTTCCTGAGTTCTCCTTATTTCCGGCTCATTGATATGTGCCATAATAAAAAAGAGCACATTTGATATTGCGATCAGTATCAGCTCTATACAAAGGAATATCCCGACAAATTTTCTGTATTTATTCATATCTGTATCCTGTTCCCCACACTGTTATGATGTGCTCCGGTTTCTTTGGATCTTTTTCCGTTTTCTCGCGCAGCCACTTTATATGTACTGTCAGAGTCTGCGGCTCAGATTCGCTGTCGCTCCCCCATACACTGTTAAACAGATAATCTTTTTTAAGGGTAATGCCCTTATTCTCCACCAGAAGCCTCAATAACTGAAATTCCTTTTCCGTGACGCTTACCGCTTTCCCTTCAACGGTCAGTGTCTGCGTTACCGTATTTAATTTGAGGTTATTGCATATGATCTCCTCGCGGGCATATTTGCGTTTGAATATACCGTTTATCTTTGCGATCAATATATCCACATCAAACGGTTTGCTGACATAATCGTCCGCTCCAATCTGCAAGCCTTTAAGCGTGCTTTCCTTATCGGTTTTGGCACTTGCGATAAGTATATGTGTGTTAGAGGTCTCTCGTATCCTCGAGCAGACCGAAAACCCATCAAGTCCGGGCAAACCGATATCAAGCACCAAAAGCTTTGCTCCGTACTGCTCAAATATCGATAACGCCTTTTCCCCTGTATCTGCAAGGCTTACTGTGTAGTTTTCTCTTCTTAAAAAATCACATAGCAATGTGCCTATTTCTTTGTTATCCTCTACTATGATAATGTCTGGCATATTTCTCTCTTCTCCTATAAAATATACTCCATCTGGCGTTCCTTTGTCTTAAGCCCCATCTTCTCATAAAATTTCTCAGCAGATGTGTTTCCACTCCATACATTGAGCGTGACCTCGTAGCAGCCGAGACGCTTTGCCTCATTCTTTACATGCTCAAACAGCTGCTCTCCGATATGCGCTCCTCTGGTCTTTGCATCTACACACAGATCATCTATGAAAAGTGATGTAAACGGCACCATATTGTTGGAAAACGGCTGCTGTCTTACCTGGCAGAATGCATATCCCATGCATACATCGTCATCATCTGCCGCAACATATATCGGCTTTGTATCGTCCTTTATCATTTCTGCAAGCTCTTCATTTGTATATTTTGTCGTCCCCGGGATAAAAATATCCGGTCTGATATCGGCATGGATCTGAAGCACCTGCTCTAACAATTCTATAAGTCTTGGTATGTCTTTTTCGTGTGCTCTTCTAATATTCATTTTTGAGAATCATCCTTCCTGTTGTCGTTAATGTATAGTTTTTATATTTCAAAATAAATCCAGCATATTATCGAGATAAATGTGCTCTCTGACATGTATCTGATACTGTGGCTTCGTCATATAGTAGAGCAGAAATTCCAGTATCATGGCACTTCCAAGCCCTCTGCCCTCTATTTTAAAATTGCTAAAGCCCATCGGCAGATAAGTGTTCTTTATATCGTCTACTCCTATAAATCCCGGATTTTCCATCGCCTTTGAAAAGAGATATCCCTGCCCCGCATCAGGTGCAGTGCAATAATGCTCCGGGCAATCCTCGCCCAGATTTTTGCGGCTAACCGTCTCGTAGCATTTCTTCCTGTCCATGCAGCCAAACCAGCAGCACTCATTGCACAAAAATTCTACTTTATCCTTTTGATGCTGTGATAATGCTTTCAGTTTATCAAATAATTTGTTCAACCTGAAATCCGGTACTACATAGCGGAAATCCTCTCTGTTTAGCTCATTTTCAAATTTACAAAAATCCGTCAGAACCTTTGTGGTTGAAGACACAAAATAAAAGTCAGGGTAGTTTTCTTTTATGTAATCAAGCAGAATATCTGAGTAGATGATTATGCCGTTTCCAAAGCCCCTGCTTCGCTCATTATCTCTGCCTATATCAAATATCCTGCACAGTTCGTTACATTTTTTGTCAGGAAGATGCTCCTTAGTAATCAATGAATTGCTAAAGGTAAGTCTCGCGGATATCCCATATTCCTGCATCAGCTTAAGCACTTCCTTCGAATCGTGCTCACCAAAACCGACGCGGCCTCCGCCCCATATGCAGTCTGCAGGTGCACCGTATATTGAGCCTATGTCGCACCAGTCATAGAAATATTCCCGGTGTTTGCGGTACAGTGGGAGAAATTCTTTGTATAATTCATAAAATTCAAACAATCCCGGTAGATGATAATACGCTTTCATTTTGACTCCTTATTTTAATCCGTACCAGACTCTCAACAGACTCTAGTATACTTCTCCCAAATGTAAGTGTAAAATCCCGGAGCGTATTGCATGCTTTGATAGCATATCAATATCACGCTCCGGGGTTTCTATTTACGCCTGATTTAGTTTAAGAAATTCTGTATGATAACTTCCTCTGCCTCTTCCTCTGTAAGTCCGAGTGTACGGAGCTTGAGAAGCTGCTCGTCGTTTATCCTGCCGATTGCTGCCTCATGGATGATAGCTGCATCGATATTTTTTGCCCTGATTTCAGGGATTGAACCGACCTCTGCATGATCCATGATGATAGAATCACACTGGATATGAGCCTGGCATTTGCTGTTGCCGATAGCATTCGGATGGAAGGTCTGGACTGAGTTTCCTTTTCCTACGGATCTGGAAACAATCTGTGCAGAGCTGTCCTCTCCATTTAACTGTACCTCGATATTTGACTCCGCCTTCTGCTCTCCATCTGTCATGAGACGCTCTGTGACATAGAGCTTTGCGTCCTTTCCAAGCTCCACATTGGTCTCACGGACTGTAGAATCAACACCCTTTATCTGTGCTGTATCGAGAGTGAAAACAGAATTCTCACCCACAAATATATTTGTTACAGGGTTGAGCACTCTCGCACCTGTTCCGTTTCCCTCGCCGTAATGCTTTTCCTCATATCTGACATTCGCATTTTTGCCTACATGGAAGGTGTGGATTCCATCATGTCTGCTCTCGTTGCAGCCGCTGTTGTGGATTCCGCAGCCTGCCACAATCCTTACATCTGCGCCATCCTCCACATAGAAATCGTTGTATACAAGGTCTGTCATGCCTGATTTGCTGAGTACTACTGGGATATAGACAGCCTCTCCGTCCGTCTTTCCATCAATATAAATATCAATGCCGGGCTTGTCCGTCTTTTTCTTTATCTTGATGTGCTCGCTGTCTCCGTGGCAGATTGATGTGCCGTTTTCACGCAGATTAAAGGCACCGGTCTGACTGAATTTATTATCATTTATGACGTCCAATACGCCCTCTGTTACGTTGTCAAGCTTTACCATATTATGATCTTCCCTCCAGTCTCTCTACACATTTGTGACATTTCTGTACACCATTGAGATAAGGCAGCACCTCGTCCTTTGTGCCGATTTTCTTGATTTCTCCGCCATCAATTATCATGATGCGGTCTGCCATATTTATGATTTTCTCCTGATGTGAAATCACTATGAGGCTCTGCTTTTTCTCAGTATGGATTTCCTCAAATTTCTGTATGAGCATTGAAAAGCTCCACAGATCGATTCCGGCCTCCGGCTCATCAAATATGCAAAGCGAATGCTCCTTGGCAAGCACTGATGCAATCTCAATTCGCTTCATCTCTCCACCTGAGAGTGTGCCGTCAATCTGACGGTAAATGTAATCCTTTGCACAGAGTCCTACCGCGGTGAGAAGGTCGCAGCACTCCTTGTCTGAAAGCTCATCCTTTGCGGCGAGCTTGAGCAGCTTCATGACTGTCATTCCCTTAAATCTCGGTGGCTGCTGGAATGCAAAGCCTATTCCCGCATTTGCCCTGTGATTGATGTCGAGCTCTGTGATATCCTGTCCGTCAAGTATAATCTTTCCGCTGTCCGGTGTCTGAATACCTATCAGGGTCTTTGCCAGAGTGGATTTTCCACCTCCGTTTGGTCCGGTGATGACAAGCATTTCTCCGTCCTCTACCTGAAATGATATATTGTTCAGAAGGCATTTCTTTCCGCCCTCATCATCTACGTTTAAAGTTAAATTTTCTGCTTTAAGCACGATTTTCACCTCATTTTTATTTATGATACAGCATAAAATCCCTCTCCTGCTGTTCTAATTACTTTTTCCGTTTACCGTTCATACATCAGTATGCCCGGCAACGATTACAGTATAACATAATAGTAAAGGTTTACAAGGGATAAACTCTCTGGTACTTGCTAAAATACATATTTGGCACGCATACCACACTTTGGTTTTTATAAATTGCTTGCTTATCTATTTATTTCCCTTATCATTGAATACTCATTGCACAAAGTTCCGTCCTTCTGCCTTATAGCATTAAAATTTATACCTGTAATCCTAAATCCCATTTTCTCATAAAGTGCTCTCGCCCTGCTGTTGCCCTCGATAAAATCCAATTCCATCTGCAATATCTTCGGATTGTTTTCTGCTATTTTTATCATTTCTTGAAACATTCTTGTTCCAATTCCCTGATTCCAGAATTCGCTCAGCAAGCCGATTGCCACACTTGCCCTGTGTCCGGTTTTCACACGGTTATTCCACCAGACCATGCAATTTCCGGCAAGTTTTCCACCTACTTCACAAACTATCATTGCCTGTGCATCTGACGAATTGCAGTTATTGATGAAATCAATCTCCTGCTCGATGGTCTGTGTCTCACATTCTTCCGGTGTCCTAAGTAAGAAATCCGTTTCACCGGTTGACTTTTTCATGTACTCTATAAAAGCTTTGGCATCCTTTTCATTTGCACTTCGCAAAATGGCAGTTCTGCCATCTTTCAATTTAAATTCGATATCTTTTATTGTCATATTATTTAGTACCAACTTCCTATTGATTTTTATATTCTATCTGTGATAAACTATCGACAATTAATGGTAGTTGCAGCTTAGACAGAGCGAGACGAAAGTTTCCCTCTGTCTATTTTTTTGTGCTTTTACATGCATGAAGCCTTGTATACACTTCAAGCCTTTTTCAATTATCGCAGCTATCAAGAGCCTATTGTAACGACTTGTTACAGCTATATTTATTTTACATAACAGGAGGATTTAAGAAAAATGCCAAAGAACAGATTACAGGAAACAGTTTTTACCATCATGATGGTGCTTGTCATGGTTTATGCCATGATATGCTACAATATTGCCCTTGAAACAGGCGGTATGAAGAACTTTGTTTTTAAGGCCGCATTAGGCGAATTTCCTATCATGATTGTTGCCGGTTTCATCCTTGATACGTTCATTGCCGGACCACTTGCCAAAAAATTTGCCTTCAAAATCGTCACACCGGGAAAGGACAGACCTATTGCTATAATCCTTGCAATTTCCGTCTTCTCAATCTGGTTTATGTGCCCTATGATGAGCTTTATCGCTACCATCCTTTTCAATGGTGGTTTTAATTCACAGATATTTGCGACATTCTGTGAGCTCGTCGTAAGAAACTTTCCAATGGCCTTCTTCTGGCAGCTCTTTGTTGCCGGACCACTTGTTAGATTCATCTTTGGAAAAATCTTCCGAGAGAACTAATTTAAATGTAAAAAATGTAAAACCGGGCACGATATCCAGCCCGGTTTACACTATCCATAATAACTGTTAAGCATCACACCTTGCATATTCACAAAAAGTTCATTGCAGGTGTCTTCTCGCTTCTTAGAAAGCTTCATAAAACGCTTTGTCTTAGAAAACTCCGTCTATAAAGCCCTTCATATCATCCTTAGACACAAGACCAATCTGCTGACCGGCAACCTGACCGCCCTTGATTGCAATAACTGCCGGAATATTCATTATACGATACTCTCTTGCCAGATCAGGATTCTCGTCCACATCAATATTGTAAAACTCCACATCTGTGATTTCATCAGAAAGCTGCTCCATTACCGGCGCAAGCATCTTGCATGGACCGCACCACTCTGCCGAAAAATCAACAATGATAGCCTTATTATTTTTAACCTGTTCAAATTCACTGCTATTAATCTTCTTTACCATAGTTGTTCTCCTTCCATCTGTCGAACGAATTATTTTCGTTGCACCCATACAGCAATAAAAAATAACTGCTGTACTAGTACACCGAATAAGAAATAACAATGCATCAGAAACTTATTATTCGATGTACTAGCACTACTATAATACATAAATCAGATTATGTCACATAAAAATATTATAAACCGCAAAATTTATCATTTATCACGATTAATTCTTTTTGTGCTCTGCCATATAGGCCTCTATATCCTCTGTGGTTCTGATGATATCCTCCGACAGACACACTGCACCATCCTCGGTGATAAGCACATCATCCTCAATCCTGATACCGATTTCCCATTCATCTATATACAGCCCCGGCTCGTCACTGATGATTGCTCCCGGACGAAGCCTGCTGTTTGAGTCAACTGTCACGTCATGCACATCAATTCCCAGATGGTGTGACACGCCATGCATGTAATACTTAGAAATCTCTACAGAATTCTTTATAAGTCCAAGCTTCATAAGCCCATCTGCAAGCACATCCTTACATACTTCATTTAATTCCTTTGTAGTCATTCCCGGCTTTGCAGCCTCGACAATCTTTCGGTTTGCGGCAAGCACGATATCATATACCTGTTTCTGGCGCTCGGTGAACCTGCCATTTACCGGATATGTTCTCGTAATATCCGAATTGTAGCCATCTATTCTGGCTCCAAGGTCAAGAAGCACCAGTGTTCCATCCTCCATCGTCTCACGATTTGTGTCATAGTGAAGCATCGTTCCATTCATTCCGCTTCCAGCAATTGTAGGAAAAGCTGTCCACTCTGCCCCACCGCGTCTTATGATATATTCAAAATCTGCCTGTGCCTGATATTCCTTCATGCCCGGCTTTAAATTAGCCATCACATTGCAGAGTCCGTCCTTTGTGAGAGCGATTGCCTTTTTGGTCAGCTCAATCTCATCCTCATCCTTCTGCATACGCTCCTCTGCCACAAGCGGGAAAAGATTCTTCACAGCAACTCCCGGATAATCACTCTTAAATTCATTGGCTTTTACCACATTGTAATCCGGCAAATCCACTTTCTGATGACGATACGTGTCGAAATATGCTGTGTATACATCCTCACGCGTCATTATCCTGTCCAGCGTGCTCTCAAGCTCATAAATATATTCTACTTCATCAATTCCTGATATTTCCTCGGCTTCCTCCATAGTCACCTTTCTGCCGTACCAGCGCTCCATCGTAGGGTCTGCCTCCTCTATGAAGAGCATTGTCTTAGCAGGCTCTACACATTTATCCAGGACAAGGACCATGTTGTCACGTCTAAGTCCGGTCAGATAGAAGAAATTGCGGTTAGCCTGTGCTGTAAATAAATCATACTCATCTGCACTCACATGGTGCTCGATGCCTGAGTACAATATTGCTATAGAATTGTCCTCCATCTTGTCTAAAATTCTTTGTCTTCTGCTTTCAAAATCCATTTTGCTGCCTCTTATTCTCATTATTTGTAATGCCTGTTCAAAACATGTCACTGACATTCATACGACCTTACGTTATCACAATATGAGTATTATTACAAGCCATTTGCTCCACGCTATTACATGAATCAAAGGTTTTCTATATTTACATATTTTCTTTTCCCATTTGCATACTCTACATAAGCCTGTTTCTTTTCATTATCATAACCGGCTATAGGTTTTTTACATATTTTCGCTTTATTTATTGCTGCCTTAACAGCTTCAACTGCCCTTTCGTCCATTTCATTATCCGATTCTGTCAATGTACTCTTCTCTTCTTCTCTGGATACAACTTTTATGATTCTACCACTTTTGGTGCTCACAGTTGTCATATAATCACTCCCTCTGTTTTGATTAATATTTAAATATATTATCTATTATACTTGTTTACTTTTTATTATAATATTTATTTTATCATAGTTCACACACAAAAACACCCCAGAACCGAAGTTCTGAGGTGTAATATACTCTTGATATTCTCTTTTCCGAAAAATTATCTCTTTGAGAGCGTTTTGGTATCTTGAAAAGCCCGAAAATAAAGGGTTTGTGGTAATTGATGTTGCATACCGGTATCTTACGGTAGGCTACTCATTACCCTCCACGACAACCAATCACGTTTTTAAAGAAAGGAACACCACTATGAGTAAAATAATATTTGCAATGTATAACCAAGAAACCGACAGCGTCGAAGTCACTCTTGATAATCAGTTCCACATCACCTTCAACTGCCAAAACTGCAATGCACAGGTTAAATTGACATCCCCTCTTAATATCTCTTATCTTCCCCGTCTTGCAAGGGAAGAACCGGGATTCTATGCCAGTCTCGCTTCAAGGAAAGGTGGGTTGCAAGGGTATGTGGAGGCGATGGGGGAGTTTAATTAGGTGTTTCCTCTTTATCTACTATATTCACTGAATGTTTTTTGAAATAGAATATAATTTTATTCCAATCAATCTGGATAATTGCTAAACCTGTCAAAAAACTATTATTTATCAAATTCCAAGTTTCACTGTCAATCTGCTCTTTATATAACCATATATTCAAACAGACAAATACCACCATATACATAAAAAGAATTTGATTCTTGAGTTGTTCACTGTCATAAGTTTTGCTTTCCTCTTCAAACCCCATCATTTTAGCAATAAACCATTGATTGATTGTTTTCCCCAGTATTCTATAAAACACTATAAATAAAGAAAACAGAACATACAGCACTAACATACTATAGTTTTCGCCTATTAACTTAAAAACAATGATTGTAAGTATCAAAAAAATGGTTGCACAAACCGACATAGTAACCACTGTCGAAAATATATTCTTAAATCTTATAGTTATAAAGTACATCACCATTGTTGCAACAAATAAAATTATTCCAAATCTAAATAATTCATTAAATATGAAACCTGCTATTAAAAATCCCACTATAACTAACATTAATTTTCCAAGCAGACCATCCTCAAAATTAATTAGCCCTAATACTATTCCAAACATTATCACTTCAATACAAACAACCATATATGCAATATTTTCATAGGAAAATACCTCTGAATTATTTCTGTATAATAAAGAATATATGATAGTACCTACAACTACAAGGATTATTCCTATAAGAATTGAAATAATATGAAATTTCTTACTTTGATTTTTATTTAATACCATATCTTTCACTTTCATCTCCCTAATATATAGTTCGCATAATATAAAACTCTCACATTTTTATTTAACAGCTTCATTATGTTCGTTTATATAAGCTAATCTTTTTTCATGCAGTGTTTCCGCCTCACCTACAATAGCGACATTATCATAAATTCTTATAGACTTCCAGCCCGTAACTTTACATCCCCATGTGTTAATTGTCATTTTTTCACCTTTATATATTACATACTTATCATCAATAAGTTCCGCTTCTGATTCACTACTATCACATGAATTAACCGTAATATATAATTTATCTCCAGGTTTAACTAAATTAAATTCTATAAGCTTGTCCATTTTAGGAAATGCTGCCTCACTTCTTTTTTTACTACTAGTCTGAATTAGGCTCAAATCAATTTCAGGCTGTGGCATACAATAATCAAATATAATATTTGCTATATCTTTTCCTCTATTTTTAATATCAGCATATGTATTGAAAGAATCATATTCCTTAAGTGCTATTGCTGTGTTTTGTCTGCCAGAATTTTTGTCTCTATAATAAATTCTTAAATTACCTATCTTATTTAATACTCGACTTATAAAAGTATCATAATCCATTCCTTCAACCACACTACCAGCAGGAAAATCATTTCCTTCTTTTAATTTTAAAGTACTTGTGACATCATCTTTATAGTATTTATAATTAGAATCGTTTACCTTAGGATCTTGCACCAACAGATGATCCAAACTAAACGAATCACTATAAGAATCAAACAAAGTATATGCTTGATCATACGAAATTGTTACATTCCGCGAAACATTTGTTGACTCATATAAAGCTAGAAGTGCACAAGTAAGTTTCTTATTTTGATTATAGGCGTCAATTTCCTGCAACTCAGCTTTTAATTTTTCAGCAGTAATTCCCTTATTTAAATATTCTGATGCTAATGCCATTACAACATCATCTTTTACTACTGTTTTTTTCTCGTATATTTCATTCATAATTCCTGAAAACATAGTAATTGCATCTTTACTGTCACGATCACATATTGTCAAAAATTTGACCATAAACCCTACAGTTCCTGTCACAATATCCACAACATCATCTTTAGTAATTTTCTCCTCACTATATTCAATAAGTGTTCTTAAAAACAATGCTTTAGGATGCTTATAAGAAACCTCTGTAAATATTTTATAATAAAATCTGAATTTATTATTTTTAACAAGTTTGTTTGCTTTATCTGTGTCCGATAACATGATATAATAATCTACTTTGTTATACATATCATCAAGTAACTTCATAAAAGCATCTTTTTCGGTGGATACCTTATAATATGGCATCATATCACGAACGGCGATTGTCTTAAAATTTTCTACAGATATATTTTGTCTATAAAAGCACAGGTATGCTTTAATATAATTGTACATATAATCATAGAGATTATCATTTGTTTTAATAATTAATTGTCCCCATTTATCAAGATATGTAGAATAATCTCCCTCATCAAGTTTTGAAAAGATATATGTTTTTATCAAATCTATGTCTTCAAGTTTCTTCCCTTTACTATTAATAGATTCAAACATAGAAAAAACTTTATTCCTTTTGCAATTAGCCTCTATCACTATAAAATGTACATATTGTAACAAATAATCCGCATAGTCTAATATTGACGAACTATCTTGTGCAACAACCGTGTCTTTAAGTCTTTCCGTAATATACAAAAAATTTTTTAACACTCTGTCTTCAAATATAGATGTTGTTTTATATTGTCTACAAAACGCTTCAAGTTCCTTCGCATCATCAAACCCCTTGTTAAATAAATCACCAAAACATTTCCTTTCAATACTATTCAATGTTACTACTGGTAAATCTTTTCTATATGATCGATTCAAAATCTTCCATAGTGCCCCTTTCACCCGGTTAATCGTCATATCAGTCTCAAGCACACCACTAATTAATGCCAGATAATATACCGAAAGTAAAATCAAAGAAAATGTTGTAATACGCTGTTGACCATCTATAATATCATATTTGGATATTATGCCATTTACTTTATCGTCAACATCATATACAATAATGTTTCCAGTATAATAGCCTTCTTCTTTATCTTCCGAAGCATAAGCCTCCGCTATGTCGTTAAGTAAAATCTCCACTTGTTCCTTATCCCATGAATAAGGGCGCTGATATACAGGTACTTCATATATCAACTTAAACAGTGTTTCTAAATTCCACATATGTGGATCAAGTACTTTTTGTGCCATTTCGCTTCCTCCTACATATTTATGTATCGGAGACTTCTTTTCCATCAAGATAATCTCGCATCTCTCTTATACCTTGTTCACACAATTTTTGTTCCTTTTTAGATAGCAAATCCGGAGATTTATCCTTAATATCCTCCATTGCAACCATCATCTTATATATACTTGCATTAATATTAAGTATTTGTTGTTCTGTTTTTATATTTTCTTTTGCTGCAATTTCATCAACAATAGTTCTTATATAACTCATCAATTCAGAATGTGCAGAATAATCTGCCGCCGTATAATAACTCAATCTTCCATCCGCATACAATTTATATACCTTATCTTTCACCTTTTTATCCGGATCATAAACCCCAATAGAATATCCTCCTTTGCTTTTTACTAACCGCATACACGGAATATCTGTAGCACTATCTCCTATATATACAAAATTCTCATACGGGATGTACAATTGTGAGTCATTCATACTATCATTTACCCGTTCATCATATTCATTAAAAATCCCCTTTGCGATTCTAAAAATATATTGCGTCTTATTCGTGTAGTTAATTGCCTGTGCTGGCCATTCAGCAATTCCATCAGGAGAATATAAGTATGAAGATGCATATATCCGTTTAAATTTATTAGCAATTTTGCTACCTTCTATTATTTCTTTTAATCCAGATGAAATAATATAATGTTCAACTTCTATACCACGCCTTTCAGCATATTTATTCACTCTATCAAACCAATCTTCAACACCTTTGTATAGCTTTACACTTTTACCAACCTCATTAAAGTATTCTCGCTTAATGGATTTTCTTTTGGCTTTGGAAAAAGTTATCAACTGAAACATCCATGCAAGGTTATTATCCATAAGATTTTCTCGTGCCAATTCGTTAGATTTACTCCAAAATTCCGATTTGTCCATTTCAAGAGATGGAATTAATGTAAATGCCTGCATATCATCTGGAGAAAGTGTTTTATCGAAATCATAACATATTGCCATTCGTTTTTTCCGATTTCTAATTTCTTCAATTGCATCCTTTTGCATAGGTAACCTCCTTTTCTTATAATTTCTCTGTACTATTATTAATTATCACCCTACAATTCCGTTTTTCTATAGTTACATGCTGATTTGTACTAATATCTCCTTGCAAAATGAAATAGTCCACATTTTTCGGATTATGTCTATCCATTTTGTATAAACGATATATGTAATACTTGTCCTTTAATTCTCTAGACTTATCAATTTCATTCTCAGATATATAAAACGGAGTTGTTGAACTTCCTGTTGTTGTTTTTACCTCAATATACATTTCTCTTTTTTCATCTACATTATAAGATCGAATATCATACCCCAAAGAATCATCCGTTCTCGAAACCCATTCCAATTTATCATTCAAATTTTCTATTTTACCTGCCTTATATGCATCAAGTAGCTTCTGCTTTTCATGATTATAAACAATCTTTTCCCCAGCTTCCCCTATTTCAAAATCATTTAAAGCCTCCTTAATATAGTCTCTTTTTCCTTGTTTTCTTCTGACCATTTCTTTTGAGGCATTTTCCCTCGGGATATCATGAAACTTAAGTTTAGCTTTGGATACATCAATACTTTCTGTCGTATATGTAATATTTTGTTCAGGAATTACTTTGTTTTCCTGAATCAAATAATAGCCTTTCATAAAAGCAGCAATGTTCTCCACTTCATTATTGGGAATGGTTTTTAGTACATTTTCCAACGTAGCAACCACCACATTACCTGATAGCAAAAATCCATGATTTTCTATCAAGTTATCTACATATGGATTACAATTGATTCTCCCTCCATCCTTCATTGCATCTCTCAACGCTTGTGGCAAATTTGCCCTCTGTGTTTCAGCATAAAGATGTAATCTACTCGCATCAGTAAAAGAACCTCTTTTGGCATTATCCTCGATATAGATCCTAGCTAACTTGGGATTGGAAAATATACCCAATGCCATGTAATATTCCTCTTCACTATCGAATATAAGCTGATTTTGATTTCCCCAATTAAGTTTCATAACATGCCTTCTTTCTGTTCTTTAATTACAATTATCCAATAGATAGACTATTTTCTCTTCACTTTTTATTTTTTCAATAAACTCATCAATAGCATATGTGGCAATATCCAAATCTTCTTTAAACTTATACCACTCTGCCATTTGCTTTGTATCTTCATGAATTGTAGGGGCAATAAAAACAGAAAATGTCTTTTCATAGTTTTTCTTTTCCTCTAACAAATGTCTCCTTATCGGTACAATTTCATTATTTACTTGGTCCTGTCTTCCACACATTAACGTTACTTCAACCAGACTTTGATACTCTTTATCAAAGCATACAATATCAGCCTTTCCACCTGATGCTGTATTGGTCGGCAGACCTTCGTCATCTATTGTGTAATTAGGTGTCACATCCAAATTTTCAAAATTCTGTACCATAGCAATACTTGTGAGAAACTCTAATCTCACTGGTCCAGGAAGTAGCTTTAACATATAATCTGTACTTGCAGTTTTTTTACATACTTTTTGTAATTCAGAATATATTGCTTCTTTCGAATATTCTGCTGCAAATCTTTTCAGTGCATTTTTTCTCAAATCTGTTGTATCAGCCGGAACAGCACTTCCCATACTTATTACAGTAGTGTCGATCGCTCCAACGTAATCAAAATATTCATCCTTTGATTCAAAAACCTTATACTCCGAATAATGTTGCAGTATATAATCAATCTTCTCAACTTCCCATGCATTGTAATCTACAAACCGGCCATTGCCTCTTAATGATATGATTCCGGTAGTACGCATTTTACGAATATACTCATCTACTGCTTCACCGCAAATTTGTGAAAGTTTGAATCTGTTACGCTGTTCGTCCGTTGCACCTAATAATTCCAGACAAATTTCATACATATATTCATCACTATATGAGAAACCAACTTCACTTCTAATCTGTTTTATTTTATCATACAGGGCTTTTGCATTATTATCCGGCCAACATATAAACAGACTCAACTCTTGTCGAAAAACTCCAGCTCCATTCTCCTGTGTATCTTCTTTCAACATCTTTAGCACCTGCAAAAGCAGAATTAACGGAACATTCGCATTTGCATTTTTTCTATAAGGATTATTACTCTGATACTTCATCATCGAATTAAGAAATACCATCTGAATCTTTTCTTCATTAGGTTCTTCCTCATTCAATGCATCAATCAGCATATGCCCAGTTGTTGATATTTTTATCGGTTCTCCCATCGCATACTTCACAAATCCGAATTCCATTGGTAGCTTGAATATTGTATCAAATCTTGAATCCCATCCGTATTCAAATCCAGCTTCTTTATGCTTTTGAGGGCTCATCTCAATTATATATTCAATCTGTTTATCAGAGTATTTTTCATCTTCATTTCTTAGAATATAAACTAAATCTGGAGTCCTATTTACTACAACCGGTGTATACAGTTTTTCTTTAATTGCATTATGTACCACTTTCATGATTACATCATGTGTCAAAATTTGATTTTCATAGGGTAACAAACAATTTAAGAAGCTTACAATTCTATTTGGATTTCTCATAGTTGTCGAAAATGACAACGGCTTCCTTTCGGCTTTTCTACTACGCATAATTAGTAACAAACACCTCCTGAGAGTCAGCTTTTATCGTATTGTCATTAAAGCTGATATAATTACTCTTTACATCATAAGCACAATACTTTTTTGACCATTCTAAAAATCTCTGATTCACTTTACCCTTATGGGTGATCAAATTCGTTATTCCAAACTTAATTCCTCGATCATTAAGTGAATCCAAATATTCACATAATTCATCCTCTTTCTTATCGTTCCACAACTTATTATACTCACTCATCGAAATCAGATATGGCGGATCCAAAAACACATACGAATTTTTATCAAACCTAATTTTTTCTAAGAATGATATATAGTCCATATTAAAAAACTCAATCTCATGTTCACCAACAAAATCCAGATAATTATTCAATGCCTGATATACATTGTTATTAAAATCCACGTTTCCAACCGGAAGATTAAAATCTCCCTTTCCGTTAAAGCGAATCATATGATTAAATCCATATATTAGTAACAAATATAGTCTGAGAAAATCATTTTTATTTGCGTTAAAATCTTTTCTCATACGGATATATGCGTCCTTATTATATTTTGAATAGTATGTCTTTACATATTTCTTTTTCATATCTTCTGGTACACAAATGCCTCGATACGAACAGGATAATCCGTAAAAATCAATGATTTCGAATAACGCATCAAATAATTCTTCCGATTTTCCTGTATAGCTTCCGATTTGTCTGTGTAACTCCACAACGTATGAATCTATATCATTCAGCATATAAGAAGTTCCTTTAGAATTCAAAAAAGAACTACCACCTCCAACAAAAGGTTCAATATACTGTTCTATTTTCTTTGGCATAAGTTGCTTAAGTTGTGGCATAAGTTTATACTTATCCCCCACATAAAAAAATGGAGATCTTATTGTCTTGCTATTTTCCATCATCTTCACCCACTTTCGTTATGAAAACAAATTCCTTATGATTATCAAATTCAGTCTTTCCAGCATTAAAACACTGATGCCTCTTTTCGTATATCGTAGTCTTTCCTTTTGCAGATAAAATATCTTTTATTTGTTCCAAGGTAATTTTGTTTCTTGAAGAACTACTCTTAGAATTATAAGTATTGTTATATGTAACAACTATATATTTAACATCAATATTCTTTATCAAATCTGCAAATACTTCTGGAGCATCACTTCTGCAGTATTCACTCATATTTTCTGCTTGTGGCTTTAATGCTGTGCCTTCTAGTTTCGGTTTTTTCCATTGCACAATATTTTCTAAAATATGATAGAACCTGCTATACTGACGACTATTGTACGGAGGATCTATAAATGCAATATCTGCCTTTACTTTACGAACTAATTGATTTGCATCCATTCTGTAAATAGAAAACTTATCCGATGGTTTTTCCGGATTAATTAATTCATAAACAAATTTATCATCAATATTTTTTATCTTTCTGTATGCATCATAGTGTCCAACCGTGTTCGCAACCTTATCCATTGAATAGACTAATGATGCTAACAATATACAATACTCTCTGTCCGATAAACTTCTCTTTGATTTTTTTATTTTCTCTCTGATTTTTCCAATTATTTTAGCATCATTGTTGGAAAAATATTTTCCACCGAAATTTTCAGAGAAATAGTTGTCCTTTAATCTGTTAGGATTAATTTTTCGAAACTGTTCCCTATATTTCTCAATAACTGCTTTGTCAAATTCACCATTGCCAAAGAATGCCTTATATATGATTTCATTAGAATATAAAAAATCATTCATAATAACTTTCTTATAATGTTTACTCATATGTGCACTTACCACACCTGTCCCGGCAAATACATCAAAAAAACTATCGCCTTCACAGTTCTCCAATATCAGTTTTTCTATCCAATCAAGCAGTTTATATTTGCTGCCAGTATATCTTCTATTACTGATGCTATACATGTTAACATCCTCTTTTCTCACATTTTTCTTTTATCTGCAGGCTTCTCTGCTTCTTCCGGTATCAACCATGTTTTACCCTTCTTTACGACTCCTGATATCCTTCCTTGTTCACATAATAATGCTATTCTTCTTGCTGATATGCCCCATTTTTCCGACATTTCTAATGTTGTTAAATATTCCATATCGCGCCTCCTTAATTCTATTTACTATTATATTCATTTATCTGAATAATTGCAAGTGCTTTCTGCAAACATACGTTCTTTTCATTAAATAATTTGCTATTTAAACTCCCATTATGGTCCCATTATTTGGTAGTATTTCTTCGTACAAAATCGTCAAATACTCCATTTAACACAAACCGGATACTGTTTGCCCTTTTACCAAACAGCATCCAGCTTATCACTACCTCTCCCGTATCCTCGTCCTCTCCATCTCTCGTACCATCTCCTCTGCTGCCACAATCCCTTGTTCCAACTGCTCCAACGTACCAATTCGGTTTTCCGGCTTAATTTCCTCATGAATGCTGTCTATGCTGTACTTTTCTTTTGTTACAACATTCATATATGCTTTCAATCGGTAATCATATCCTTCATTCTTATAGTCCGAGAATACCGGTGCAACCTCTCCTTTACTCGTTTTCCATCGCATAAGCCTCGGAAACCAACACACGCCATCAACAATCAATTCCTTAAATGCTCTAAGACACTGCCCCAATGCATTTAATAGACCTCTGAAACTGTTTCCAGCTTCAATATCCTTCTTATGCTCTACACAATTTGCAAATTCTTCAATTAGCGGTGATAACGGAAGATATGCTGAAATATACTCTTTCAACGTTTTCAGTGTATTCTTAAACTGTTCCCACTTGGATATCTCATCCTCGTATTCTTCCAGCTTATCCCTCTTATACGAAATAGCATAATCCAGTTTCAGATTTTCACTTTGCTTTTCAGAAATCTCTTGTTTTATTTCTCTAAGCTCGTCTTCATTCTCACGCTGCACCTGACGGTAAGCAAGTTTTGATGCAAATAATTCATTATCTGTATCCACAACTTCCCTTTGCACTTCTTCCAAACGCTCAGTTTCTTTGGCAACTTTGTATTCCATAACCGACAAATCAAGATTCCGTCCCTGCTTTTTCTCAGCAAGTTCTTCCTTCACATTGAACTTAAAACACGAACCTGCTTCTTCCCTTAATTTATCCTGTAATATTACAGATAAACTTTCTGGTGTGAAGACATTACGCTTTGATACCTTCTTTGCCAGTCCTTTTTTAGCTCCTTCCCATACAGGAACTCCTACCACATGCATATGAGGACTTGCTTCATCAAAGTGTATTACCGCATTTGCCACCTTGAAATTTGGAAGAAGCTTCTCCATTGTGGATAGCAGATAAGCATACACATTGTACATCTTTTCCTTTTTATCCGTATGTTCTTCCCAAAACTCCTTATCCCCACATTGAAAGATAATTTCAACTGCCATATCCTGATTCAGATTGGCTACATGCTCAAAGTAATCCCCTATCCGTCTGTCAGCCCGCTTTTGCTTTTGATTATATTGTTGTACCACTTCATCAAATTCCTGATGATAGACATTCTTCACATCCTGATACAAATCTTCCGTTCCTCTCAAAAGCAAAATATTATCGGAACTGTATTCTGGCGATTTATACTTCCGCAAATTGTGTTTTGCTACTCCAAGCAATTTACTCTTACTTGTTATGGCACTCTTTCCATTGCTAATGTGTGCCGAGTAAGAAACATTACCCATAGGCACCTCTCCTTCCTTCTTAAATCAGATTTCCCGCTCGCTTATCATCTCGGCTCTGCCGAAGATGATAATCCCCTAGCAGATTTGTCACATCCAATGTGCCATTGTCTGCGCCAAATCTGCGGGGGCTCTCCGAGGGTTACACCGACAAGAAGTAAACTTCGTCGGTGTATATTAGCTACCTTCCATACTGATATATCTATCCATCGCGACCACATCCTTTCCTAACCTAATCTATACCGCTTCCGATACATCTCTGAAGTAACCTGTCTCTTCCCAAACCTTCTTATCCGGACAATAGTAGCTGAACTCATTTGAGTTACCTACTTTAATTGCGGTTCCGAATTTGAGAATCCCCTGTTGAAGTCCAACCCTTACATACTGTGCATCCTTCCCCATTGCCTGCGCAATTTCTTTGATTGGTACATTCCGTCCTGTAAAAGCTGGTAAATCAACCTTGTATTGTACCTCTGGCATCTCTACCACCTCCTATCTATAGAGCATTTCTTGCTCTGTTTGTGTTTTGTATTATACAGACCTTTGTTTGCTCTGTCAATAATGTTAATAATAATGTTGACAATTCATTTTTGATATGTTAGATTGACTGTACAGGAGGTTGGTAAGATGAATACAGGTAAAAAAATTAAGCTAATCCGTACATTTCGAGGATTAACGCAAAAAGAACTTGGAGAAGCGTGTGGCATCCACGAAGTTGCCATCCGCAAATATGAATTAGGCAAGAATATTCCAAAACCTGAACAGCTTAGGAAAATCGCAGAAGCACTTAATGTCAATGTAAACTCATTGGTTGAGTTCGACATTCAGGCTGACGGAGATGTGCTCCCTCTCCTCTTTGCCATTGATGAAATATTCAATGTATCAATTAAAGAGGTAGATGGCGAACCAGGAATATTTTTTGACAACAAGAGTCTTGTACAATTTTTAAAAGACTGGCAGGCAATGAAGGAATTACTTTCATCCGGCAGTCAGACGGAAGATAATTATGAGATTTGGAAAACCATACGCCCGAGTGTAACAAAAACAATCCACGAGGATTAGCAACTACTCTGTTTCGCTATCAGCTTGCTGAATCTAAAGCGAAAGGAATGGTGCTTATGAAGTTACCCAACGGATACGGAAGCGTTGTAAAACTTTCCGGAAAAAGAAGAAAGCCTTATCAGGTCAGAAAGACAACAGGCTGGCACTACGATAAGGAAAAGGACAGACAGGTTCAGGATATGATTACAGTTGGATACGCTGCTACAAGAGCTGAAGGCTTACAGATGCTTGCAGAGTACAACAATAATCCATTCGATACCAAAGCTGCCAAGATGACCTTCTCTGATGTATATGAAGAATGGTCCAGGCGTAAGTATCCTACTGTATCTGAATCCAATGTCAAAGGATATACCGCATCCTATAAAGCCTGCGGTACCCTCTACAACAAAGTTTTTAAGGATATTAGATTGGTGGATTTGCAAAATGTCATTGATACCTGTGGTAAGAATTATCCTACTCTCAGGAAAATCAAAGTGCTTTTCAATCAGCTTTACGATTACGCCTTGAAAAACGATATTTGCAACAAAGATTATTCAAGTTTTGTGGATGTAGCACAGTACAAAGACCGCAACCCGAATAAGTATGACAGAAACAAATTTGAAAAGGATGAAATTGAGAGAATCTGGGAACAGAAAGATGATAAGTATTATCAGATTGTTCTGATGCTTCTCTACAACGGAGTCAGAATTTCAGAATTGCTTGATTTGAAAAAGGAACATGTTCACCTCGATGAACAGTACTTTGATGTAATCAGCAGTAAAACAGAAAACGGCATCCGAAAAGTACCCATTGCAGATAAAATTCTTCCCTTCTACAAGAGTTGGTATGAATCATGCCCTGACTGTGAATATCTGCTTCATACGGAAGACGGAAAGCATTTCACCTACAGAAACTATTATGACAGCTACTTCCAGCCATTAATGGAACAGTTAAAGATTAATCGCACACCTCACTGTTGCAGACACACATGTGTGTCCATGTTGGCAGAAGCTGGTGTAGATCAGACAATCATTAAGAAGATTGTGGGGCACTCCGGAGCTATGACACTTACAGAAAAGGTATATACCCACTTTGATATTAAGGAGTTAGTAGATGCGATTAATCGAATATAACACGAAAGGACATTCCCAGATTTCTCTGAAAATGTCCTATACATATCATTGATATATTTGTTGCATACCTGCTGCATATGTGTTGCATACGATGTAATTTCCAACCCATCTGACAACATTCCACAACTTCTGTAACCCTTGTAAATCGGGCTTTTCTTGATATTCTCGTTTCGAGAAAATTATCTCTTTGAGAACTGAGGAGCTCTACGAGCTGCTTTGAGACCGTATTTCTTACGCTCTTTCATACGTGGATCACGTGTTAAGAATCCAGCAGACTTAAGAACCGGTCTGTACTCTGAATCTACCTGAAGGAGTGCACGAGCGATTCCGTGACGGATTGCTCCGGCCTGTCCTGTGTATCCACCACCACGAACGTTAACTAAAACGTCGAACTTGTCAACTGTCTCAGTTGCAACTAAAGGCTGGCGAACAACTACCTTTAATGTCTCAAGACCAAGGTACTCATCGATATCTCTTTTATTGATTGTAATCTTTCCTGTTCCAGGTACTAAATATACTCTAGCAACAGATGATTTTCTTCTTCCTGTTCCGTAATACTTTGTAGTAGCCAATTTACTTTACCTCCTATTAAAACTCTAATGTCTCAGGCTTCTGAGCTGCATGTTTGTGATCTGGTCCAGCGTATACGAATAACTTTGTATACATCTGACGTCCAAGAGGTCCCTTTGGAAGCATTCCCTTTACAGCGTACTCGATAACGCGCTCTGGGTGCTTGTTCATCATCTCTCTTAATGTTGTCTCTTTCATACCACCGATATAATCTGAGTGATGATAGTAAATCTTCTGGTCTAATTTCTTACCAGTAACCTTAACCTTGTCAGCATTGACAACGATTACATAATCACCTGTGTCAATGTGTGGTGTAAAGATTGCTTTATTCTTTCCTCTTAATACTTTAGCAACTTCTGATGCTAAACGTCCTAATGTCTTACCTTCAGCGTCTACTACGTACCATTTTCTGTCGATTGTAGCAGGACTAGCCATAAATGTTTTCATCGGTTTTCCTCCTTAAATGATTCGATTACTTTTAATGCCGATGCCTCTTGAAATCGCGTATGTCCGGACGCCACTTCCTTTTTGACATCTTATAGTCCTCTGTTCCATCTCAGATGACTATCATTATCTATACTAAATGGTTGCCGGGGCTTTGGCTTCCATTTATCTACTTTTACAGACCTAGATATTATACTTGCGTAACCGGCTGTTGTCAAGTGTTTTTTACCCTTATTTCCGGCTTTTTCTTTAAACTTTTTATTTAAACTTTGTCTTTAAGTTTTTTCTTTATGTTTATACTTTTTCTTTAAACTTTTATTTTAAAACTGCATATATACAAAATCAGCCGGATTCACTCCCGGTCCGTAGTAACCGAATATTATTACTATAAAGATGCCAAGATATATTATCGCCCAGCGAAGCGGCAGCTTTCTTGAAAGTATGAAATCGCGCATGTCGAGCTTTTTATTTTCCTCAACGAAACTGATAAAGAACCACAGCAGAGTACATATTATAAGTAAAAGTATATCGTACTCGTCCAGTCCGCATGCTCCTAGATTCAAAATGATGTTGTTTATTCCAAGCTCGCTGATATGAAAATCCGTGACCGATTTAAAAAGCATGTGAAATGCAGTCGACGCATTTGCTGCTATGTCAAAATAGTAGCCTACCAGTATGAGCATAAAGGTCCAAAACACTGATACAATTGTTGCAAAGATGCCCTTTTCCCTTAGGCCGGTCAGCTTAAAAAAGCCGCCTGCCACCTTTTTGTTTACCGGAGCAAAAAGCTCTGCAAGCATGATGACAATACCGTTCCAGAGTCCGAAATACAAGTATTTCATATTGGCACCGTGCCATACTCCGATGACGATAAATGTGATGACACTCGCGATGCAGCCCGGCAGCACCTTACTGATATGCGCACCAAATCTCGGCTTTAGCCATTTGCCAAAGTTCAGGAAACGCTTTGAGATTGAAAGCGGGTAGAAGATATAGTTTCTGCACCAGTCTCCCAAAGTCATATGCCAGCGGTGCCAATACTCAGTGAGCGAGCGCGAAAAATACGGATGATTGAAGTTTGTTGACATTGTTATGCCAAACAGCTCCGCAATACCGCGCACTATATCGATTCCTCCCGAGAAATCCGCATATAGCTGCAGCGCATACACTACTGCCGCAAAAAATACATAGGTGCCCGAAAAATCCATCGGCTTATCCATCACAAAATTGATGATATTTACCGCGCGGTCTGCTATCACAAGCTTTTTCATGACTCCCCAGAGCACCAGAAGCGCGCCCTTTTGCAGATTTTCAAGTCTCAGGGAATGTCCCTCGTAAAGCTGTCCCGCAAGCTTATCATATATCGCAATTGGTCCCTGTATTATCTGAGGGAAAAATGATACAAACAGTGCTACCTTAAAGAAATTCTTTTCAGGCTCGACAATTTCCCTGTATACATCCATCACATAGCCCATGGACTGGAAGGTGTAGAAGGATATGCCAAGCGGAAGCAAAAGTCCAAGCTCGCCCGCATATGGTATATATTTAAGGAATGCCAATATGCCGAAATTGCAAAGCAGCGCAAAAAGCATGACTGCCACTCTCTTTTTTCTGCCCTTTTCCTTGTATTCCTTTCTGGTCTGCCTGTCCCAGTCCTCCTTATGGCTTTTTACGATGGCATTCTGCTCCTTTAGCAGCTTGTCAATCCATATTGTTGAGCCATAGGTGGTGCATATTGTAAAAATGATAAACAGCACATACCACTTACATATAATCACATAGTATGCCATGCTTCCCGCCAGAAGCACATACCAGCGGTATTTCTTCGGAAAGCAATAATATAATACAAGCAATACGATTACAAATATCGCATATTTTAATGAAATGAGTTCCATTTTATTTACTCCAAATCTATTTTTTAAAGTAATACTGCCAGACATACTTTAATTAACAGGCAGTATTTATTTTAAAGTCCATACACTATCATGCTATTTTTTAACCGGGGTATTTAACTCCTTTGCAGGCTTTGCATCGTTGTTTGTATCTGCTACCTTATTTGTCGCAAGGCTTGACGAAAAATTATAAGGCAGATAAACGGACATCTCAAAATAATGATTGCCCAGACTCAGATCCGTATCCTTTGCGCAGGCACTCATCACCCTGTCAGCGCGCCTTGCGCACTCGCCCCATGCACTCTGAAGCTCCGGTGAGTGGTCTGCATTAAGCCTGTAATTATCTGACAGATACTTCCCCATAAATGCAGTGAATTTGCGGCTTCCGTTTATATTCAGATGCTCTGAATTGTAGAAATCATCCCTCTCATTGATTCCGATAAATTCCTTATCACCTTCAAAGCTTGCAAAATCATAGCCATAGGACTCCACAAGCTCCTTCACGTCGCAAAGCACCTGCGGATTCTTTATCTCCTTCTCATGAGGAAACCTTGCAAAAAGCACCTTTTCCACACCCTGTGCCTTACAATACTCAAGCAGATCAGTCATATACGCTCTGCTCTTGTCGGTAAAATAGAGCTTTTTCTGCTTGCCTGATGGACAATCGGAATATTTAGCAATAGATGAAAAGCCCTTCATGCATGATGTTTTTGTAAAATACATTCCAACTCTTGTAGCAAAGGTGTGTGCACATTTGTCTATATCCTTCCAGTTGCTGTGATACAGCTTTAAAGGATTTGTAAAGTTGTCCTGCTCATTCTTTGGCACAATCTCTTTTATTGTATCAAGCCTGTTTTCCTCATTGTGGATATTGTCTATCCAGCTGTGCAGCTTTACCGTCCTGTCGTAGTAGCTGTCTTTTTGTAAAAAGCCATTCACCTCAAACACCACAACCTTCGGATGCTGTCTGGTGAGAGCTTCCCTGAGCATTGATTTGTACAGGCTGCCGGGCGCTCCGGATACCCCCAGCGAGTATGAGGTGTATCCATAATTCTTCCAGGCCTCTGTTGCGCTGTAATCAGCGTATACCTCGCTGGCTCCTATCATCATCACATCAATTGAGTCCTTCGGCTCCTTATAAAAGCCCTCTATAGTCGCAATATTGACAGCATCCGTCATCTTAAAAAATGTCGAGACAAACGAAAACAGCACTACAAATATCAGGGCAAACGCTCCTATACGGATCACTCTACGGTGTCTGCCTTTTACTTTGTCTGTGCTGTTTATGGCTTTGTTTTTTATAATTTTCTCTTTAACTTCTGTAAATCTCATAACCATCTTCATCTCCAAGCTTCTTTTTACCGTACCATGTCTTAACCGTAACGACATTATAACCTATTATCGAAGCTAAAAACGGATATTCCAAAAATCTTAATATAATATTAAAAATCTAAAGCTGTTACTCGTACTCCAGTCCTATCATTGTAAGCCCATGTGCCGGGGCTGTGGGACCTGCTGCTGCCCTGTCTGTTGCGGCTATTATGCCCTTCATCGCATCGGCCGGCATATCGCTTCCACCTATCTTCACAAGTGTTCCTGCGATTATGCGCACCATATTGTACAAAAAGCCGTTTCCTATCACACGTATTGTGATGATGTCACCGGCCTTTGACACCGTACAGTCATATATCGTGCGGACTGTAGTCTGTGCCTGCGAGTTTGCCGAGCAGAAGCTTGCAAAATCATGCTCTCCTATAAGATATTTTGCAGCCTCACTCATCTTGGCTGTGTCAAGCGGATAATGATAGAAATATGTGTCAAGCCTGCGTGTCGGATTTCTGAACCTCGCATTTAAAATGCGGTATTCATAGGTTTTACGGCTCTTTGAGAAGCGTGGATGAAAATCATCGCTTACCTCACAGGAATCGACCACCACTATATCCTCCGGCAGCTTCTGATTCAGTGCATACGATATCTTTTCCGCCGGCATGCGGGTATTGGTGTCAAACATACACACATTTCCAAGTGAATGCACTCCCGCATCGGTGCGGCTTGCTCCTGTCACCTTTATATCCTCCTTTAACAGGCGGCTCAGGTGCTCGTTTAATACCTGCTCAATTGTTATGCCGTTTGGCTGTATCTGCCAGCCGCAGTAATTTGTGCCATCGTAGGCTACAATCATTTTTACACGCATATATCTCTCCTGTTTTGCCTGCACTATCTATTTCACTATCTGAAAATAAGATTGCCCAGATTCACCGGCAGAAGGATTCTAAGCACTATCACAACCGCTAAAAACGCAAATATGAAAAGATATGCTATTTTATCATCCTTTTCATATACGAGCGGCTTCATCTTTGTCCTGCCCTCTCCACCATTGTAGCATCTGGCCTCCATGGCCATTGCGAGGTCATCCGCACGCCTGAAGGCGGATACGAAAAGCGGCACTAAAAGAGGCACCATGCTCTTTGCTCTTTTTATGATATTTCCATGCTCAAAATCAGCTCCTCTTGCCATCTGTGCTTTCATTATTTTGTCCGTCTCCTCAATAAGGATTGGAATGAAACGAAGCGCTATCGACATCATCATGGCTATCGCATGCACCGGAACATGTATTTTATTTAAAAAGCCCAGTGATTTCTCAAGACCGTCCGTGAGCTGGTTTGGTGTGGTGGTGAGTGTCATGAGCGAGGTTCCTATAATGAGCAGCACAAGTCGTATCATCATGGTTGCTGCATTTATCAGTCCGGTGTCAGAAATGTGCAGTATACCGTACTCCCAGATTGTATACTCTCCCTGTGTGAAAAACACGCTGAAGCATGCTGTAAAAAGCAGCAGTATTATAATGGATTTGAGTCCCTTTACCATGAACTTAAAGGGCACCTTTGATATCTTTATAACTGCGGCAAGCGCGGCAACTATAAACAGCACACCGGCTATTCCCTTGTAGGAAAACAGCGCAATAATATATATAAGTGTTGCGAAAAGCTTTACTCTTGGGTCCAGTTTATGTATTGGCGACTGAGCCGGATAATACTGGCCTATGGTAATATCACGAATCATTTTTGTATTCCTTCCTCATAATTTGTATCAAAATGTCAGCATTGGTGAGCTATTTAAAGGCTTTTAGTATTGAGTCCCTCGCCTCCGCAACTGTCGTTGCCGAAAGGTCAACCGGTATACCCTTTTCCGCCAGATCATGCATCAGATATGTGACCTGCGGTGCTGCAAGTCCGACTGCCTCGAGCTCCTTGTAGTGCGAGAATACCTCCTTCGGCACTCCGTCAAACATCACCTCTCCTGAATTCATAACAATGATGCGGTCCACATACTCCGCAACATCCTCCATGCTGTGTGATACGAGTATGATTGTGATACCCAGATCCTTTTTCATCTGTAAAAGCAGTCCCAGTATCTCATCTCTGCCCGCAGGATCCAGTCCCGCTGTCGGCTCATCGAGTATGAGTACGTCAGGGTGCATTGCAAGTACTCCTGCTATGGCTACACGCCTTTTTTGTCCTCCGGACAAATCAAATGGCGGCTGATAGTAGAGATCCTCCGGAAAATGTACATTCTGCAGTGCCTCATAGGCTCTTAGCTCCACTGTTTTCCTATCGAGCCCCTGATTTTTCGGTCCAAAGCATACATCCTCAAAGTTGGTTGTCTCAAAAAGCTGATGCTCCGGATACTGGAACACCATCCCCACCTTGTGACGCAGCTTGCTTAAATCATAATCATTGTCATATATATCCTGTCCATTGTAGTATATATGACCGCTTGTCGCCTTCAAAAGGCCGTTCATATGCTGGATAAGTGTGGATTTTCCCGAACCGGTGTGACCGATTATTCCGATAAACTCTCCATCATTTATCTCAAGGCTTACATCCTTAAGTGCCTGCACCTTGTAGGCTGAGTCGGCACTGTAGCAATAGTTTATGTGATCTAGAATTATTGACATATTTTCTCCCGCCTATCTGTTTTTCAGCGCAACAAGCGCACTTACAAGTTCTTCTCTCGTCAGGATTCCATCAGGGATATCAAGGCCTGCCTTTTTGAGCTCATCAGCTACCAGTGTCACCTGCGGCACATCAAGCCTGTGCTCCTTCAGTTCGTCCACCCTTGAAAAAATCTCACGCGGTGTGCCGTCCATGACCACCTTGCCCTTTTCCATGACATAGACATGGTCTGCACCGACCACCTCCTCCATGTAATGGGTGATGAGAATGATGGTCACGCCCTTTTTCTTATTGAGCTCATGGGCTGTGGCTATGACCTCCTTGCGGCCGTTTGGGTCAAGCATGGCTGTAGGCTCGTCAAATACTATGCATTTTGGCTCCATTGCCACAACTCCCGCGATTGCCACACGCTGCTTCTGTCCTCCGGAGAGCTTGTTCGGTGAATGTGTGCGGTACTTTGTCATACCAACAGCCCTTAGTGCATAGTCCACGCGCTGCCAGATTTCATCTGTCGGCACACCGATATTCTCAGGTCCAAAGCCCACATCCTCCTCCACGACATTGGCGATAATCTGATTGTCGGGATTCTGGAAAACCATACCTGCACTTTTCCTGACAGGTATGACATTCTCTTCCTTTGACACATCCATGCCATCCACCCATATGGTGCCGTCGCTCGGCGCAAGAAGTGCATTGATATGCTTTGCAAGAGTTGATTTTCCCGAACCATTGTGACCGAGGATTGCAATAAACTGTCCCTCTTTTATGTCGAGGTTTACGTTGTCGAGTGCTGTAGTGATTGACTCTACATTGCCTTCCTCGTCTCTTCGTATAAATTCATGTACTAATTTGCTTGTTTTAATTATGCCCATTTCTTTTTCCTAAAAATCTACCGTATTTACAATTATCATAGCTGTTAAAGCCCAAATAGCTGCCCAAAATATGCGCTTTGCCGCTTGATTTAATCATCCCAGCTCAGGTGATGAAGCTCTCCCTCAAGCCTCATATGATCAAAATTATTCTGTCTCAATGCCTCGTAGAGCACGATAGCTACTGAATTTGACAGATTAAGTGACCTTGTCTCACCTATCATCGGTATCCTGATGCACTCATCTGGATGCTCCTTTAGTATCTCCTCCGGAATGCCTGCGCTTTCCTTGCCAAACATAATATAGCAGTCGGGCTCAAAATGAGCATCAGAGTACACATGTCTGCCCTTTGTTGTCGCATAATATATCTTTGCGCCCGGATTTTTCTCAAGGAAATCCTCCCAGTCCACATATGTGGTGACGTCGAGGTCCTTCCAGTAATCCATTCCGGCTCTCTTTAGTGCCTTCTCTGAAAGTGAGAATCCAAGCGGCTCTATAAGATGAAGCCTCGTGCCTGTCGCGACGCAGGTTCTTCCGATATTTCCTGTATTTGCCGGAATTTCCGGCTCATGTAACACTATGTTCAGCTTTGCCATTTTGTCTCCTGTCAATTTAAACTATTTATTATCAATCCCGGCGCGAAGCTCTGTGACAAACTCCTCAATGCGGCCGAGCGCCTCCTTTAAATCATCAAGCGAATATGCATATGATATACGTAAAAAGCCCTCACCGCACTCTCCGAATGCAGTTCCCGGAACCACGGCAATCTTCTTGCTGTTTAGAAGCTTTGTGGCAAACTCATCGGATGTCATGCCAAACTCCTTGATGCTTGGGAACGCATAAAAGGCCCCGAAAGGCTCAAAGCACTTAAGCCCCATCTCCTTAAAGCGGTGAAGCACATAGCGTCTGCGGCCGTTGTATTCCTCCCTCATCTGTGCAACATCCTCATCGCCGTTTTTCATAGCCTCCACAGCCGCATACTGGCTCGTGGTCGGCGCACACATGATTGCAAACTGATGAATTTTTAGCATCTGCTTTAAAATGGTCTCAGGTGCACATGCATATCCAAGCCTCCAGCCGGTCATGGCATAGGCCTTAGAAAAACCGTTTATGAGCACTGTTCGCTCCTTCATTCCCGGAAACGATGCTATAGACACATGCTTATCCACATATGTAAGCTCTGAATAAATCTCGTCACTTATCACAAACAGATCATGCTCCTTAACCACCTGAACGATTGCTTCAAGGTCTGCTTTTTCCATGATAGCGCCTGTAGGGTTGTTAGGGAAAGGCATGATAAGTATCTTTGTCTTTGGAGTGATAACAGCCTCAAGATCCTCGGCTGTCAGCCTGAAATCATTTTCCTCCTTGAGCTCCACAATCACAGGTGTGCCACCTGCCAGCACAGTACATGGCACATATGAAACATAGCTTGGCTGTGGGATAATCACCTCATCTCCCGCATCGAGCATGGCGCGCAGTGCAATATCTATAGCCTCGCTGCCGCCGACAGTTACCATGATCTCTTTGTTGTAATCATATGTCATGCCGTATCTTCTGTCGAGATATCTTGCAATCTCAACCTTTAACTCCTTGAGTCCGGCATTTGAGGTGTAGAAGGTGCGTCCCTTTTCAAGGGAATATATGCCCTCATCCCTGATATGCCACGGTGTGTCAAAATCAGGCTCACCTACTCCGAGCGATATCGCATCCTTCATCTCGCTCACTATATCAAAAAACTTACGGATGCCCGATGGCTGGATAGTCTTTATGGTACTGGATAAAGGGTCTCTCATTATGACATAATTCCCCTTTCATCGGATTTGACAGGTGCCGCCATGATAGTTCCATGATCCTTGTATTTCTTCAGAATAAAGTTTGTCTTTGTCGAAAGCACCTGATCCAGTGTAGAAAGCTTATCTGTCACAAACTGTGATACCTCGCGCAGAGTCTTGCCCTCGAGTGTGACCATGAGGTCGAAGCCGCCTGAGATAAGGTATACAGACTTCACCTCAGGATAGTTGTATATACGCTCGGCAATCTTGTCGAAGCCCATGCCGCGCTGTGGTGTCACTCTGACCTCTATCATGGCTGTGACCTTCTCAAGGCCTGCCTTGTCCCAGTCAATCAGTGTGTGATATCCGCAGATGACATTCTCCTGCTCCATAGCAGCAATCTCGTTTGCCACACTTGCCTCATCCACACCAAGCATGATTGCAAGCTCCTTCAGGTTTATCCTGCTGTTTTTCTCTATAAATGTTAATATCTTTTCTCTCATGATATATATTCTCCTGATTCAAATATATTAGTTGAAAACCTTGTATATCTCGTCAGTCTGGGCAGTCTCCAAAAACCGTCTCTCCTCGCCGGAAATCAGCACTCTGTCGTTTGAATCGGTTGTGGCACCGACTATAACAGCATTTTGTCCTGTTTTCTCAAGCTCTCTGACCACGCGGGTACCATCTGCAGCTATGATTATCAGACTTCCTCCTGACAAAAGCTTATACGGGTTTATGTCAAAAAATTCACTTATTTCAATCGTATCCTGCCTGATAGGGAGCTTCTTTAAATCGATGTCAAGACCAATTCCCGAAGCCTCTGCCATATCCCAGAGTGCTCCAAAGATGCCTCCCTGCGAAGCGTCATGGATTGCCGCCACACCGGCGCCAATCGCGGATGCGGCCTCCATTGCAGTGGAAATATGGTCTATATATGCTGCTGATTTATCTATAAATGCCTTGGAAAATCTCGTTTCAAGCCCGGCTCTTTTCTCATTTGCAAGAATTGCGGTGCCCTCAAGCCCCACATATCCTGTCACTATTACGTCCATGCCCGGTGCTGCTTTAGATGATGGTGTAAGTGCCTGCTCATAGGCCTCACCTATTGCTGTAACTGTCACCACGATATTCTTCACCGCACGGCTCACCTGTGTATGCCCACCAAGCACCACGATGCCTGCTTCCTCACATACAGCATCAATCGCTCTCACCGTCTCGCGAAGCACGGCTTCGTTTTCTGTGGTAGGTACAAGCAGTGCCAGCTCTATCCCAATAGGACCTGCCCCCATGGCATAAATATTGTTCAATGCATCATAAACTGCGCAGTTAGCACGCACATGCTTATCCGATACATCAAGCATGAACGTCTGGGTAGCAGTAACTAACTTGGTTTGGTCGCCTGCCTGCATGGAAATCACCGCACAGTCCTCACCTACTGCCGGTTTAAAAAGTATTCTGTCGCTTGTGGTATGAAGTTGTTTTAAGACAGAGCGCTTTAAAACCGACTCTGATATTTTACCGTTTTTCATGTGTTTTCCTGTTCCTAATAATATGCTGTGTATACTGTTGCAGCCCGGTGCATTGATTGCAAATAACTACATTAGAAACAACTACCTGCTGGCATTTACTGCGTCTGTCCTGCCGGCTGCTGTGTCTGGGTGCCCTGTGCCTGCCCTGCTGCATTCTGGTCTGTCGTCTGCGTCTGGGTGCCCTGTGCCTGCCCTGCTGCATTCGGATCTGTAGTCTGGGTCTGCGCGCCCTGTGTCTGACCTGCTGCATTCGGGTCTGTCGTCTGTGTCTGCGCTGCCTGTGCCGCTGCTGCCGCAGATGCAGCAATAGATTTAACCGAGCCCTCATCATTAGCCGCTGCCGCCGCCTGAAGCTGCGCAACAACCTCCGCTGATGCTCCTGCCGTACCAACCGTCACGATTTTTGGTGATGACTTGTACTTGCTGTTGTTGAATACCTCATCGCTCTGCACTGTTCCATCAACTGTGACCGTCTTCCATAGCCTTGCGGTCACTCCCTTGTGCGCAGACTGCTCGGTGTTGAAATAACCGACCGGCTGACCTGCATCAAACTTAAACTGCGTAACCGGATCCTCCTCGGAAATCGTCTCACTCCTGAAGGAAATTTCCCTGTTTGCCGGTCTCGTCTCCACTCCGTACACATTGAATGTGATGACTCCACCACTGCAATAGCCCTCTATATACACCGGATTGTCCAGATTATTTTTAAACTTAAGATCCTTGTAGGTTCCTGCAATTGCCGCATCGTCAGATGGCTTTACATAGCTTACTATCATGGAATGGTTGTAGCGCTGCACTATGTCAAGCTCAGCCCTTATAACCGCATTGTAGAGAGTGGTCGCAACCTGACACACACCTCCACCTACCGAGTCAACTACCTGACCGTTCTCATATGCGCCTGCTATCTGATAGCCGTTGTCAGTTGTGATAGGGCTGATAGCCTCGTAAACCGAGAACTGCTCACCCGGATATATGACACTGCCGTTTATCAGGCTGCACGCGTTCTTTACATTGGTTGCACGCCCTGCTGCCGAGCTGCTGAAATCGGTAGAAAAGCCTCCCAGATTATCCTTAATCTTTGAGAGCTCTTCCTTTGACCCCCTCGGCTGAACCGTATTTGTGACCAGCTCTATCTCATTCGCCGAGCCATCCCAGCTATTCTGCAAAAAGTCATTTATGGCATAGACTGATTTTACCACATCGACCTCTTTGCCTTCCTGTCCCGGAACAAAATCGAAGCTGTCGCCGTTTCTCTGCAGCGAATTGTCAACTGCCTTTATATTGAGCTCGTCGCTCTTATCATAAATCATCTTTGCGGTCTTTTGTTTATCAACCGACAGATACATATTGACGGCAACATTGCCCTTTTTGAGCTCCTCTGACTCCACAAATCTGTCAATCAGGCTGCCCTCATGGCACACTGAAAGAGCCTCGTCCGCCGCTGCATCAGTGTCCGCCGAAACAGACATTTCCTGTGCTGTTGCATCAAATGAACTATTTGCACCCTTTAATGAAAAGGATGTATCCTTTATGCTGTCAACATAGGCATCAACTGCTTTTTTTGCTTCTTCCTTTGTCATACCGCCTACATCCACACTGCCAATGCACACACCCTCTGTAATTGTCTGTACCTTTGCCTTCTTTGTGCCTGACGAACCGCTTGCATATGCACTTACCATGCCTGATGCTGCCACAAGCACAAATGCCATTGTACCCAGTAATAATGCTTTTTTATTAATCTTCATTTCCGATTCCTTTTCCTGAGGCTGTTAAAAGCGCCCCTGTCATCCGCTTAACTGAACTGCATTTTATATCATATTATCATATTTTTTCCATATTTCAAGAAAAGCTATACAAGACTTGACACAAATGTTGTCACAAGCATCGCTGCTATAACCACTATTATCACTATAGCAACCACCTTCTGATTTCTTTTTTTATTAAAATCGTACATACTATTCACCTCTGTTCAAAAATGAGTTATACTATTTTCATATATGAGAAAGGATTTTCCAACATATGATTCCAATTTGTCTAATTTTATTCATTTTATTTATTGCAGTGATTACTTTTGCCATAAAGAGGGCTGATTCTGCCCAGGCAAAGGTCACCGAGGAGTTCTGGGAAAAGGAGCGTAAGGCCAACTCAACCCTCCGCGGAGATACCACTGACCTGTGTTATATTACCATACCGGAAAAGTTTTTTCCATTAAATAATGATAAAATAAATGATTTAAGGGATAAAACCCTTGTCAATCTCACCGGAATGACAAACACTGATTTAAAGCTTAAATATGGCATTCTCAATTTTAAAAAGCTGTCTGAATATGATGATAACTTCACGAAATTTGTTTCAATGCTGCCTGACTATTACAACAGGCTTAAGGAAGCAGGCTATGAATCGCTAGGCAATGAACTGCTTGATTTTGCAGTGGAGCAGGGTGCCGATTCAAAGAACGTATACAGTCTGTTAGCCAACGCCTTCATCAGCATGTCAAAAGCCGACCGGCTTGCAGCGCTTATTGAGAAAGCAAAACAGCTTAATTCTCTTTCAAGGGATGGAATCGTTTCTATGCTTGAGAGCCTACAGGCTGATACCGCCTCGGCCGGTAATTAATTTGCGTTATAGCTTATTGTATTATAACTTATTGTATTGAAAGTTATTCCGAGCCATCCACACACCTATTAATGTACTTACTGCGATATTCATCGTACAGCCTTGAGGCCTGACTTCTGGTCAGGTTGTCCCACGATATGACATCTGCTATCCCATACTCAGCCATCAGCTCCTTTAGCTGTCTGACCTGATGTGCCGTGGCAGGTGTCTGTTTTTTTGCCTTGTATACAAGTGGCTTTGACTCCACCATCTCTCCCTTTTCATCCATCAGTGCAAGCAGCTTTTCAAATATCTGCTTTGTCTCTATCGCATCATCGAGCGCCCTGTGCGCATTTTCCCTGTTTACACCAAAATACTCGCACAAATCCTCCAGCTTCTTCGACTGTTCCGCAGGCAGACATTTTCTGGCTATTTTCAGAGTATCATATGCATTTAGCGAGAGGGTTCTCTTGTGATTTACCGCCCACTGCTTTAAAAAACTGTAATCAAAGGTCACATTCTGCCCGAGTATGATATCATCTCCGATAAAATTAAGAAGGTTATCCACAGCCTCGTCCATATCTGTCGCTTTTTCCACATCACTGTCGGTAATTCCCGTTAATTCCTGCACACGTTGTGGAATATGCTGCTTCGGATTTACCAGTGTGGATATCGTATCCACTATCTCGCCGCCACGCACGCGTGCCGCACCTATCTCTATTATCTTGTCATTTTTAGCTGAAAGACCTGTCATTTCCATGTCAATCACCGTGTAATTTTTTATATTATCTATGTTGCTCATTTTTCTTAGTCCGTAAACCTTTCCGGCTTGTACCGATATAGTCATTTCACGTTACTGTTATTTTATATACTCCGCTATAGCCATATCGCGTTACTGTTATTCTATATACTCCACCAGCGCCTGGTGGTCAAGCGGGTCTCTCATGTCGTAGTGGAAAAGCGCCCACACCGGCTCCTTATGATACTCTGGCAGCTCATCCAGCTTGCGCGTGTGCTTGTCCGGAAAAATATAGTGGAACGGCTCCACATGCGACAGCTTTCCATTCTTACAGTATACATGTGTCATGTGCTTAAAGCTTCCTATATCTGTGGCCCACCTCGGGCGGCTCTTGCAGTTCTCACGATAGTACAAATCAAAGATGAGTGACTCTTGAATCATGTTGTAAATCTGCGAATTTTCATCAAAATCAGTATTATCTCTATCTATGACATTTTCGTCAAAATCAGTATTATCTCTATCTATGGCATTTTCGGATAATACCACAGAAGTCATAGCATCGCTGTCACAGCCATGCAGGTATAAAGCCAGAAACTCAAGCAGTATCTCGCACCTTCTGATGCGCGAATGGCTCATTCCAAAATAGCCGTTTGCCTCATAAAAATCTCCAAGTTCCTGAAAAAACTCAAACGCACTGTCAAAAATACACTCCATGAGCTTCATCGTAATCTCAAACTGTCCGCTGTTGTAATACACCTCAAGCATATCCTCGACACGCTTAATCTTTATCACATCATCAAACGAAAGCCACTTCGTGGACATTACCTCATACGGTGGCTTGTCATGGTACACAATACCATATTCCGCGGCATGCTCAAACATGTACGAGCCCTTGAGTACCTTTAAGAATCCAAGCTGCAGCTGGTTTGGCTTAAGCTCATAAATCTCATCAAAGGAACGCCCAAAGCTGTCATAGTCCTCGTATGGCAGCCCTGCAATCAGATCCAGATGCTCATGGATATTGTTGCCGCTTTGAATGAGCTTCACAACCTCCTTAAGCCTCTCAAGCTTCATAGTCCTGTGAATCTCCTTAATCGTGACCTCATTGGTGGACTGCACACCGATTTCAAGCTGTATCAGCCCCGGCCTCATATCAGAAATCAGCTCAAGCTCCTCCTGATTCAGCAGATCCGCTGATATCTCAAAGTGAAAGTTTGTCACACCATTGTCATTCGCCTTTATAAAGCGCCACAGCTCCATGGCATGAGCATGATTGCAGTTGAAGGTTCTGTCCACAAACTTAATCTGTGGCACCTTCTGGTCTATGAAAAACTTAAGCTCCCTTTTGACAATCCGAGTATCCCTGAAACGCAGTGTCTTATCCACCGATGACAGACAGTAGCTGCACGAAAACGGGCATCCCCTGCTGCTCTCGTAGTAGATGATGCGGTTTGAAAAATCATCGAGAGTATCATAGCAGAATGGAATTTCACTCATGTTTTTGATTGGGCGTGGACTTGTAAATACTATTTCATCCGCTTTGCAGCCTGCGTTGTTCACACTTGTTCTATTACTTGTACTATTACCTGTGCTGTTTTTTCTGAAGGCAATGCCTGCAATATCACTCAGCTTTCTTTTATGAGCATAGTAGCCACACAGCTCCCTAAAGGTATCCTCTCCCTCGCCTATCATCACACCGTCTATGTATGGATTTTCCCTCAGAAATGCCTCCACCTCGTAAGACACCTCAGGGCCTCCAACCCATATCGGCACTGACGGACAAAGCTTTTTATACTCGCGTGCAATATCAGTCACATAATCAATATTCCATATATAGCACGAAAAACAAAGTACATCGGGCTTTCTCTTGTAAAGCTCCTCAAGAATGTAATCCTTCTGATTGTTTATCGTGTATTCCGCAAGCTCCACAGCATCCCTGTACTCCCCGGCACAGGCGCGCAGTGAGTAAACTGCGAGGTTAGAATGTATGTATTTTGCATTTATTGCTGTCAGTAAAATGTTCATGGTTTCTCCTTAAAAAATGACCCTTGAATGTAGACTTTATGCGACATTCAAAGGTCTGCTTCGTATTATTGCAGCATCCGTTCAATTTTATTTTTTTAACGGCTGCATTGATACAAATTCAATTTTCAACTGCATCCCCATTCCATGCGCAAGCCTCTTTAAAAGTTTCAAAGATGGATTTCTCGTTCCATTCTCAAGCTTACTAATATCCGCCTGATCAATGCCTGTACGTGCTGCAAGCTCCTTTTGAGTCAAATTATTTTTAATGCGCGCATCTATCATAGCCCTTATGACATCCATCTCAGGCTGGAGATCGTCCCACTCTTTTTTTACGTCAGGATTTTTAAGCTGCTCCTGTAAATAATCGTCATATCTCATATTATTTACCATGCCTTTCTATATAATCCCTTCTCCATTGTTCTCACAAAATATTATATGGTATTTTTACCATATTGTCAAATCAGTTACTTTAATTTACATCGACATATTAACAAACCTGTCGTACATGCCGCTTGCAAACAGCACCATCATACCAATCGTGCAGATGACCGCCAGCACAAAGCCTATTATCGATGTAATCAAACCGGCAGTTGCTATTGCATTGTTATACTGCTTTGCCTTTTTTGACATTTTGGAAGCAAGCATGCCGACAATTCCAAGTCCCATCAGATATCCAAAAAACGAGAAAATAATACTGCAAATACCAAGCACCAGTGAAACCACTGCAAGCTTAGCGCCCTCCCTCTCGTCATCTATGATAGTCTCATTATTGTAGAGCATCTCAAGACGGATACGCCTTGATTTACGCAACATAACAAGCATAGGAATACCGAGCACGATAAACGCGATACAGTTCATTGCCGAAAACTCATTAATCCTGTCGGCCACTCCTCCTCCCTCAAATATTCCCGATGATAAAAGTCCTCCCATATCTACAACAGTATGAAAAATGGCAAGCATCCAGAAATTGCGTGTAGACGCGTATATCATGCAAAACAGCACACCCATGAGACCTGCTGAAATAACCTGTATCAGACAACTGCTGAACTTAACCCCTGCGCCCATATTGGAAAAATGCATCAATCCAAACAGTACGCCTCCCAAAACTACGGCTCCTGTGATTCCACCTTTCGTCTTTGGAAAAGCTCTCAGCAGCAGATTAAACACCACGCCTCTGAACACCAGCTCCTCAACGAGTCCTACAAGGCAGACCGCGATAAAGAAAAAGATGATGTTGTAAAATGCCTTCACATCATCATGCTCGCTCAAAAAGCACATATAAATACCTGAAACAACAGCATACAGACAATATACTATAAAAAATCCACCTGTGTATAAACTTCTGGTCCATCCTGCTGCATTTTCCTTAAAGATATCACACAGCCCAAATAAATATGTGATGCCAAGAAAAATAACTAAAACAACAGTCTCCACAATAGCCTGCAGCAGATAGTCATCCGCCTTTTCCATGCCCGGAATCAGTCCCAGAACTTTTCCGCTCCACTGCAAGGGTGCAATGAAAATAAAAACTGCAAGAATGGCAAATATTATATTGGCCGGTGCCGAAAGGTTTCTCAATTTCTGTTTCATAACTTTAAATCTCCTCATTTGCTTTTAATTGATATGAAAATATTCTATAGCATTTACTTTGACATTGCAAGTTCCGGATAATCAAAATTCCTGTCTGTTATTTTACTTGAATTGAGCACTCCGTCAATATCTAAAAAAACAGCCATTTACGGTCTTTCCATAATGGTTAATAACACACCGATTTCTACCACAGATGAGGAAATTGAGGATATAAAATGGACTTTCAGAAGGGCAAGAAAACCAAAGAAAATATAAAAGGAAAAAGAAAGAGAGGGCTCATCGTCCCTCTCTTTCTCGCCTATCAGTATGTCATCTACCGATGTGTGCAACAACCTGCTCAAGGCATACAGATTGTCGACCGTCGGAAGGCTCTCACCTGCTCGTGTCAACTCCAGACCAAAAAAAAATTGATTTTTTGTACCCTCAAATATCACTTCCCATTATACCTGCTATTGCAGTATATTGAAAGCAATATTTATACTTGCAGAAGAAAGGAGTGCCACATTTTCTCGGCACTCCAAACTCTGTAACCATCCATCTTACTTGAAAAATGGATCATCTGTATTCCATACAATCTCTATATTGTCCTCTCCATTGATAATCACTTTTTTGATTACCTTCTGGATTTTCTCTCTGTCAAAAGATTCCATATTGATGATACTTTCTAACTGTGTCTCAAACTTACTAGAAGAATTATCTTCTGGCGGTATTTCTGTTTTAAGCTGTTCGATTTCCTGATGCAATTCATCAATCTGCTCCACCATCGCCTTTGAACGCTTGACATACTCTTCTCTTGTGAGCTTGTCATCCTTATAATCAGAATACAACATCATCTTTTTACTGCTGAGGCTCTTCACCTTCTTTTCAAGTGTTGCAATCTTTTCTTCCGGAGATACTTCTTTCGATTTACCGGCTCTCTTTATTCCTTTCTCATCCAGATAAACTGTTGCATACATATTTACAGTTTTCATGATTGCATCTTCAACCTTGGCAATTTCCACCCTGTTGCTTTTGCATGGAGAATTTTCCTCAATTCTGGACGAGTAACAAAGAAGAATGTCACCTTTTACCCTTTTGCTGGGTGCTAAAGCTCTGCCACACACACCACAATAATAAAATGGATTATAGTTTCTCTTACCACGCTTTGAACGAACACATTTTTTTGAATTAGCGTGTGCCATATCAAATAATTCCTGAGTAATAATGGGTTCATGGCAATTTTCTATCACCATCCATTCGTCTTTAGGAACATAGCTTGAAGTGTTATTGCTGCCTACCCTCTTCTTTGTTTTATTCCATATCAGTTTTCCAAGATAAACTTCATCGTTTAATATATCCCGGATAGAAGAAGTACTCCACAGACTTTTTACTTCAACTGCATGGAAAAAGTTTCTGCTTCCTTTTCTCTTTTTGTATGCGGATGGTGTATCAATACCCTGAGCATTCAGATAATTTGCCACTTCCGTTTTACTTTTGCCCTGTGCGGTCAGTTCAAATATCAGCTTAACCACTTCTGCTGCTTCCGGATCTACAATAATCTTATGCTTATCATTTGGGTCTTTGACATATCCATACCTTAACTGACCACTGATGTTCTCACCTTTCAGTATCCTTGTGTGCATTGCAGAACTGACTTTATTAGACAAGTCCCTGCTATAAAGCATATAGATTAAGTTCTTAAACGCAACATTCATACCGCCCGTCGAACCATCATAGTTATCGCTGTCATAATTGTCATTAACTGCAATAACTCGTACCTGATAAAGTGGAAGTATCTGCTCCAGAAGACTACCGACTTCAATATAATCCCTTCCGAGTCTGGATAAATCCTTTACAACAATGCAGGATATTTTATCAGCTCGGACATCCTCCATAAGCTTCATATAGCCTGGTCTTTCAAATTTTGTTCCGGTAAATCCATCATCACAGTATTCCTGTACCTTCGTATCCTTAAGCTCCGAATGATTGCCAATAAATGATTCTAACAATTCTCTCTGACTGGATACACTGTTACTCTCTTCCTTCTGATTTAATGATACATCCTCATCTTCCATAGAAAGGCGAATATACATAGCAGTTATCTTACTCATACAAATCACCTTCTCTCTTATTCTTTACCTGTAACAGTTCTTCCAGGCAATCATCATACACCAGATTTACGGAAATTCTTCCATCTTCAAACACCTGTACCTTGTCAACAAATGCATCTGCCAGCTCTTTGTTAA
>OJNK01000095.1_pt1 | contig 72778 bp, 89 predicted proteins | sample 1597811 | NCBI WGS metagenome assembly OJNK01 (sample SAMN00265073, study PRJEB22529) | human gut metagenome
ACGTAATCCTAAAGAATCAGAAGAAGGCTTGTACTTATTAAATAAATCATAAAAATCACTTTCTACAAATTTTTTTAATTTTGAAGGAAGATTGATAAATGATTTTAATTGGCTCGCAAATTCAAAAAAAATTTTTTCAAAATCCTCTTTAAACCCTTTTTTATCATATGTAAATTGTACAGCTTCAAAAAAATAAGAGTCCATCTTTTCGGGTAATACCATTTCATCATAAACTCCAAAGGTATGTAATAAAGAAATACAGTTGTCTTTTTTTATACGAAGTAATGTAGAATACTTTGCAAAGGGAACATAATCATAAAGAACCAGTATTATATTAGGAAACTTGGTTTGCAAATTTTCTTTTATATCTAAAATTAAATATTTAAAAATCAACTCGAGATGGTCTAAAAATTCAGTGTCTTTTTTGCCCCATAAAACTTCAAACTTTTCCATACCTAAAGTTGGAACAATACCATAAGGTTCTCCAGAGTCTGTATTTTCATTTTTAATTAAACGTTTCGGCAATAAATACGGATTATTTTTAGGAGGCTTTCCTTTTTCTATGTACTTCATATAGTTAAAGAATGTGCTCACAAGTGTTTTGTCAGAAGGATATATAGAAATCTGATGTAGCTTTTTCCGCTCAAGCTCCTTTTGTACTCGTGTAATACATGATTGGTAAATAAAATGTGTAGTGTATGAAAAATCCATAAAAAACTCCTTTCTAAAAGTTGGGGAAAATATTGGAATAAAAAATTTTATTATACATAACTTTTCCCTAACTATTATGCACTATAATTGAACAAGAAGCAAGAGCTTCAATAAAAATAATATATTTATAAGCAGAAAGGTGGTGAAGTTTATGCAGGCAAAATTACTCGGTTTTATGGGTGTTGATTTTACCAATAAAGACGGAGAGCAGATTGTAGGAATGAATATTTTTGCGGCTTTTAAAGATGAAAATGTTCATGGCTTGAGAACAGAAAAATTCTTCCTCAAAGAAGGTATCTCTCTGCCAGAACAGGTAAAAATCAATGATACTTTGGAGATTTCCTTTAATTACAAAGGAAAAATCGAATCTATTACAAAAGTGTAATGTAACATTTGTCGGAGGGAGATACTCTCCCTCTCTGACAATGACAAAAGAAAAGGAGAGATTATGAGGATTATATATAATATAAAAAAGTGTTATTTTCGATTTTCATTAGCAATACAACAGATGATTTCCAGACCATATCTCAATCTTTTTCCATTAATGGTATTGGCAGGTTTCTATCGCTTTTGGATTCAGAAATCAGCTTTCTATGTCAATGCCCCAAAGCTGATACTTCCCCTTTTGCGTGGTATAGTGGAGATTGGTGGAACTACCCTGTTCGTAATCTTTTTTATTCTTACAGTATATTGGCTTGGAGTTATGACGGCAAAGCGTGATGAATATAATCTTGCACTTGCCTTTACTGGACAGGATTTAAGAAACGGTTATCCTGTTATGATGAAAAAGAGCAAGGATAGAAAAACAGGAGTAATAATAAGGGTATTTTACAGTCAGATTCCTATGGAACGATGGCGAAAATACAAAGAAGCGATTGCTGATTGTATGAATCTTCATTTTGTGAAACCTGATTTTGAATATGGAGGAAAAAATAAAGATAACGGAAAGTTGATTGTGATGTACAGTAAAAAAGGAAGAAAGCCGTTGGAAAGAGAGGTATTGTATGACGAAGAATAATTCTCTTAAACTTGGGTATGACTATGACGCTTGGCATGGGTACGGGCAAAGAGATGTCTTGTTTACGGATATATCGCTGAAAACGAATAGCCATATGATTTTATGTGGTATGTCTGGTAGTGGGAAATCTTATGCACTTGTCTGGTGTCTGAAAATGCTGATTCTTGCTTCTCCACCAGAAGCGGAGTATTTCTTTGCAGATTTTAAGCAAGACGATTCATTTGCTTTTTTAAGAGGGTGCACCTTTTACTATCCTTATAAAAAATCATTAGAAGCCTTAGAGGTTGTCTATACGATTTTACATAAAAGACAGTCAGGAGAAGATAAAAACAGATATACGGTAACCCTAATTTGGGATGAATATATGGCAAATATCTTAGCTTTGCAAGGAGAGGACAAGAAAAAGACAGCGGATGTGATGAATAAGGTTTCTGAAATCCTTATGCTTGGTAGATCATTGGGTGTTCGTTTTATCTGTTCCTGCCAGCGTCCAGACGCAAAAGCTTTTCCAGACGGTAGCCGTTTGAATTACGGAATCATTATGATTCTCGGTGCACCTATGCGGAGTATTTATGAAATGCTCATGCCAAAGGAATATATTGAAATGGTAGAAGACAGGCAATTTGAAAGGGGAGAAGGGATTTTACTTCTTCAAGGCTCGGATTTGCACTTTGTTAAAATCCCGACTGTGAGGGATATGGAAAAAATGCAGGAAATCTGTGTCAAGGCATTGTCGTAATATCCCTAAAGGCAGGCAAGGGCGGCGGCGAAGCCGCAAGCCCTTAGCCCTGCCATGTTGGGCTAGTATTACCCAACATGGCACAAACATGAAAAACACCAGTAACTACAAGGCTTTCTGCCTTGTTCACATCATAGCACAAAATGCACAAGGAGTGATTATCATAGCAGACACACAAGCGTTGATGTATCAATTAACAATCAATGATTCATTGAAAAAAGGATATACACATGAACGTATATTTGAAATTTTACATAGGAATTTTAAAACATTAGTTTATCTATGTATGGCGGATGAAAAGGGTACGTTATTTCATACACATATTTTTGTTGTATTTTCGTCTAGGGTACGTTTTAGCATGATAAAACGATATTTTCCAGAATCACATATAGAAAGATGTAGGGGTACGATTTCTGATAATGTTGCTTATGTGAGCAAGTCTGGGAAATGGGAAAATGATTCAAAGCAAGAGACAAAAATACAAGGTTCTTTTGAGGAATACGGAACACGCCCGCCAGATAGCAGAGGGAAAAGGCATGATATGTCAGAGTTGTATCAGATGGTACTGGATAATATGACAAATGCGGAGATATTAGCAGTCAATCAGGATTATATCTTGCAGATTGATAAAATAGACAAGGTGCGGACTACCATTCTGACAGAACGATTCAAGGATTCTGTCCGGCTTGACATGGAAGTGTGCTATATCAGCGGTCATACAGGTACAGGAAAGACAAGAGGTGTGTTAGAAGCACATAATTTTATAGATGTTTACCGTATTACGGACTACAAAAATCCCTTTGATGGGTATCGCTGTCAGCCTGTTATTGCCTTTGATGAGTTTCGTTCCTCTCTCCGTCTGAAAGAAATGCTCCTGTACTGTGATATTTATCCGTTAGAACTTCCGTCCAGATATGCAAATAAATATGCCTGCTACAATAAGGTTTATATTATATCAAACTGGGCGTTAGAGCGGCAATATCCAGAAGCACAAAGAGAAGACAGAGAATCATGGGAGGCTTTTTTAAGACGAATACATAAAGTAATAACTTATGATGATAAGGGGAAGAAAATTATCTATCCGTCTGTGCAGGCTTATTTTGAAAGAGATACAGATTTTCGTACTTTGACAGCAGGGGAACAGCAAAAGCTACCTTTTGCGGAAAAGAAAGATTAGGAACATTTTTGCGGCTTTCGCATAATGTAATTATAAGTCATGGAAAGGGGGAATTGTATGCAAGAATCTACTGGCGAATCTGAAAAAGAGCCGGATAGTAAAATGCTTTCAATAGAGATACAAAAATCCTTTCGTAAAATCTTAAAGTGCGGAATATATAAAGAATTACGTAGACGCTCCCTTTTGTCAGATGAGCAACTAAATTCTCTGATAAATGAAAAATAACGCAAATCAAATTGCACATCACAAGAGATTTTGATACAATATAGTTGTCTTGTGGTGTGCTATTTTCATTTATGGAGGTAGCACAATGAAAGAAAATATTTTAAGGGTTGCGGCATATGCCAGAGTATCTACAGATAAAGAAGACCAAACGAATTCACTTTTAAGCCAAAGAAGTTATTTTGCTGATTATATTACACATCATGAAGGTTGGAAACTTAGTGAAGTGTATTATGATGAGGGAATCAGCGGAACACAGATAAAGAAGCGTTCCGGCTTTAAGAAAATGATACAGGATGCTTTAAATGGAGAGGTTGACTTGATTATAACAAAAGAGGTTGCAAGGTTCGCCCGGAATACAGTGGATACGCTGTCTTATACACGCAAACTTAAATCAGCAGGTGTCGGTGTTATTTTTACTATTGATAATATCGACACAAGAGACGCTGATGGAGAACTTCGCCTAACTATTATGGCAAGTATCGCACAGGAAGAATCCAGAAAGACTTCGGAACGTGTGAAATGGGGGCAAAAGCGTCAGATGGAAAAAGGTGTTGTATTTGGCAGAGACTTATTAGGTTATACTGTTCAGAATGGACAACTACATATTAACGAAGAAGAAGTTCCGATAGTGCAAGCAATTTTTCATAAATATACAAATGAAGGAAAAGGAACATGGACTATTGCAAATGAACTTTTAGTAGAAGGGATGCGACCTAAAAGAATTGCTTTATGGTCTAATGTAGTTATTCTTAGGGTGTTAAGAAATGAAAAATATGTAGGGGATTTATGTCAGAAGAAAACATACACACCAGATTATCTAACTCATTCAAAGAAATACAACAGGGGAGAGGAGGAAATGGTTTACTTGAAAGAACATCATGAACCTATTATTGACAGAGATTTGTGGAACAGGACACAGGAGGAATTGAAAAGACGTTCTCCTTCAGAAGAACAGAAATCAAAGCATAGTAACCGCTATTGGTGCAGTGGGAAAATTCATTGTGCGGAATGTGGATGCCGTTATGTCAGCCGCACGAAAAAATTAATGAGTGGAGATGTCTATAAGGCTTGGCGTTGTTATGCCGCTGCGAATCATGGCACAAAGAAACAAGACGCTGACGGAAACGAAATCGGCTGTAATAATTCTTCTATCAATGACCGTTCTTTAAAAACTTGCATGAATTACTGTATCACTCTTGTTCAAGGAGAACGTGATTCCTTGAAAAAAGAAATTTTAAAAGAAATCTCACAGCTTCAAAAAACAACAGCAAAAAAATTAGATTCAAAGAAAATCAAGAAGAAAATAGATAATCTTGAAATGAAGAAACGAAAAGCAATTGATTTAATGCTTGATGGACTGATTTCAAAGGAAGATTTACAGAGTCAAACAGAGTGGTATAACGAAGAACTTGAAAAACTGAATATACAACTGTCAGATGCTTTACAAAAAGACAAGTCGGATTCTCGTCAGGTAAATCATATGGAGAAGTATATAAAAGCCTTAGATGAAATTATGGAACTGGATGGTGATAGCGAAGATGTTTATAAGGAAGTACTAGACCATATGGAGATTCATAAGGGAAATATTGTTGATGTATGGTTGAAGTCAATACCGATAGGAATCCGGCTGAAAGTAAAGGCAACGGGAAAAGGGGAATATTTCAAAACAGAAATTTTAGAAACATCTTTTATTGAAAAGTAACGTGTGCAATATCGGTACAGATGTACCGATGTCCGTTAAAATTCCGGTCACTTCTTTATACGGCATCGTATAACGCTGCGACAAATATCTCATAGAAGCAGCCAGTTCGCCGTCAGGTCCTCCGAATTGTTAAAACATATAATATAGAAGAAACCGCTCCTCATCTCTCCGGGTTACGTTGAATAAGGAACGGTCTCTTTTGTATCTTTGGTTACAATATATTCCATGTGTGTAATTTTGTCAAATTATTTTAAATTTGCTATTGACTTATGCACGCATTGCGTGTATAATGCAAGTATAAGGTAAAGGAAACAAACAAAAGCAAAGGAGAGAACGAAAATGAAAAAATACAACTTATCAAACATTATGAAAAGAGCATGGGATCTTGTTAAGAAAGTAGGATTCGGAATCTCCGAAGCACTTAAAAAAGCATGGAGCGAAGCAAAGAAAGGAACATCAGAAATGACAGGAACAGAAAAACAAATCGCATTTGCGAAAAAACTTGTAGAGAAAATGAACGAACAGTTTGATGCAATTATTACAGATTGCAAAAACGCACACCCGGAGAAAGTTGGAGCATGGGAAGCCGCAAAAAGCGGTTACAACAGAATTATGAACGAATCAAACGCTGGATGCGTAATTGATACATTAAAAAACATTAACAAAACAACATATCAGGAGTATTACAAAGAGTTGTTTTTAAATGTAAAATACGGAACTGACAAAATGTGCGAAAGAATCAGAAAAGAAGTTTACGCAAAATAAAGAAAGGAACTACTGAAAGCAGTAAGGTAAAGAAAAATGATGAACTTAGAAAAATACATGGAAGAAACTTTTTTAGAAGAAATGAGACCGAGCAACCTTTTTGACGAGAGCGGAAAGGAATTAAAAATAGATCAGAACGACTATAAAAACTACGCAGTAATCAAAGTAGAGAAAATCGACACAGAATATGTGATCGAACAAAACATCACAGTGAGACACATCGGTTAATAAATCTAATGCTGACCTATTGGCTACGGGGAGAAAGAGGAAAGAATATGAGCAATGAAATAAGAAAAGAAGAATTGTTCGGATACTTGCATGAATACGATGAAAATGGTAATGAAATTCATTGCAAGACTCCTTATGGATACGAACATCATCAGGAATTTGATGAAAATGGTAATATGATTAATTATAAAAATTCTTGGGGGTATGAATCTTTTGGAAAATACGACGAAAACGGTAACCTTATACATTATAAAGGTTCTGACGGATATGAATCTTTTAGAAAATACGATGAAAATGGTAATGAAATTCTTTTCGAGGATTCTGATGGTTGCAAAGAATCAAAGGAATACGATGAAAACGGTAATATAATTCACTTCCAAGATTCTAGTGGATATGAATATTGGAAGGAATACGATGAAAATGACAATGAAATTCATCACAAAGGTTCTGACGGATATGAATACTGGAAAGAATACGATGAATATGAACGTCTAATTCATTTCAAGGATTCCAAAGAATTTGAAGAATGGTATTAAAAGAAAGGAGACATACTTATGCAGGAAATTAAAATTTATAAAAATTACGGCGTTTTAGCCGCAGAAAAAAGAAAAGTTTATACTTATGGTGGAGAGCATGTGCACGCTACATGCTCTGATGAAATGACGGTTCTTGTCCCGAATGAGTGGGAACTGTATAAAAATCAAATGGGAAATATAATGGCAGAATCTCCGTGGGGTTTGTGCTATGAAATTAATGATGTTTTGACAGATATTAATGGTCATCCAGCGTTCCGGGCGATGGACGAAAGTGGAAGACCGCACATTGCACATTTATACACGGTTGAGGAACTGGAAGAAAAGAAGAGAAAAGAGGAAAGGAAGAAAAAAGATGAAAAATCCAATTAATAACGAAAAATTCCGGGAAGTATTAGAAAATTCCGGCATGAACATGAAGCAGTTCAGCGACTATTTTGAAATCCCGTACCGCACGGTGCAGGATTGGAAGTCGGGGGCTAGGAAATGCCCGGATTATTTATTAAGCTTAATACAATACAAAATAGAAAAGGAAGACCTCTAACATGGAGAAATCAGAGGAGAAAATTTTAGAATCATATAAAATACTGCAGTCCGTAAAAGGTACTGCGAAAGATACTGGATATTCTTGGAATCGCGTTGTAAAAGCTCTATCTAGCAACGGATACATATTGTCCGAGACGCACGCCGAGATATTAAATAAATTCAATGCCGGAAAAAATGCGGATGAAATAGCAAAAGAAATGAGCTTGAGTCCAAAAACAGTACAGGCGTATCTCCCAAGGCAGAGGCCTGTGTATAACGAGAATATGTCTGTAAACGCTTTGAGGATCAAGCAATCTCGTGAAAAGCATAGATCAGATATTTGATATTTCGCCCCACCTCTTCTGAGATGGGGCTGTGTTATTTAGATTTTCTCGACTGATTTTGAATTGATAATAAAGTTGCCGTTTACGATATTACCCATGTAACCGCCGTCCTGAGATACTAATTGAGTCCCCTTTTTGATTGTGACCGTTATGTCCTCAACCGCACGTAACTTGTCGCCTTTTTTGATGTCCGGCATGACATATTTGCAATGCATGTATCCCACTGTGCTGTTGTGTCTTACTTTTACACCTTCTGTACCCGAATCAAGTACGGTAATGTGATCTCCTTGCTTGGCATTGATGATTACATTTTTCCATGTCTTGTCGTAAATAGGGCAATCTGCATTCAAATGCGCTGACCCCGGTCCAATTCTTCTTACTGTACTCACTGTGCTACCTCCTGTTGTACTGATTTTTTTGTTTAAGATTCCTTCCACGATTGCTTTTGCACATCTCTTTGCATCCCACGCTTTAGCATCGTCTGCATCATCGACAAAGCAACATTCAATCAATGCTGCTGGCGATTTCGTCTTTTTTAGCACGAACAGTCCCTTGTCATACTTCACGCCTCTGTTGCGGATACCGAGTTCCGATGCAATATTCGCACAAATTCTTTCAGCCACTTTTTTCATTGCGTCATCGTATATAATCACTTCAACTCCGCCAGTGCTATTGTCTCCGTGATAATCGTTTCTTCCGGAATTAAGATGTATCGAATAATCTCCGTCAACTCCATGCTGATTGCATTTTGCTACAATTTTATTTAAGCACCCTTGTTTTGTCGTGTTCTCGTCACAAGTGCAGTCGTAAACTGTGTGTCCCTCTGCTCTCAGCAAGCGGATAACTTCGTCTTTCACGATTCTATCTTCTACAGATTCCTGTAAGATGCCGACCGCTCCGGATGCTCCTTGCCCCTGTGGGCAATGTCCTGCGTGTACGTTATATGTTGCCATAATAAAATCTCCTTTTCTTTTAATTTATGTGTTTGGGCGGATAACCGCCCTCTGCACTATTTCTTGTTGTATTTACTTCTGTTCCACATCTCCGATACTTTTTCCCAGCCACCTGTGCTTACTAAATAAACTACAAATGCAGCTAAAATTGATGCAAATATGTAATACCATGTAATTACGATATTAAAGTACATGCACAGAACAACAACTGCAATCGGTGTAATAATAAGAGATACTGCTAATGCCACCACGTTTGTTTGTATCTTTTTCAGCCACGGCATTTCCTTAATCACTTGTACTACGACACTTACAAAAAATGCAAGTATACCAATTCCAGCCAACATATAAGTTGCATACTGTAATAAAACTTCCATACTCATATTTATCTCTCCTTTACTTGTCAATGATGCTTTCTAAAAGCTCATCTCTGATTTTTTTCATGTTTTCGATACCATTTCCAGTAATCTGATGATTAAGCATAGCAGCGAGTGATTTTGATTGCTGTTTCTGCATTTCTTCTAATGCTTTTAGTCTCTGATAGTCTGCCTGATTGTACTGTTCGAGTTGCTCTACTCTCTTTGATAACTTAAAAGCTGGTTTGATTACTTTTACAATAATCGCCCCAGCTCCACCAACAATGCTGACTGCACCGCATATGCTTAATAGTGTCTGCATAAAATCCAATTCTTTTTCCTCGCTTTTCTTTAATTTACAAAATAAAAAGACCCTTACGGTCTCGCTCTGATTTCCATGTTTGTCACCTCTACCTTTCCTTATTGATCTGCACTAGGCACATTACCACCACGCCAAATAGCGTCCCTGCTACAAATGCCAATACATATCCCATTATGCTACCTCGTCTTTCTGTTCTGCGTAGGTTTCTTCTGCCAGCATTGTAAGTGTGGCGTACTCCTCTTCGCTGATGCGATTCATTGCGAAATAGACATCTAACTTTGCTACCGCTTCGTCTTTTGTGTCATAGAATTTCTTTCCGATTAAATTTGTCATAAGTTTTACAATTACTGTACTATTCATTTTTGTACCTCCATGTCTAAAATATTGTTAGTGTCTGCTTCTATCATTGCCGCTTGGGTAGAGAGTGGCATTAAAGATAGCAGATTTGCAAGGTTCTGCACCTGTGCCGTTACAGCCTCCTCAATTTTTCTGTCTGTGTAGTTTTTCGTATCGGCAACGTAGGTAAGCTGCATTTCTGTGTCTTCGGAATTGCTTATTATTGTTGTAGGATAATTCGTATGCAAGGCATTTAACACGGATTGCATCTCTTCCGGAAGTGGTTCCCATGTTTCTTCTGCTGTCTTATATACCAGCTCCACAGGTGTTCCAGCTTCTTTCTGTTGTACAAGCCACGCTTTAAATTCATCTACGGTTGGTTTGTCAGAAACAAAATACTTGTATTGTACCTTGCCGTGGTCTGAGTATATACCAACTTTGGCGTTCGTTATTGAATATGCGTAATTCGAATTTTTAAAATGCGTGCAAAATGAAGACTGATTTTCTAATACCGCATTAGATTTCTTTGTCGCATAGCAATATACACCTGTAGGGTAACTTCCAGACGGTAATATATATGTGTCGAAATTATACTGTGTAAGTTCTTCTCGTACACTTTGTCTTGCAATTCCCCATACACCTTCTCTTTTTTCTAGTCTGTCCCATTTGGTAAGAGGACGGTCTAATTGAAATTGTACTTTTTGCAACCCTTTGTATGGTTCGTAAGCTGTCGGATTTATACTCCTATCCGTTAACTCGATCTGAGTCTTGTCTACGCCATCAACCAGTGATTTAGCAGATGTTATATTAATATACTTTTCGCCTTTTCTTACTACACAATCACCACTTTGGTCTAGTCTGATAAATTGTTTGTCTTTATCGTATAAAAATATTGCACATAAAAATCTTTTTTCGTCTCTTGAATTAATTACATGCTTACCTTCTTTAACTTCGATAAATTTGTTTATATTTATATAAGCTGTAGTGCTTTGGATAATATTTCCTTGATTATCAATACTTCCAAATTCTAATCCTTCCAGTAAATTCTTACCATTTACTTGCACTTCAATTTTTCCATTTTCCGCAGCACTCACAATCTCCTGTGGATATGCTGGGCTTGGTGAAGGTTTGGCGCCTGTGTATGGTTCGTATGGTGTTGCTGTATTGCCTTTTTCGATTTGGATTTTATTTTTCAGATTTGCTACAGCAATATTGCAGCAAAAGTAAAATGCTCCTGCTGGAACTGCAACAGGCTTTCCATCTGTAATAGACACGCCTTTCAAAAAACTTTTATCCTCTCCTAAAAACCCAACAACCGAACTTCCTGTCGTTCCACTTTTTACAATATTTTCTCCTTCTTTTACAGGTATGAGATTACTTAGGTTGTACGAGCCGACATCAATGTCAGAAAAACCGCTCAAATCTCCCAGAATATGCCGTGTTGCATCTATTCCGTTTGCGTCAAACAGATTCTTCCCCTCCGTACTTGCCTGTTCTGTCTTTCCTTGCATAGCAAAATCCAACGGCTTTTCTTCAGCACTATCAGTGATCCTTAAAATACCCTCACCAGATGCGGTGTTCTTAATTGCATACTGCAATATTTTATCTCCAGTAGCTTTTGCATCCGCTGCTTGTCCCTCTTGGGTGAGAGTTTTATCTACCTCAATTTGTTGCGTAGGTTCTCCCGGTACGACATTCCCGTCATCTCCAATTACCAAAGATTTTCCGGCGTTTTCAGCGCCCTGCTGCTTGTCGATTTTAGACTGCATCTGCGTGGTAAAATCGCTCGGAATGGAGTTTATTACCTCTTGCCCTTTTACCTGTACCGCTTCAGTTTGCTTTGTACCCTCCGTTTGCACAGCTTTAACCGCATCGGTCTTGGTAGCATTTACAGCTTCTACTGCTTTTGTTTTAGCTGTATTTATAGACTGCTCCGCTTGCTGTGCTGTGTTTCCAACCCCCTGTACAGCTTGCTCCACAGAGGATTTATCCTGTCTAACCTGTGTAGCCAGTCTCTCGACTTCTGCTTTATCTCCTGCAACTTCAAGAGCGTGTTGCTCTACTTCGTCTGCCACTGTCTCAGTACGACCTTGTGCCTGTACCGCTGCTTCTTTCGCCTGTTCTGATTTTTGCTCGGATAACAGAGCATTTGTTGCGGCTGTCTGTGCCTGTTCTTTATACTCTTTTACAGTTTCGACCTGTTCTCCGATGCCGGATACGGATTCGACCATTTCTGCAATTGCCGTTCTATCTTCTCCGGTTTTAATTGCATCGGCTTTCGTTTGCTCTGCATATTCTCCGGCTTGTTTCTCTGCTGTCTCTGCACGATCAGCAGCGTTATTGACTTCTTCAATCGCCTCCCGAAACGGATCTGCATTGTCGTCTCCACCCGGAATCTCCGGTTTAGATCTAGCTTTTACTTTCAGCGAAAGACTGTGTTCTGTGCGCCCGCTGGTCGCATCCGTGAGATAAATCCATACGTATACAAAGTAATCCTGTAATTCACCTTCATTTTCAAGTAGGCTATCTGGTATTACCACATCCGTCACTCCATCTTTCGTTGTGCCGATTCGTGGTATCGCCTGTCCTGCAGTTTTTTCTAACGAGAAGTGGATTTCTACCGCTTTCGGAAGATTCAGCCCTTGTATTCGCAACACTTCTCCATAATTCCATTGTGACGCCCCGTACACAATCGGATGGCTGTCGTTTTTAAAATTTGCTATTACCATCCTTATCCCTCCTGATCTGTTAGGATTTCCCTTACCTGTTCTCGGATTTTCTCAGGTACATCCTTGATGCTCTTCTTTTCTTTTTGTATTAAATCTGCGTATACTCTTGCAATGTAGATCATGCTTGCACCCCCATTTCGTATAGTTCGCAGATGGCGCCCTGTAGGTCTGTAATCTGCGTGTTTGCATTTACTAAGGCTTCTTTTAACGCTGCGTTTTCCGTTTCAAGCTGTTTTATCCGTTCTTCCGAACTCTTTCCAACTTGATTAATAACTACACCATAAATTCCACCTGTGTACTCTTCCGTGCGGTAAAACTCCGTATAGCCCTCGTATTCGGCAATATTTTGTTCGCGTTCTGTGATGCGCATGATTTTTGTCTTTACCGGGTCTGTAAAGAGTTTCCGCAATTGCGCTGGCGCAACTTGTATAACCTTAATTTCTAATTTTTTGCCTGTCTCCTGTGCTGACTGAATTTGTATTTTTGTTGCATCTGCAAATATTAATTCCATATTATCACCTACTTCCATCTTCCGACTGCGTACCAGTCAAAGTCGTGTGTATCAATATTCGCACCATTTAAACCACGGGAATATGCATACCCTTGACTAGTTGAGTGTTTAGATGCAACCATGATTTCCACCACTTTACCGCTGATGTATTGCCCCTGTACAAACAGTACGTAATCTTTTGTGGAACCCGCAAATGGAATTGCGTATTTTATGATTCCGTATCCATTCGTATATGAGCAATTCGCAATTCCCCACTGTACCAGCTTTCCACTTGCATACTTTTCGTAGTAGTTGTACCTGCTCGTTGATGCGATTTGGGCTTTGCCGCTTTCGATCACATAATCTTTTAACTCGGACAATCTTTTATTTAGCGTAGACATATCAGATTTTAGTTTAAACATTTGCTCTACAGCAACGATACTTAATCCTTCGATTTTTACCCTGTAAAGAGGTAACTCTCTGATTTTTCCGTTGTTGTAAATATCGTCCTGCTTAAGCTCCGGATCTACCGCGGTAGACCCTGCAACTCCTTTTTTAACAGTGCAATGCATCTTATCAATTCCACCTGTTCCGGTTGTTTCAAACACCGCTACGATAATGTCATTTCTTTTCTTTCCTGACTCTCCATTTGCAATTTCGCAGTCCTCGTATTCTCCATACGGTATTCTCGCAAAGTGTCCGCCTACAATCAGAACACCATCTGCAATTCTCACTTTGTTGTTACTGAGTGTAGTTGCCTTACACTGCTGGCCGAACGTGAATACTCCATCTTCCCCCGCAATAGACTGGAAGATAGCAGCATCGTCTTCTGCGTAAATATGTGCTGTCTCTTCCGGCGGTGTATTTAACGTAAGTCCTTTAAATCCCATCTAATCATCTCCTTTTACTCTATATTCGATTTTCACAGTGTTTCCTTGTATATTCAGTATCTTTCCGATAATCGGCTTTTGTACGTATGTTTCTGTCACGGTGTCGTAACCAGCGATAATGTCTCCAATTTCGTAGTCTCCATCGTCTACTGCAAGATTGCATTTTTTGTAGTTCTGCAGTTCTTTTAATCGGCTTGTTCCATCTTTTTCCAGTTGTGCTAGATCTGCACTTGAAAAATCATAAACCGCTGCACGCTCCGCCAAGCCTTTATAAAACTGCGTCTTGCCAATACTACCATCTTCTTGCACGTAAAGATGTAATACCACACGTTCTTCGTTTTGTCCCTCGCCGGCACAAACCAAATGATTTATTCCGCCCCTGTAATCTTCTATTGTAAGAGATATCTGTTCGGATTCCTGAGAATATTCTAACTCTTCCGAATAATCCTTTATTGGCACTGCCTGCAGACTTACATATCCATAGTCCAGTCCATCGGGTTCCACGTAGACAATCTGCATGCGATGCTTATGCGCTGTCAATAACTTTACCATTGCATCGTAGAGTGTCACGTATCTGTCCACCTGCCAGTTGTTAACTATCACATCAGTAGAGATTTCCGGAACGAAAAAAAGACCATCGAATCGGTCCTTTATCAAGTCTCGCAATATACTATTTATTTCTCCATTCAGCACAAGATGATCCTGTCCAGTTGGTGGCTCTACGACTTTTCGCATCAACAATCCTCGCCATGTCAATCCACTAAAAGTCAGCTCGTATCCATCGGACTGTATATCATCGATGATTCCGCCATACTCCGTGTCGGGTATAAAAATACGATTTTCATACCAATACTTTCTCTTTGTCCATTCGGAAACTGGCAACTGGAATTGGAAGTCATTCGTATCACCTAAATCAACATCAATCTCACGCACCTCGCTCATGTAGTCAATTTCCTCTCCAAAGGGAGTAGCTGCAATAAATTTTAATTCTGCCACTTTGGTTCGCTCCTCTCTTCGTAGATCAGCAAGTCAAAATCAAACGTTCCTGACCATACAATTTCCTGTCTTCCTGGAGGGACTTTCTTAAAAATACTCTTCTTTTTTGCACGGTTATTAAAAACACTTTCACGCTCTCCATTTACAGCTACTTTCTCTACTGTTTCTTTCATGCTGTTGATTTCGAGATATTCTCCTTCTTCCAGTACGATATTTACGAGATACGGATATCCGCCGATGCCGATCTGTGGATTAACAACCGGTCCATATATTCTCAGTTTAAAGTTTGCTTCTGTAAAATGCGGATTGATAATATATGTGTTGTTCATTCCGTTTGCGTACCTGTATGGATATTTATAAGGATATCGCTTGTTATCCGTAGATGTAATATCCGATATTTTGAAGGAGAACTCGGTTTCGGTAATCCAAAATGGGAAATCGGTTATAATTCCATACTCACACTGTATAATCTGATCTGCACCCCAATTATCTTTTTCCGATGACTTAATATAGCAAGTCATGTACTGATCGTTGATATATAACCGTCCGGGGATTCCCGACAGAATATCTGTTTCAAAGATTTCTGTCAAAGCATTCATATTTTCTCGCGCTCCAGCTGATTTACTGCGATGCACATCAATATTTAATGCTTTTTCCCTTACCGTGTATCCAAATCCGACAATTCTATTAGATGTTGTAGACACTTCCCATTCATAATCTAAAAGGTCAGATACCAGCATCTTATATGGTTCTTTATTAAGATTCACTTCTGTGCCATTATGATTTACATATCTAACTATCATGCCAGTACATAACCTCCATCCTTTAATGCTCTGTTAACTTGTCTACCATTTAAAATAACAGGTCGTTCGTTTGACTCATTATTAGCCTCTAGCTGAGCTTTCTTTATCTTTTTGTAGTCTATCTGCGTATCCGTGTAGTTGTTTGTCACTGCTTTCGTTGCAACTTTCGCGGTCATTGGCATCGTAGACGTTACTCCTATAGCTGCAGTCTGTATCTTGCCAATTGCTTTTTTCATGCCTGCAGTCATTTGCTTTATAGGTATATTTTTTTCAAACCCAACACCAACACCTTGAGCCATATATTTTCCAACTTCATCTCGCATAACTCTTGACGGAGAATGAATTCCAAAGAAGTCTTTAATTCCACCAAGCACAGATTCTCCGAAACCTTGGATTTTATCAATTACCCATCCTGTCATATCAGAAATACCATTCCACAAGCCTTTTACAATATCTTTACCTATAGAAAGCATTCCCCCTGGTATTGATTTGATTGTATTAACAATCGCTGAAACAATATTTCCTGCTGCATTCTTCACCCAGCTAATTCCTGCCGAGATTGCATTTCCAAGACCTGAAACAGCAGTTCTTCCGATATTTGCAAGTGTAGACGGCAAATTCATCAGTGTATTTTTTAGACCGATTAAAATTTCAAATCCTTTTTTGACGACAAAATCTTTCATTGCACCAATTCCATCGCCTAAAAATTTAATAATGCCACGTCCAAGATTAAGCCACTGAAATGCCATCAACGTGTCCACAATGGCGCTTATAATCTTCGGGATATTCGCAATCAGCGTCGGAATCGATTGAATTAATCCAAGTACCAATTGACCTAAAAGTTGAGCGCCTTTCATCAATATAGTCGGGAAATTATCGTTGATGATATTTGCGAATGTAGAAATAATCTCCGGAACGCGCGAAATTAAAATTGGTACCGCTGTTATGATCCCTTCAACCAGTTTTTGTAGTAGTTCAAATCCTTTTTGAATTAATATCGGCGCAGCTTCTGCTAACTTATCTCCTATTCCCTGGACAAAATCAAGAATCTTTGGCAATGCTTCAGGAATTGCTTTCACAAATCCATCAACCAAATTACTAAGTAATTCATAACCTTTTTGAATTAATGTGGGAACGTTTGTTATAACAGTATCCGCAATAAGCTTTACAAAATTCAAAGCAACTGGAATGATAGTTGGAACAGAAGCAAGCATCCCGTCTATTAAAGACATGACAGCGTTTTTTCCTGCTTCCACTATCTTCTGCATACTATCTCCGGACAATGAATTAACCAGGTTTTCTTGGATTAACTTTCCCACTTCCGGCAACGTCTGCAAGAGCCGCGGAACAATTTCGCCCAACCCCTTCAGCACATTTTTCCCAGCTGTCACCATAGATTCTGCAAGAGCCTCTGGCGATCCAGTTCCATTTAGAAAATTATCAAAAGCTCCTTTCGCAGATGCGATAGAACCGGATATTGTCTCTGAGGCTTCTTTTGCTGTTGTCCCGGTAATCCCCATTTCTGTTTGGACGATGTGAATCGCTTCTGTAATATCTGCAAAATTAGCTTCTAAATGTCCCTTTGAATCCATTGAAAATTTTGCAGTGCTTGCAAATTCTTCGTTCAAGTTTGCTGCATCTTGTAAAAGTCTATACATTTCAGATGCAGTTCCACCATAGCCAAGTTTTAGATTATCCAACATGGTGTAATTCTGCTTTGCAAATCCCTGATAGGCGTTCTGGATCATCTCCATGCTTGTGCCCATCTTGTTGGCATTATCGGACATATCTATGATTGCTCTGTCTGCATAATCCGCCGCTTTTTCGGTATCTTTTCCCAACGACTGCAATAGCGACGCCGAAAAACTTGTTACCGTTTCCATGTAAGCATTAGCAGAAAGTCCTGCAGTTTTATAAGCATTCTCAGCACTATCTATTACTTTTTGCGCACTGTCTTTAAATAGGGTTTCAACTCCACCGATATTCTGCTCTAAGCTCGCAAACGAATCCAGTGCAGATTTTGTCATTACTCCAAATCCTGCAGCAATTCCCGCAACAGATCCAGCTAATACCTTTAAACCACCTTGTGCGATATTTCCTAAATTCTTTATTCCTTTGTTAAAACCTTTTTCACTAATTTCTGTATCAAATTTCAATGAGCCATCATAGCCCATACTATTCACTCCCTTTCTGCGAATAGCACAGGCTCAATGGCTCAATTTAAAGTGCTTTATTTCTTTATCTCAATCTCTCTTTTACATACCCTGCATTTAATATAAATACCTTCACATCTCGCGGTATTGTCTGCGATCGCGAGTTTACATCCACAATATGGGCACTTCACCCAATCTCTCCTTAAAATTGGAGTTTTTATTCTCAAAATATCACCCCTTACGCAAACGCATTTCCAATATCATAATCTGTTAAAATCTCTTCCGGAAGGCGAATTGCATTTTGAATCTTCCTTATTCTCTTTTTCTCGTCTTTATCCTTTATTTCCTCCAAATTTATCCCTCTGTACATAATGCGCTGTTTAATCTCAGTATCCTCGGATAACCCCTCAAACAGCATCCTAAATTTCCACCAGTGCAGATATTCTATTTCGCTTAAATCAATCCCGTAATCGCGTAAAAATCCCGCCATAATGTATGGATAGTCTGCACGGAATGAGAAAAGCGGTTTAGCATTTCCTTTACTATTTCCGCCTTCGTTCACTTCACACATAGCCACGAAATTGCTCAATTTTAATATCGCTTCTTCAAAATCACCAACTTCCAACAAGAAGTATTCTGACAAAAGGAATGCTTTTTCTTCGTCACTTACCTCTTCGTCCTTGATCATGTCGAGCAGCTTTATATACTCTCTAAAATCAGTAACAATCGGGATTGGTTCTCCACATATCTCTAGTGTCTTCGGATATTCTTCATAGAATAAATTCACAGAGATCACTTCCTTGTAGTATTAACATTGTACTTAGACAACCTTTGCGCACGTTTCTTTCCAACTTGAACTACTTGTGCTTTGCAGAAAGAAAGAAAAGAATCGTAGCACTCGTCACAGAGTCTGGAATTAACCTTTCCTTCAAATAATTTATCGGCTGTTCCTGATCCAAAGATATTATCAAATAAATTCCAAAAGAGGTTACAATACGCTTTCGTTATTTCTGAGACTTTACCGTCTTTTTTAATCTTCTTCTCTTCCTCTTCCATTATGTTAAATGCATTTTCATATCTTTCTTGGAACTCTACATCTTCCATATCGATTTCGAGTTCCACGTTATTATATTTCCACTGGCTCATTGGCTCTCCTCCTTATTCTGCTGCGTTGTAATCGCCTTTTGTATATGTTGCTTCTTTTCTACCCTCTCCAGCAAACGTAACATAACCTTCCTCAAGTTCAGATACCGACTTAAATGAACCGCTATAAATAAGGGCATCCGTTCCATCGCTATCAGAATCCGGAATTACCGCATATGTACGTTTGATTGCGTAAAATTTGTCACCCGTCGTACTCTTTTTAAAAAGATCTACGACAATAATATCCACATGTGTGTCACTTCCTAGTTTTTCCCCATCGTGGATCGATGCAATTCTCTCGTGCACCGGGTTATTTGAATACCTGTCAAATGAATAATCAATAGACGGAGCATAGCCAACTACGTCCGCTCTTTCAGAATCTTCATCTACATACTGCCTTGAATACTCTTTCGGATTCTTTGCATTCGTCATAGACGTAAACCCTGTCATTCTCTCGAATTTAGCAGTTCCTCCAGTTGTATCCGTATTCATGAAAGCAACTCTCTGCGAACGATTTACCAATTTTTGTTCTTTGGTTTCTGCCATTTTCATACCTCCTGTATATAAATCAAGCGGCACTCTATACGATATCTCGCATTGTCTCCGTCTACATCGTATAAATAACCGCTGTTTAAAGTTTCTATTTTAACCGGACTTTTCCCTTTTTCTAGTAAGGGCAGCTCTCCGGCGAAGCTTTTCTCTTCCAGCCATTCGTCAAATTCTTGATAAAATCCACTATTATCAATATTGATGCGAGTGTCCTGATCGTATCGCTCTCGACTGGTAAAAGCAAATTGAAACTGTTTCTTCGCACCGCCATCAACGTATTTTTGAATAATCGGGTCGCACGGGAGAGGATCAATGGAATACTCCATATTCTCTCCCAGATAATCTACGTTAACTCGGTAATCTTGAAGAAACGGACACTCCAGAATAAAGCTCCTAATGTTCTCAATGATTTTTGACATACTGTGCGGCTCCCTTCAAAATGGAATCTTTGTGACGGTTTTTCATACGTTCGAACCAATATGACTTTTCTTTATGCTCATAATATTGTCTACGGGCATATGGTGCAATCTGATTGATTTCTCCGCTGCCTATAACCGTTCCAAGCGTAGCTGACTTAATCAATACACCCGTGCGCCGTGGAGTCTCCGGATTCATTCTACGAATGCATTCGGAATCAACAAACTCCTGCGCATTGGAAAATCCTTTCTCTTTGCTCGGTGCAAATTCGGGATTCCACTCCAACTTTGAACTAACCTTTCCGCCTTTACTGGCTTGTGCATACACTGTTCCCCTAGGTGTTACAATCTCGAATTTCTTCTTTCCCTTTGCCATTATGCGCCTACCACCTTTACATGAGGAGTATCACCGAATGCATTGTAATTTACAGATGTTACTCGCATATTTTCGCACCCATCCAAGTCCTTTACTGTTTGCATGTCAATTCGGCAATTTCCCTTTACGATATAATCGTCTTTCTTGACTTTTACTTTTGTTCCAGGTACCCGCACTGTGTACACATCTGCAGATTTCAAACCGTCTGTAGTAACCGATGACTTCTCTTCTTTAAACCACCATGCTTCTGATATGTAAGTTCTCTTCCACTTATCAAGCCGAGAAGACGGGTCATATTCTCGGCTGTAAATGGTAATATCTGTATTCGTCAGCATTATTCCACCCCCAGATATAAAAGTCCTGTATTTAAGAGCCAATATCTCGCAATCGAATACAATTTCCTTTTCATCACTGCAACAGAGTTGTCCCCGTCTGTAGTCTCTGTCACATAGCTAACAGAATATCCATCGATTGATTCAGATTTCTTTTCCTTCTTTTCGGGAGAATATTGAAACACTGTTTCCGCCATTTCGCAGATGCAATCTTTTACATTCTCATACTCAGAAACGTTTTCTGCTGTCAATTTCCCATGAGTTATGTTTTTTAAATATGCTTCTGCTTTCTTCTCACTTTTTGAAAATTCTTCTTCTGGAACAGTATTTCCACCATATTCTCCTACATAATAGATGTAATCTACAATTGCCATACGATCAACTCCCTTATGTACTTGCCATAATTCCAGCGGCTTTCAGCGCGTCCAGCAAAGCCTTAAATTCTGCTTTTGTTACGTTCTCACCCGCTGCCTCATTTACACGAGTTGCCTGTTTGACTCCTCCAAGAGTTGTCTTGCTTGCCGCTGGAAGTGTATAACTTGCACCTGGATCCCCCTTTGCACCTTTTAAATTCTTAAAAGCAAAATTAAATACTTTTTCTGTGTTCGAACCGCTTGCTGTTACTGTAACAGATGGCGTTCCAACATTTGCGTCAACTGTCGCAGTAGGCGTACCAAATCCTGCTGCTGCACCTGGTGCACCTGCCTGTTCATTTTTCACACCCTGTTCCAATTTATTCATTTTCTCCGCAGTGATAACATCTCCATCGCTCCATGTTGTTGGTGTGTATGCCATAGTTCATTCCTCCTTTTAATTCAGTTTCCCTACCTTTGCCTTTCCAATTTCCCCGCTACCAATTAAGGCTGCATCAGGAGCGGGTACTATTCCCCCTCTTTGTATGAACAATAGATGCCAGCCAGCTTATTCTCATAGCAATGTGCATACAGATTATAGTTTCTGTACTTAAATACGTGAGAATCACCATCTTGATCCTGATCTGGACTGAAATATTTAACAAACTGTTCCATTGCAGAAACAACCGCTGATTTTTCCACACAAAGGAAGTTGATTTCTTTTCCGTCTGCTGCTTTTACAAATCCATACTCCGTTTTTCCATCTTTTAAATCAATCTTTGTGTACATTCTCGTCTGTGGCACTTTGATTACTTGGGAAAAGCGGTTTAACACACCTTTTGATTTGTACGATTCCATGTCGTCCAGCATGCCAAGAAGTGTTGGTGTAATAAACAAAATTCTGTTTCCTTCCACAACCTCGTTTTCATCCATTTCATTTGTACATGCGCGTAGAGCTTTTATTACTGCATCTCCTGTATCTAATGTCTCTTCTTTCTTTCCAATTCCTGCTGTCCCTGCAATCTTCGCAATTCTCGCCGCATCTGTCTCAGGTGCTACATGAAGTCGCATAAACTCCCCTGACAGCTTTGCAAATGGAAGTCCCAATGATTCCGCATTGTCCAAACGGTCAATTCTTAAATCCTGCGAACGTTCCTTATCGTATTTCACAGTTTCCCATGTCAAAGTTGTATTTCCCTTTGTGTATCCGCTTTTTCTGTCAAAATCTCCAAGAGCTGACATATCAAGTTTTGCAATCTTGATTTCTCCGTTTCCGCCTTTTTTCGCAACTGTTTCGTCTCCATCAAGTACTGATGTCTTTGCCTCTGCCTTGTATTTTTCATCTAACATTGGCAGATAAATTGTTGATAATTCAATGTTATTCATTCTCTTCTACCTCTCTTTTCTTATTTTTCTTCCGGAAGTCCCATTGCTGCCCGGATTGCTGCTGTCTGCTGATTTCCACTTCCTCCTCCGGTTGGACCCGTAGGATTATTAATCGGCTCATTTGCTCCAAATAAAAATGCATTGTCCTTTTTCACTGTTTCAAATGCGGCTGCAATATCAGCATCTTGATTTTGGGACTTTTTCAATGATTCTACATCTAAATACGGCATAACTGCTTTTAAGGCTCTTGCCCCCGCTTTTTTAGCCGCTTCCTGCAATTTCCCTGTAAATTCGTAATTCGCTTGAATATCAGCCTTTTCCTGCTCAGACTGTTCAAACTTTGTCTTGTACTCATTTACTTGCGCTTTCACATCCTCATAATCCTTGAATCCTTCAATTGTCTGATTCGCTGTGTCAAGCTGCTGTTTTGTTGTTTCTAATTCCTGCACCTTCGTATCAAATTCTGCTTTTGAAATATATCCTTTTAACGTTTCATTCCAAGAGGATATAATTTTCTCCGCCTGTTCTTCTGATACTCCCAGTGCAATCAACTCTTCTTTCTTCATTATTCTGTTCTCCTTTCTTCCGTTCTTTTACGTCTGTCAGAAAAAGACAATAAAATAAGACGCATAACCCAGCGCCTCAATGGGAGATGTTTGGATCACCGCCTTTCTATGGATATCCTCTTACCGTCAAACATAAGCACGTCTCCGACTTTTGCAATCTGATCACCTATCCTCACCCCTTTCAATTTTGATATTCCATCCTCTATGTGATAGACAAATTTTATCGAATAATAATTAATGCGGGTAGTCAGCCACTTTGGTGCTAACATATCCGCATCTTTGGTTACTGTATAATATTGTTTCATAGGCATCACCTTAAAAATGTGTATAAAAATACCACTCACTCCGAAGAATGAATGGTATTAATTACTAGAATGTCTCTGATGAAGAATTTCATCATACAGTCTATACAACTTCTTACCTAAATTATTAACAGTTTCTTGATGGTCTAAACCTCGATATACGATTTCATCGTTTACTAAAAGTTGCAGTTCTTCTATGTCTGATACTTCCAACTCTTTTACGTCAGAGTCTAGTTTTCTTTGACTCGAAATCAAAGATTGCGCGTCTTCAACTTCTCCCAAGAGAAGTTTTGACATCTCATTATTTAGTTTTATGATCATATCATCGCCTCCCTATTGCGGATTACACTGAATTAGAATTCCTGTCTTTGGATTTACCGATACAATACACTTATCTGTAACAAATTTAACACTATCAGGATCTCTTTTTCTCGTCCTGACTTGCCCGTACAAAAGCGCATACCGTATATCCTCAATTTCAACTCCACTTCTTGGTCTTTCAGTCTTCGGGTCTTCTTTTGTCCCTATGACACGTTCTATAAAATGTTTGCTCTGTCCTGAAATTCTTATCCCATTGGATGTCCTCATACCAACAATATTCTTTTCTATTTTGCCATGCAATTTTTTATAGTTTTTAAATCCAGATAATGGAGATATCATTCCGTTTTCAACAGAATTTTTATAATCTGTCAACAAATTGAACTCTTTAGGTTCATTATACTTCATTTGCCGGAAACTAGCAAGGCTTCCAATATCATCTCCAAGTATATTTTTGTACCGATAATACTGTTTCGAATCTCTGTCAGCGTTCCGAATCATATCAGAAGTATATCGTGCATTCTGCATCTTCGTATTCGTTGCTATTCTTCCACGCATATCATAATAAATACGCTCTCTTTCTTCTGTTAGATCCATCTTTTTACAAAAGCGGCTGTATTCATTTAACTGCCCTTGATACTTTGCTTTGGCAATCATAATATCATCCGGATCAGCGCCGCCATTCTTCAAAAGCTGTACTTTCTCACGTTGTGCCCTCATACATGTTTCCATCTGTCGTTGGCGTTGCTTCGCTTCGTATAGGGTGTATTCCTTGCCATCAAACCTCTTTGGAGTGTTTTCCTTTCGATTCTGTTCTGCAAGCCATTCATCCGTCCAATTCCGAACAGAAATGCCTGGAATGAAAGGGAAATACGTATGATAACAGTTTGCTCCAAGTAATCCGGTAACACTTCCCAGTCCACATACAGTTATAAGCTCTTCTTTGCTCCAAACTCTTCCTTGCCACGTCGCATGAGTTGGACGGGCTCCAGCGTGCCATTCCACCTCAAAATGCTCTGTTCCAAGTTTTTTAGCGTTCATTTCGGATATTTTTCCGGATAATTGTGATACTCCAGTCATAACCGCTCTACGAGCAGCCACATCCACTCTGTTTGCTCTTCCGGATGCATAATCAATCTGTCTCAATCCGCTGTTTGTAAGTTGTGTTACTACACGTCTCAATACACTGTTGTAATCAAACGCCCCTGACACAATATCCATACAGGCAGCATCTAAATATTTTTGATACACCTGCGCCAACGGAGTAAGCACTTTTTCCCCGGTTCCATAATCAAGATAAAAACCAAGTGACCTCGTGATGTTCTGTAGTTCATCTCCACTCTGCTGAATAAGTGCCTCCGTGATCTGCTGCAGCTCCTCGTTATCCTCGTAAGGGATAAACTCTGCATTGACCTGCTCGTATATATCCTTATTTCGGACATATTCCCATTCAATCACTTTGTCATATAACTCAAACATTTCCGGATACGATTTATTTAGAGCCTCTTTTAGCATTTTCTCGATATCTTCTGAGGAATATCCTAAAATTCGTAACCGGTTTATCTGCCAGTCTGCTGTGCTTGTAATTTCCCCGCTTTGTCTGATTCGTCGAACAATATCTTCCATGATCCGCATTTCCAAATCAGAGAAACGTTTCTCAATCTGATTAGATAATTGTTTCTTGTAATCTTCTCTCAAATCAGATCACCTACTCCATAACGTTATTCTGTGCTGGCACATTTGCCTTTGCTGTCTCTTCATCCTCGCCATACCATTTCATGCGGTATTCCCAGTGATGCATGAATCCTGCTGCTACATCCGCCATATCCTGTTTTCTTTCAGCCTCTTCATCTGTTAGAATAGAATCATTGAACTTACAGTTAAATTCATATTTAGAAGTGTATAATCCATTGTAAAACGCAAAGCCTGCTACTAAGTCTTCCAGGCACGTCTTTAACTTATCTTGTATTGCAGTTACGCGATTATACTTCCTTGACTTTGATGTCTTGATTTCTGTTGCCGTTTTATCGACATATTGCACATCAGACAGATCTCCGTAAGCCAAACCAACAGAGAACTCGATCTGCCTATAGTACTTTTCCAATCCGTTAATGAATCCTTCTTCTCTTAACTCCGGTGAAAATTCTTTGAAAAGTTCAGCGTCTTTTCCTGCATCGATATTCAGTCCACGGTACAACCGATCATTCAATTTTGCGAGGAATGCTTTGTTCTTTCCTTTTGCGTTATTCAATGCACTATCATTAACATGTATCGCACGCTCTCCTGTTTCAAATTCCCAGTCAAGTCTTGCCCCTTGTACGTCTGCCTTTTTAATACGTTCAACAGCAGATTCAAAAATAGACACCCCGCAAGGAGAATCGTCAATTTTATTTTTTAATGGTACTCTGAAATAGCCAAAATCCATTTCCTTCATACCGTTGTACGTAACATCTTCCGGGTAATTCTCCCATTCTTTCACATATGCAAGTGGGATTTCCATGCCAACCGTACTTGGTGATGTGCTCTTATAGGCTTTATTCCGAATTCGGAGATCTCCGCCTCTGATATCATGCCTTTCTGTTCTGATGTAATAATTCGATACGCCACGCCTTTTCACTTGGATAAACATGCAATCATCAGGCTTTCCAGTATCATCAAAGTGAATCGGTATAAACTTATCCGCGGTAACATACTCGACTTTATCAGTCCCTATCGGTTTAATGATAAAAGAGCCAAGCGCAAGTCCATCTTGAAGATTCTCGTTCAAATCTTCAATCGCATTCTGCAGAATCTCATTCATTTTTTCATCACTGACCGACACTTCCATTTCGTTCAAAACAACATCTGCAAATTCTCTACAGATTCCCTGTTCAATGCGCAGTGACGTGATATAATCACTGTTTTTACACCAAGGTGCATTGCCGGTAACCATCGCATTCCATTCGTTTATCTTTGCCGACATCTCTTCTGACAAAGCAACCTCTCCTCCAACTAACCTCTGCACTGTAGTCATTGTGAACATCTGCGTCACCCCCTTAATCCAATTCCATATTTTTTCAATCATCTTCCACCTCTTGTATTAGATATTTCATATCTCGTTCTATCGTGTATTCAAATGCATCCAAACTATCAATATCTGTACTGCCATCATCCAAACGTTCGTCTTTGTCTTTTACTTCTTTATCCCATACTGCATCAGATAGAGCCGTTTGCAAACTCTCGCAATCTTTTGTAATAAAAAACCGCCCTGCGCCCATAAGCCTGACGGTACATCTGATTCTGTCATTTATCGCTGCTTTTCTTGCCTTACGAACAGATATCCAAGGATACTGTTTCTCTACTGCATTGCGAATAGAATTGCCAAGTACAGTCTCTGCATTATCGTAGTAAACTCCTTCTACGTTGCAATATCTCACATAATCTCCATGTTTGTCGATAACCGAATATTGATCAATCACTTCCTGTACAAACTCACAAAACAACTTGTCCAGCATATTACTGTCAATATCCTCATTTTCATCCTTTGCCATGATTCTGCGAGACTTTAACGCAATCACATCTCTATAATCATCTGTATATCCTCTTGCAACAAAGGAGTGCCCGGACTGGTTTCCACCAAAGTCTAACCCTATTTCAATAGATGTGATATCCTCTTTCCGGAACTGCTTTACTTCCGGATCATCTTTCAGCTCGTCCACCACTTCACATCGGAACGCATCCGGATTGTCTGCAAATTTCTTATAAATTGCTCCATCTGCCCTCTTCCATAGACCAACAATTAAACGGTCGTAGTAAATCGTACCCTCATACTCTTTGCAGAGTTGCTCAACAAATTCTTTCGGGAGAAACGGATTGTCGAATATTGTGTATCTCTGCAAGTAGATATCCAGTTCATCGTTGTCTAAGAACTCTTTTAGCCAATGTGTTGGATGCTCAGGATTGCAACTTCCATCGAAGCAGCTATACGGCTTATCAAGACGAGATTTAAGCATTTGGAATACCTCCTTGTTCCACTTTGCCACCTCATCTCCGTAGCAGTATTTAATTGACGCACCTTGAATCTTTGCCACTTGGCTTACCTTTTCTGCGCCAAGGCAATATACAGGCTCTCCGCAAACCATTGCTATGTTTTGACTGTTAATTGTTCCAATGAGCTTATCTGTGTAGATTTCTCGCATTGGAGCTAACACATTTCGCTCGATGGAGCTTTTTGACACTCCAAGGATGACGTTTAGTCCCGGCTTGCCAGCTCTCTCCCGGATTCGAAACGGTATAACGAATGCGGTATCTACATAAGACTTTCCGGAACGTACCGCACCGGACTTAAAATTCCAACGGTGTGTCGCGTTTACAATATACTCATTCTGTTTCTTGCTTAACTGCATTGTTCCTCAATTCCTCCAAGATACTGTCTAATCTATCAATTGCTTCATCTGTTTCACTTTCTCCGGTAACTGCCTGTTTTCGTGCCTGTTTCAACTCAGTGTCGGCTTTCTGATTTTCTAAATCCATGTCTGATTTATCCGTCTGTCCCACGACTTTCATAATCGCATTATAGGCTTTTACATCTCCCATCGCTGCCTGATTGATGATTGCCATCGTAATGATTTCCTCGTAGGTACTTTCTCCTCCGTCTGCAATTAACACATCGGATAGTCCATCAACGTGCGCCTGCATAGTCAAACACCTATTCATTGTATCTCGCATGGCAGCCTTTCTTCTTCTCGCTTTCCCCGACTCGATGCCGGCAATTCTTGCTAATTCTCGGCGTTCGCTCGGAGTTCGATTGTTATTTGCATCTTTTATGTTTTCATAACCTGCCACTTCACCACCTTCCAATCTGTCATTTTTCTCTATCTGGATACAGCAGGACTTGAACCTGCGACCTTCCGCTTATGAGGCGGCCGCTCTAACCACTGAACTAAGTATCCGTAATTTTCCGCATTAGAAAAGACGCCCTAATGGACGCCTCTTCTTTTACTTTATTCTTTTCTTTCTTTTCCTGAATCTTGCTGGCCTTTATAGCCTCTTCTAGTACTTTTTATAAATGTTGTTATAATTGCACCAATTCCAGTAACGCCTAAAGCAGCGCCTGAAATAGCACCTGCATTTTCGGGAACTGCAATTACCATAACCACAGCCGCAACTATGCAACCAAATCCTAGAAAAAAATGCAAACAATACCCCCAAAAGGCTATCTCTTGATTCTGTTTTAATCATTTTTTCTTCCATCTTTTGTCGATGTGCAGATTGCTTTTCTGCCATTGACAAAATTCTATCAGCGGCACCTGGCAGAATTTTTTCATACCCCGAAAGTATACTCGGGGGTGGCATTGGCCCACTGAATTCGCTTCTTATCGCCTCAACCACTACCTGTTTTACTTGCTCCGCTTGCTTTTCATTTTCAATTTCAATGTCTGAAACTGGTTCTTTTGAAATTTCTTGTTTCTTTTCGGATTGATTTTCCGACATTATCCCAATCGCCCCTTAATGCCATATAATCTTTCATTTTATCATCATAGATATTTGGCCATTCTTTTGTACTATCTAAGCTCAATGCTCTTGCAAATCCGTCCAGAAAGCTCTTGCTTATTGTGGTTTTCATTTTTTTCACTCCTTTACAAGCAACTGTTCCTAACGAAATTTTGAAATGATAGCTTTTGTTTCCTCTAACATTTCAAATATATTATATCTTATAAACAGAAAATATACAAGAAACATCTGTTCTTTTTATCAAATATTACAAAAAAGACACCTCACAATCTGCAAGGTGCCTTTCCTGATTCATACAAGAAGAATTTTGTCAGGAGAAATCAACCGATTCTCCGAGCCGATTGCTGTTCGCCTATTGGCTCTATTGTTATTATAAATATGTTTCGTATGCATGCTATGCGTTTTTTAAATATTCATCAATTTTTCTACTCACACAACTTTGATCCAAATGTACTTTTTTTGCCACCTCGCTCTGCTTCACCGGTTTTTCCCCGTTTATGAAGTAATGATTGAATATTCTTCTTATCAAACTATTTTGAATCTTCCCTACAAAATCCTCAATCTCCTCATTTTCCTTTTCGAGATACGTTTTTCTACGCAAATCCCGGTTCTGCAGTCTTTCATACTTCTTCTGATCAAACCCGACTACCGACTGTGGCATTGGATAACCTTTGCTATAATCGAAGACAACATCATTCCCTATCATACTGTCACTCTTCCAACGATTATTCAGCATCCAGTCCAGCTCTGCGATCTCTTGTCGGTTGCTCCTGTACGATGCTAACCGTTCTTTTGTCATTTCCACCGGCACCACCTCCCTTATGTATTTTCCTGATGTAATCCATTACCTCGATACTCTGATATGCTTCGTGCTGCATGTGCCACTTTGCAGTTTCACTCGGTCCTCGCTTTATAATATCATCAAAGGTATTTTCTTCGTCCAGCTTTGCTTGTTTCCGTGTTCTTCCATAGCTCAAATTATCACTTCCCTTCAAATTTTATATTTTTTTAAACCGCGTTAGTTTTTTCAAGTTCGCGTGTATATATAGTAGAGGAGAAAATAAGTTTGAGGTCGGGGCAACGGCACTTAAGACCGTGCTCCGCTGTCCTCTATTTTTCAGTGTCCTGATCGCAACATACAGAATAATAATTCTGTCATTGATCGTTTTCTTAGTTTCGGAATATATTTTCTAATAGAACACAATTTCCATTCTTTATCTATAGATAATTCTGTCGGACTTTCAAATTCTTCGTATTTATCCGCGTAAACCGGAATAGGTACTAAAACTCCAACTCCCTGCGGTATTTCCTGTATAATTTCTTTGTAGGTTTTCATCGGCATCACGAGATAATTTTTTTCCGCTATAAAGTTTTGTCCAAATCCGCTTTTAAAGTCTGCTTTACAACTCTTAATCTCATAACATGTAAAACTTCCTTTTTCAATTGCACTTATTCCGCAAACGCCAATCGGTTCAAATTGCATAAAATCAACTCTTTTTACATCTGTTGTGCCATAGTCTATGCTTACTTCACTTGCCCAGTATTTCCCCATTCCCGAAAACTTTTCTTTTTTCAGTAATTCCCCAAGAAATTTTGTTGTTTCTTTTCTATTCATAACTCTATTTCACCTCACTTTCTTGTTGCAACTGCACTTAAGACCGTGCTCCGCTGTCCTCTATAAAAAGTCCTCTATGCTCATTTGTCCCGGAATGTTTTCATCTTCCATCCACCAAAGGAACACTTCCTCTCCAGTCTTCCATTTACATTCTTTCCCTCGTCTTTTACGTTCTTCTAACATTCTGTCAAATGCGTGGATATACAGTTTCTTGTATTCCGGAAAATCCGTAAATTCTTTGTAACGCTTCTTACCTGCCATCGGACATCCTATGCATCCCACACGATCATATCCACGTTTGTACAAATCGCATACTTCTATATATTCCGATTCGATGTATTGCCAAATGTCTGAATGCGTCCAATCGATTATAGGATTTACTACCATCTTATTTTTTTGCATACATAATTCCGTCATTCTTCTCCGCTTGTCATTATCATTCATTAGCATCAACGATGAAAAAAGTTCTTTATCAGATTTTGTACGCCCAATTTTCTCAAATTCTGTTCTTGTCGCCCTTTGAGTCGATTCATCCCACCTTACTCCCGTTGCTATATATCTATTTGCGCACCCCGTCTCTTTCAAGACAGAGCAGCAGTATCTCACCATTCTTGTAGGTGGCATAAGTTTTTGTGGGATTAATCTCCACATACTTGTTGGTTTTCCTTTGTATGTCGGCATTTCGATTTCGCATTTAATTCCTTGTAATTCCAATTTTTTTAATACTTCTCTGATATGGTATACTGTCTGTGGCGCATCTGCCGTAGTATGGCTGTTATGTACCTCAAACGGGATTCCGGATCTCTTAAATAACTCAAGTATTACATCCGAATCTTTCCCACCGGAATATGTACAGATAAGAGGCTTTCCGTAATGATGCAAACTCATTTCAGATGCCATCTTGATTCGTTCTATCGATTTTTGCTCTTTATCCATTTTTTTCTAAAGGAATCCGACATGTCTCTCCCGGCCGGGGATTCGGTCTCCTTTCTAAAATTTCCTACTCAACTTTCATAAATCTGCTCATAACATGTTCTGTTGCTGATGTATCTTTCTTAGGCTTGTACGGTTCAGGAAGAGGTCGCCAAGCGATTACTTTTTTATTTACAACACATTCTTTTTCAACTTTCCATTTTCCGTCCAATGTATGCGATGTTGTAGTTTTGCGTGTACCGTCCTCTAGTTCGATTGTCACATTAACTTCATCAGACACCTTTTCAAACATAGCGTTATTCCACATATGTGTTCCTTTTAATTTCGCAAACATCGACTTATGCTCTTCCGGCAATCCGTCCTCTACTGGAATCCAACTGACATTACAATTTTTACCACCTTCATATCCTTTTTGATACCATTTTCTTTGGCTGCATTCAGAACACTTGTTATCCATATTCTTCTCTACGACATTATTTTCATGTATATTACATTCTTTCTTCTCATTCAATGCGACAAGAGCTGTTTGAATAGCGTAATCTTTCGGTTCTGGAAACACGTATCTTTTCCCATGACAAAACGCTGGTGCTCCCACCATGTCTGCATAATCTATTCTAGGATTCTGCATATTTTTTAAAATTTTAATTGCAGAATCAATACTTGCTATTTCATCTATATTACTCTCGACATTTGTGAATGGAGTTTCGCCCATGTAAGATCGGATAATTTTTTCTGTTTGAGTATACATAGATTGAATGCCTTTTCCAACTAAATGACATTCATCGTCTCCCCAATGATTTTTGCTCAATTCCACACATTTCTCTTTTATCTCTTCCAAAATCTTCTCTAGTACGTTCATTTTTTACTCCCATCCATCCTGAATCATTTTAGGCTTGTATTCATGTTCCGTGTAACCATCACCATCACATAGGTCACATGTAGTTTCATAGTATTCCCAATCATCGCTGCACTCCCAATATTGTGCTTTATTTCTCTTTTTTGTTACTGTTCCAGCCCCTCCACATTTAGGACATCTATGGATTTTATTCCCTTGGACTATTTTTACCACTTCTTCAAGATTTGTTTTTGCGCCATATTCTCTCATTAAAGCAATAGCTTCCCTAACCTTCATCGCTCCACCTCCTGACACTCGTCAAATTCCGGATCAGAATCCGGAAATACGCATCTATCATCGCTACTATCGCATACGCCTAACATATGTGCAGTTCCTCCCATTCCTACGTAATTTGTCAAAGCTCCGAATTCCTCGTTTGCTTTTTGAATTGCTTCCGTTTTATCGTTCGCTTTAACGTGCATGCTGCAAACAACTGTTGCATGCCCTATCACTTCGTATTCTTTCATATCTACTCCCTCCAATCTAACCTCTGTCCGCACTCGTCGCAAAACCTCATATAACTTCTAAGTATTCCTCCGCATTTTGGACATTCCCCCACTCTGCATCCAATGGCTTCATTCACCCCGATGATAATCGGTTTCTTCGCCGTATCCCTCTCTGCTAGCTCCTGCACTTGCTCCGGAGTTAATCCGGTGTCTTCATACGCTTTTAATCTTTCTCTTAGGTCCGAATGACTCCATGCAAGCATATTGAACACAGCTATCAATCCGTCAATATCATTCCCTGCCGGATGCATCAGATTTTCGAAGAGAATTTCATCGAGAATCTCGTCGTCATCGTACTGTTCATCGTACTGTGAATGGTTCTTTATGGTTTCTCGCATCATATCTCTTAATCTGATTTCATTGTCAAAATCTCTATACCATGTTTCTCCATCTCGTATAAAGGTACAATTATGTGCAAGTTCATATGTTCCTGTTTCTTCCGTTATTTTGCTTATAGTTAATCTTCTCACGCTCAATCCTCCATCATTCTTTTTTTGTTTTAACTTCAAACCCCAATACGAAAATCCAAATCAACAGCCAAAACACCTCATTCATCGGATATGTTGTGTCAAACATCTCCATGAACGGCATATTTGTTATGTCTAATACCCAAAATATTAATAATAGAAATTGAATTAATGCTATCACTCTATCACCTCATTTCGAATTTATACCCCGGAACCCTTATCGCTCTTGATGCGCCCGGTTTTTCGTCCGTCTCCAAAATACCAAGCTCGAACATCCTTACCAAATGTCCTTGTACACTTGATGCTGACTTATATCCTGTCATCTTGGCTATCTCGCGTACTGTTGGTGGATAGCCATGTTTTTGTATGTATTCTATAATCACCATTTTTATTACTGCGTGTTGTAGTTTCATCTTTTCTCCTTACTGCTGCCACCTTCGGCGTCATATAACGCCTCATAATCCGACAGCTCACTTATTTTTTCTTCCAAATCAAAATCTGTATAAAAACCTAAGTTTTCTACGGTTTCCAATTCTTTTACACTCAGGTTATCGAACGTATTATTTACTTGTTTTGAGATTGTATCTCCTTTGCACATCAATACAACATCTTTTTCCCATCTTTCCACAAACTCATGTCCTCTGTAGATCAGTTTGTTTGTTATCGCTCCTTTTCGGACAAATTTTCTGTATAGTGCCATGGTACCTCCTTTCCTCCCAGCCATTCAGCCAGGAGGTATTTACAATTTTGTGATATATATCAACCCTTTACAGAGTTGGTGCCTCCAAATAATTCTTTTTAAATATCTGCATCCATTCCAGTTCCTGATCTTCTTAAATCGCTCCCTGTTCCCCATATTCCGACTATTCTGATTCACCATACAGCATACCTCTGTCCATTCTGCTGCGAATTTCTCATAGTCTTCGAGGGAGTCGAATCTGTTTTTAATCAATTCTGTGTGTATCATCCTAATCTCCCAAGCATTTCCGCTTTCTTCTGCTCTGCCAGCAACTCTCTGACAGATTCCTCTGGGAATTCCACTTCGTAACAATTCTCTTTCAGCCTGCTTATGATCCGCTCGTCATATTTGCTCTCACAGAGTTTCTCGTTGCTAGTAAAAATCGTCACTTTTTTACGGACATAACGCTCATTCAAAATTTGATAAAATTTTTCATTCACCCAGTCCGATATTTTCTCTGTTCCAAAATCATCAACAACCAAAATTTCTGCAAGGCATAACTGATCTATCAGTCTACTCTCTGTGTAATCGCTCCCCTCATGCCACGTGTCCTTTATCTCTTTCAGGATTGCAGAAGATACAGCAAACTTTACCTGTTTCCCACGTGCAATCAGTTCATTTGCAATCCCTGCCGCCATTCTTGTCTTTCCGGAACCTTTCGTGTGTGAAACAAGATATAATCCCATTCCAGCAGCTTCCATCTCCTCAAAATTCTCAAGATACCGTTTTACGATATTGCAAGCGAGATTAATCTTCGCTACACTCTCCGGCTCTCTGTAGATGTCTGCCCGGAATGTTTTCAATGTCAGTTCCCGGAACAGCTCCGGTATATTTGCAAACCTCAGACGGCTCTCTGCAATTTCTTTCGCCCGACACTCGCACTCTTTTGTAAACCACAAGCCATCTTTCTTGTACGGTATCCACCCCATACCGCCACACTTTGGACACTTAGAATCCTGAGAACTCTCTCCCAAGTCCTGCTTCGATTCCGAGTTCTGTGAGGCTTTTCTCATCTCTTCCAGTTTCTCGTCCAGTGTCATATCTTTCTCCTTTCTGCCCTTTGTCGTCATAATTTCCATCCAGCACCTTTGCCATATTACCGTCCATGATCAGCCAGTCGAATGTGGCGGACCAGTTCCGGTTGTTCTGCCCTTTCAAGAAACTGCTCCCCTCTGCTTTTTCGAACAATGCCCGGAAATCATCAACTGTATATCCTGTATTCATCCTCGCACGGACGGCCTTTTTCCGTCTCTCAGACATGGTCTTCAATGTCGGGTAAGATACACAGATGCTGTTATACAAGTCGGAAATCGCCGCAAAGTCGATTTTTTCTTTAGATACGTTAGTATCTTTCTTTTTATTTTTAGTTTCTGTTTTATATTTATCTATGTCTACGGTTTCTGCTACTTGTTGTACTACCGTTTCTACTTCGCTTTTTACTACTGGATTTACTACCGTTTCTACTTCGCTTTTTACTACGTTTTTGAAAGTGAAAGGTATTAATCTGTATTTGTTCGGGCTTCCTTTTTTGCCCTTTTGGTATTCGATTAAACCAGCTTTTAGGAGATCGTCTCGCACCTTTATAAAGGTTGCCTCACGACTCATTTGCATGGCTGCCATCAATCTCAGGTTATCTACTGTAACCCACTCAGGCCAGTTACACTTATTAGCCTGGTACATTAATCTGTACCACAGGAGTTGGGCGTCTCTGGTCAAGTAGTTATTTTCGAGCCATCGTTCGAAGGCGATAATCTCAGCTAAGTAATTCAAGCCCTTATCACCCCTTTCTCCTCCGACTAAACCAATTGTGTAGCTGGAGGTATTTTGGCTTACGTTTTGTGATATATATTTTATAAGATAAGTGCCTAATCTATTTCTTCGATTGAGACTTCAATCCTTGGCGTTCCATCTGTATAAAAGAACTCATGTGTCGTGTTCTTTACATACCTTGGATCATCATCTTTAATTACTCCACATTTTTGGAGTGCATCTTCAATTACTTTATCTGCAAAGCTGAAAATATTCATATAGTCTCGTTTTTGACCCTTCTGCGGTTCGTAAAACTTATAATGCAAAATCACAGGTTTCTCGGTCTTCCATCGTTTTAGCTCTCTTCTGATTGCATTACAGGCTATCATTTCATATTCCGCTTTCATTCTGCCACCTTTTCTCGGATTTGTTCCGAGTGCTGCTATGTACTCATTTAAACCAGGGAATGTCTTTTCTTTGAAATAGTTCCCTTTTATCGAAAATGTCTTCATCATAAGAATGACCTTCCATATCTTTTCCGGAACTCCTCTCTTGTCCCTAACTGACTTTCAAAAAGCAATTGTCCTGCTATTTTTGAAAGCTTACACGCCATACTGTTACCGTGTATCTTCTCTGTATTCCGGTTCATCGTATGGCAGTTACTGCAAATCGGTATCACAAGACCATCTTCCTCTGCTTTCTGACGGTCACTTCCAAATACAAGATGGTGCTTCTCGTTTGTAGGTCTGCCGCAAAAGATGCAATTATCCATGTATTCTGTAATCTGAGCTTTTTTCTTTGCCATCCTACTCAACTCCCAACAATTCATCTGGCCAGATTGGTTTTGTAAGTACCTTCGTATGCTTGCACCAGTCGCAATTCTCGCATCTGATCGGGTCTATTTCTCCGTTTTTCAGCATCAAAATATTTCCTGTGTTTTTCTCAACCTCTGCAAGTCTATCGTCCATCATCTGCTGAGGAATCTGTATGATTTCAATGTCTGTTTCTTTTTCTTTAGATGCGGCTGCAATAAAAAACGGAAGTCTCTTTCCTGTGTTCCTATACACAACTTCCTGATATACTGCCGCTTGAATGTCGTATCCCCAGTAACTTACAAAATGCATATGACCGAAGTCTTTTACATAATTCAGTTCCCGGATGGACTTCATCACTTTTAAATCAACGATACAGACATCTTTTACATAGCTATCAAGTTTCACTTTCCAATCTGCACCGAACATTTCCGCAGTCATAATGACCTGCTTTTCGCCACTCAGGAACTTCATAAAATACTCATCACGCTCGATTCGATTAATAATTTCCTCTGCTTTTTTATATTCCGCTCTTAATGTACCTGCTTTTGTAAATACTTCCGGATTCTGTGCTTTGAACAGATCCAGTGTTCCCTCAAAATGTGCATCCACGTAAGAGCCTACCATCAATGCAGTGGTTTTCTCTGTCTCCCACAGTCCATTTAATTTCGCAAGTGCCTGTTCCTCACAAGCTTGTTTGCCAAGTGTTCCACAAAAGTCTTTGTATTGGGAAACAGACAGAAACTGCCTGTTTACCTCCATACTGTAATAATTTTCATTCGTCAATATCATCCAAAAATCTCCTCCGCTTCTCTCATTGTTTCTTCATCGATCATTACTTCATCGTGTGCTGCGAATGGATCCATTGTCTCTGTTTTTTCGTTTCCGACAATGTCTTCCACTTCTCCTTCAACACGCGCTCCCATTAATGCGTTCGGAATATAGAGCCTTGCGAAAAATGCAGCTGCTCTGTAAGCGAGCATCATCTCTGGCATAGACTGCCACTTTGATGTCTCGTTGCCGTATCGGTCTTTTTTACTGTACCACCACTCGTCTTTCGCCATCTGAATTGTAACTTCCGGACCTTTTATTTTTTCTCCTGTTTCTCTGTCTTCCGCTTCGACTCTGCATCCCCATGTATCTGTATTCGGTGTTCCGAAATACACTGGGCGCACCTTGTGAAACTCCTTAGACGCTTTTATCATGCTCATGCATGTTTGACCGGACCATGACGGCTTCCCTTTCACAACATATAGCCCTTGCATTACCATCAAAGGAGATACTCCCATTCTGTTTGCAATATCAATCGCGATCATGCAATCTTCTGGTTTCCCTTGGTAATTCTGCGGTACCAATTGCGATTTCGCGAATGTCTGTCCAATCTTATACAGATTGTTGAAATCCTCACCGTTCGAAAACGGATTTGAAACTTCATACCTATTCTCTTTTACTACGATATCTTCCATGTTTGCTCCTCCTACAATTCAATTACAGTCAATTCCTCATCATCTGTTGTACGTGTTGCAATAAACTGCAGTCCCTTGTCTTTACACTTCTGATACAACTGCTCTCTAAGATTCGTAGACATCTTCTCCACTCCATCAATTAAGATGATCTGCAGACCGTTTGGTTTTTGTAATGCCACATCAATACACAAATCTAACTTCTCTCCATCTGATAAGTTGCTGATTGGCAGACCGTGAATCAACGGAATCCCATCTACCACGCTAAGCCCTGCAATCGGGATTGTTGCCGTGGAAAGAATTTCTCCCGGAAGTGTTCTTGCCTTTTCAATCTTATCTGTAAGCTCCTTTGATTCCGCACATAACTCTCTGACTTCATCTTGCAGCTCTGACATTCTTCTGTACTCGTTTATATGACCTTTCATCTGCTCTGCATACTCTGCCTGTTCCTGCAGATCCTCATAACTTTTAAGTTCTTTTTCTGCATACTCTCTATACTGTTCTACCTCTGCATCATACTTTGCCACATTCGCCTTGTAGGTTTGATGTACAACTTCCTGCTTGTCCAATTTCTTTTCTGTCATTCCGTCAAGCTCTGCATTATTTGCTCTCAACCTTGCCTGCAATTGCTCGTTTTCTTTCAGAAGACGCTCTCTTTCCGCTTGGAACTCACGTTCTATTGCCGCCAATCCAATCTCTCTGTCTGCTTCGAACTTCCTTACCTTATTGTCTCTGCTTTCCAAAAGCCGCTTTGCCTTTTCAATTTCCTCGTTTGCTTTACGAATAGATTCAATCTGTCGATAAATCTCTCCAACATTTTCACTCTCCCATTTTTCCACATCGTATCCAGCTGGAATTGTATCTGCAATCTCTTCGATAAACGCTCTCTTATTGCGGATATCACGGTCAATATCCCTCCTATGCTGGTAATAATCTCCTTTTTCTGACTGGATATCATTCAGCACCTGCAGAATATTCTGATCGTAAGATACCCAGCTTGGGAGCTCACCAAACCATCCTTTAATCGTATCGAGGCTCCAATCATACTCAATCATGTCCAAAATGATTGCATTCTGCTTTTTCTCGTCCATACTCATAAATTCTACTGGTGATAACTGCAATGGCGAAAAAATATCCTTTAAAAATGTCTCAGGACTTCCAATCTCATGTCCGTCCTTTTTGATGCTTTTATAATCTGCTTGATTGGTTCTTGCTTTCCGGTTAATGCGGATGCCATTATCCGTTTCAATCAGAATCTCACCCTCTGTTTCTCCATTTCTCACTATGTATTTTCGGTCTGACTTATTTGTAAGCGCATACCGAATCGCATCTATTACCGATGTCTTTCCGGCTCCGTTCGTACCTATCAACTCTAATGATTTTCCGTCTGCCTCATATTCACTGATGCCGAACAGATTTTTGATTTTTATCTTTGTAATTCTCATTGGCCTCTCCTCTTCAAATATTAATTTTTGTTGTTCCCACGAATCCTCACGTTCCAATAGCTGCGATGCTTTTTCCTTTCTCTCTTCCATATGTCTTTTTCGATCCATGCAATCACACTTTTCGCCCGGGTCTAAATTTGCTCCACAGCTTCGGCACACATATTTATACATTTATATCTACCTGACTCTCTTTAAACCCGAACTTGACAAATCCATGCTCGTACGTTGCTTTCTCCTTGTCGTACTTTGATACATCTATGCCACGTCTGATCATCTCTTCCCACGCAAGGTCAAAGAGTTTTTCTTGATTCAAGCAGAGCCAAATCCCTTTCTTCTTATCCTCAGAATCATGGTCAGTTCCGTGCGAATTGAAAATCTGACTCGTATCATTTCTCATTTTTTGATATGTAATCAACGGCATTGTTACCGTTCCTTCTAATTGTTCCATTGACTTCCACTCCTTTTTTACAATCCCGAAAGATGATTAGTTAAGTCCATTACCGCGTTATAGATATCAATTTCTTCTTTCGTAAATTCACATTCTCCTGTTAAATGTGCATAGATTTTTTTACAAATATCAGACGCTATAGTAACTACAATAATAGACTTTTCGTCATTAAGCCCACGTTCATCACATACAGCACTCGCTCCCAGTCCGATGAACATCTTAATATCACTTAATGACAATTCATATTTCTTTTCTTCCATTGACTTTTCCTCCAAAATCCTCTACAATTTAATTGTGTTTTTAAACTTGTGCCCGAAAAAAGGTCTGCAAACCTTGGGCACTTTTTTAGAATCCCATTGTAGTTAAAAATGCAAGGCATCTTCCAACCGCCATTCCAAATCCAAATATCGTAGCCACAACTGCTATGATTGTATATATCTTGCAGCATAACTCGGCTTTGAGCTTGTCCCTCTTTTCCTGTCGTATCTTTTTCAACATTGTTTGATTTCTCTTCTCTAACATCTCATTACGCTCAAGCAATTCATGATAATATGTAATCGCCTCCTGAATCTCCTTCATCTGCTCCTCTGTTCTAATTTCTTCCATCTTTCCTTCTCCTTTTCTTTGCTCTATTTTTATTGCGTTTGTATCTTAGATACTCTTTGTATGTTACTGCTTGTCCTCACCTCCTTTACCGCCTAAGCGGTTCTTATCCTTTCGAAACATAGATTCTGCATAGTTTCATCAATTTTTTTCTCCAGCATTTTGTTAAACTCTTCCCTCGGAATGCTTTCCTGCGGTACCTTTTCACCATTTACTCGCACCATGCAGACTATTTCTATTTTTTGCATTTATATCACCTCTCTTAAATGTATGTACCGCTGTTTGTACTTGTTGCGTTGTCCACTAAAATCTCCTATCCTGCTTTCTTATCACTTTCCTCTTTCTTGGCTTTTTCCTTTTCGGAAACCATTCTCTCAGCAGAACCCAAGAAATACCCTTTTTCAAACTCGGACATCTTCGGAAGTGCTTCGGAAATGGATTCAATGATTTTTTGTTCTCTTTCTGACATTTTTTCACTCCTCTCTCTTCGTGTTGTTGTACGACCATTTTACGTCGTTTTTTCAACTTTGTCAATACCTATTTGTTGATTTTTTCAACATTTTCTAATTGACATTTATTCGCATGTGGTTTATAATCCGAATTAGATAGGAGGTGCACAAATGAAAGAACGTATAAAGGAACTGCGTAAATCATTAGGAATAACTCAACAAGAATTTGCCGATAAGCTTGGTTTAAAAAGAAATACGATTGCTACATATGAAATAGGAAAAGCAGTTCCAAGCGATAGAGTCGTTTCTGATTTATGTAATAAGTACAATGTAAACGAAGAATGGCTTCGCACAGGCGAAGGAGAAATGTTTGTCGCATTAAATAGAACACAGCAGATTGCACAGCTTACTGCTGACTTATTTAAGGGCGAAAAGGACTCTTTTAAAGAAAGGTTGCTTTTAGCACTCGCAAAACTAGATGAAAGTGAGTGGAAAGTGCTGGAAAAAATTGCAGAAGACTTGACAAAAGAAAAGGACTAGGTTTTCCCTAATCCTTAAGTCTTTTGATAATCTCAATTATAAATAGAAGTGTTTCTTCATCTTCTATTTGATTGATTAATTCAAGTAATTGTGTTTTGATGTCTGTTGTGTTCATGGTATGTATTCCCTCCTGCGTTTTGTGTATTGAACGCACGTTCGAAATTCCTTGTAAAATAATACTACTACTAATTTTGTTTTATTTCAAGAGATTTTTTCGAACATTTGTTCTAAAAAGGGTTGTTTTATTTGCCCTTTATTATATATACACTCAACTAACGGAAATCTAACGCGGTTTTTGGGATTTGTCCCAGATGTGGGACACTTATTTATACGGAGATTCCAAAAGGTCTGAAATATGGATTTTTAGACCTTTGGCGAGGAGTTCGAGAGTATCAGCACTGGGAGAAATTTCGTTGTTCATAATCCGTTGGATTGATGATTTTGAAATCCCAGTTAGATTTGATACTTGACGAATTGTTAAGTTTTTACTTATCATTATTTTATCAAGTAGTATTCTCATAACAGATTAATTTTACTATCTTATATGGTTGAGATATACAGGTAAATAATGGAAATGATATAACCGCTACGGCGTTTATATAAAGGACTGGTTGTCCTAAAAAGATGTAAGCTAAAGAGAAAGAGAGGAAACAAAATATGAGATGTCCAAAATGTGGTGGAGAACACTGCCAAGTTATTTCCGAAACAACATCAAAAGGTAAAGATTTTTCAGCTGGAAAAGGTTGTTGCGGAGCGGTCTTATTGGGACCAATAGGAATTTTATGTGGAGCCTGTGGGAAAGGAAAGCAAATTAACTCAACAAACTATTGGGTTTGCCAAGATTGTGGCAATAAATTTAAAGTATGACAACTAAAGAACATTATTGGATAAAGTCAATGGAATGGTGCAAAAAATACTGTGGGTGTCACCAAATGCCTAATCGCAGCTTTTTTATAAAAGGATATCAATTACCCATTTGCGCTAGGTGCACCGGAATTGCCTTAGGGCATCTAATCGCTCTTATTGTAATGCCTTTTTATACTTTTAGTTTTAAAATAGCTGTATTGATTTTACCACTTGCCGTTGATGGTACTGTGCAGTATTTTACAAATTATGAATCCAATAACTTAAAACGCATTATAACCGGTTTTCTATATGGTTTTGCTTTCATGTCTTTTGTTGTAAAATTAATAAGAAATATTGAATTAATATAACTAAAAACCGCCCGGTACTCCAATACCGAACGGTCTTACATACACCCGAAGATGTACATCCATATTGCAAGTTATATTGTATCATCTTCGGAAACACCCGTCAACGGAACATATTTTCGTTGGGTGTTATTTTTATACATTTTTTTAATATAATTTACGAAGGAGTGATATAATTGGAAGAATTAAAATATGCTTACGGATACATTCGTGTGTCAACAGGGAAGCAAGACGAACTTTCTCCTGAAAGTCAAGAGCGTCTTCTTAAGGACTACGCAAAGCAAAACAACATCATAATTTTGGATACATTCTTTGAACACGGTATTTCCGGTCGAAGAGCTGACAAGCGCCCTGAATTTCAGAAAATGATTGGTATGGCAAAATCAAAGGAACACCCGGTGGATCTGATTCTTGTTTGGAAGTTTAGTCGATTTGCACGTAATCAGGAGGAATCGATTGTTTATAAATCTCTTCTGCGAAAGCAACATAATGTTGACGTTGTAAGCATTTCTGAACCAATCATAGATGGTCCTTTTGGTAGTCTGATCGAGCGTATCATCGAGTGGATGGATGAATACTATTCCATCCGATTATCCGGCGAAGTCTTGCGAGGCATGACAGAAAAAGCACTTAAAGAAGGTTATCAGACCGCGCCCCCTTTAGGGTATCAAGCTGCAGGTCATGGAGCTCCGTTTACGATCGATGAAGAAAAGTATAAAATCGTTGACTACATATTTGAACAGTTCGACCAGTACAACATAGATTGCACAAAAATCGCACGTAACTTAAACGAAATGGGATATTTAACACAACGAGGGAATCCTTTCGAATCCCGCTCCGTAAAGAGAATATTAGAAAATCCCTTTTATTACGGTCTTGTAAAGTGGAATGATATTTCTTTTATAGGACCACATGAAGCACGTTTACCGAAAGAGCAATTTGAAAAACGCATGGAAAAGATTCGTAAAAACTTTAAACCGGCACGCCGAAGAGACGTTTCTTCCTGTAAGCATTGGCTGTCCGGGCTGATTAAATGTGGCTACTGTGGTGCTACACTTGCTTGGAATGGTGGTAACCCTCATTCTCCTGGATTCCAGTGTTACAAATATTCTAAAGGCTTACATAAAGAATCATGTTCTTTGAGTGCTTCTAAGGCAACTGCTGCTGTCTACGAGTACTTTGAAAAGATACTCGATGGAATGGAATTCGAATATCGGTACCATGCACCTGATTCTCCGCAGCAAACGGATAAGCGCGCACACTTGGAAGAGGAATTGAAGAAGTTATCCACACGAGAGGAGCGTATTAAACTCGCATACGAAAACGAGGTGGATACTTTAGAAGAGTATAAAGAAAATAAGAAGCGGTTAAAAGCAGTTCGTGTAGATTTGGAACAGCAATTAATGTCACTTGATACCAACACTACTTCCGTCGCTATTCCATCCAAAGAAGATGTGCTGAATAAAGTCCGCACTGTTTACGATGTTATCAGAGATGATACTGTCGACTACGAAACAAAAGGGTTTTTTATGCGCAGCTTAGTGGAAGACATTGTCTATGACAAGAAAAACGGGAAGATGATTTTTACTCTTTACATCTCGTAAGTCTTAAAAATAAAGGCTTTGCGAGATGTTATAGGTTATTGCATTTTCGTCCTCCGAATTGCGTAATAATCACCTGAGCAATCTTTGGATTTGTCTGCGTAATTTTTACCGGATACTGCAATCGTTTCTCATAATTCCACATCGATTAACATCCCCCTTCCTGCCATGGCCATGGCTCGTTGATCCAGTTCCATCGGTCTGCGCAGGATTCCGCCGCCGTGTCAATCGTAAGCGGTCCGTAGTATTTCGCATACTCTTTTAACGCCTCATTTCGCATCCTGCTGTATTCCTGAAAATACGCAAGCGCATTCTGGTCACATGGATGGGTATCCAAAAATAGTTTCACATCATCTACCGCAAAGCTCACCACATTGATCCATTGCAGTAAATCTTTTCTACAAGGTTTTGCCATCATCTCTGACACCCTCCCATCCCTCGAAATGGTTTATTCAATTCCTCGAAAATCGTTCCACAGGAGAACCCTTTTTCTGCATCATAAAGCTTTCTCCACATCTGCCATGGCACATATGCCATCGCCAGAGGCATTCCCTCTAATGCATCATTTTTTTCGCAGCACGGAGCCATTTGTCTGTTCGCCCGGTATTGCATGATATTATCGCGATAATTTTGCATACATATTTTTCCCTTTCTTGAATACTTATAGTATATTGTATGTATGCTTCTGAAATTGGTTCTTCTATTCTTCGTTGATTTCTTTCTTCACTTTCTTGATTGTCCTGTCAAACTTCCCCTGTCCTGTCTCATATGAAAACTTTTGCACATAGTCCTCACTTTCAATTGTTCCTTTTTTTAATTCATCTTCATCAATATCCTGCAGTTGGAAATTTTTTTGTACCGGTCTGCATTGTTTGTCAAATGTAATTTCTACCCCCGTCAATTCATAATGGTCTTTCATGATGATTCCGGTGAGCATCCGTAATTCTTCTTCGAATAATTCGAGTTTTTTATTTTCTGTTACCTGAATCACATATTCTTCCTTTTGTACCTGGGCGGCCGTCAGATTCAGATTCTGAATAGACTCAAAATAAGCATCCATATAAAGCTCCGGTGTGATTTCCGAATCTGTCTCAAAGATTTCTCCACCTTCCCCTTCTCCATAATATATCCCGGCTTCTTTTTTTTCACGGTACTCTGCTCTTCCCCACTCAGCACCTTTTGGCACGACCGCCTTGTCCTCCTCCGTAGAAAATTTCACCTCACTTTGATGATATTCCTCCCCCAGCTGAACATCTACGTATGGCTGCTGTTTTAAAATATCATTGATTTTTTCCGTACCATCTACCTCTTTTGCACATGCAGTCAAAAAAAGACAGCCTGCAATCCCAAATAGCACTTTATTTCTTTTTCTCATCCTTTTTCTCCTCTATTTTAAATAATCACTTGGTTTCCTGTATTTTTCCCGGTAAATTTTCTTTTCTGGACTTTTCCATGTTTTTTTCAACAGTTTCTTCAAATCATTTTCCAAATAAAGCTTTTTCTCCTTAGCCGGCGATGCCGGCAGTACATCAAGCATCTGATGTGCCTCCACATAGTCCGCCGGCGCATAATTGAAAGATTCCGTATCCACCACCTTTTTTTGGGAGCTTTCTTTCTCTTTTTTATAGGAAGAATCTTTGCTCATCACAGTCTGTGTATCTTTCGTTTTCAGCACGTCCCACTCTGTCACAAATTCTCCCGTCTCCACATTGATGATAAACTCTGACAGCCTGTTCGGCGTCAGAATTTTATCGTACTTTTGTCCGTCAAATGCACTGTCTTTTTGAATTTTATTGTGATGTCTGGAGGGTTCTCCATAATACAAAGAGAACTCAAACTCCGCCGCATAATTTTTCAATTTCTCATAGTCCGTCTTCCCGTCAAAGTTATTGCGCACATATTCTATATTATGTTTATCTATATACATACGGAATTGGTGAATCATCGTATCATCCAACCGCTTATACGTTTTATTTTTCTTCTGATAAGCATCTCGGACACATTGGGCATAATCCTCCAGAAAAACAGAATGTGGTTCCATACTCAGATAAAATTCATCTCCGTCTTTCAATTGTAACATCCCGTTCTCATCCAAATATCCACCCATCTGCTCTATGACAAGCAACGCTTTCTTCTTTGCTTTAAGCTCACTGGACTCAAACATATAGGTATAGACATCTGAGCCGACCAAATGTGCCGATTTGTACACTCTGTCCAACTGCTCCAGATACTCCTCTTGTGTAATCTGTTCCCCTTCATATCCCTTGGCAAACTGTCCGAACTTATTATCGACCGCCTCCAGATACGCAAACACAGCTCTTTTGTCCCACCCCGCACGGTCCGTCAACTCTTCCGTCTGCGCCTGTAGAACAAGCAGAAAATGCTCATCTGTCACTTTGACCACATTTGACAGTTCATCAATATAGTCAATTACTTCAACTTCCTCAAACGGTTTGATCTGTGCAATTTCGTCTTCCACATCAGAAAAAGCATTCTCTACAACTTCTCTTGTTGTATATTCAAACTTCTGATTCAGCTGCTGCTCTAAATAGGTAATCCGATCCTGCTGCGCCACATCCGATGTGATGTGAAACCGTATCTCAATCGGGCGGCATGCCTCATCGAACAAAATATCGATTTGTGAAATCGTAAACATCTCATTGTCAATCACACCCACAAAAGATAACGGAACAAGGAAGTTTTCAATCTGTTCCTGCTTAGTTACTTCAATCTGATAATTCTGTTCCTGTATTTCACTCATCTTTAGCCCTAATTCTTTCACCGGATCATAAAAAAATGAAATATCCAGTTCCGGAAACAAATCCCGATAGTCCTTATGCTCATCTTTTCCTCGATATTTCCCATAAAACACAGTCGCTTTTTGCCCATTTCTTACAATCGTCTTATGTTCACCGTCATTTGGATATACAACTGTCTTCTCTCCATCTACATCATACAAAATGGTTTTGCCAAGATACCCTCCTCCGAGTATCGCTTTTACATACGTACTGTCATCCAAAATATCCTTCAGGAACAGGTCTTCGGATTCTGTTGCACTCACACGCAAATTTCCTGCCACAATAAATACTCCCAGTACAAGAAATGCCACTGCTATTTTCCATTTTTCTTTCATACAATCCCCCATATTTGCAAAAGACAAGTACCAGCTTCTTCCTGATACTTGTCCTTTGTACATCCCTATTTCTGAACGATTCCCTCGAATCCCAAATCATCTAAAATCTCCAGCGCTTTTTTCACACAACTGTCGCATCCATCAATGGAAACTGTCTTGTCTGCAAGGCTTACCTGAAAATCAAGTCCTGCATCTGTCATCGCCTTCGTGATTCGTTCTACACATTTTTCACAGTGCATATCTTCTGCTTTAATGATTGTCATACTAATTCCTCCACTATTTCATTAATTTTTGTATTACCTCACACAGTTCATCTACCGCTTCATCTTTTCCGTCTCGTATGTCTTCTACTACACACGAATGAATATGACTTGCCAACAACTTTTTATTGAAACTGTTCAGTGCGGATTGAACTGCTGATACCTGATTTAAAATCTCAACGCAATAGCGTTCTTCCTCCACCATGTTCTTAATCCCTCTGACCTGACCTTCGATTCGATTCAGGCGAGTTATCAAGTCTTTCTTCTCTTTTTCTGAACGATGTTTTGTTCTTTCACAGCATTTGTTTTCTTCCATGTTCATTCTCCCTAGTCCAACTTTGTCGTCTTAAGTCTCAAAGCATTTCCAACTACACAGACTGAGCTAAGAGACATCGCCAACCCTGCAAAGATCGGATTCAACAGCGTTCCGTTGATTGCATATAACGCTCCGGCTGCCAGCGGAAGACCGCATGCATTATAGAAAAATGCCCAAAACAGATTCTGTTTAATATTGCGGATCGTTGCCTTGCTCAACCGAATTGCTTTATATACATCCTGCAGATTTGACTTCATCAATACAATATCACTGGAATCCAATGCGATATCACTTCCGCTTCCGATTGCAACTCCGACATCTGCCTGTACAAGCGCCGGTGCATCATTGATTCCATCTCCTACCATCATAACACATTTTCCTTCTTTTTGCAGTACTTCTACAACAGATGCTTTATCATTTGGCAGCACTTCTGCAATCACATGATCTACCCCCACTGTTTCTCCTATATATTCTGCTGTCAGACGGTTATCTCCTGTCAGCATGTGTACCTCAATCCCCAGTTCTTTGATTTTTTGAATTGCCGCTTTACTCGTCTCTTTGACAGTATCTGCGACACTCACAATCCCGATTACTTTACCGCCTGAAGCTACAAACATCGGTGTCTGTCCTTTTCCCGCAATCTGAAGCGCCTCCTCCTCATATTCGGAAAAATCGATCTTCTGTTCCACGCAAAGCTTTTTGTTTCCTATATAATAAGTCTTTCCGGCAATGATTGCTTCAATTCCCTGACCGGTAATACTTTGGAACTCAACCACTTTTTCTAATTCTATTCCACGATCTTTTGCACCATTTACAATCGCGGCTCCAAGCGGATGCTCTGACACTTGTTCACAGGACGCTGCAATCTGAAGCAATTTTTCCTCACTTTCGCTGTGGCTTATCACTTGCATAACAGTCGGTTTTCCCTCTGTGATCGTTCCCGTCTTATCCAATACAACCGCGTCAACTTTATGGCTGATCTCCAGTGCCTCCCCACTCTTAATCAAAATACCGTGGTTTGCCCCAAGTCCGGTTCCTACCATGATCGCTGTCGGAGTTGCAAGTCCAAGCGCACACGGGCATGCAATGACGAGCACAGATACAAAAATTGTCAGCACAAAGGTAATATCATGTCCAAGTAGCATCCAAATGATACTTGCCACAACTGCAATCGTCATAACAGTCGGAACAAAATAGCCTGCCACAGTATCTGCCAATTTTGAAATCGGAGCCTTCTTTCCCTGTGCGTCTTCCATCATCTTCACAATTTTTGCAAGTGTCGTGTCTGCGCCAATATGAGTTACTTTTACAGTGATCGCACCTTGATAGTTTACGCTTCCTCCGATTACTTCATCTTCTTTTTCTTTCTCTACCGGGATACTCTCACCTGTGAGCATCGATTCATCCACACTGGTACTTCCTTCCACCACAATTCCATCCAGCGGAATACGACTCCCCGGCTTAATCAAGATCAGTTCGCCAAGCGCGACAGATTCCACTGGTACCTCTTTCTGTTCTCCGTCTCGTATCACAACTGCCGTATCCGGCGCTAGCTCCATCAGCTTGCGAATTGCCTCTGACGTCTTTCCTTTGCTTCGTCCTTCCATATACTTTCCTACCATGACAAGCGTAACAACGATTGCCGCAGATTCATAGTACAGATTGTGTACTGCATTTTCATTGCCCGGAATAGAAATCGTCATAACTAAGCTGTACAAAAAGGCACTTCCTGTTCCGATTGCAACAAGGGAATCCATATTCGGATGTCCGCGGAACAAACTTTTAAATCCTACCAGATAGAATTTTTTTCCATTATATAAGATAATCGTTGTCAAAATCAGCTGTGCCAAAGCAAAATTCAGCGGATTATGGTGCATGTCCAAAATGTTCGGCAAAGGCATCGGGAAGGGAACCATATGCCCCATGGAAATGTAAAGCAACGGAATTGCCAGCAGTACATTCGTGACCAATCTATGCTTTGTCTTTTTGATGTCCTGCTCTAAAGCTTCCTCCTCTTTCACTTTTTCTTCTTTGTTCTTCTCCACATGCAGTTCTGCCCCAAAACCTGCACGTTCCACCTTTGTCACTACATCATTTTGTGTAATCTTTGTCTCATCATACGTGATCGTCAAAATTCCCGTTGTCAAATTCACATTGCTCTCCGAGACACCCTCAAGCTTTCTTGTGACACGCTCCACCGCACTGCTGCATGCCGCACATGTCATTCCTGATATATTATATTTTTCTGTAACCATAACATTCACTCCTCTCAACATACATATAGGGGGTATATGTATATATTATTCTATCTATCACAATCTGTCAAGGGATATTTTGAAGCAAATGTGATTCTTACAGAACATTTGTTATGTAAATAGGACTCAATTTCCATGCATACAACAAAAAGCCCTGGATCTCCAAGGCTTTTCTCTCATCTAAGACAACGAATATTTTTCTGTTAATTCCGCCACCATTACTTTTACTTTTTCAATATTTTCTTCACTTTCCATCACAAGTGCGATTGCCTCTGCAATCTTGTCCATATCTGTTTCGACCATACCTCTTGTCGTAACTGCAGGAGTTCCAAGTCGAACACCGCTCGTCACAAACGGTGATCTTGGATCGTTTGGAATCGTATTTTTATTACATGTAATATGTGCACGGTCCAAACGTTTTTCCAATTCTTTTCCGCTTAAATCTGTTCCGCTTAAATCAACAAGCATCAGATGATTATCCGTTCCACCTGAGACAATTTTCACTCCACGTCTCATTAATCCGTCACAGAGCGCCTTTGCATTTTTTACGATTTGCCCCTGATACACCTTAAATTCCGGCTGCAATGCTTCTTTAAAGGATACCGCTTTTCCAGCGATCACATGCATGAGCGGTCCTCCCTGAATTCCCGGGAACACGGCTTTGTTAAAGTTAAATTTATCTGCTGCCTCCTGATTACATAAAATCATTCCTCCACGAGGGCCTCTGAGCGTCTTATGAGTAGTGGTCGTAACCACATCTGCATACGGAATTGGCGATGGGTGCAGTCCGGCAGCCACAAGTCCTGCAATGTGTGCCATATCCACCATAAGATACGCTCCTACTTCATCTGCAATCTCCCGGAATTTTTTAAAGTCGATAGTTCTTGCATATGCGCTTGCACCTGCCACAATTAATTTCGGCTGTTCTCTCAATGCAATCTGTCTCACATCTTCATAGTCAATGAATCCTTCATCATTCACCCCGTAAAACACAACATCAAAATATTTTCCGGACATGTTAACCGGTGATCCATGTGTCAGATGACCGCCATGATCCAAATTCATGCCAAGTACTTTATCTCCCGGCATCAGCATTGCAAAAAATACCGCCATGTTTGCCTGCGCTCCTGAATGAGGCTGTACATTCGCATAATCACATCCAAATAATTTTTTTGCACGTTCTATTGCAAGATTCTCAACAACATCTACACACTCACAACCACCATAATAACGCTTAGCCGGATACCCTTCTGCATATTTATTCGTCAAAGGGCTTCCCATCGCTGCCATCACCGCATGACTCACCCAGTTTTCTGATGCAATCAGCTCAATATGAGAATTCTGTCTTTCCATCTCTTTCGTTATCGCTTCTGCTATTTCAGCGTCTGCTGTTTTTAATTCATCAAATTCGTACATTTTCAGATACCTCCTCACCATTTTTCGAACTAATTTTAGAATAGCATATGTTTTTTGATTTTTCAACCGGGTCTGAACAGTCAAAAAAATACATGGAAATAAATTTTGCATTTATTCCATGTATCTTTTAGTCCGATTATCTTACTTAGCTGCCTCACCAAGTGTTACCTGTACAGTCTGTTCTTTATATTCACCATTCTTTTCCGGTACCTGAACAGTTACATCTACAGTCTCGCCTGCTTTGTAGTATTCCAGCTGAGATTTCAAAGTATCCATACTATCAATCTTTGTTCCGTCAAACTCTGTGATAATACTTCCTTTTGTGAGACCAGCTTTTTCAGCTCCGCCGTCTTTTGTTACGTCGGAAATAAACACACCTTCCGGCATATTGTACACCTGAGCACTCTGTGAGTCCACATCTGTACCGCTGATACCAAGCGCTCCTCGCTCTGACTCATCTACTTTGGTTCTTGTCTGACGATTCATCAAATCATTGATAACATCTGTCACATCTGAAATCGGAATCGCATATCCCATACCTTCTACTGCATCTGCATTTACTTTTACTGTATTGATACCAATTACTTCACCTTTGGCATTCAAAAGTGCTCCACCGCTATTACCAGGATTGATTGCTGCATTGGTCTGAATTAAAGTTGTCTCAAAACCATCTACAGTTCTGTCTTTTGCACTGATAATTCCGTTTGTTACAGACTGACCATATCCAAGAGCATTTCCAATTGCAATTGCCGGCTCACCTACACGAATTGCATCAGAATCTCCAAGTGTCGCTGTCTTAATCTCTTTCATAGTAGAGTCTTTAATCTGATCTAACTGAACGGCTACAACTGCAAGGTCAATGTTGGAATTTGTTCCTTTTACCTGTGCTTCAACGCTCTCTTCATCTACAAAAGTAACTGTCAGTGTACTGCTTCCTTCTACTACGTGGTTATTTGTCACAATCAATAACTCTGAATCATTCTGTCCGATAATAATTCCAGATCCGCTGCTCTGGCTTTCATATTCACGAACACCGCCAAAGAAATCCTGTACCTGCTGTACACTTAAATTTGTAATTGATACAACTGACGGCATTACATTTTCCACCATATCCGCAAGATCGGAATCTACATCTGAACTCGTATTCGTCGATACTTTTGTGGAATTCACCTTCTGTCCGGATGATGCGACCGTAGTTTTATTTCCAACCACTTTATTGATCACAAGATTACTTGCCTGAAATGCTGCGCTTGCCAACAAACCAAATACAAGTGCCATGCAGATGCATGTTGCCCACTTCACACCAATATGAATCGGCTTTCTCTCTTTTTCCTTTCTCATATGGCGACGCGGCTGCTTCTTTGACTCCTCATCTGGCTGTTCATATGTCGGCGCACCATATGTCTGAGAATCGTATGACTGAGAATCATACGACTGAGAATCATACGACTGAGAATCACGTGTCTGGGACTCTTGTGTGGAAGATTCATATACCGGCGGTTTTTCATAGTATGATGTATTCTCCTGCTCTGTTCTTTGTTCCGTCTGTGCAGCTTCCTCTATTATCCCATCTTCCGGTACCGGCGGTTCTATTCTTGCCGGTTCCTCTCTTTTTTCTTCATTATTTCCGTAATTATATTCATTATCCATTGTCAAGACTCCTTTCATTTCCTTTGATGATAGTAGTCTAACAATAATTTGTGATAAAACTGTGTTTTATTTGCAAAAAAACTTTGAAAAACTATTCTACAGTTACTGATTTTGCTAAGTTTCTCGGCTTATCCACATCGCATCCTCTTCCGACAGATACATAGTATCCAAACAGTTGAAGTGGAATGATTGCCAATGAATTTGCAAAATATCTGTTTGTCTCCGGAATATAGATGACATAATCTGCTACTCTCTCCACATCGGTATTTCCTTCGTTTGTCACTGCCATAACGAACGCCCCACGTGTACGCACTTCTTCCATATTGCTGATCATCTTTTTATACAAATCTTCCTGAGTAAGCACCGCTGCAACCAATGTCCCTTCTTCAATCAGAGAAATAGTTCCATGCTTCAGCTCTCCCGCTGCATATGCCTCTGAATGAATATAAGATATCTCTTTTAATTTCAGAGAACCTTCCATGGAAATAGCATAGTCAATTCCTCTTCCGATAAAGAATACATCTTTTGCAGCCAGATAGCGGTTTGCAAACTTCTGAATTTTATTTTTATTATTCAACAGCAATTCTACCTGTTCCGGAAGCTTCTGCAGGTCTTCCAGCATCTCTTTCAAGCCTGCGTCATCCAAAGTACCTCTTGCATGCGCAAATTTCATTGCGAGCAAATACAATGCAATCAACTGAGAAGAATATGCCTTCGTCGTAGCTACCGCAATCTCCGGACCTGCCCATGTATACATCACATTGTCCGCCTCTCTTGCAATTGAACTTCCGACAACATTGACAATTCCAAGCACTTTTGCTCCCCTTGCCTGCGCCTCTCTCAGCGCTGCCAGAGAATCTGCTGTCTCTCCGGACTGACTAACTACGATGACAAGTGTCCCTTCTTCTAAAATCGGGTTGCGATAACGGAATTCAGACGCCAAGTCCACTTCCACAGGAATTCTTGCCAGTCCTTCAAAAATATATTTGCTTGTCATTCCTGTATGATTCGCAGAACCACATGCAACAATCATAATCTTTTTAATCGCACGGATCTCGTCATCGCTCATCTTTAATTCTTCAATCACAATGTCGTCGCCTTTGATTCTCGGCGAAAATGTATCCAGAATCGCTTTCGGCTGTTCGTACATCTCCTTCAGCATGAAATGTTCAAATCCACCTTTTTCTGCGGCATTGATGTCCCAGTCAATTCTTGTGGATTCTTTTTCGATCGGCTCTTCATCCACTGTGAAAAATTCCATTGTAGAGTCTGTCATACGGACAATCTCCTCATTTTCAATGAAATATACATCTCTTGTATACTTCAATACTGCCGGAACATCTGATGCAATGATATTTCCATTCTCTGTATGTCCTACAATCAATGGGCTGTCCTTGCGGACTGCATACAATTCTTCCGGATGATCTTTGAAGATTATTCCAAGAGCATAGGAGCCTTCCATACGATGCATAATCTTTGTGATTGCCTCCAACGGATTGCCTTTGTAATAATAATCAAGTAAATGAGCAATAACCTCTGTGTCCGTCTCAGAGATAAACTCGTACCCTTTTTTCTCCAGTTTCTTTTTTAGTTTCAGATAATTTTCGATAATTCCATTGTGAACAACAACAATAGATTCCTCTTTGTTGAAATGCGGATGTGCATTGACATCCGATGGTGATCCATGTGTTGCCCATCTTGTATGACCGATTCCGACTGTTCCCGGAAGTGTTGCACCATCGTGAGATAATTCACTTAGCACTTTCAGTCTTCCCTTTGATTTTAATGTTGCTACCTTTGTTCCATCATATACGGCAATCCCCGCTGAATCATATCCACGATATTCCAATTTTGCCAATCCATCTAACAAAATAGGGGCTGCCTGTTCATTTCCAATGTATCCTACGATTCCACACATAATTTTTACCTCCACTTTTGTACAAATCACCATTTTTTTTGCACTATGTGGTTTATTGTAGCAAACCTGAACTGATTTGTAAAGAAAAAAAGAGGATACTTAGTTATCCCAAGTTCCTCTTTTCGCTTCCTTAATCGTCTAAATCAATAAAATCAAGGTCAAAATCTTCATAAGATTGTTTCTTTTCTTTCGCCGATGCTGTTCTCTCATCATTCAAACGATCAGCGCCAAAGTCGGTGTCTGAAAAGTCATCGTCACCAAAGTCATCATCATCAAAATCATCGTCGTCGAAGTCGTCCCCGAAATCATCATCAAAATCGTCATCATCGAAATCATCTCCGAAATCGTCTTCGCCTACAAAGTCATCTTCAAACTCATCTTCATCTGCAAAAGTATCTTTCTCCTGAACATCTGCCTCTGCAACCTGTTTTTCCTCTAAATATGTCTCTTCAGGATTGGCATCTTCTGCAGTTGCTTCCTGATTTGCAGTCTCATTCTCAGACTCCTCATCCGTCTCGATCATTTCAATATCTTCATCATCTTCTAAATCAATTCCATATTCATCATACAGCTCATCTAATTCCGCATTTCTGTTGTGGAGTTTCACTGCTAATACAATTAAAATCACAATCAAAATGACAAACAGTACTGCTGCACCTAATATCACATAATTTAAATAGTTCTCAATAGATGAAATAAATTTCCCTAAAAATGAGTCTGCTTTTTCCTCTGTCTCTACCGTCGGAGCATCAAATCTCTGATATGTTCCATCTACAGAATCATATTGATATAATGATTTTTCGCCCTGGTTATTCATGGCATACAGAATGTAATAATCGCTCTCTTCTGCATTTCTCCAGGCAGGAAATGTCTGATCGTTCAATGTAATCTCAGTCTCCTGATATTCCTTTGGAAGTTTGATATCTCCTCGTTCTGAAAGAAGCATAATCGCCGCTGTGTCAGAAATATTAATCTGTTCAAACGGAACAAATGTCGATGTGTCATTGTCATACAAGAAAAACTTTCCATTGTTGTCCGCATCTACCAAATATGCTAAATATACATCTGCTGTCTGCTGCTTTACTACTTTGCGCTGTGCTCCTTCATATTCCATAGTTGCCTCTGCAAACCCTAATGGAATCTCCGCCTCTGAAAATGATTCAGAAAGTGTATATTCTGTTCCGTTCACAGTTACTTTCACATCAGTTGTTGAGCCTTCTGTTGTATCTGTCGGTGTTGTGCCATCTCCTGCTGCAATTGTAACCGCAGATGAACCTTCAGTACAGTTCAAAGTCTCATCTGAGTAAAGCCATGCTTTATAACTGCTGACTTCAATCTTTGCAGTTCCTTCTTTCAATACATCAAACTGCATGTTAAATCTTAATTCAGTCTCGCTTCCTGTTCCTTTGCCGGAATAGACTAACTGTCCACTTCCGGATTCCGTGACATTATCACCACTTTTGAATTTTAAATATTCTGTATTGTAAGTCAGATTCAAGTCTGCATCACCGATTGCCGCTCCCGCTCTGACTACTCCGGTAACTTCTACCGTCTCTCCTACTTTTGTGGATGGATCACTGAATACAATCTGTCCATCTGCTGCATATGTCAGCATTCCAAAGCATGGTACTATCAGACATACCGACAATATAAATGTGGCTATTTTTTTCATTACTTTCATGCGTTCTTCCTCTTTCTTTCGTTTCGTAACAATTATTGCATGCCAGTTTCTGACATTCTTCATACATATTACACTGTTTTCATCAAATTGTCTAGTTATTTGACATTATTCCTGATTTTCCGTATCTTGTGCGCTCTCCGTATAATCAGCCCTTGTATATCCTGTGAGTGTCTCGATTTCACTCGCAATCTCTTTCACTTTTTCAGACACTGTATACTCGTCCTTCGGGTACAAAAACTCATGCAGTTCCTGAACATTCTCTGCAAGTCCAAGCGGTATAACCGAACTTCCGACACCATCCACATTGCCATCTGTCAGCTCAAATGGAAATCCCTTCGCCTCGCCAAGCTGATACTGAGTCGCATCCGCTGCCAATCCAATCAAATTTTTCAGCGAAAAGCTTGTCGACACCTGTGGAAAGACTTCATCAATAATCTTATTGATTGTTCCAAGCTTTGTATGCAGCACTTTGTCAAAGATTTTTTCCAAAACCAGCCTCTGCCGCTCCGTTCTCGTATAGTCTCCGCCTGCCGTGGAGCGAATTCTTGCATAGGTAACCGCCTGACTTCCGTCAAGGAGCTGATTACCGGAATGCTCAATGAACTTCGCTTCTTTACCAGCCACCTGCGCTGTCTCTTCCAAAAACTCATTCATGTACTGGACTTCCTCTTCCTTAATGTCAACCTCGATTCCGCCAAGCAGATCAACCGTATCCGCCAACGCTTTAAAGTCAACTGTTACATAATTTTGAATATCCAAATCCAGATTTTTATTCAGCATATTGATAGCATCCTGCGGACCGCCTGTAAAATATGCATTGTTGGCCTTTTTGATTTCTCCATTCATCTGCTCCGTCAACGTATCACGATAGACAGACACCATCTTTACTTCCTTCGTCTGATTATCAATTGTTGCTACAATGATGCAGTCCGCATGTGTTCCCTCTTCCAGCTGTCCTTCTCTGGAATCTCCTCCAAACAGCGCAACCGTTGTATATCCTTCCTGATTTGCTCCCTCATTCACTTTGATGTCTCCCTCATCAAATGATGTGACCTGAAACTTATCATACTTTAAAATCACATAGCCCACTGCCAGTAATACTGCAAGAATCACAATCTCTGCCAGCAAAAAAAGAACTCTCTTTTTTCTCCTCGATTTTTTTCTCTTCTTTTTCATCAAACCAATTCCCTTCTTAATATTTATCATCCCCTATTGAAATAAGCATCCCCAGCCTATCTATGTTTCTCTTTGGGAATGCTTATACTCTCAATATCCGTTGGCGGATCTGTTGGCTCCGTCGGTGGATCCGTCGGCTCTGCAGGCGGATCTGTTGGTTCCGTCGGCGGGTCCGTCGGCTCTGTAGGCGGGTCCGTCGGCTCCGTCGGCGGACTTTCCGGTTCTACTGGCTGCTGCGGCTCCTGCGGAGTTACCGGTTCTTCCGGCGCGACCTGCTCGCCTGTACTTTCCTCACTGCTATCATTGCCATTGCTGTTATTATTATAACTATTATTATAATTCTGATTCTCCTGTGTCTCACCAGACGCTCCCCCTGATTGCTCTGCGCTGCTGTCTGACTGGCTTGTCCCAAGCTCTGCCTTGATCGCACTGTCAATACTCTGTACTTTTGCCGAAGGCTGATAATCAACCGTTCCATATAGGAATTCATGAAGCATTTTCACATTTGTAAGTAGATCTGTGGGAATCACAATACTTCCTTTTCCTGGAATGGTATCCGTTGTCTTTTCCATCGGAAATCCTGTTGTCTCCGCGATCTTATATTTCGCAAACGACTTTGCGTAATTTAAGATTTCCGTAATACTCAGGCTTGTCTTTATTTTCGGAAATACCTGATCGATAATTTTATTGATTGTCACCAAATCACTTTTTACGGCTTTTTCAGCAATTTTCTCAATTACTCTTCTTTGTCGCTCTGTTCTTGTGAAATCACTTCCCGCCGTAGATCGGATACGCGCATAAGTTGTAGCCTGAACTCCATCCAATGTCTGTAATCCGGCCGTCGTGATATGGTTCGCAGCCTTGCCTGCAACTGCACCTGTCTCATCAATAAACTCGTTGATATACTGAACTTCCTCTTCCTGAATCTCAATCTCAATGCCGCCAAGCAAATCTACAACATCTGAAACAGCAGTAAAATCGACGGTCACAAAATCCTGTATATCCAAATCAAGATTCATATTCAGCATATTGATTGCCTGCTCGGCACCACCATAACTGTACGCCGCATTGCATTTCTGAAGTGTTCCGTCTGAAAGATCTAAAAAACTGTCACGATACACAGACACAAGCCTGACTTCTTTTGTCTCATTGTTCAAGCTGGCAACAATCAGACAATCTGTTCTCGTTCCCTTTTCCATCTCTCCTTCTCTCGAATCCACTCCAAAAACAGCAAAATTCGTATATCCCACGCCCACATCTTCTTCCAGATCATTGACTACAATCTTTTCCTTCGGAATCACTTCTCGCTTTACCTTTCCAAGTTTTGCAGTCACATAGAATCCCGCTGATGCTGCAAGGCAAATAATAACGCCGCTGATGCACAAAGCAATCTTCTTTCCCCTGCTCAGGCGTGTGAACCAGTTAGTTAATCTCCCCTTCTTTCCTTCCATATGAGTTTCCCCTTTTCTTTTGCTCAAAATCAGTTGATATTATCATACACTAAAATCTTTTTATCAGCAAGTATGAGGTGCTTTTTACTGCATCCTATCGCAATAAAAAACGGAACTGTAACTACAACTGCATATGCATATCGGAACTCCGCAAACACCGGTGTCGCAATCATAAGTGAAGCCACGATTGCAAGCACAGGGAAAAACACTAAAATTTTCTGTTTTTTGAAAATGCTGATCCAAAACATCGCAATTGCGATCCATGTATAAATCCCAATTCCCCAAAACCATGCTATTACCGGCATCGCATAAAAGAAACCTTCCACTTTTTCCAATCCAGCCTGAAATACTGATGGTAATTTTGAATCTCTTACCATTCCAAATGTATTATCTTTAACCTCTGTCGACACAGCCCAGTATTCCACTCCGGGACACCAAAATCCTCTCGTCTGATCGATCTGTGCTTTCAGATATGTTCCTGGATATTTCATTCCAAGCTCCAGCCATAATTTCAAATACTCTTTTGCATGTTCCTTAATATAATCCTGATTTCCTTTTTCTCGCACCAACGTTTTAATCGGATCTGAGATTGTACTGTCATACTCTTTTGGCACCCGTTCCAAATCTACAACTTTACTCAATAATTCTTCCTGTTCCTGGGTCAGTTCTCCTCCATCTGTAATAACACGTGCAATGTGCTGTGCAGGAATGGATAGCGCTTCAATCGTATCCGGTTGTACCACTTTATAGTGCTCCATAACAGGCCCCTTCACAAACATTACAAGAAACACAGTCGCAATACAGATGAGTCCCGTCTGAACTCTTTTTTTCTTCATGAAAAATATAATAAACGGAATACACAGCACATATGCATAAAATCCGTTGCTTCTTAAAAGACTTATAAGAATGCCTGTTATGAAGAATAAAATCCAGTCCACTTTTGTCTGTTCATTGCACTCCATTTTCCACAAAATCACAGAAAACAAAAGGACTATTGCTCCCATAAGCACGTCTTTCCACATTGTCACAGCATAAAACGCATTGATTGGAAAAACTGCATAGAAAATCAGACAGCCAATCAGATATATTCTTCTTGTCCCTTTCTGATACAGATAATAAATGACATAGGCATAAATCAGTGCTAAGACACACATTTGAAACATCACATAAATGGCAACACCTGTATTTATGCTGTCACTGATTAGTTTTCCCAAAAAGCAGCAAAATTTAATCATCAACGTCTGAATCCATGGCTGATGATTGCTGTAACTGCTAAGTCCGATTGCCTGCTCTACCTGCCATTCTGAATCCCACGTCACTACCCCCGGATATAATGTCAAAAAATATGGCAGCCAGCATATCAGACAGATTCCAACGATTCCCCAATATAACTTTTTCGACTTTTTTCGCTCTTCTTTACTATCCATCATTTCAAAAGCTAAAATCTTATCCCAAATAATTCCCAGTAAAATATATAAAATGATACTATAAAGAATGACACGTGCTGTACAAACACAAATCAAAGATAATCCTGAAAACCCAAGCACCTCATAATTTCCTAAAACCCAAAACACCGCAAATACAATTGATAACACTATTAAAAAATTGCGTTCCTTTTTTCCCCTTTTCCACTTTACTTCAAACTTCATCTTACCCTCAACTATCCTTTTTCTCCAAAAACAGTTTTCTCGTAACAAAATTATAGACCATTACAACGATTGTAGCACCAATTTTAGATATCATATAAAAAACTCTGAATTTTTCCACCGCAAGCCACATAATCAGCTGATTGATCCCCAAACCTATGATACTAAGTACAACAAACAGCGCAAACTCTTGCTTTTTATCTCTGTTTTCTTCTACCTCAAATACCCATTTCACGCTCATGACATAATTAAAAATAACAGACACCGCAAAAGAAATCCCACTGGAAATCAAATAATTGATGTGAAATACTTCTGTCAAAAAGATCATGATACCATAATCAATGACAAACGCGCTTCCCCCTACAACACCAAACTTCATAATCTGCTTTATTAATTTTTCCATCTCTTCACTTCCTGTTTTTATTTCATCTGATTCAGCATCAGCTCATATAATTGTCTGTGTTTCTTTACAATTACATCTAAAATAATACCGCAGACCCAAAGCAACATTCCCAAAACTGCTATCACACCGGACACAATTAAAGTTGGAAATCTCGGAACCAGTCCTGTTTGAATATAATCCACAAATACCGGGACAAACAAAATCAAGGTGATTGTCCATAGCACTGCCGCTATCAGAGAGAAAAACGCAAACGGGCGATATTCTCGAAACAACGTCGCAATTGTCTTTAACACTTTCATTCCATCAGAAAACGTATTCAGTTTCGAATCACTTCCCTCCGGTCTGTCTCTATAAACAACTGGAATTTCCTCAAGCAAGAAGTTCTTGTCCACTGCATGAATAGTCATCTCCGTTTCTATCTCGAACCCTTTTGACAATACCGGGAACGACTTTACAAACATCCTGCTGAATGCCCTGTATCCCGTCATGATATCTTTGACCTCATTTCCGAATAGCTTGTTGATAAAAAAACGCACTGTCCGGTTTCCCATATTATGAAATGGTCTCTTATTTTCTGTAAAATAGGTAGATGAGAGACGGTCGCCGATTACCATATCCACACCTTTGTTCAATACTTTGTCCACCATCTCTCTCGCGTGCTCTGCCGGATATGTATCATCTCCGTCAATCATCAGATAGCAGTCCGCATCAATCTCACGGAACATACTCCTGATGACATTTCCCTTTCCCTGACGATATTCATATCTGACTACCGCACCTGCTGCTCTTGCAATTTCATCCGTGCCATCTGTTGAATTATTGTCATACACATAAATTGTGGCCTCTGGCAATGCCTTCTTATAGTCTTCAATTACTTTTTTAATTGTGATACTTTCATTGTAACATGGTATTAATACTGCTATCTCACTCATAATTTTTCCCCTTCTCAACTTATTTACGTATAATTCCAGTCACCCGTTTTATCAGTGCCTTGAATTCCTTCGGTTCAAATCCCATATTCACTACTACTATTGCCACAGCACTCACAACTCCGGCAGCCAGTGCATATACAAACCAAATAATAAAAGAATCCATCTGCTGTGGTACAAATTTGATTCCTGCAAAAATCAAAAGAATACTCATCACAAGATTTCTCAACACTCTTGCTAATGATTTCCCACCAGAACCTTTAACCAGTTTCTTATGGTTATAAATCATAACTTCAACAGAGCGGTATGCATACGAGCACGCTGTTCCAAACAGAACTCCCGCCATTCCAAATTTATGAATACATAAAACAGATACAATAATATTGATTACTGCTTCCAAAATTGCCTGATACTGTGTCTCTTTATAATGTCCCGCTGCACAGATGATCGTAAGTCCCGGGATTCTTATATTCTGCAAAAGTACAATCACCGTAAACAGTCCTGCGATAACCGGTCTCATATAATTCGTGTCGGTCATATTCATTGTATAGACAGACACAAAAGGTAAAATCAACACTCCCATGCAGACCGTTACTATAAACAAAATAATGATATACATGTATTCATAGGTTGAATAACTTTTTCTCAGTGTCTCACTTTCCCCTTTTGAGATCACCTCTCCAAAACCTGCCGTCAATCCGTTTGAGAAAGATGTCAAAAGCATGTTAACTGCATATACAATTAAATTGTACACACCATATACACTCACTTCTAACAAGGAACCTTTGCCAAGGAGAATCGTCAGCAAAACAACATCTGTATTGTTTACGATAATTCCAACAACTTGGTGGAGAAGTGCAGCCCCTCTCTGAGTCAAAGCAGAAGTAGACGGTTCTACATGAAAATCAAGTTCTGGATAGCGTTTCTTTGCATAGCGCTTTACCAAGAAAAGTCGCAGCATATACACCCCTGTGGCAACTGCCTTTACCCATAATACATTTGCCCCCTGATAAATCAGTGCAATGGATAAAACCATATTCACAAGCGTTCCTGCTGACTGAATCAGAGCCACTATATAGCCCTCTTGGTTTGCTGTCAGCAATACTCTGTATTTTCCCAAAAAGAAATAATCCACAAGTGTACTGCTCGCCAGCACTAAGATCATACTTCTTACAAGTGTGTTATCAAGCTGTCCGGAAATCATAAATGGATACACTACTGTAAGCACTCCTACCAGTCCGAGAAACAGCATCCCCGAACGGTTATAGAAACGTCTTGCAGCAGACAAGACTCCATTTACTTCTTTTGTATTGTTATTTGCAAGCGGTGCATACAAGGCAACTACAGACGCCGTTCCAACCCCAGCCTCCGCAAGTCCCAAATATGCTAAAAACTGATTGATCGAAGTAATCATTCCATTTATGTTTGAGCCATACGCTTCCAGAAAAAATCTTGGCAATATAATTCCGGATGCAAATACGATGACCTGCAAAAATAGATTTGCGACCATATTCTTAAATGCCTGTTCACTTCTCATATGATTTACCTTTCCTTTGTCTATCCATAATCGTATTAAAAACTTTCTCTATAACAGCAGCATCCACTGTCTCATCAAATTTACGCGCAAACAAATGTGGTGCTTGCATCAGTTCCTCATAATCATTCTCTCTCCATACATATGGATTCCCTCGTTTCCAATCAATCAGACGCAGGCTGGCAAAATAGTCATCTTCCAGCGAAAAGACTTTTTTTCTGTATTTACCTGAATTCCAGACAAGTGTCTGTATAAAAAACTCATCTGCGCAAAGTGTCGCATGAAACATCTTATAGATAAGTTCCTTATTTTCTAAAATAAATCCCACTAATTCATGTGTAATGCTCACCCAATTTGCCCCAAGACAGTACTCCATGCTCTCCATATGACGCTTTATGCCAATTCTCCTCTGCAAAAACAGTGATACTTTTTCTACAAACCGAAGAAATCCATGTCCTTCTCGTCCAATTTTCTCCTGCAGCCAGTAATATTGTTCATATTTATATCTGGATTCCTCCCAAAACGTTTTGGGACAAAAATAGATAAATTCTTTTCCGTAGTGCTCACGGAAAAATTCATGTATCTCATCCTGCGTCTTAATCGGTAAATCCACACCACTTATCAAATGATAATATTCATAGCCATGTTCCCACGCTGCCTGAAATAAAATCAGCTCACTTTGAATCTGACTATATCCTCCCCACTGTTCACGGACGTTCTCCACAAAATGCAAAGCAGATTTTTTCACCACACCCTTAAGTTCTTCTCGTTCAAACCTTACATCCATTCCTATATGAATATAAATGTCATTTCTCTCATCATCAAGCAACATCAGCAATTTTCTTAATAATGCAAACTGATGATGCGCTTTGATCAAATATGCATGTTTTTTCATCATTTACTTTTTCTTTTCCTCACTGATAAAGACTAATTTGCGATACAATTCCAGATTTAAAAATAATATCATTGCCGATATTTTTCGATTACGATTAAAATACTTATTTTTTAGGATTCGAATCATATGCCTTCGTATGAATAAAACCAACTCTTTTCTGCCCTCAATGGTTCGATAGTTTTCTTCCAAAAGCATCTTATCAAGTACAATAAAGCGCGACCATAACCAAAGGCACTCTGCTTCTTCCGTCAATGACGGAAATGCTTTCTGCACTACTTTGTAATTTTTCGTATATCCGTCTATAATATCATATAATTGTGGTCGATATGGCTTTCCTGTGATACTGTCCTCTCTGTGTAGATAATAATATTTCGGTTTCGTACCCACCGCAACTTTCTTGATTCTCTGCATCATATCCACAGTAAAGTAAATATCTTCATATAGCTTTCCTTTTGGAAAGCGCAGATCTTCAATGCAGCTTCTGCGAATCAGTTTATTCCAAATTTCTCCGCGAATTGTGTGCCCCTGCAGAATACATCGAAATGCCTCTTCCCCACTACACACAAAATCTTTTTCCTCTTTCTGTTGTTCAATACGGTCACTGTAAACCTCGTAGAGTCCACACGTCGCCATATCAGCTCCTGCCTCTGTCAGCCGGGTATACATATATTCTAGCATATCTGACTCAATATAATCATCACTGTCTATAAAAATGATATATTCCCCTGACGCATGTGGCATTCCTGCATTCCTTGCATCACTCAATCCACCATTTTCCTTATGTATCACTTTTACCCTCGAATCCTGTTCTCCGTATGCATCACAGATTTCCCCGCATCTGTCCGGAGTTCCGTCATCTACCAAAATAACTTCAATATCCGAAAACGTCTGATTTAAAATAGAATCCACACACTTATGAATATATTTTTCTACTTTATATACCGGCACTATCACACTGATTTTTGGCATAATTTTCCTCCATCACTTTTATTTCTTATAATATTCCAATAACTGTTTTCCAGCTGTCATAATATCATATCCAGCACATTGAAACTGTTCCTTTATAATAGCATTTTGAACTTCCGTTCTCCCAACACTTCCCAGTTCCAAAATATACTCCTTCCATTCTTTTGCATTATGATCCAATGGCAAAAACGTTACTGCATCTGTAATTTTTACTTCTTTGCTGATCGTATCCGCCATCACACTGTAAACTCCGGATGCCTGCGCTTCCAATGCAACTAACGGCAGACCTTCAAACAGCGACGGAAACACAAATACATCCATCGCATTCCATAACTGCGGAATGTCCTTTCTGACTCCCAAAAACTGTACCTGATTTTCTATTGCATATTCCTGTACTTTCGCAGTAATTTGTTCTTTTAACTCTCCATCCCCTATAAGCAGCAAAACTGCATCTTCACGCTCTTTCGCAATCTCATTAAATATATCAACCAGAAATTCATGATTTTTCTGTTCTTCAAACCTACCCACATGTCCAACTACAAACCGATTCTCCACACCAAGCTCTTCTCTGATCTTTTGTCTGATCGTTTCATGGTAAAAAAATTTTTCTACATGCAGTGCATTGTGGATGATATGAAATCGGTCACTTCGCATAGTTTTCTCATCAAACAACCATTTTCCCGCAACTTTACTGCATGCAAAAAAATCAGTGGCATAATGTAAAATCCGCGGCTTGTTCAAACGGTGCAGTATATTTCTCAGCAGCCCTGGTGTAGAAGAATTGTGGGAATGTGCGATCACTTTTGGCACCCCTGCTTTTTTCCCAATTTCCAGTGGTACAATGTTTGCAGCAGACAGCATATTCACATGAATTGCAGCATATTTTTCCTCTTTCAATATCTTTAAAAGTTCTCTTCGAAAACGAATCGGATGCCTTTTCACATTGGAAATATAGAAAACTGTTCCTCCCAAAGACTTTATCTCATCCTCATACGCAAGACTGTCATACATGCTGATAAAATCAAACTGCACGCCATATTTCACAAGTTCTCTATAATAATTCATTACGAAGCTTTCTACTCCGCCCGGATTATGGGATAATCCAATTTGTAAGATTCGCATAATTATTTCCTTCCTATTCTCTTCTACTTATTTATCTTTTTCTCTCTTTTCTTTCAGTTTTGATGTAACTCTTCCCACACAATAAAAAACAAATTTACTAATATAATCTAAAATTCCTGAGAGAAATAGAGAACAGATAAACACCACGGGAACAATAATAATATACCATTCCATTCTTTTAGGCATCTCTATAATTCTAGCATTCAATTTTGGATAAATCAAATTATCAAAAATAAACGAAACTAAATATATTCCTAATGACAATTCTGAAATTTTCGTTATAATACTTTTCAAAATATTCGGAATATTATCTAAATTCAAATGCAAAATAAATAAAAACAGAAGAACAGCTAAAATAGCTGGCTGTATACCTTGAAAATAATTGTAATCACTTACTTCGTATGTATTTTGATAACTCCTCATATAGTTAAATACTCCAAATAAAAACAAACTTACAACTAATAATATAAAATTGTTTCTCTTTCGAATTTTAATATCATACTCACTGATATAAGCACCAATAAAATAATATGTCAAGGGCCACAGTGTTGTCCAATAATTAGGAATGATTTTGACCCAATTTTCACTTCCTCCTGGCAATAGTATTCCCTGAATTTTCCTTGAAATTCCCCAAATATTCATCACACTTGGCAATACTGTTAAACTTAACATTGTAATAATTAATCCTATTTTTTGTTTTTTTGATTTCAATCCATTATATAATATATTTATAAAAGGAATCAAAAGGAACAGTCCAATATACATCTCTATATACCACGAATACGGTGCCGCACTAAAGTTTAAAATCATTTTAATGCTTTCTATAATTCCAAATGATCTTTGTGTCGAAATGCTAAAATATACTAGACACGCTATACTAGCCAAAACATATGTTATATATGTCTTTTTTAATCCACTATAATATTTTCTACTCACTACTTTTTTATTCATCAAAAAACCCGTCAAAATTAAAAATAAAGGAACACAAATCATAAAGAAGTTTCTCATCGTTCCCATGAAAAACAATCGTTTTCCGACAACTATCTCTTCATAAAATCCATTGTGTAAAAAAAAATGAACAGATAGTACAGAAAAAACTGCTATAACGCGTATCATATCTAAATTTATATTTCTTTTTTTAGTACTGATTACTCTTCTCCTCCACATAATGTTTCAATTAATTCCTCCCATTCAGAATATATTCTTCTTTTACAAAATTTTTCAATTCCTTTTTCCGTATTCTTTGAAAACAATATTCGTTGTTTTTCATCTATTATTAATGTTTCTATTTTTGCCGCCATCTCCTCAATATGGTACGGTGGAATCAAGTATCCATCTTCTCCCTCATTAATGATTTCCCTCGGACCGGTGGTAATATCGAAGCTTATCATCGGAAGTCCCAACGCTTTTGCCTCTAAGAGTACAAGGGGAAGTCCCTCCCGATAAGACGGCAGCACAAGAAATGCATAGTCTCCATATACCTGATATACATCCTTTACATTGCCCTTTAGAATCAATTGCTTCTCCAATCCATATTCTTCTATCTTCTTCCGAATCTCATCAAGTGTATCTCCTGTTCCATAAAGATCCCACTGCCAGTCCGGATATTTCGGCAACACAAGCTTCGCTGCTTCTACCAACATATCATGTCCTTTTTCCTCGCTGAATCTTCCAACTGTAATAATCTTTTTTGATGTGCTGTCATACGGTCTTCTTGCCTTTAATACTTCTTCCGGTATCCAATTATAGATGCTCTGAATTTTTTTCGGATTTGTCTTGAACCTTTTGATATAATCCTGACGTGTCTGTTCTGTCAATGTCACAATCTTATGAGAAATCAAACCATCCCAAAAGCGAAATGCTGTAATATCTTTCTTCTCCCACTCATTCATCAAGGCACCATGGTCACAAAATACATATTTTGCCTTTGTAAAAAATCGAACCGGTGATACGGTAATTGCCGGATGATTCTCCATTAGGAATACTACATCAATCTCATTTTCTTTTATATACTCCTTAAATGGTTTAAATACACTTGTGATCCGTTTTCGGATTCTGCAGTCTTCTGCCAGTTCCGCTCGATAGTGAATTCTCGGATCCAGATCGTACGGAACATGTTTCCCTTTTCCAAAAATGCCATATATATATACCTCATATGCATCACAAAAAGCGTTGGCAAGTGATGTCGTCACTTGCTCAACGCCTCCTGTTACTGTCATATCATATTCTACAAAACATAATCTCTTCATAATCCACTCCAGTTTGGTCAAACAATACTCATCTATCTCAAAATAAGTTTATACCATAAATCAGAGGGTTTCTCAAGGGGTGTAAGAGATTCTTAAGTTTTTAGAAGTTCTTTTAATAGTATGAACTTGGTAATTGTTCTGTTTTTACAACTTGGCCATTTTTAATATATTTTCTATATGCGACTGCACTTCTGCTTCCACTCCACCAAGATTCTATCGATACGTAATCGTACCAGCTTGGCTGTGTCCCCCATACTTCTGCATATAATGTTTTTCCCTTTGTATAGGTAACGAGTTTCACCGGAAAATTAAAATCATTTCTGATTTTCAAATCTGAGCTCCCATAGTTGACCATTGCATCCTGTCCTATCGGAACATAAGTTGATGGAACAGAGTGATTTCTTCTTTCTACAATTGTAAGACCTGCTCTAAGAGCTGCCCCATACAGTGTTGTACTTGCTTGACAAATTCCTCCGCCATATCCAATGCCGCCAACTACACCAGCTGGTAAATATCCTTCTGCTTTTCCACATGGACCTGCAATATCAAAAAATGAAATAGTCTGTCCCGGCTGAATGACAACTTGGTTAAAACTCTTTAATGCTTTGCTCATATTGTATGTACCGTTAGAATTATTAGTTGAAACAGTAGTAAACTGTGACATACGAGTTCCAAATGCTACCACTCGCCCATCATCACCAATAGAAAGCCCCTCTATAATTACATTTCTAGCCATATATTTTGTATCTGAATAGAAATAATACTTATATCCACCTATCGTTTGCCATCCACTTACCATAAAACCTTGCGAATTTGCGTAATACCATGTTCTTCCGAACGTAACCCACTGATTTTTGTATGGAAAACCGGTTGCCGGATTTTTATAATACTTGTTTCCATTATATTCTCCCCAGCCACCTTCTTTAATCATAATACCATTACCATCAAATCGATATAACACACCTGAAACCACCTGCGTGCTATTTTTTACAATTGCTGCATCATTTCCGCAGTAATAATATGTATCACCAAAACTTATAAATTGGTTTTGATATAAGCTTCCATCTGCTTTTGAAAAATAACGTTTTCCACTTGTTTCTATCCAACCAGTCTTTTTTATTAGGATTCCTGTGTTTTCATCTGTATAATAATATTTATTACCTGCTTTAGCAATTCCATACTGAACACTAGCATCTTCTCCCATACAATATCCTACATCTCCAAAAGTAATTACCTGATTTTGGTACAACATTCCTTCTACATTACTGAAATAACGTTTCCCATCAAAATCAATCCATTGTGCTTTCTTTTGGATAATTCCATTCTCTCCTGAATAATAACTCCTTCCATTGTTTGCCTTGACAATTCCATTTTGAATACTTCCATCGCTTCCCATGTAATAACTTGTATCTCCAAAGCTTATTATCTGATTCTGATACAGTATTCCTTCTACATTACTAAAATACTTTTTTTCTCCCTCCTCTATCCACTGGGCTTTCTTTTGGATCACGCCATCTTTCCCTGCATAATATAGTTTTCCATTACTCGCTTCGACAATTCCACTTTGAACACTTCCATCGTTTCCCATGTAGTAGCATGTATTTCCAAAACTGATCATCTGATTTTGATATAATACTCCTTCAGCATTGCTCAAGTATTTTTTTCCACTCACTTCTATCCACTGGGCTTTCTTTTGGATCACGCCATCTTTCCCTGCATAATACAGTTTTCCATTACTCTCTTTGACTATCCCACTTTGAACACTTCCATCGTTTCCCATGTAGTAGTATGTATTTCCAAAACTGATCATCTGATTTTGATATAATACTCCTTCAGCATTGCTGAAATATTTTTTCCCACTGGCTTCTATCCATTGAGCTTTCTTCTGTATTATCCCGTCTTTTCCAGCATAGTACATCTTCTCATTGCTTGCATTAATAATTCCGCTTTGGACACTTCCATCAATTCCCATATAATAATATGTAGATCCAAAACTAATCATCTGGTTCTGATATAAGATTCCCTCTGCGTTGCTGTAATATCTCTTTCCATCTTTTTCTATCCATTGTGCTTTCTTACATAATCTTCCTGTATACTCATCAAAATAATAACAGCACCCTTGAATCTCTACAATCCCTCTAACTGGCTCTCCATTAACATAATAATACCAACCATCTTGTGTCCAACCACTTGAAATTTTCTGCTCATTGAACCCTTCATTATTATCTTTTAAGCTCTCTTCTACCTTTTCTGAAAATACTGACTTATCAATTACAATTTGTATTTTTTCTGAATTCCCTTTGCTTTCTACACTAACGCTCGTATGACCTTCTGTCTTCGCTTCTATTACATACCATTTTACACCACTCGGAGCATTTTTTAATAACTCTGCTCCTTTTTTTTCATAAAGCAACTGGTCAGAACTAATCTCTTTTACCTGTATTAAATTGCTATTTTCTTCTGTTATTACAAGTTCATCATACATGTTTTCTGAATTACATAATACATAAAAACAAGCGCTTTCTCCGACTGCTATTTTTATCTGTTCACAACTTAACAAAATATCATTCTTTTCTTCTTTGTTTTCCAATTCAGTAGCATTTTCCATATGCTCCGATTCCGCTCGAAAAACAACTTGCTCCATTGGTACAACTTGGCTCTCTGCAGCCTCTACTCTGAGTGTCCCACTATTACAAATCATAGACAATATCATTCCAAAAGCAATTATTTTTTTCATCAATAATTCCCCCTCACTCTTTTGACTTTTTAATAATAGGTTCTTGCAATTTCTTTAATATTTTTATTCTACAATTCAACATCCGTTTTGGGATATAGATGTAGTATTTTTAATATATTTTGTATCCACTTACATTTCATACAAATATACGCTCCTAAATAGCACGCTAAAATACATGCCCAAAATTGAGCTGTAACGATAAAAGAAAGCCATCCCGTCGCTTCTGCTCTTGGAATCAAAAAGATTGTTGTTAATGACAATAAGAAGATAGTGTCCAACAATGTATTTCTCCCCAATCTTTTCAACATATAAACCAATAAAATTCCTAAAATTAAATTA
>OJNK01000181.1_pt1 | contig 50237 bp, 69 predicted proteins | sample 1597811 | NCBI WGS metagenome assembly OJNK01 (sample SAMN00265073, study PRJEB22529) | human gut metagenome
CGATGTAGTCTTCCAGATGCTGCGGGCGGAGGTTGTTTTCCTCGCTGTCCGCCGCAGTCATGCCGGGCTGCATCATTTTTGCGCCATACAGCGCGGTTTCATCCTGCATCGTTTACCTCCTGCCTGCTGCCATGCCGCGCAGGGCCAGCTTGATGATCTCTTCCACGGGCAATGTTGCATCGATCTTGGAAACAGCCAGTGCGGCCTCGCTCTGGCTGTAGCCCAGCGATACCAGCGCCGCAATGGCCTGACTGCTGCTCTGGGCGGCGGGCGTCTGCGCGGAAGCCCCCGCCACATCTTCCAGCGAGATGCCGTCCACAAAGCCCTTGGCGACCTTGTCCTTCAGCTCCAGCACGATGCGCTGGGCAAGCTTGGGGCCCACGCCGGAAGCCGCCTTGAACGCCTTGTGGTCCCCCGCCGAGATCGCCAGCGCCACCCGCTCCGGCTCCATCACGCTCAGGATGGCAAGACCCACCTTGGGGCCCACGCCGGACACGGCAGTCAGCATCTCAAAGCAGGCCTGCTGTTCCTCGGTGGCAAAGCCGTAGAGGCTCACATCGTTCTCGGTGACGCTCATCACGGTGTAGATGGTGGCTTCCCTGCCAACGCCGGGCAGTGCGCCCGCCACGCTGGCCGGGCACTGGGCGTAGTAGCCCACACCGCCGCAGCTGAGCACCACGGCATTCATGCTTTTTTTGACGATTTTTCCTGTCAGACAGTAGATCATTTGAAACCCTCTCAGTTTCTGTGTCGGCCAATTTTCCTCTGTTCAGCTCTCCCTTCGGGAGAGCTCCGGCACCGCGCCGCCGCAGGCGGACGGAACCGGTGAGAGGGTCAGATCGGCCCGGCCACACGGCGGACAAAGCGGTTGAGCTGGTTGCCGTTGGTGTGGCAGAAGGTGATGGCCATTGCCAGCGCATCGGCGGTATCGTCCGGCTTTGGAACGGCGGGCAGATGCAGCAGCACGCGGGTCATTTCCTGCACCTGCTTTTTCACGGCCTTGCCGTAGCCGGTGACCGCCTGCTTGACCTGCATGGGGGTGTACTCGTAGATGGGCAGGCCCGCCTGCGCCGCTGCCAGCAGAATGACCCCCCGCGCCTCGGCCACGCCGATCACGGTGGTCTGGTTGTGCTGGTAGAACAGCTTTTCGATGGCCAGCACCTCAGGCCGGGTGCGCTCGATCACCTCTTTGATACCGGTGTACACCTCATCCAGACGCCGCTCGAACGGCACGCCTGCATCGGTGCACACCGCACCGAAATCCACCGGCGCAAACCGGTTGCCCCCGTAATCCACCACGCCCCAGCCCACGATGGCGTAGCCGGGGTCGATGCCCAAAACTCTCATGCTGCGATACCTTCCGATACTATTCCTATTATAACTTTATTATTATATCACAACAAAACAGTGTGAGCAACAGAAAGCCGCCGATCCTTTGCGACGAAATCTGCGTTCCCGCGCAGAAAAGGCCTTTTCGAGACCGTAATTTCAAAAAAGTTTTATATTTTTTGCTGAATTTGTAAAATAAACGCAAGAGAAAACGCAAGAGAAATCTTAGCGGATTCTCTTGCGTTATTTTTTTTTGCGCATTTTTCAGGAAAGCGAGGGAACAGGAATGGCAAAACACATGACGCAGGATGACCGCAAGGTGCTGGAAGCCCGGTACAATGCCGGACAGAGTGTTGCCGGAATCGCCAGGGCGATGAGCTTCAACTATTCCACCATCTATAAGGAACTGAAGCGCGGTGACACTGGAAAGATGGATGCCAATGGTCGCGCAGGATATAGTGCAGAGCTTGGGCAGCAGCGATTATACAACGCAAAGCAGCGGTTCAGGTATCGGGCGGATTGCCCGGCGGAGTAAGGCATGGGAGAAGTGTTTAAGCTGAACCATTGCTATAACATGGACTGCCTGCCGGCAATGGAACTGTTCCCGGATAATTATTTTGATTTGGCGGTTGTGGATCCGCCGTATTTCTCTGGCCCGGAACGCAGAGGCTTTTACGGATCCAAAGTCAGCAAAATAGGCGTACACCGTGACTACCCCGTCTCTCCTGCTTGGAGTAAACCAGAGCCGGAGTATTTCAGAGAGCTGTTTCGAGTGTGCCGCCACTATATTGTATGGGGCTGCAACTATTTTGACTACCAGTTTGCTACCGGACGGATCGTGTGGGACAAGTGCAATGGAAATTCTAGCTTTTCAGATTGCGAGATTGCGGCGACAAATTTGTTTTCCTCAGTGAGAATGTTCCGGTATATGTGGTCCGGCATGATGCAGGGAAAAAGCATCACAGAAGACGACACCATGCAGGGAAACAAGAGCTTGAACGAAAAGCGAATCCACCCAACGCAGAAGCCGGTTGCTCTTTATGACTGGATTTTCAAAAACTATGCAGAGCCAGGGCAGAAGATCCTTGACACCCACCTCGGAAGCGGAAGCAGCCGCATAGCAGCATATGAGGCAGGGCTTGGCTTTATCGGATTTGAAATTGATCCGTTCTATTTCCAGTTGGAAGAAGAACGGTTTTCTGAGTACACAAGTCAAACAAGTCTGTTTCACATGGAGGGAAAGAAAAAATGATTCTTGAAAAACTTCACAGAACAATCAACAATTTCAACAAGACATTCAACTGGCGGCGCTTCCGCCGCGATGCGCTGCACCTGGGAGAAAGCCTGCTGGTGTTCGGCGTGCTGTATGGCATTTTTTCAACCCTGATCTGGGGTGTCTGCTGGCTGTTCAAAATCAATTACAACCCAGATCTCATTGCCGTTGCATGGGCAGTGCCGGTGCTGCTGGACACTTTGGTCAACAAGGCTTATGACTGGAACAATGAAGTCCGGGACTGGGATTGAGAGGTGGGAACGACCTATGGATGAAGCAACAAGAATCTCGCTGAAAGACCAGTTCAACAGCCTTTTGGTACGGGCTATTGAGGGTAGGCGCGGCGGTATGGCACTGATGCGGGTGCTGGAAGAACTGGACTTTTACAATTCCCCGGCCAGCGCGAAGCATCACCTGAATGTCCCCGGTGGTCTGGTGCTGCATTCTCTCAATGTGGCAAGAGCTGCCCTGGAATTATGCGACAAGATGCCACAGTTTGCAAAATGCAATAAGGGCGCAGTCTTGACCGCCGCGTTACTCCATGACGTTTGCAAGGCTGGGCAGTACATCAAAAAGCCGGATGGCAGTTACCGTTATGAAGATAGTCACTTGATGGGACACGGTGAAGCATCCGTCAGCATTATCAAAGACTGGATTTTCTTGACCGACACGGAAGCCCTGGCAATCAGGTGGCACATGGGAGCATATAGCGGAGAGCAGGACTGGGGAACACTCGGCAAAGTATACGACCGCTGCCCGGAAGCCCTGTGCCTGCACATGGCTGACATGATCGCAACGCACATCATGGAGGTAGAAGAGTGAGCAGAGGCACCGCCTACTATGATCTTCCGAATGGTGAGCGAATAGAACTGCCGACAACCATGCCGGATGTTGAGGAAGTGCCGGGACCCCTATGTGATGGAAAATTTGAATTGCCAGAAGCCGTAAAAGAAATGTTCAAGTGGATGGATGAAACATTCGGAACATGGAAAAGCGACTTCAGCGATTTCAAAATCTGGACAAAGTTGCGGAAAAACTTCAATCCACCGGAGCGCTGGAAAGCGGTGCAGGATAAGCGCCGCAACCCTATTCCTCTTGGACGAAACACCTATTTATATAAAGCAAGGAAGATTCACAGTTTGGCAAGGAGCACACATACCCACGTTGCCCTGCAAAAGGGCACAGAGAAAAATGAACAGTGCAAGCACACATTCAAGATAACCGCTGCCCGGTGCGCGCCTTGCAGTGGTTACAATGTGGAGTGCGAACACTACGAGAAAAACAATGCTGCTGATACAAAGCATGGTTCTTCTCAAACGTGAAATAAGCAGCCCTGCACCGCAGAAGCGGGGCTGCTTTTAGATGGCGCATGGCGCTTTTTCTAGGCATTGAGCGCAGCAAGCAGGGTCGGACCCTGTATGCGCCGAGTTGAGTTTTCCATGGAAGCCGGTACGGTCAGGAAATCAGCCGACCGGCATAGCGGAATGGTGCTGTACAGCAGCGTCCTCCTTTCCGTTAAAGCCCGGTGCAAAACCGGGCTGCCATTTCCGCAAAAGTCGCACCCGCATGGAATCGACGGGACCGGGTGCGCCGCAGCATGAGCGTAGAAATGCCCTGTTCAATCCGCCCAGGAACAAAAGCGGTAGGCCATTGCCGTGGCCGCCCCGTCCGGTGCTCTCTTTGCCGGACGGGTATGATATGCGGACGCATAGAGGATGACCCTGCTTCTGACTATCCCCCATGAGCAGGAAAGCCGGTTCGATGCCGGCCGTCCGTGCAAAAAGAAATGAGGTCAATATGATTCATCTGGGAGATATAACAAAAATCCACGGTGATGAAATCGAGCCGGTGGACTGCATCACATTTGGAAGCCCATGCCAAGACTTGTCCATTGCCGGACGAAGAGCAGGTCTTGCAGGAGAACGGTCTGGACTGTTCATGGAAGCTGTTCGGATCATAAAGGAAATGAGGTCAAGCACAAATGGATTGTGTCCAACTTTCGCTATTTGGGAGAACGTACCCGGAGCCTTTTCCAGCAACAACGGAGAAGACTTCCGGGCGGTTCTGGAAGAACTTGCCCGCATTGGACAACCAGACGCTGCCATTCCTGGACCTACGAGGGGGGGGGCAGATGGAGCAAGGCCGGTGCAATCACCGGAAACGGATGGTCTTTGGCTTGGCGACAGCTGGACAGTCAATATTTCGGAGTGGCCCAGCGCAGAAAGCGTATCGCTCTTATCCTCGACCTTGGAGGTCAACGCGCCGGAGAAATATTATTTGAGCGCACGAGCCTGTCAAGGCATCCTGACCCGCGCATCCCGGCGTGGAAAGAAGTTGCCGGACTTGTTGCGAACCGCCTTGCTGGAAATGATCGAGTGGTGGGAGCCGGGGGCTTCTGCACGAGTGATGGAAGCATTGGCAGCGGAGGAGCAGAAACGGATAAGGCAGGAAAAGCTGGCGGCTCTGAACGAGAGGAAAGAACACCTGGAAGAAATAGCAGTGAAGCAGCTGCGTATTCGCTTAAAATCCGCTCTGGGTGCGCCGGAGGCGGAAAGGGCGCTCTTGTGCAAACAGAAAAAGTCGGGACACTATCGACACTCCAAGACCAAACGCTCTTCCAACTGATTCGAGAACCGACATACTGCATTAGCGGGAATACGGTTGACCGGAAAACAAACCAGAACGGGTCAGGCGTAAGAGAAAACGGATCCTTTACAGTTAACACTGTTGACCGGCACGCGGTGGTATACAGCATTCAAGAAGAAAACCCTGCGCAACCGGTAGTTTTGGAAAGCAATCAGGTTCACGCAACGGTCACGCAGACGGGTATTTGCCCAACATTACCGGCGAGTATGGGCCTTGGCGGCGGGTATGTCCCAATGATTACGGATCACCCGGCAGACAAGCCTGTTGTTTTTGAAAACCATGCGCAGGACGCACGGTACAAGGAAGCCCCCACCTGTTCCCCAACTGTCGTAGCCCGTTGGGGAACAGGTGGGGGGAATACGCCGCTCGTGGCCGTGCCGGGGCAGGTCACAAGCTACGGCATCGGCAATGGACAGGCCCACGCCTACGCCAGTAAGGAAAAATCCGGGACGCTGGACACCATGCACGATGCGCAGGCTGTGGCAATCGAATACTCCGGCTGCCTGAATCCATGGGACACGCAGGCACGGCGGGTATACGGCAAAGATGGCACGTTTCCCTCACTTCCGTCCAGAGAAACAGCAGGCGGGAACCAGCAGGCTGTGCTTGCTGGGCAAAGAACAAGGTGGATTGTTCGCAGGCTGACACCGACAGAGTGTGAACGTCTGCAAGGCTTCCCAGACGGATGGACGGACATTGGAGAATGGACGGACACCAAAGGGAAAAAGCATAAGCCAGCGGACAGCCCACGGTACAAGGCGCTTGGAAATTCCATCGCTCTGCCGCAATGGTTCTGGATTGCGCAAAAAATGAAGCTATACATGGGTGATGGCGCAAAGTTGGGAAGTTTGTTTGACGGAATCGGCGGTTTCCCACTGGTCTGGGAAACTACATACGGCACCGGGACTGCTCGGTGGGCATCGGAAATTGAAGAATTTCCGATTGCCGTTACAAAGAAACACTTCCCGGAAAGGAAAGAATATGAAAATTGATGTGGGGAAAATCGCTCTGGTGGCGGTCATGATTGCAGGTATACAGGTCAACGTGCTTTATCACCGGATTGATGATCTGGAATGTCAGCGGGACATTTACAAGTCCCGGTATGAGGACTGGGAGGGCGTGTCGAAAGAGATTGCAGAGTACGCCGATACCCTGCGGGATTCTCTGAAAGCACGGGACCGACTGGATGGAAAATTGCTAGTTGAGGATGCTGGCGATTTTCTCTGCACGGCCTACTGCACCGAAAAGCGAGAGCACATCTGCGGAACGGGAACAGGAATCACGTCCAGCGGTGCACCGGTAGAAGCTGACGTGACGGTGGCGGCTGACCCGGACGTTTTTCCGTTCGGGACCGTCCTCTATATTGAGGATGTAGGAGTGCGGATCGTTCAGGACAAAGGAGCGGGAATTCAGGGAAAACACTTGGACATAGCCGTTTCTGGAAGCCACGAAGATGCACTGAGCTGGCAAGGCTATGGAACGCACCGGGTCTGGATCATCCAGGAGGCAGCGAAGTGATGTGGGGCAAGCTCCAAACGCACGGAGACAAGAAAAATGACGCAGAAGTTTTGGCTATTGCTGCTGCGGGTGCCCCGTTGGATGTCATAGCTATGTTTTTTGAATCACACATTGAGGAGTTGCCTGACTTGTGCGTTGAAAAACTTGCAGAAGCAGTTGATAAACGCGCCAGCGATACTCCATGTCACCGGGAATCTGAAAACTGGAAAGACCTTGCAGCTTGGGCAAGAATTGAACTTAAAAGGAGAAAAAGCAATGGACGGATTTGTGAAAACACTGGGTGTTCTGATGGTTTTGGCAGCTGTGGCACTGTGGGCGGCACTGATTTTCTTTGTGCCTGCCGCACTGATTAAGTTCCTTTGGCTTTATCTGGTGGCATGATGGACAATGAAACGCTGACACGGATTTTGTCCGCACGATTTATAACGTGTAATGAGCAGGCCCGAAAAGGCAGTAAGGGATGCACGAAAGAGTGCAAACTCTATGAGCTGCAAGAACCGGGTATGACCTGCCGGGACAGCGTCCTTCTCCACGCAGAGGAAGCAAAGAAAATTTTGAAAATAAGGTCGCACAACTCCTGACACAGGCCGCCCGCTGCGGCGGCCTTTTTTGTGAGCATGGGAACAGGCCCGGCCCGGTTCAACTCCGGGATTGCCCAAAACTGAAAGGAGAACACACCGATGCAGAGGTACTACATTTTGCTGAAAGCGACCGGCGCTGGTGGGTGGCCGGGTTGGCTGCCGTACCGGCTGGATGCGGACAGCGCCGAACAGGCTGTTGAAAAAGCCAAGGAGCAGGCCGAGAATCATTACCCGGAGTACGAAAAGTTTGAAGTTCAGGCTATCGAAATTGAAAGGAGAAGCAAATGAAGCTGGCAGCAATCGCAAAGCTCATTAAGGCAGATGGGTACTGTAAACTCTACAAAGTGTTCTATGACGACTGCAGAACCTATGATTTGTACATTGGAACCAAAACGGCAATCTTCCCGCTGACCGGATTTCCGAAGGCACAAAATGAAAGTGAGTTGGCAACCCTCCTGGGCATCAGCAAAAAGGAATGGGCAGACATCGAGTTTGATAATGACTGCCCGGATGATCTCCATCACATCGAAGGGATGGATTTGGACGACACGGCAGACGGAGAAATGGACTGCGTGACCGGAAGAATCGGTATCCGGTACTGCGGGTGTGAACTGGTTCCAATGATCGAGCCTGTTTCGGGAACGGTCGGTTTTGTGGATGCGAAGCAGATCATGCCAGTAGCAGATGAAATCCGCAAGAGCGGATATTTCAAATACTGCGCCAGGAAGATGGCGAGCGGCGGACGCTACTATGTTATCAAGGACGGAATGGTGGTGCGCGGCGCGGTGCTTCCTGTAAAGCTGGAACCTCTGGCAAAGTCTGGACTGCGTGAGCTTGCCGACATGGTGAAAAAGACTAGGGATGTTGCCGATGTGGAGGACTTGAGCGAACAGGAGGACAAAAACGATGCGTAAGACTTTGGAACTGCTGGCTTTGTCCACCTGCACTGCCGCGCTGTGCGTAACACTGACTGGGTGTGAAGCAGTCAAGGGCACAGCAAGCGGTGAAAAACCGGTCAAGACGGTATATGTTTACCTGCCGGACGGCACTTTACTGGACAAAGGACGGGCGGACAAGGTAAGTTCGTTTGCACACAATGATCGTATCGTGAAAGTCACGATTGACGGGAAAACATACGAGACCAGCTGGGCCAATGTGGTTTTAGTGGAGGAATAACGATGAGCAAGATTTTGAAAAGTGTAACCTTGGGTGATGTGAAAAATGGTGGCATCTTCAGAGCGCTGGGCAAGGAGTTTGTGAAGCTGGATGCGGACGAACACGGCTGCCTTGTACTGGCAAAGGACATTTGGACGAGAATGCCGTTCCGCGACGGCGACGACCCGGAATGCCCCAACGATCTGCGCCGGAGCGAGATTATGCCATATCTGGGTAACTGCCTGGCAGAGTTTACAAAGAACGGCACTCCGCTGAGTACATTCATTCCGCTCAGAATCGACCTTCAGGACACGACCGGCCAGAACGAATACGGAATCTTTGAAGTGAGGATTGGCCTGTTGACCCTGCGCGGGTACGGAAAATATTGGCGGCTGATCCCGAAGGTAGATGCGCCGTGGTGGTTGGCAACGCCTTACGGTACGCCGAATTGCTCTCCGTACACCAGCAATTACAGCAGCGTCTGGAGCGTCAACACCGGTGGCTCCAACGACTACGGCTGGTACGACAACTCCTGTGGTGTTCGCCCCGTTTTGTGCTTTTCCTCTGCACTCTTGGTCTCTGTCGAGGACGAAAGAGAGGCCGGGTTTTCGCTTTCCGATGTTCCGCTGGATGACCTGCTGGCCGAAATCAAGAGCCGGACGGAGGGCTAATCATGGATGCGGTAAAAAATGACGTGAAGCGGCTGGTCAAAATCGAGTTGGCTGCTGCCAATAAGAAGTTTCGGATGTTTGCTGGGCCACATGAGGGCGCGGGAATCATCCAAGAAGAAGTCGTGGAAGCTGCGCAGGAGATGAACGGTCTGCGCCGGGAACTCAATGCAATGTGGATGAATGTTTACTCCAACAATCCGCAGATTTCCACGAAGGGTGTATATGACCGGGCTGTTGCCCTGGCCGTGGAAGCTATTCAGACAGCAGCGATGGCCCGGAAGTTTGAGCGCAGCCAGCGCCGTCACTGGCCGGGGGCAAAGGATCCGCACTATGGCGAAGGAGAATGACGCACCTACCGAAATCGAGACCATCACGCTGACCATGAGCCGCCCGGTGGCCGAGGCTGTGCAAGCGGCCTGCGAGTGGTATCTGCGGCTGCACATGGGACAGTTTTGGGATCTGGCAGAAGACTTGTGCTTTGCAAAATTCTACTCGGACGCGGAAAACAATGCGTTTCAGAGCGAGGAACAGCGTAAAAACGCTTTTAATGTTGCGATAGGCCGCAGAAATACCATGCTGCTAGAAATGGAACGGCTGTACAGCAGATGCGTTCTCCCGGCCCCGACCTCAGACGTAATGAAGGTGCCGTACCGGGCAGAACAGGTATGGCTTGCCATTCGCCACGCCCTGGCATGGCATGACAAGCCGGAGGGCGATCCATGGAATGTGTGCTTTGATAAGCCGCTGAACCGCAGCGACCAGCCGCAGCCGGTAGTAAAACTCAATGAAAAGCAGGAGGCAAAGAAATGAGAAAGATTTTTATGGTGGGAGCATCTGCGGCGGCAAGCGTTTTGCTGATGACGGGATGCAACAAGCAGGTAATTGATTTGACCTACGAATATTCGCAGGCACAGATTAAAATGCCGGATGGAACCGTAATTGAGGGCAAGGTGGATAGCTGGAACGATTATGAAGGCGACCAGTTACAGGTCAAAATTAACGGAACAACATATCTGGCCCATTCGTCAAACGTGGTCCTCTGGCACTGAGCAAGGGCAAAGTTCGGGATCGAGAGGAAGAAGTTGCACACGAATCTTGAAGATTTTGAGGTTATGAAGTTGGAGAAAGTGCAATGAGACAGAACGGAGCAATGTTTATCTGCAACCGTTGCCGGAAGCAGGTATTTGCAGAACGGTTTGATGATGGCCGGTTTGACCAGAAGGCACTGGATGGGTGGGCGCTTGAAACGAGGGACTTCTTTGGAGTTGGTGACTTGTGCCCGGAGTGCTTCAAGGTGTACCGCGAAACGATGGAACATTTTTATACGGGAGGCAAACGTGGAGCCTGAAAACACCTGCTGCACCTGCTATTACCATGACGCTAAAAGCTGGTTCTGCTATAACGGCCTGTCACCGAAAGGAACGGAGAACACAGACCCAGAGGACACCTGCGAGTTTTACGAAAAGAGAAGCGAGTGCGAAAGCTAACTGCCTGAAAATGGTGGTGGACGGAGGTGTACAGAGCGATGGAGAAAAAAGTCATCATTGAACTAACCGTCGAAGTAGAAAACCCGGATAACAGAAGCGTAGAAGAAGATATTATAGGTGCTTTGAGTGAAAGCCTGCATCACTTTGACGTTGTAAATTACACAGAGGATCCGCCGGTGCGGCCATACTGGGGAAAATACTGCGGAATCCTGAAAGAAGATTACTACGGCTGCCCTATTTGCGGCTACATAACGAACTGGCAACCGGAGACCTGTCCGGTGTGTCACACTCGGCTGGAAATGTGGGATGGAAAAGGTAAAGGAGCTTAAAAAATGGACAGAAGTGAACTTGAAAAGCTGGCAGAGCGCTACCAGCAGAAGGCGGACCGTGCCTTTGAGAACTATCAGGATACCGGCCTCCGGCGCTACGATACAGAGCGTAACAACATGGAGGACCTTGCCGATGCGCTGCGGATGGCAGCAAATGCGGCAGACGAACACGCTGAGCACACAAATATGCGGGGATCGCTTGCTGAGTTTGTAAACGCTGCGCAGAACATCAAATGCACGACAGACCAGGACGACCGTGTGAAGCTGGTGGACAAGCTGGTGGAAGATCTGCTGGCCTATGGCCGGATGCACAACTGGATCGCAATGAAAGGCTGAACGAAACTAATCAAGCTCCTAATCAAGAATTAAGCAAGCCCGTCGTAAAATTGCCGCCCTGACGAGGCGGCAAGGGGCTTGTATGTGTAACTTAATCTAGCGACCACAGGAGAACACAAGCCGGGGAAAGCGGGGGTCAAGGGGGAGAAAACGAGGGCGGGTCTGTATGGCTTGAAGGAATGAGAAACTTAAAAAGACCTGCCCGGCGTTGTATCCCCCTTGTCCTGCGAAGCCGTGTGTGTTTGGTCCACAGAAAAGAAAATCCCAGTAGAGCTTTGCGGAAGGAGGAAGTGAACGGTGCGGGCATGGTACATTCGGGAACAGAAACACATTCTCGGAACATCCGATTATGCAGAAGTGGATCTCTTTGAAACGACGGACAAGGAACACACCGCGAGCACCCGCCGCAAAAGAGAGCTGGCAACCTCCATTGCGCAGCAGAAGTATAACGACATGATAGCAAGGCGGTATTTCTGCCAGCTGGCCTATACGAATTTCGGGGAAAGCGACTGGGCGGTCACGTTTACATACGACCACGGCCACCAGCCAGCACCCGGAGATTTTGACCAAGTAGACCGGGACTGGACGAATTTTACCCGCCGCTTGAAGCGCTTCTGCAAAAAGATGGGTCGAGAAGCATCCAAGTGGATGCAGGTTGCAGAGTACAGCGTGGTGGACGAGGACGGGAAAGTTACCGGCAGACACCACCATCATGCGATCCTGCAAGGCAATCTGACATGGCAGGAGATCAAGGACTTGTGGCGGGACAGCACCGGGCGGCCGATGGGGCTTGTGAAAGTTGAACCTATCGATCTGACCTGTTCCAGCTTTGAACGCTTGACGACCTACATGACGAAAGCCCGCGCCCGCATCCGCCGCTGGCGGCAGAGCCAAGGACTGAAAAAGCCGAAAACTCCGCGCCCGAACGACACAAGATGGAGCCGCAAGCGCTTTGACGAAGCGTTTACCCTACCGGATGATCGTGCGTACTGGGAGAAAAAATACCCCGGTTATACCCTGCGCGAGTGCGAACAGCACATCACGGGGAACAACACCAAGCACCTGATCGTGAAACTGAAAAAGAAGCCGGACACCCGGCGGAAGAACAGGAGGAACCAGCCATGAGCGCCAGACTGGAACTGGACGACCTGCCGCCGCGCTACCGTGCGCAGGCGGAAAAGCAGCTTGCACAGAGAAGGTGCGGGGGCAAAGCTGCACCTGCATCGTTGGAAGCCGCTGTGAATGCCGCCAGATCGACCGGACACGAGTTTGACAGCCGGGGCGAGTATGACTACTACATGGGAACTGTTCTGCCCAAAGTCCAGAGTGGCGAGGTCGTGAAGGTAGAGCTGCACCGCAGGTTTACTATGCTGCCGGAAAAAGAATACGGCAATGTGAAGCTCCCGGCGGCGCACTATACCCCGGATTTTGTGCTGACCTATGCTGATGGCACGGTTGAGGTGGTGGAAGTGAAAAGCAAATTCACCCGGCGGCAGCAGCGTGATTACATCCACCGCCGCCGTATGTTTATCGATCTTGTGGCAGAACCGCAGCACTGGCGGTTTATTGAGCATATCACGCCAGATACGGCGGAAGAAATCAGAAAGTGGAAGCGCCTGGCCGAACAGGCGGGAAAGGATTCATCATGGGAAAAAGCAGGGCAAGGATGCCAGCATTCTACCGGCAGAGCATCCAGAATGCAGTGAATCAGCAAATCAACATCGGCAAGTCGAAGCACCGCACGACGCTGAACCGTGAGGCAATCGGGCAGGTCGTTTCGTACTGCGCAGTTGCCGCGGCACATGATCTCTGGGACTGGGGAGAGAAAGAATCTACGCTCCTGACCTTGAAGATGAACAATGCTGCATCCAGGTATATCATGGATCACGACAAGTACGGTGCACCGGAAGCCCTCAAGCGGCTGGAAGCACGCACTGCCCACCTGATGCCGGAAGAATTTTGGCTCCCGGCGGGTGGTCTGGTAGGCTCTGAAAAAAAGCTGCGTGTTCTGGCTGAACGCCGGGACGCTGCAAAGATGATCGTTCGTTTCTTTGCGGAATCACTGGAAGAAATGGAATATACCCCTGAACAAATTGAGACCGTGAAGGAAGAAATCAAGAAAAATTACCAGCAGTTCCTCGGCTGGGTGGACGATGGCGGAGAAGAAGTTGCCTATGATCGTCTGCGCCGGGTCATTGAGGACATTTACGGCGTGGGTGCCATGGTGGAGCGCGTCAAGGGTGAAGAACCCGTTTTCGGAGAACCCATTTTCAAGAAAGATTTTTGATTTTTTGGGAGGACTGAGCAGTGAAAGTACACGAGGCGGAGGCAATCTTGAAATATTATGCGGACATCCCGCAGCGGATAGAGATCATCCGCCGTCAGTGTACCGCACTGAGCGATGAAGTGGACCCTATGCGGGGAATGGGCACCGATGGAATGCCCCGTGGTGGAACGCCTGGGGACAGCACGGCGGCGATGGCCTGCCGGATGGATGAACTGGGCATTGGAGACCAACTGCGTCAGCTGGAACGGCAGCGGGCTGTGTTGCTGGAAGATCAGGACATTATCCGAGGACAAATGAACCGGATGGACAGTGGCCACAATCTGATTTTAACGGAGTTCTACATCAGCCACAAAAAATGGCACGAAGTACAGCAGAAAGTTCCATACAGTGTGCAGCACTTGAAGTACCTGCGAAACGTCGCTCTTGCACAGCTGGGAAGGAACCTGGAACGGCTCCCGGAGTGCGCCGCTTTATTATCGCGTGCGTTAAACACGCGCGAGGGACAGCGCCGAGCGGATGCCTGGGCGGAGGGTGACATTCTCTTATAGGCAAAGCTGCCTGCGGAACTTCATGTGCAGGCGCTTCCGCAAAATCGTGTCCGATGGCCGTGGAAAAACAAACACGACTATCCCAAAAATCTGAAAACAGGCATAGAAATAACCCGGCGGGCAGTTGGCCTACCGGGTTTCGTGCAAAGGAGGACAAAGTTATGGGAAAGAAGCATAAAAACAAGGTTCGGGTGCTGCCCGGAAGGATGTATAGGCTGGTGCGGAGTGACAGGAGCGTATACTGTGACGCAGAGAACGCGCTCAGAACCTGCTTTATCGAAGAAACCAAAGAGCAGCAGGCCGCACGGGAAGAGGGCGAACTGTGCCGGTTCGTGAGGATGGCACCGGATGGTGGCGTTGAACTGATTTCAAACGCAGGAAACGTAGTCCGATTCAAGAACGAAGAAGATCTTGCGAAAATGCTGCGTTTCGCAAAAGATGTGCTGAGGGTTACGGAGGCCTTGAAAAATGGGAATCAAAATTGAACTGACCGATGATAAAATTATTGAACCGTCTGGCGGAATAGCAATGTTTGACCTTCCGGGCGGAGAATTTCCGGGGAACGAGGATGTGCTGTTTGATCTGCGCTGGTCTGTGATTCCACGGAGAGAGGGCGGAATTGAAGTCTTTGGAGGAAATGATGGCAAAATAGTCCTGGAATCGGAAGAAGAGGTAAAGGATCTGTGCGAAGCTATGATACGTCAAATTAGAGCAAAACCGATATTCTCGGATTCAGGAGAGCCGCTGCTGGACTGCCAATCTGAAAGGCGGGCAGCTGAACCGGATTTACGCGAAGGAGGACAAAGTGAAGATCAAAATTGAGATTGACAGCGGCATGATAAGCCCGCGAGAATATGCCGTTAGAACCATCGCAAAAGAAATCGTGAAAACTGGAATCAAAGAAAAGCAGATCTGGTACAACGAAGCGGCAATCCAAACCGAATTGGAAAATGCAGAGGTAGGAAGGCTCGTCAGGTGTTGGTTAAAAAATGTTTGGCCGCTTCCACAGCTACGTTCTTTGCAATCTCGATTATCACATCTGCGCTGAAAGAGCCGGCCTTTTTGGCAACGCTTTTGACCTTTTCCCAGTTCGTATCAGACCGAATGTTTTCAAGAAATCTATGCCCATCAGGCGTAATGCGGGAAATGGGAATGCGATAAGTGTCTTTCGAGAAAAGCGTTTCAACAAACCCGGATTTGACACAATACTCAACGGCGTAAAAGAGATCGTCGTTGTCGTAGGTCTTTTCAAGTTCAAGCTGGTAGGCTGGCGGTGTTTCCGGGTCATCCAGCAGGAAGTCGTTCACATTGTTTTTCTGGTAAGAAATGAAATAGCAATAGTGGTTATAGTCTGTGTACTCTTCTGCGCAAAGCATAACGGCGCGGACGCAATCCATGTTTAACTTCATACAAACCATCCTTTCAACACCATAAGCCCGTCAGGTCATCGACCCGGCGGGCTTTTTGAATTTCGTGATTTACTTTTCGTGTGGCGGCTGGTCATCCGGCGGAGCGTTGCGCTTGATGATGATCTGCGCCTCGTTGGGATCACGACCTTCCTCTGTGTTGGCCTGGGCAATCTGTTCAGCCAGACCTACCGGCAGACCGTTTTCGTCCAGCGGCCCAGTGTAGCCGTCGTAGTCCACGATGTTGATGCAGGGCGGTGGCGGGACGGTCTTGTAATACCTGCCGTCCTCATAGTTCTGATCCGTGACCCGGTTCCAGTAACCAATGTCGCCGTGCTCTTCCTGGGCGGCTTCCATTGCGTCTCTGGCCTGTTCTTCCGTCAGGCCATCGAACAGCAGGCGGGAGCCGTCGGCAAAAGCAGCGACCAAACGCCACGGGGCAAAAAATTCAGCTTCGTCCATGAAAATGCTCCATTTCGTGCGGTTTTCGTGAATGAGTTGAAGTTTTGAGCACGGAAAAGTCCAATTCATTCACAAAAAAGTGAATTTCGTGTACGAAAAATCATAATCTGCAAACAAGATATGATATTTTGGACACAAAACTTTCTATTTTGATTTCGTGGGGATGTACCCATTCAGGCAGCGATTGAAACCGCGTTTCGTGAGGGCATCGGTAACTCTGTCCTCTGGGAAGTAGTAAGCAGAACCGTCTGCCGCAGGAACAGCCCCGGCGGGATGCTCTGCGCCGGTGTACCAGTCCGTTTCCGTGTCGTACTTGCGGTGCAGGTACTTGTAAACGTCGCGCTGGGCTTTGTCGAATACCTCCACGAAAGAGAAGGATGCACAAGGCGGCATCTCTTTTGCCAGCATGGGTGCGTTCTGCGCCAGCCATGCAGCCATTACGGTTTTGGCTGCATTTCGTTTCGGCTTGCCTTCCCGGTGCACCACATCCAGCAGCTGCACAACAAAGGGCTTTGGCAGATCGTTCAGCACTTCTTCCAGCGGGTACGGATTTTCGTGCAGCAGGGGCGACGTGCGCAGCTCCGGCACGAGATCCAGATCGTGACAGGTTACAGGCTTCTGGCGGTCGTCGATGCGCTCACTGGTGTAATACAGCATATCCTTGATTGCATTCTGTGCCGCGTCGGAAAGCTGCTCCACCAGAGCAACACTGTCTGCAAAGCTGATCTGCGCCTCGTTTCGTTCGCCGGTGCTGCGGCCCGTCTTATAGGCTGCATCAATGATACCAAGCTCCATAGCCAGCCGGAAAATGTGCTTGCAGGGCTTTTTGCGCTTTACAAAATCGTTACAGGTGCAGCTTGCAAGGCTGGTCTGGTACGGCTCTTTGCCGGATCCATAGAAAACCCCGGTTTCGTGTTCCTTGTCCACAGAAAGCGGGCTTGTCTTGCTCTGCTGGGCGCTGGCAAAGCGCTTTTCTTCGTCAGTGTCTGCGGGATGCTCTGTCCAGGGGCCGAAGGCGGGAATCATAGTCATAACGGGAAACCTCCTTTTCGTGTTTCGTTACTGTCATGATAGAACAAAACGCAAACAAAAGCAATAAAAGGCAAGAAGATTTCGTGCAGAGGCACCAGAATGACCCCGGCGGGCTGCCGGGAAGATGGGGCGGGGCTGCTTTACGGTGCCTGCCCTGCCAGAGCTTCCGGGTCTGCGCTCAGACGTGGACGGTGGGAAGAGCTACCAGGTCGGCGAGGCGGGGCACGGTCAAGTGGTGACGTTCTGTCACCGGTTCCGGGCACTGGTGCTCTGGTTCTTCATGGCTGCTGCTCCTTTTCGTGATACTGGATTTCGCAATACTCCCGGCGGCTGCCGGGGCTGGCTGTCAGAACGGCAGGCCGGTATAGTTGCGCATGGGAATGGCATCGGCGGCGGGCACCAGCATATTAAGCAGCTGCCGGTATAAAGCCGGGTTTGCTGCACGCTGGGCACGGAAGTCCTCTAGGAATTGCGCCTGTGCTGCCAGATCGGCCAAGTTTTCGTCATCCACGTTGTAGCATTGGCATTGATCCGGCCCAGCGGAGTATATCCAACATCGAACCATGAAAAAACCTCCTTTCTGTTTCGTGATGTTCCCGACGTAAATGCCGGGAAGATGGGGCGGGGTTGCTTTGTCCGGTGCAGCCCTGCCAAAATATCCGGTTTCGTGTTAAGCGTTCAGCTGTAAAAACGTGCTCTGCGTGGGGATCAGGTGCCGGGTGAGGGTGTCGGTGTAGCTGGCCTCCCCCTCGTAGCTGTCAACCACCCGGCGGTCTGCGGCGGCCATATCGTGATAGCTCTTTTTGCCGTAGGTGGGCGGCAGCCAGCCTTTGCGCTGTCCGGCGTAGAGGTTGAAGGACTTCAAAACGTCCGTGTTCGTAAACTCGATGTGGCAGGTGCCTTTCTTGTAAAACGTGGCGGTGAAATAGTGTAGCTGGATCTTCTGGGTCTGGCCGCTCTTTTCGGCGGCATCCAGCACGGCGCGGAGTTCGTCCCCATTGTAGGGCTTGCCGTTCGTGTCCAGGAAGTGCAGCACCCGCTCGATCTGGGCAACATGGCCTGTTGCGTTGTACCGGGGGCAGAAACGCCCATCGTATGTATCAAAGGCGTTGCAGCGGAAAATCACCTTGCGGTTGATCTTGTACGCGGAGTTCGTGCACCAGCCGTTGTAATAATGCACGTTCTTGCTGTACTCGTCGTTATAATGCAGGTTCGTCCAGTCGTCGAACAGCTTTATAATTTCGTGGTCGATGCTGGAAAGAAGATTTCGTGAAATTTCTTCCCGGACGGTCAGAATGTTGTACGCGCTGAAGTCGTAGCCTTCAAGCTCTTTGATTCGCTTCTGGTAATCCTGCTGCATTTCGTAGGTCATCGCATCGAACAGCTGCGGCATTTCAAACAGCTGTTTCCAGTACATCCCGCGCAGTTCCTGGATAGCGTCGTTATAAGATTTCGTGAAAGCCATCACAGGGTTTTCTTTCTTACCAGCGCCGGCAGAGGAAAACAACGACTTGATTCCGTTGTACTCTTCATAGATCCGGCGCACACCCTCTGCGGCGGCGTTATACCGTTCAATGGCTGCCGTGATGGGGTCGGAAGATACCAGGGCGGCAAACTCCGGGTTTTCTTTCAAACGCTCTGCGGTTTCGTTTTTCAGATCCAGCCGGATCCGGCTCACCGGCTCCCGGTCGGGAATGTCCACCGACACAAGCGCCACCTCCACGCGGGCGGCGCGGCGGGCGTTCTTGAACGCATCCGGGATATATTTTACCGTGGCGTGCAGCTCTTCCAGCTTTGCGGCCAGCTCTTTCCGTTCGTTGGTGCAGGGGTTGCGCAGGGTTTCGGCGTTAAGCAGGCAGCGGATTTTGCCGCCGTCCTGCATGACGTCCAGCGCTTTGAGTAGGTGCGCGGCACCAGCGGAGAAAGGCGGATTCATGACGATTGCGGCGTATTTCGTGGTGGGGCGGAAGGTCAGAAAGTTATCATGCACCACCCGAAAACCGTCTTTCTTCAGCACGGCGCGGAAGTCGCTGGAAAGCTCGATGCAGTCAAGCTCCGCGCTTCGTGCCTTTCCATTGTCGTATTGGTCAACCTCGCCGGTCTTATAGTCGTGGTGGACGTTGAACGCCAGAGCGTGGACCTGACGCGCAAGCGCTCCATCACCGGCGGACGGTTCAAGAATGGGTTTCGGGTAGGTGGTGAACCCGGATTTTACTTCCCGCAGGGAGAAAACCATATCAAAGGCCAGGCTGTCCGGCGTGGGGTAGAAGTCCAGGGAATCGTTTGGGGTGGTCATCGTGTAAACCTCTTTTCGTGTTTCGTGTCATGCTTCCGGCGCTCTGCCGGTGCGGTGGGGCGGGGCCGCTTTATCCGGTGCGGACCCTGCCAGGGCATCCGGTGCAGGTCATGCAAACAGGCGGTTGCATACCTGCTGTATTTCGTCGTTCGCCTTCATCGGGGCAATGAGCACGGCCACGGCGGCGCGTTTCGGGTCTGCGGTGTCAGTTGCAAGGATGGGCGCAAGCGGGTTGTTGCTGCCGTGGTAAACAAATTCGTGATGATCCACAAAAGCGTCATACTCCGAATTTATCATGATGGGCCGGGATCCATCGCGGAACATTCGGAACGTGCCCCAGATCTTGCCTTTCATCTCGACTTCCTGCAAAAGAGAAGTGCGCTTGACCTCTTCTTTGCAGCCGCTGAACTTCTGGAACATCTGCGCGGCGGTCAGCTGGTGCGGATCGTTGACCACAAACCCGTCATCGCTGGAAACGATGGTCACACCATCGGCGGGGGCTGCCTGCATGGTCACGGGCTGGACCACTTCCGGGTAAAGGACGGCGGGCAGCTTGAACGCTGCATAGCCGGTGAAGATGTACACGCTGCCGCCCTGGCAGGTGATCCGCACGGCGTTGCGGTTCTTGGCCTGGCCTTTCAGATAGGCGGTGATCTTCTTCACGTTCAGGCCGGCGGGGGTGCTGCTGGATGCTCTTTTCATATTGCAAAAACTCCTTTTCGTGTTTCGTTCTGGTTTTCGTGCCCGGCGCTCTGCCGGGGTGGTGGGGCTGGGCTGCTTTGTACCGGTGCAGCCCTGCCAGAGCATCCGGGGCGGGTCAGGCGGTGAGCAGGTAGCCGCGGCGGGCGCAGATGAGGCGGAGGCGGGCGGCGGTGATCTGCTGCTGCACCTCTGCGGGGCGGCCGGTGCACTCTGCCTTGCGGCGCAGCGCCTGAAGGGTCCACTGCTGGCGCAAAACCTCGTTGATCTGGTCGATGACGTTGCTAAACTTTTTCATGGTTCAAACTTCCTTTCGTGTTTCGTTTTGTGGTGATCCTCCCGGCGGGATGCCGGTGGGAAGTGGGGCGGGGTTGCTTTGCCCGGTGCAGCCCTGCTAAAGTTTCCGGTTTCGTGGTGGCGGATCATGCCAGCAGCCCGGCGGCGATGCTCTCAAAGTCCAGCTGCTTCACCGGCGCTTCATCCGGCACGGCCACGGCGGCGGGGGCGCTCTGGGCGTCCTCTACGGCCTTCCGGGTCTTGCGCCAGGCGTCCAGCGCTGCGGCCTGACCCTTGCGGTCGGTGTCGGGGACAGCCAGGAAAGCGGCCTTTGCTTCCTGCTCTGCCTGCTGTGCGGTGCGGAGTGCATCCGGGGCGGGCTGCGCGCTCTTCTGCGGGGCGCTCTTCGTGGCGGCGGGTTTCTTTGCGCTCTTCGGTGCGGTGGGCTTGCTGGCCTTCTTTGCGGCCTTCTTGGTGGGCAGCGGGCTGGCGTGCACCAGCTCCGGCAGTTCGTGCCTCTCTTCGGTGATGACCGGGGCCGGGGCGCTGGTGGCCTGCTCTGCGGCGGCCTTGGCGGCTTTGCGCTGGTCGGCCAACATCCGGTTGTATGCCTTGATCTCGTCCAGGCTCTTAAAGCGTCCGGCGGGTGCGGGGCGGCTTGCTTCCACCTGCCCGATGTGGAACAGGTGCGCAGGGGCCTTGTAATAGTTCCCGTTGTCGTCCTGCTCTTCGGCTGCCTTGGTCAGCGCGTCCGGCTCCTTGCCGCTGCTGCGGGTCTTGCCGGGGCGGGTGTCCAGCTTCCAAAGCCGGGTGTTGATCGCGGCCTTCTCGCCGGTCTTGACGCTCTTGCCGCGCTCCTTCCATTCGTGGAACGTGTGGAACAGGCCGGCAAGCAGCAGCTTTTCCAGCTCTTCGCCCTGCTGCTCTTCGGGCACGTCCTTGAAGTGGATCTCTTTGCCCTTGGCGGCGATCTGCTCCGGGGTGTAGGCCAGCGCCAGGATAGCGCGGCGCTGTTCCGGGGTGTGATACTTCGCGTTGACTTCGCTGTAAATGATCTCGTTGTTAGTCATGTGTAACGCTCCTTTGCTTGTTGTGTTGGTGTTCGGGATGATCTCCCGGCGGCTGCCGGGGTAGTGGGGCGGGGTCGCTTTGCGGTGCGGCCCTGCTAAGGTGTCCGGGGCGTTCAGCCCAAAAGAGCGGCGGCGGCATCCTGCCAGGTGGGGAAGGCGTAGAACGTGCGGCGTTCGTCGTTGGTGTTCTCGCCGGTGATCTGGGCGGCGATCCGCTGCCCGGTGCGGGGGTCCCATCCTTCCAGCCGATACCCGGCGGCCTGAAGGCGGCGGGCTGCGGCGTTCTCCTTGCGGTTCCGTTCGCGGATCTGTTCAAGTGTCATCATGGTGCAGGCTCCTTTCAATCTTCGGTGCAGCCGTGGCAGTAAAGCGCGTCAATCACTTTGTCATCGCTGAAATCTTCCGGGGTGCCGTTCGCGTCAACCACCAGGTCAACGCGGTCATAAATTCGCAGATCGGTCTCAGCGTCCACCACAAAATACCAGTCGTCACCGTCCAGCGTGTCGGTGCACCAGACTTCAACCGCGCCGTCATCGGTGGCGGTCATGCCCTGCACAATGGCCGGGGCGATGTAGCGGCCCAGGGGGCCGACGGTGTAGGGGCATTGCGCCGCGGCCTTTGGTGCGGTGCCTGCCAGCAGTGCGGCCGCCAGTGCGGCGGCGGTGGTGATCTTCTTTGCAAGTTTCATGTTCTTTGCTCCTTTGCTTTTCAGTTTCACCCCGGCGGGCTGCCGGGGTAGTGGGGCGGGGCCGCTTTGGTGGAGCGGTGCGACCCTGCCAGGGCATCCGCTTGACTTTACCGCCTTTCGGTGGTAAACTGGCTTACAAGATGCGTTGTGGAAAATTCATCTTGCAAGCCTGTCACCTGCTTTAGTGGGTGGCGGGCTTTTTTGCTGCCTGCTTCTTTTTCCACTCTGCCAGGTAGGCGGCCCAGATCGCTTTTTTCAAAGCGGCGGGGAGCTTGAAAAATTCAATGCTCATGGCTCTGATCTCCTTTCTTTTGATTTGCCCCGGCGGGGCAGTGGGGCGGGGTCGCTTTGCGGTGCGGCCCTGCTAAGGTGTCCGGCGGGGGTTCAGCGGGCGGCGTCGGCCAGCTGGTTGATGTGGGCGGGGTGGATGTTGGGATAAAAGCCCATCCGGTCAAGGTCGGCGGGGGATGCGGCATTGTCGATGGATTCAGCCCAAACATGGGCGGCGGCGGATACTCGACCATCGGCGCGGCTGGTAGCGTTCACAAGGTTGGCGATGGTTTCACGGGCGGCATCTTTGCCGATCTTCCGAGCCAGTGCCTTGACGGTATCGGCGGGGTTGCCGGTGCAGGTGTCCTTGTAGATGGCGGTCAAGGTGTCGAGGTTGTCGCGGATCGTCCGGCGGGCGGCGATCATTTCGGGGCGGCTCATGTTCTCAAAGTTCAGCATTTCGGGTTTCTCCTTTCGGTTCGGTTGGTGTCTTGGCACGTCCACGTGTCGCTTGCTGTGGCCTTACTCTAGCACGTCCACGTGCTTCCTGTCAAGCACTATGACGTGTTTTTGGCGACTTGCACAAAAAACACGTTGATGTGCTGTGAAAATTGCACGTTGACGTGTTTCGCTGCAATATGTATAATATTCTTGATTCCATTAGGCCGAAAAGAAATGGGGGATACCATGCCAGTATCAGCAACAAAAAGGCGAAACAACGACAATTACAACGCAAAATGCGATGCAATCACGATCCGACCACTGAAGGCGACCGGCACAGCGATCCGCGCCGCGGCTGCTGCCGCTGGGCAAAGCCTGCAGGGGTATATCTTGCAGGCGGTCCGCGCCCGGATGGAGCAGGAAGGGCAGCCGCTGGAAATTGAGCAGACCCCGGCGGAATCCGGGGAAGAAGGGGGACTATAGGGGGTTACCGGGGAGAGTTCTAGCCTGCTAGGTTAAAGCCCTACACCTGCTTCTCACTCCCGTTAGGTGGAGAATCTGACCCCTCCGGCAAACGTCCAAAACCGGCCCGGATGGAGCACCGCCAGCGCCAGCCGTGACGCTGGAACGCCGACAGCGGGAACGGTGCCAGCGCTGACCATGCCCACCGGCACCGCCAGCAGATTAGCCCCACCACCGGCACCGGGACGCACCCCGCCGGAACCATTGCCGCCAGTGCAGACCAAAGGCCAGAGCAGCAGCGCACGCCGCGCCGTCTGCCCTGGCCTTTTTCTTTTGCCCACCTTCCCGCTGCTGGCCCTGCTGCCTGCCCGCTGCACCGGATCACCTGCCGGATCGGTGCGGATCAGTGACGGCCCGGCCCGGTCGATGACCCCGCCGGCACCCCGCCGCCGCAGCAGATCACCCCGCCCACCCGCACCACCAGCCAGAAGCAGACCGACACCAACAGCACCGCCAGCGCCGCACCGATGACCCCGCAGCCCACAAGCTGCACAGCCTGCACACCCTGCCAGACCTCACAGCAGCTAGAGGCCCACCGCCAGCACCTACCGACACCGCACCCCGCCAGCCCTGCCGCCAACCTGCCGCAGCAGATCACCCCGCCAACAGCCAAAAACCACCCACCGCAGCACGCCGCCGGAGGGGTCAGATTCTTTACCTGACCGGCATATGGCCTTTGCAGTATAGCCAATAGCTAGGCTATAGCCGCCTTATCTAACCCCCCTGCCCCCTTCCTTCTCCGCCTCGACGGCCTGCCGCTGCTCTGGGCACCGCCCACCGGCGGCCCGGCACCGGCCCGGCCTGCCGTCGCCCCGTCCGGCCCCGCCGCCGGAAAGGTACTGCCCCCCGCCGGCGGGCGCGGTGCGGGTTCCGAAGCCCCAAAATATTTCTAGGTGCAAAATTTTTTGAAGGGGTTCCGCGTTTTGGCCCCCGAAAAAGGGGGTACAAGTCAAAAAAATGTAAGCCCATGGCGGACATGGCGGTAACGTCACCGGGATGGTGGACGCTTACAATTTGTAAGCAACTCACGTTTTGCCGGTGCCAACAAATCATTCCGGTGTGATCTTGTTGAGGTCAACAAAATCGGGATAGACCATCTTGCCGGGGCTGGCAAAATGGTGGCTATGTCATAAAGTGTTTACATTTGAAAGCCCCGACCGCCAAAAGATAAGACGTTATAAGACGGTTTTGGTGCTATACTTAGTACAGTGGAATTATGGAGAGAGGCCCCACGGCGGCGAACCGAGGGGCCTTTTTCATACACTGTTGCTTACAAGTTGTAAGCGACCCGAAGAAATGCCGCAGGACCGGCGGCGAAACTGAATGCTCTGCCTGGATGATTTGCCAGACGGGGCATTTTTTATTGGAGGAAAACCAAATGGCAAGGCGAAGCGATGAGCGCGATGCCGCCCGCGCTGAGTACATTGCCCGGATGGAGAAAGACGGAGAAGTGAATCTTCGGCAGCTGGCGGACGATCTCCATCTTAAATATGATACGGTCCGCCGCTGGAAGGCAAAGGACGGGTGGGACCCGCCCGCACCCCGGAAGCCCGGCGGACAGCCGGGAAACAAAAACGCCGTGGGCAACCCCGGCGGCGGGGCACCTGTCGGGAATGAGAATGCAATGAAGGATGGAGCCTATGCGACCATCTTCTTTGACAAGCTCACCCCGGAAGAAAAACAGATCGTAGAGAATGCGCCTCGGAACAGCACCGAGCTGACTTCCCACGAAATCGGAGTGCTGCTGCTCCGGGAAAAGTACATTCTGGACAAGATCAAAGAGTATCAGGCTTTACCGCCAGACCAGATGATTACATCCAGCGTCATGGATATGCGAGTACCCGGCGGACGTGGCAAGCGGAAGCGGGACGGCGCAAACCAGCAGATCGGTATGTATCAGAAGGAGACCCCAGCACAGCGTATCTTGCAGCTGCAGGAAGCCTTGAACAAGATTCATGGCCGCATCCTGTCTGCGGCGGCCCAGATGCAGAAAAACGAAATGGACAAGCTGCATCTGGAAACCGAACAGCAGCGGCTTGAACTGCTGCGCATCCGGGCGACCGGCGAGATCGGAGAACCGGGGGACGGTGACAAAGATGCTGTACACGAGTAAGGCCGTTGGCGAATGGCTGGGCATCACTGACCGTCAGGTGCGGAACCTGCGGGATCAGGGCGTGCTGTCCGAAGTCCGGCCCGGTGTCTTTGACATGAAGGTCTGCGTCCGGCAATACCTGAACTTCAAGATCGGCAACAAAGACGATCAAGCCCGTCTTGTTGCTGCCCGTGCCGAGCGGGAGGAAACCCGCGGCAAGATCGAGAAAATGCGGATGGAGGAAGCCCAAGGCGACCTGCACCGCACCGAGGACGTAGAACGCGCCCTGAAAACCATCTTTGCAAATTTCAAGAACCGGCTGGAAACCATCCCGACTAAGTACGCAAGTACCATGGCCCAGCTGACCGACCCGGCGGAAGCCCACGATATTCTGCAAAAAGCAGTGCAGGAAGCACTTGTGGAATTGAGTGACCCCGAAATTGCGCTGGCAGCACCAGCGGGGGAGGAACCCGAAGATGAGCAGGAAGAATAAATGCCGGGGTTGTGTCTGGGGAACCCGGCTGAATGAGATCCAGCAGTTCTGCCCGTTCGGCAGCTGTGTCATGAAAGGCGGCGGCAACAATGGCAATGATCCACCTGGAACCGCAGACTGCACAGATGTTCAGCCGGGCACTGGGTGCGCTGAAGCCGCCCCCGAACCTGACCCTTAGTCAGTGGGCAGATAACTACCGCCGCTTGTCGGCGGAAGCATCCGCAGCACAAGGCCGTTGGAATACGGACAACGCACCTTTCCAGCGGGAGATCATGGATGCCATCGGGGATGTCCATATCCGCAAGGTGGTAGCCATGATGTGCGCCCAGTCCGGCAAGACGGACGGCCTGATCCTGAACACCATCGGGTACTACATGAGTTACTACCCGGCCCCTATCATGATCGTGCAGCCTACGGTGAACCTGGGCGAGAGCTTCAGCAAAGACCGTCTGGCTACCATGATCCGGGACACTCCGGTGCTTCGGGGCCTTGTGGATAACAAGAGCCGCTACTCCGGCAACACGATCATGAAAAAGAACTTCGCCGGTGGTCAACTGACCATCGTTGGCGCAAACGCCCCGACCGATCTGCGCGGCCGCCCCATCAAGGTGCTGCTGGCGGACGAGGTGGACGCTTACAAAGCCAGCGCCGGCAAAGAAGGCGACCCGGTCATGCTGGCCGAGCAGCGTCAAACGACCTACTGGGATTACAAGACGGTGCTGGTATCGACCCCCACCGACAAAAACAACAGCCGCATTTTGGACGAGTTCAACGCATCCACCCAAGAGGAATGGACGGTGCCTTGCCCGAACTGCGGCTTTTATCAGCCCTTTGTTTGGGACAACATGGTATTCGATAAAGACAAGTGGCCGGAAGGCGGCGTGCAATACCGCTGCGCCGAGTGTGGCTGCCTTGACAACGAATACCGCTGGAAGAAAAACAGCCTGCAAGGAAAGTGGCACGCAGAACACCCGGAACGGTCTGTGCGGGGCTTCCACATGAACAAGATCGGCTCCACCCTCTGCGGGTGGGACAAGATCGTGGAGGACTTCATTGCTGCTGACTTGGATGCACAGCGCGGAGACTACGAGAAGATGCAGGTCTTTGTGAACACTGACCTAGGCTTGCCGTGGGAAGAACCGGGCGAAGCGGTGGAGGCAAACAACCTGCTGGACCGCCGCGAGTTCTACGAGGCGGAAGTGCCGGACGGCGTGGTGTACCTGACAGCCGGTGTCGATACGCAGGACAACCGCTTCGAGGCCGAAGTGGTTGGCTGGGGTATCGGCAGAGAAAGCTGGGGCATCCGGTACCAGCGCATCTACGGCGATCTGAAACGCGGTCAGGTGTGGGCAGACCTGGACGAGTTCCTTTCCCGTACATGGAAAAAGAAAGACGGCACGGAACTGTCCCTGCGGTCTGTCTGCATGGACAGTGGCGGCCACTTCCCGGATCAGGTCATCCGGTTTTGCAAAGAACGGGAGGAACGGCATATCTGGGCCATCAAAGGCCGCGGCGGCATGGACGTACCCTACCTGCGCAACCCCACTCAGAACAACCGCGTCAAGGGCGAACTGTTCACCCTTGGCGTTGACACCGGCAAGAACCATGTCCTTGCACGGCTGAAAGTGCTTATCAAAGGCCCGAACTACTGCCACTTCCCGGCGGCAGAAGATGCAGGGTATGACGAAAATTATTTCAAGATGCTTACTGCGGAACACAAGGTCACACGCTGGAAGTCTGGCCGCAAAGTGGAACGGTGGGAGCTGAAGGATCCGGCGCAGAAACGTAACGAAGCATTTGACGTGCGGAACTACGCGACCGCTGCGCTGGAAATCAGCAACCCGCCCGGTCTGGAAATCCCCGGTGAGGATGCACAGCGTCCTGCACAACAGCGCCAGTACCGCAGAAGGAGATCGGGAGGTATCTAACCAATGCCTGTTATTTCAAAAGAGACCGCCCAGCGGCACCTTGATATGTGGCTGGAAGCTGAGGCTGCCGTATCGACCGGGCAGAGCTACCAGATCGAGCAGATGGTCTTGACCCGCGCCAGCCTGAAACAGATCCGGGAAAGCATTGCTTTCTGGGAAAAGAAAGTGGCTGAAGCGGAAGCGGAGGAAAGGGGCCGGGGCAGAAACCGGATCTACCACTTCTCTCCGCATGACGTGTAAGGAAGGTGGAGCACATGGCGAATTTCCTTGATAAGGCCATTGCGGCAATCTCCCCCGAAAAGGGGTATCGCCGCGCTGTGGCCCGCACGGCGCTGTCTGTCATAAACAACGGTACCGGCTACGGAAACTATGGAGCTTCCCACACATCCCGCTCTATGCGGAGCTGGCACGTTGGCGGCGGCAGTGCAAAAGAGGACATCGAGGACAATCTGGAAACACTGCGCAAGCGGAGCCGGGATGCTTACATGGGTATCCCACTGGCAGCCGGCGCAATCAAGACCCTGCGCACTAATGTGGTGGGGAGCGGCCTTGTGCCGACACCCCAGGTCGATGCGGACTATCTGCACCTGACCGAGGAACAGGCTGACCATTTGCAGGCGGAAATTTCCCGCGAGTTCAGCTTGTGGGCGGATAGTGCGGCCTGCGATGCAAGCGGCATGGATAACTTCTGGCGGCTGCAAACACTGGCATTCACCAGCTTCCTGATGAACGGTGACGTATTTGCAGCAGTGCAGTTCAAAGAACGTGGGAACTGGCCGTATGCCTTGCAGCTCCGGTTGATCGAGGCTGACCAGGTGTGCAGTCCTGACCGCACAGACAGAATGAATCCCTGCAAGGTGGACGGTATCAATGTGCACCAGATCGTTCAGGGCGTGGAAACGGACAAAGACGGCGCAGTCATTGCCTACTGGGTAGCCAGCAGGCACCCGCTGGCCTATGATAATCCGCTGCCCCTGACATGGACGCGGGTAGAAGCCCGCGACAAAGAAACGGGAGAACCGAACATCCTGTGTGTCACCCAGAGGGAACGTGCCGGGCAGCGGCGCGGCGTTCCCCTGCTGGCACCGGTACTGCCCACGATGAAGCAGATGGGCAGATATACGGATGCAGAGTTGGCCGCGGCCATCGTGGCATCATCTATCACGCTGTTTATCAAGCATGATAACCCGGTCAGCGGAGCACCGTTTGGTGAGGATCCGTCCGACAAGGCGGAGGACCCGAACACTCCGCCTGATGAACTGGCAATCAACCTTGCGCCGTCTGCGGTGTTTGACCTTGCGCCCGGCGAAACACCGGACACGTTTGACCCGAAACATCCGACCACGACATATGACGGCTTTATGTCAGCTATGTCCAACCAGGTGGCGACGGGTATTGAAGTGCCCAGCGAGGTGCTTTATAAGAAGTTCAGCTCCAACTACTCCGCAAGCCGCGGTTCTCTGAACGAGTTTTGGAGAACGTGCGATGTGATGCGGGACAGCTTTGCAGCGGACTTCTGCCAGCCGACATACGAAAAGTGGTTTGCCGAAGCGGTAGCCCGTGGACGTATCAATGCGCCGGGCTTCTTCGATGACCAGGCTGTTGCAAAAGCCTATATGGCCTGTAACTGGAACGGCCCGGCACGCACCAATCTGGATGCGAAGAAAGAAATCGAGGCGGCTATCCTGCGTATGGAACAGGGCATTTCCACTGCCGAACAGGAAACGGCACAGATGACCGGCGGAAGCTGGCGGGCCAATATGCGGCAGCGCAAAAGTGAAATGGAAAAAATGAAGGAGGTAGGTTGCAATGGGCAAAGCCAATTCCCAGACGAACCCCAAGTCAACGAATAATAAGTTCTGGCAGTTCCGCAATCTGGCCGACGATGACCAGAAAGCGGAACTGCTGCTTTATGGCGATATTTCTGAGCGCAGCTGGTGGGAGGACGCAGCGACCCCGAAACGGTTTGCGGACGACCTTGCCGCCCTGGGCGATGTGAAAGAAATCACCGTATACATCAACTCCGGCGGTGGTGACGTTTTTGCGGCCCAGGCCATTGGCAATATGCTGGAACGCAATGCTGCTACCGTGACCGCCCACATTGACGGGCTGTGCGCAAGCGCTGCCACCATCGTTGCCTGCCATGCGGACAAAGTTGTGGCAGCGGCAGACGGCAGCTACATGGTTCATCCGGTCAGCATGGGCGTTTGCGACTACCTGACCGCAGAGGACATGAAGAACTGTCTGAAAGCACTTGAAACCATCCGCAGCAGCATCATTACTCTGTACGCCAAGAAGTCTGGTAAAACTGAGGACGAATGCGCCAAGTGGATGGATGAAACAAACTGGTGGACGGCAACGGAAGCCCAAGAAAAAGGCTTCGTAGACGAGGTGGATGACGATGCAGAAGATTCCGTTGTGGAGAATCGCAATGGTGTTCTGTTCGTCAACAGCATCAGCATGAACACCCCGTTCAACGAAGCCCCCAATTTTGTCAGAAGTCGGGTTACGGAAAAACCTGTGAACCGACCTGAAAATATGAACCCGGCGGAAAAGCCGGAACGCAATGACCATGGGGAGGTAAAAGACATGGACATCAAGACCACGGATGATCTCCGCAAGGCGTACCCGGATCTGGTAGCCAGCATCGAGAACGAGGCCACCACTGCCGAGCGCACCCGCATTCAGGAGATCGAGAACGCAACTCTGCCCGGTGCAGAGGATCAGGCCAACGAGGCAAAGTTTACGAAGCCCGTTGATTCTGCATCCTTTGCAAAGGCTGTCATTGCCAGCATGAAGGCAAAACAGCAGGAGCAGAGCAAGAAATATCTGAAGAATGCAAAGGAAGCTGCGGAAAACTCCAACGCCAACAGCATCGACAACACGCCGCCCGCAAACCCTGAAGCCGAGGATGAGGAAAGCAAGGCATTCATGAATGCAATCCGCAAGGCTAACGGCGTGAAGTAAGGAGGACGGAACTATGAGCATGGATCTTGCAAGAAAAGATTTCAGCACGGCCCCGGAATATTTCATTGCCGGAACCGACATCGGTATCGCAAAGGCCACCAAGACGGCCAGTGCGGCGGTCGAGGCGCACGCCCCTGTTCTGATCGAGGGCGGCAAAGTGAAGCCGGTTGCAGATGCAGCCGGTGCAGGTCAGGCGGTTCTTACCGGCCTGTATGGTATTACCGCTGACAGTGCAGAGGCAGACAAAGAAGTGCCGATTTATCTGACCGGTGAGTTTTTCGCTGCTGGTCTTGTGCTGCCGAAGAACGTGAGCGTAGACGACGTTGAAGTTCCTCTGCGCAATCTTGGCATTTTCCTGAAGTAAGGAGGACAACATTTATGGCTAATGAAGTAAGCATTTATGAGCCTCGGCACCTGATCGAGGTTGTTCGCACCACCCCGCCGATCCGCACGTTTCTGCGGGATCGCTTTTTCTCCAACGTGAAAACCTTCCCGACCCGCCGCGTTGACATTGATATTGTCAAGGGCAATCGCAAGATGGCTGCATTCATCCATCCGCTGGTTGGCGGAGAGATCGTGCAGAGCGAGGGCTACGAGACCAAATCCTATGCACCGCCCCTTATCAACCCGGCGACCATCAGCACGGCAGACCAGTACATGGAACGCCTGCCCGGTGAAGATCTGTTCTCTGGCCGCACCCCGGCAGACCGTGCAGCAGAAAAGCTGATCGAGGAATACAACCAGCTGAACGACATGACCACCCGCCGCGAAGAGTGGATGGCCGCACAGGTGCTTACCACCGGCAAGCTGAAGGTCAAGGGCAAGGGCGTGGATGAAGTCATCGACTTCGGCTTTGGCAACAAGATCACTCTTGAAGGCACGAAGCAGTGGGGCAAGTCCGCCGCTGACCCCTGGGGCAATCTGCGCGACTGGAAGCAGCTGGTGAGCCGTAACGGCTTTGCCAACGCAGATATGGTCGTCATGGGCAAGGTTGCAGCCGACAATTTCATGGCTGACGGTAAGATTCTGGAACTGATGGACAAGCGCCGTTTCGACATCGGTTCCATGGCACCCAAAGAGCTGGAAGGTGGCCTGACCTATTACGGCCACCTGAACCTGCCCGGTGTGGACGTTTACGGCTACGACGAAGTTTATCTGGACGACGCGACCGGCGAGACCAAGCCGCTGATTCCCGATAACATGGTGCTGATGATCCCCAGCAACGCAAACTTCATGCGTGCCTACGGCCTGTGCAACTATCTGGATGATGGCGGCAACTGGCACAGCTTTGAGGGCGACCGTCTGCTGCGCACCTATGTGGAGCATCGTCCCGACCGTCGCTTCATTGAGCTTCAGAGCCACCCGCTGCTGATCCCTGATAAGGTAGATTCCTGGCTGGTGGCTGAGGTTTGCTGATATGCTGGACGTTGACCAGAATTACGGCGAACCGGACACCCCGAAGCCGCTCCCTACGTTCAAAGACTATGTGGCGCAGGATGTGGAAACGGTGTTCTTCAACCTGAACGAGTTTGCAGAAGAACGCTACATAGATGATAAGCAGATGCTCTGCATTACCCAGCACCCCGGCGTAAATGAACGTGCGGCACACTGGGAGGGCGGAGCAAAACAGTCCTTTGACCAGGGAATGTATAAGGCCGATCTGCTGCTGTTCGTGAAACAGAAAGACTACGGCCCGATGCCAAAGAACGGTAAGCAGATCACACTGGATAAGAAGCGGGACTACAAAATCAAGTCCTGCTCCCTGAAGGCGGGAGTTTACCGGATGGAATTGGAAAGGGTGAGGTAAGGTGGCATACTTCCATACCAACTACGACGCTTCCACCATGACGGTTTCCGTCAATGACGAAGAAGTGTCCCGTGCCCTTGGCGTGTTGTCGAACAAGACCCCGGCAGCGCTGAAGGTGGCGGTCAACACCACGGCCAGACAGACGCGAAAGCTGATGCTGACCGAGGTTAAGAACCGTTATGACCTCAACGCGGCTGGCAGGCGTATGATCGAAGATCTGCGTCAGCGGCAGAGAGCGACCAACCGCCACCCGACGGCTATCCTTGCCATCATGAAGAACGACCCCGGCGCATTCCGGGCAGACCTGGGCTATTTCAGAACCAGCCCCACAAAGCCCTTCATGGGTTCGTCTGTTCGCAATGCGCCGCCTGTTTTTCAGGCACACGTTCTGAAAGGCAGTCCGATGATTGGTCTGAGCGGAACCGGCGAAAGGAGCAAGGGCTTCCTGGTTCAGTTTAAGTCGAAGCACATCGGTATGGTACAGCGCCAGTTGGGCGTGCCAGCTGACAAAGACTATACCGAGAGTGGAAAAGAACGCTGGAAGCCGAACGAAAAGCTGGTCACGATGTCCAGCCCTTCCGGCTCTGCGATGCACCACACGGTGTGGGAAATGCAGGAAACGACCGTAGAACAGATGCTTCAGGACAACACCGAACGACGAATCCGGCAACTGATCGCCAATGCAAAGCGAAAGGGCGTGATCTGATATGGCCGAAAAGATCACCGGGTATACCAGCGAAATGTGCCAGCAAGCCATGATGGACGAGCTGGAAGAACTGTTCCGGGACATGAAGTTTACCGGACAGGAGGGAGAAAAGCCCCTCAAGATTTATAAGCAGTTTTTGCCGACACAGACGGACAACGATGATGACATTGACACAAACGATGCCATGTACCCCTGCATCATCGTAATCGAATCGAGCGGCGAGGTCGATAATGACCATGATCCGCAGCTGGTTCTCATGCAGCTGGTTATTTGCAGCTATGACCGTGGAATTGATCGGCAGGGGTATGTGGAGACCGTAAACATCAAAGAAACGATTATGCAGCACTTCAAGCGCAAGCCGGTTTTCGGCGGGGCATTTGAGGTGGGCTATCCCAGAAAGTGGGAACTTTCGGACGATGACATGGATCACTACTACTGGGGAATTGTGAATCTGATCTGCAAGACCCCGAACGCACTGAAAAATGAAGAAGTGGAGGCGTTGATTTAATATGGGCACTGAAAAGAAAGCAGCGGCAGAAGTTCAGGAAAATCAGCCTGAACAGACCGTAGCGCAGGTGCAGGTTCCCGTGGCATATTGCGGCCCGACCATCAAGGGCATCGCACCGCAGTACACGGTTTTCGTGGACGGCCTGCCCGACAAGCTGAAAGAAAAAGTGGAACAGGTGCCGCTTCTGAAAGCACTGATCGTTCCGCTGGACAAACTCGCTGAAATGCGGGTGAAACTGGAACAGGACGGCACCAGAGAAAATATTCTCTGCAACAAGGCTGCTGCCCTGATGAAGTAAGGAGGATATGACAGATGGCTATTTCGCATGGCTTTAACAAGACCGAAGCAGCGACCAGCGTCACCGCTCCGGTAACGGTCAACTCCGGCCTGCAGATCGTTGTGGGTACGGCCCCCGTTAATATGCTGGATGACCCGGAAGCAGCGGTGAACACGCCGCTGCTGGTGAATACCTTCAAAGAAGCCGCCGCCGCAGTGGGCTATTCCGACGATTTTGCAAAGTATACCCTGTGTGAGGCAGTGAGCGCCAGTTTTCAGGTGATGGGCATTTCCCCTATCGTCGTGGTCAACGTCCTGGATCCTGCGAATGCAAAGCACATCACTGAACTGTCCAACAAGACCGTTCAGGTGAATGACGGCATTGCAGAGATCGACGAGACCGGCATCCTGCTGAAAAAGCTGGTCGTGAAGAAGGAGCAGACCGTGCTCACGGCGGACGAGGACTATTCGGCCAGCTTCAATGATGATGGCACGGTGAGCATCGCCCTGGTCAACGGCGGCAAAGGCGACGGCGCAACGGCCCTGACCGTTTCCGGTTCTATTCTTGACCCGACCAAAATCACCGCTGCCGACATCGTGGGCGGCGTGAATGCGGCCACCGGTGCAGAGACCGGACTGGAAGTGGTAAGACAGGTGTTCCCCAAGCTGGGCATGGTTCCCGGCATTCTGCTGGCACCCCGCTTCTCCAAGGATCCCATGGTGTGCGCAGCGCTCCAGGCAAAGTGCCGCAAGATCAATGGCGTTTTCGATGCAGTGTGCTTTGTTGACATCGACAGTTCCGCTTCCGGTGCACGAAAGTACACCGACGTGGCAAACCAGAAGGTCAAGCAGGGCGCAACTTCTCGTGAAGCATATGCCCTGTGGCTGTACGGCAAGATCGGCAGCACCATCTACAGCGGCAGCTCTCTGGCTGCTGCTGCGGCAGTCTACAACGACAGCCTGTATAACGACACGCCCAATGCCAGCCCGTCCAATGTCAGCGTGCCCATTTCTTCCGCCTGCCTGGAAGATGGCACCGAAGTCCTGATGGATCAGGAGCAGGGCAATGTGCTGAATGAGCAGGGCGTGGCGACCTTCATCCGCTCCGGCGACTTTGTTGTGTGGGGCAATGAGACCTGCTGCTACCCGAAAAACACCGACCCGAAGGACGCTTTCCTTTGCGTCCGCCGCTTCTTCAACCACTCCTGGACCAGCTTTGTTCTGGATAACATGAGCAAGCTGGACAAGCCGATGAACAAGAAGCGCCTTCAGTCCATCATTGACAGCGAGAACATGAAGGGCAGTGTTTATGTCTCTACCGAGGTATGCGCCAGCTACAGCATGAAGGCAGACCCTGACCGCAACACGACCGCTGAACTGGTTGCAGGCCACTACTCCTTCTATCAGTTCTGCACGCCGTTCCCGCCTTTTAAGCAGATCAACAACACCATGGAGTATGAGGCCGGCGCACTGACCTCGGCTCTGTCTCTGTAAGCAGGAGGAATGACCTATGGCTCTGAATATTTCCAGTGACCTGGTTCCCCAGGTCATCAATGACTACAATGCGTACACGGAAGATGACCTGCTCATTGGTCTGGCGGATGAAATCACCCTGCCCAAGATCAAGAACAAGACCACCTCCGTGTCCGGCATGGGCATTGCGGGCGAAGTCGATTCCCCCGTGCCCGGTCAGTTTGAATCCATGGAGGCAACGCTGAACTGGAACACCATGTACAGCTACGCCACCAAGATGATGAACCCCAACAAGAACATCCAGATTACCCTGCGTGCTGCTATGCAGAACGACAACAAGAACGGCGGCTACACCTACAAGGGCCTGCGCGTCGTCCTGGGTGGTCGTCCCAAGGAGCTGGATCCCGGCAAGCTGAAGCGCGCCGACACCATGGGCAGCACCACTACGCTGGAAGTCACCCGTTACCTGATGGAGGTTGACGGCACTACCGTTATCGACATCGACAAGTTTGCAGGCCGCTACTATGTTGATGGCGAGGATATGCGTGCCGAGATCAACGCTCTTATCTAAACCCGATACATGAAGAAGTCAGCCGTCCCGGCGTGGGGCGGCTGATTGTCTTTTGGAAAGGAAACAGCAATGGACAATATCGTGAAGTTCGACAAGCCCTATAAGTTTGAGGGCAAGGAGTATGACAGTCTGGATCTGTCTGGCATGGAGAAGATGACCGTGCAGGACTTGATCGACATCCAGAAAAACATCGGCAACGAGATGGCAGCCATGTCCGTGATGGAAATGACCACTTCCTTTGCACAGGAAATGGCCGTTAAGGCAACCGGCAAGCCTGTGGAGTTCTTTAAGCTCATGCCTCGCGGCAAGATCAAGAAAGTGCAGGCGGCGGTTATCAAGGGCATGGATAACAGCGAGAACGCCGATGAAGTGAAAAAACAGCTGGAATCTCACACCCTGAAGTTTGCAGCGCCCTACACCTACGAGGGCAGCGAAAAGGCGGAACTGAAGGGCAAGACCTTTGACAGCATCGACCTGTCCGGCGTGGGCGAACTGAACACTATGAGCGAATCCATGGCAGAAAACCGTATGGCTGCGGGCGGATTTGCACCGGTGAATACGCATCGCAACTACCTGTACTGCTGCATCATCGCCAGCATGGGCACCGGCTACCCGGTGGACTTCTTTGCCGGTCTGCCGCTGTGCGAGGCGGTCAAGCTGCGCGATGCCGTAAACTCTGATTTTTTCGAGTAAAAGGCGGGGCAAAAGGACTTCGGAAAGCAGCTATCCAGCTATCCATTGCCACGCATTCCAACATGACGGATCTGCTGCACCTGCCCCGGCGGGAGCTGGTGGATCTGTGTAACGAGGTGGCAGACGTATGGCGGGAAATGGAGCACTAGACCTCAGCATCCGCATCATGGGCAAGGTGGACCCATCCCTTGTAACTGCAATAAAGCAGACGAAGGGGCTGACCGGTGATCTGGCGAGCGCACTGACGGGAACAAAGTCGCTGGGCAGCACGGTAGCAAACACTCTGGGCGTAATCGGAAAGACTGGGCTTGGAATCATGGCGACGCTGACAACTGCGTCCGCTGTCATGATTAAAAAGACAACCTCCATGGCAGAGGAATACCAAGCCCAGGCGGCAGATGCAGTCAAGTATGTTGGCGGCATCATGAACGATGACGGCAGCATTGACCCGGAAAAGCGTGCCACCATGGAGGACGCGATCCTCAAGATGACCACGCAGGTCCCAATCAAACGGGACGAGATGGCGCAGATCGCCGCATCGCTGGGACAGTCCGGTAAGAGCTATGAGCAAATCTTTCTGGATAACCAGCAGACCGGAGAAAAAAGCTACCTGTACGATACGGCCCGGCTAGCTGCCGCGTGGGACATTGATGCAAAGTCTGCGGCCGATTATATGGCAAAGTGGGAAACCGCTTTTGGTAAGACCCACAACCAGATTATCGACATTGCAGATTCCATCAACTATCTGGGCGGCCACATGGCTACCACGGCGGCGGAAATCGCCAGCGTGGTGAATACGTCCGGCGGTGTCGGCCAGACAGCCGGCGTTGACCTGCACACGACCTCTGCGCTGGCAGCCACCATGCTGGCTATGGGCGTTAATGAGGGAAAGGCCGGAACAAGCCTGAACCGTGTGTTTACAAACATCACCCTTGGCAACAGTGCAACGGATGCGCAGGTGGGCGCATGGAACAGACTCGGTTTTGATCCTGTGCAGATTGCAAAGGATATGCAGTCCACCGGGCCGAACGGAGAAGATGGTGCAGCAAGCACTCTGTACAAAGTCTTTGAGGCGATCTCGAAACAGGACAAGTACCAGCAGACTGCGACCATCAAGACACTGTTTGGACAGTGGGCCATTGAGGGCGTTTCAAAAATTGTGGGCAACTTGCCTGCGTTCCAGAATGCCTTGCTTATGGCTGGTGATACCAGCGCATACAGCGGCAGCATGGAGAAAGAATTGCTTGTTCGTCTGGACACCAGCAAAGCGGTAAGCCAGATGGCAAGTAATGCGACAGACCGCCTGCTTATCAATGTGGGCAATCAGTTCCTTCCAGCAAAGAAAGAACTGACATCCATGTGGATCGACATAGCAAACGGTATCACCGAGAGCTTGCCAGATCTGTCCAACATCGTCAATGGCATTCTGCCGATGTTGCACTCCGCGCTGCTTGGAATTGGCAATGCGGCGCAGGCGGCATTGCCGTGGATCCAGAAGGGCATCGACTACACTGCAGAGCATGGGCCGGAAGTGGCAGGGGCCATTGCTGCCATAGTCGCGGCGTTCGGAGCTATGAGCTTTGCACCGACGGCTTATAGCACAGGATCCTCGCTGCTGAACACCATCGGGAACATTGCAATCGGCGGAAAACCGAGCGGTGCCCCAGGCGGAACATTCGGAGGCATCACTGTCCGAAATCTGATGGGAGCACTGACACCCACAAGCCTGATCCAACGGGCAGTTGGTGGCGCATCCTTTGTAAAATCGAATGCCGGAATGTTTGCTGAAAATGCAAAGTACGGCGTTCAGATGGCCGGTGCCGGAGCGCAGCAGCCCACAACGCGCCTTGGAAAAATTGGGCAGACGTTGGACGGCGCTGGTGTCGGCATCTGGGCAACACTGAAAAATTTCAAGGGCCTGCGAAGCGGAACCAAGAAAGGAAACACCGGTTTTGTAAATGATGTGCTGGAAGCTAGCACGAACGGTGGCCTACTGGGCGTGCTGAAAAACTCCGGCTCCGGTAGGTATGTTTCCAATGTCGGGCAATCGCTGGGCGGCCTGAAAAATGCTCTGGTGGGGTTCGGAAGCGGCAATCCGGTTGGACGATTTATCGCCAAGACCGGCGGTGTTGCGGGACAGATTCTTTCCGGCATTGCAGGACCGAACGGTCTTGACCTTGGAGGTATGGCCGGTGGAGTGAAAAATTTCCTCGGTGCAGGAAAGACGGTCATTGGAAATGGGCTGTCCAATGCATGGCAGACTGTCAGCCAGTCCAAAGTGGGTTCTACCGTCCTCGGTGTCGGCAGCAAGGTGGCGGGTGCAGCATCCAAAATCGGCGGCGGCGCTTTGAGTACGGTGAAGGGAGCTTTGAATGTCGGCGGCGCAGGGCTGAACGTACTGGGTACGACGGTAGGCCCAGTGGCCGCAAAACTGGGCAGCGGATTCATGGCACTGCTTGGCACATTCGGCCCGGTTATTACCGGCATCGGTACAATCGTTGCGGCAGTCTCGTTGTTGGGAGATCACTTCGAGGACATCCGCAACATCGTCGGAATGGTATTTGGCGAGGGCGGGCTTGCCGTCTTTGACAAATTTACCGGAAAGATAGCCGGTGTCGGCGACACTGTAAAGCAAGTGTTCGGGCAGCTCACCACCCCGGAGGGCTTGCAGAGCATCCAGGAAAAGCTATCCGGCTTCAGTATCGGAGGGCTAAATCTGGGTGACGTGTTCGGAGCTATGACCCCTGCCATCCAGACGGTTATGCCGTTGATTGAATCGTTCGCCGGTGTGTTCTCTCAGATTGTAGATCTGGGAGTAAACCACATCAAGCCGGTGCTGACTGAGATCTTCGGCTTTATCGTGAATGAAGGCATTCCGGCGGTCATGCCGCTGCTGTCTACGGTGGTAAGCCTGGTAGGCACCACACTGGTCAACGCCATCAAGGTGGCGGTGGATCTGGTGGGTAAGGTGCTTCCTGTGGTAGAGCCTGTGATTCTGGGCATCATCGGCTTCCTGAAGCAGGTTGCAACCATCGGCGTGAAAGCGGTCAACTTCATCATTGGGGCGCTGAACAAAATTCAGCTCACAATACCGGAAACGCTGTTCGGCATTCCGGTTCCGGTGATCGGCGGTAAGTCGTTCGGATTCAACCTGTCACCCGTGTCCGTCCCGGCATTTGCCAACGGCGGCATGACGCAGGGACCGTCTATTGCTGGTGAGGCTGGCCCGGAAGCCGTTATCAGCTTCCGGCGCGGCGTTCGTGAAAAGAACATTGATACCTGGCTGACCGCTGGTAAGCTGCTGGGCGTTGGTCTGGGTGATCTGCTGGGGTTGCCCGGCAGAAAGCCGAAGATGTTCGCGGACGGTGGTTTTACAGAAGAAGATTCTAACCTGATCGACTTCAACAGAGCACGTCGCCAGCAGTATTACAACCAGGTGGCTCAAAGTTTTGACACTATGGTTCAGCCTGTTGCAGCGGCATTGGTACTGGGGTCCGACGCTGGTGTGGCGTTCAGCCGTATCACGGAGATCGCCAACTATGCAGTAGATGGGCTGGAAACTCTGGCGGCAATGCCGACACCTACCGTGTCGGATGACCAGGGCAAAGCCCAACAGCTGCTGAACACCGGAATCGGGAAAGTGATTGCTGGTGCCAAGTCTGTTCTGACAAACGAAAATACTCAGAAGGCAATCCGGTTTATCCGGGGAGCAGATGCGGAAAAGGCAAAGCTGGAATACGCTGCAAACCCGGACAACTACGACCTGAGCAATGTAAACTTCTTCCCGACGGCTGGAAACAGCGAACTGACAAGGCAAAATCTGTCGATGCTGGCAGACCTTCAGAACTACCAGCAGGAAGTAGAGCTGAAGCCCATCGGCGGGAGCGAAGATGCTTCTGGTGGCAGCACCGGGAACCAGCGCGGTGGATCGAGCAACAGCTACCAGCGTACCTATACGAGTTCCAGCGGAAACACATATGTTTATGCACCAAACTTCACCATCTACGGCAGCATGAATGCCGAAGATCTACGTTCCATTATGGACGAAGGTTACGAGAAGTTCTGCGAGTATGTGGAACGGTACGAACGCGAAAAGAGGCGCACGCAGTATGGCACTTGATTACACCACAAAGTCCGGTGACACCTGGGATCTGATTGCCCTGAACGTGTACGGAAGCGAGCTGAAAGCCGATTGGCTGATGCAGAACAACCCCAGATATATCCATATCGTCCGGTTCGATTCCGGCACGGTGCTGTCAACACCAGCTCTGCCGGCTGAAAAGAGCGGAGACCTTCCGCCCTGGAAGGCAGGTGCATGATGGTACTGACAGCAGCGAGACCCAAAGGAAGGCAGGCTGCGGTTCTTCTGACCTACGAGAAAACCGATATTTCGGAAGAAATCGCACCTGATCTGGAAAGTTTCAAGTACACGGATGTGGCTGAATCCAAAAGCGACAGTGTGAGCATTACAGTCAATGCCAAAGCTGCCAAATGGAAAAATGACTGGATGCCGGAAAAGGGCGTGAAGCTCTACCCGGCTATTGTTGTAAAGGACTGGAATATCGGGGGCATTGAGAGCGGCTACAGAGATTACAGCGCCGAGTGCGGGGCATTCGTGCTGGATGATCTTAGTTTTGCCGGTGCACCTGATTCGCTGACGATGGGCGGCGTGGCAAAGCCGAACGACACCAGCTTCAGCGAGAGAAACCGGACCTTTACATGGAAGAACACCAGCGTAAAGAAAATCGCTGAAACCATTGCAGGCCGTTACAAATTGGAGCTGAAGTTTGAGGGAGACGACCACGGCATTGATGCAAAGGAACAGGACGGAACAGATAGTGCCTTTCTGCAAGATCTGTGCAGCACCTATGCACTGGTTATCAAAGTCTACACTTCAAAGCTCTGGGTGTACGACCGGGAAAAGTACAAGGCGAAAGATCCTGTATGGACGGTATATGAGAGCCGGCCCGTTGGAAATCCGACGGCCCTGTGCGTAGAGCCGGGAAGTTTCAAGTGGAACACAAAGCTGACTGGAACATACACGGGCGGCCTTTATACCTACACCAACAAACAGAAAAAAATCAATATCAACGTCAAGGTGGGCACGGACGAACGCCAGCTTAAACTTACTGGAAAGGTAAGCAGCGAGGCAGACGCAAAAGCCCGCCTGATAGCGGCCATCAAGAATGCCAACCACGGAGCAACCCAGATCAGTTTTACGATGTTGGGCTATCCGGCCGGCGCTTCAGCGCAGTGCTTTAACCTAGTTGGCTATGGAAAGATGGACGGAAAGTATTTCGTTGATCAGATGGAACACAGCATATCTCCATCCAGCGGCTACAAAACACAGGTCAAGGCCAGCAAAGTGGAAAAGGAGGATTTCGCATGAGCAGTGAAGTGAGATTCGGCAATGTGAGTTCTATCGACTATGAGGCTGGAAAGTGCGAAGTTACTTACCCAGACAGGGACGACACCGTTACGGAAATGGTGCCGTTTCTGTCCAATGGCGAGTACCAGACACCGGAAGTTGATGATCTTGTGCTTGTCCTGCATCCAGGAGAAAGCCCGGAGGATGCTGTTGTGGTGGGCACCGTCTGGAATGAAAAGAACAAACCGCCTGAAGGAAAAGAAAAAGTCTACCGAAAGGATTATGCCAACTCACGAGGAAAGGCATATCGGAAGTTTGATGCAAATGCCAAAGAACTGACCGACTATGTGGACGGAAAGAAAATCCTGAAGGCAAAAAGTCTTGAGATCCAGGTAGGCGGTGCAACCGTGACCATCAGCGAGGGCGGAGAAATCAAGGTGACATCCCCGGCGGGGATCACGCTTGCAGCATCCGGCGAATTGAAAATGACGGCATCGACCATCAATGCGACCGCTGGAACAGTGAACATCCAGGGCGGAGGTGGCGATGTTGTTGTGTCCGGCAAATCGCTGGTATCGCATACGCACACCGGAAACCTTGGCAAGAAAACATCCGCACCCCTGTAAGGAGGTTTTGGAATGTATGTTGGAATTTTCGGCGATGTGATTTTCTCCGTGGGACACCTGCGTGTGCTCACCCCGTCAAACTTCAAGGGAACGACCGGCGCAAACTGGGCGGAACATGAAGTTCTGGGAGGAAAAGCACGAGCAGAGTATTTATCACCGAAACTGAGAGAGTACACCTTTGATATTCTTCTGGATGCAGCACTCGGCGTGAATCCTCGCAAGATGCTGAACCGTCTGACAGAAATGTCAGAGAACGGAGAGATTCATTACCTGATTATCGGGTTTGCACCGGTATCGCAAAACAAGTTTCGGGTCACTGAAATAAGCGACAGCTGGGATTCGGTGATAAAACACGGGCTTTTGATGCAGTGCAAGGTGAGCCTGACCATAAAGGAGTACATATGATCGACTTCAGCAGCACGGTGGTTGAGCTGTCCGGTGACAGCGAAAAACAAAAAGAAGTGCAGGACATTGCAAAGTGCCTTCGCACACTGTATTCCACACCAATCGGGAGCCAAGAGGGCGACAGAGAACTCGGAATCAATCCAAACATATTTGTCGATAAGCCACTTCCGGTGGCAAAGGGATTATATGTGGCTGAGGTAACAGAGAAAACCGCATCGTTTGAGCCGCGGGCAAGAGTGGTGCGGGTGGACTGGCTGGACAGTGATGTGCTGCATGGCGTTGTAATTCCAAAGGTGGTGTACGAGCTTGTCTAAAATAAAAGAGTTTGAGAACATCCCGGACATCGACATTGAAGGCGAAGAAACGCTGGAAGAAGCTGTGGCCGATTGCAAGGCACTGTTTGGCAAGTACAACAAAGAACTTTTCAACGGTGAGGTGTCGTTGGAACGGTGTTCTGAAGCACGGCTTGTCCTTTTGACACTGGCACATCGTTCGCATCACAACATGGAGTACAGCACGGCGTGTCTGAAAGCGGAACTGCTGCCTACGAGCACGGGGCCGAATTTGGACAACCTTGCTCCGCTTGTTGGAGTGGAACGCCTGGAAGCCGGAAAAGCCACGGCGGTTATTCGATTCACACTGTCTGCGCCGAGAACGAGCGCAACCGGAATCCCGGAAGGAACACAGGTGAGAACGGCAGACAAACGGTATTTCAAAACCGAAAAGTATGCGGAGATCTTACCCGGTGAACTGACCGTGGACGTAGTTGCCGTGGCGGATGAGGCAGGAAGCAACAGCGATGGGATTGCCGAAGGCGAAATCAATGTGCTGGTGGATCCTATCCCGTATGTGTCCGGGGCAAAAAGTGTTTCGGCAAGCACGGGCGGTACGGATACGGAAGGTGACGATTCATTTACCAGACGTATCAACTATGCACCTTCGATTTTCTCCGTGGCCGGTCCGGTGGATGCCTATGAATACTTTGCATCGAGCTGGCGGTCCGATGTGGAAGATACGAAGATCGTTTGCAAGGAAGGATACACGATCCACGTTTACTTTCTGATGGCCGGAGGCAGAGTTCCGACAAGGGAGGAATGTACCGGAATGCAGGAATATTTCGACACGGTAAAGCGCCCGATGGGTGATCTGGTTCTTTGCCATGCGCCGGAAGAAATCCCGTATGACATCGAGCTTACTTACCATATTGCCTTGAGCAATGTCAAGAATGCATCGACGATTCAGGAAAATGTGGAAGCGGCTGTGAAGGAGTATGAAACCTGGCAGAGAAAAATCGGCCGGGACATCGAACCGGCGGAGCTGATTATGCGTGTACGGGAAGCTGGCGCGAAACGCCCACGTCTGTTGACACCGGTCGAAACAACTGTCTCCGAAATTCAGGTGGCAAAGCTCCGAAGCTGCAAGGTGACATACGGAGGAATCGAAGATGATTGAACTCCACGAAGTCGGCCTAGTCGAAGGGCTGCCGCCTGATGTTGCCAAAGAGCCATGGGTACAGATACTTGATGCAGTTTTCAGGGAGCGGCGCAAGAAGGAACTGGAAGCTGCCGAACGCTTGAAAATCTACACGGATATTGACCGTGCAGATGAGGCGGTTCTGGATATTCTTGCGGTTCAGTTCCGCGTTGACTGGTACGACACCAGCTATCCGATTGAAACAAAGCGCAGGATCATCAAAACTGCGCTGGAAGTCCGTCGGTACTGCGGAACGGAGTGGGCAGTCCAAAAGGCGCTGTCCTCAATTTATCCGAATGTGAAGATAAGTGAATGGTATGACTACGGAGGAAGGCCGGGCTACTGGCGAATGAACGTAGACATTACCGATGATGGTGTCATTTACTACACACCGGAAGAAATTGAAAAGCGCCTTGGTTATGCCCGGCGCTGTACCGCTCACCTTGAGCACATCATCTACATCGTCGAACCGCATGAACGGTCGCCCGCTTATATCGCCGCCGCACCCTGCGGCATGGCGACATCCTGCACCGTAAAGGTCCCCGGTAGGATCAAGCCGCGGGAAATCGGCGCAAAGGCGTATGTTGCCGGTGCGGTCGGAAGATCGAAAATGCAGGTTGCCGTGGCGCTGCCCGGTGCCGTTGAAGCAAAGGCAGTGAAAGCACGAGCCTTTACGGCGGGCACCGTTGAGCGGTCGCACACGGCGATAAACATTGTTATTGGAGGACAGACAACGTGAGTTGGGAAAAATCTAACTACACCGCCGCCGGTGCCGCCCTGCTGTCGGAATCTCTCTCCGGTGGTGCGCTGGTAATCACCCGCGCTGTGAGCGGCACCGGTACGGCTGACGCAGACCTTTCGGAGGAAACCGGGGTAAGCGGCGAAACACATGACCTGAAATTGCTGGACATCGAAACCGTTGAAAGCGGCGGTGAGACGGCTCGGCGGGTAAAAATCCAGATCACCGGTGCAGATGAAACGTACATCATGCATCAGGTGGGCGTTTACGGCAGGCTGAACGACGATGCCGAAACACTCCTGTTTATTATGCAGGATGCACGCGGAGTGGAGGTCCCGTCCACGAAGGTGAACGGCGATTTTGAGATTGAGCTGTCGGCGCTGCTTGCTGTGTCGAACAAGGCCAATATCAGCATTACCGTTGACCCGCAGATGCAGGCTCTCGCAAAAATGGTCAAGGCAGAAGTCGAGAAGCACAACAAAGATGCTTCCGCTCACGCCGATGCCATCACCGCCGCCGTCGGCAACGCCATGAAATCCCTCAAGGAATCCGGGGATGTTGTAAGCGAAGAACAGGTCAAGGCTCTTATTCAGGAGCAGGGCAGCTCTGGCGGGGCTGCTATCATCAAGGACATCACGATCCCCGCAGACGGTTGGGACTGGCAGCGGGAATCTGATGACGAGGAAATGCTGGGGATGGATGACTTCCGGTGTGTTGTTGATGTTGCAGTTGACGACGTGACGGAGGAAATGTTCCCCAGTGTTGCCTTACATAAAGCGGCCCTTGAGGTCGCAAAGCGTGCCGGGCTTTGTCCGACGGTGCAGGCTCTCGCCGGTGTCCTGCGCTTTTGGGCAAGGAACATCCCGACGGCGGATATGTCCGCCACGGTGGCGCTGTGGGCACCGGGAGGTACGGCGGGCGGTGGTTCCGCCTATGTGCTGCCTGTGGCGACGGCGACCCGGCTTGGCGGCGTGAAAATCGGTTCTGGCGTTTCCGTGTCGGCAGACGGCACGATCTCCGCATCGACCAGCGGTATCACACAGGATGAAGTCGTCTCTGCGGCAGACACGGACAAGATGCTGGACGAGATTTTCCCCGCAGAAAGTTGAACGAAACACCGGCATAACAGGAGGCTTATATGGCAGACAACAAGTTTGTGACCCTCGAAGCTCTCAAATCCACCGCTGCACGCTTGCAGCAGGAATGGCTCAAATCCATCTCCAAGGCGGGTCATGCCCGCTTTGAGGTGGCGGAAGCCATCCCTGACGCATCCGCAGCGCAGGAAAACATCATGTATCTTGTCATGAACGACAAGACGCAGCACTACGACATCTACGCAAAGGTCAATGATGAGGTCGTCCTGCTGGACGATACCACTGTTGACCTGTCCGGCTATGCTACCAAGGAACAGCTGGAAGCTGTCTCCGGCGGTCTGGGCGGCACTGTGTACGCCGCGACCAAAGCTGACCTGTCCACTCCCGACGACAGCGTGATCTCCGGATACTTCGCCCAGAACACGGACGTGAAGCCCAAGAAGGGCGATGTCTTTGTCGTGACCACCACCGTGGACGGTTCCACCTATGAGCAGTCCGCCTATTTCTATGACGGTTCTGCATGGGTGGCCATGACCGGTTCCGTGGATGCCGATAAGGTCATCCTGCGGGAGAACATCACGTTGGCCGGTGGCTATACGCAGGTCGGCAACCTGACCAAGAGCCAGAACGGAACGGCAACCTTCCAGACGAAGGGCAAGTCCGTCGCCGACATCCTGACTGAGATTTTCAGCAAGCGTCTTCAGCCCACCATCATGGCGCAGCCCTCCGTCACTGGCTTTGCTCTGAACGGAGCGAAGGCTGTCGAAGCTGGTACTCAGGTCGCTGCTGCGTCTTATGGCACTGCTGAACTGAACCCCGGTTCCTACAAGTACGGTCCTGACACCGCAGTTGTAGCTTCCGGCTGGAAGGTTGAGCGCATCACCGACAAGGCGACGACCGAGGTCGCAAATGCTGAGACCGCTTCTCTGGCTGCTGGTTCCGACAACAACGGCGGCGCTGGTTTCGTCATCGGTGATGCTGGCGGTGACGCTGTGGCAAGCCTGAAGTACAAGGCCACTGCGACGCACGGCGCAGGTGTTACCGCAAAGGACAACCTCGGCTCCGACTCCAACCCCGCTGTGGCTATCGCAGCAGGCACGAAGTCGAAGGAGACCGCTACGTACACGCCGTTCCGAAATTACTTCTACGGTGCCACCGCCGAAAAGCCCACGCTGAACAGCGACTACATCCGCAGTCTGACTAAGAGCGGCAAGGCGTATGCCGCTGGTACGCTGACCATCAACGTCCCCGTCGGTGCGCAGCGTGTGGCAATCGCCTGCATTGCGACTGCAAAGGGCGTCACCAAGGTCATCAACGAGACCGCCATGAACGCAGATGTCACCAGCACCTTTGTCAAGTCCACTGTTCCCGTTGAGGGTGCGAACGGCTATTCCGCCAAGACCTACAATGTGTGGATCTTTGAGCCTGCTGTTGCCTATGGCAACGCCGCAGTGCTGAAGGTCACGCTGGGTTAAAGGAGGGCTGAACAATGGCTGTGAACAATACCGCAAAGAAGTATTCCGACATGGAGTTCCCGCTGGCTATGAAGCGGCAGGATGCTTTCGCACTGGATGAGACCGCCGTGTGGCCGTCCATGGAAACCGCGCAGGCATACGCAAAGACCAATCCCACTGCCTACATCGGCCAGCTGCTTTCCGTCATCGTTGACGGTGTAGCTACCCCGTATGTGATCCAGAACGCCGCAGGCGACCTCGCCCCGCTGGGCGCTGCCGCTGTGACCATTGCTTCGGACGACGAAGCAAACGAAATGCTCACTGAGATTTTCGGCGAGTAATGCACAATCTGTAATCGACCGGCTGTCCGGGAAGTCTGGGCAGCCGGATATTTTATCATGAACAAATAAGAAAGAGGTATTTTACTATGGCTTACAATGCAAATGCTCTCGTCCGTCTGGCTGCTCTGAAGGCTCTGGCCGAAAAGACCAAGGCCGAGATCGACAACATCAACACCGACGTTTCCAAGGCCATTAAGTCTCTGGGCGTTTCCGGCAACACTGTCAGCTTCTACACTAGCGCTGATAAGTCCGGTACTGCGGCATTCACCTTCGACTTCCCGAAGGAGCTGTTCCTCGATCAGGCTAAGACCACCTTCGTGCAGAAGTTCGCATTCAGCACCGAGACCTACCCCGGCGCTACCGACCCCAAGCTGGCAGGTAAGCCCGTTATGGTTCTGGCTGTGAAGGGCCAGAACCCTGACAGCTGCTCCTACAGCTTCCTCGATATGTCTGCTCTGGTCGATACCTATAAGGCAAAGGCCACCGGAAAGGATGCTTCCACCACCGTTACCATCGCTGGTTATGAGGTGGATGTCAAGGTCAATGTTTCCGCTGCTGCCGGCAACGTCCTGGTTCTGAAGGACGATGGTCTGTATGTGGACATCAGCGGCAAGGCCGACAAGGTGAAGAACGCCACCGCTGGCAACTTCGCCGCTCTGGATGAAAGCGGCAACCTGACCGATTCCGGCAAGAAGCCTACCGACTTCGTGGCCACTGAGACCGGCAAGCGTCTGATGACCAATGCAGAGGGCGAAAAGCTGAAGGGCATTTCTGCTGGTGCCACCAAGACCGCCGCCAGCGAGACCAACGGTCATATCACCATCGACGGCGTGGACACCACCGTGTACACTGAGCCGCCCGATGTGATCCACGGCACCGTCGCATCCGACAGCGATGTGACCGCTATGCTGACCGAGGTTTTCGGCGCATAAGCTGACTGACCTTACCAAAGAAGTATGAGGGGCGAGACCGTCACATGGCGGTCTCGCCTGCTTTTTTAGGGAGGACAAGCGTGAATGAATATTATCGCACTCGTAACCCACCTGAAACTGGTAGCACAGGAAGCAAAGAAGTATGCGGCAAGTCTGGCAAGTGAGCTGTCCAATGCAACGCTGGAAGCAATGCAGGAAATGGACAGGGCAAAGGTTGACCGGCTGTCCTCTGTGTCTGTCACGATCAAGGCAGACGGCTGGGTGGAGGATGAAACGTGGGAGGAATACCCCATGCGTTATGACATCACTGCCGCAGATGTGACGGCGACCGATCGCGCAGACATCATCTTGTCGCCGAACAGTTTGACCGCCGCGATGGACTGCGGTGTCTGTCAGACCTGCGAAACGCAGACCGGGAAAATTTGTATCTGGGCGAAGAAAGCCCCGGCGGAAGCGCTGACTGCTGAGTACCGGATCATTCAGGGCGAAAAGCCAAAGGAGGACTAACACATGGCATATGGAAACGTGAATGTCGCCGTGCCGGGCGTGTCGAACGATGAATCCAGCTATCTGAAAACAGAACAGGCCGGTGCCCCCGGCGGCGTGGCAACGCTGGATGCGGATGGTAAGCTGTCTGAATCGCAGCGCCCGACGGTGGACGCATACACCAAGGCCCAGACCGATCAGAACATCAGCACCGCCGTTGATGCCCACAACTCTGCGGACACTGCACATGGTGACATCCGCGCCAGCGTGGCAGCAATGCGCGGCAGTATCAATGCAATCGAGCTGAAATTCGGCACAAACGTGACGAAAAATCCTTTTTCCGCCACGTTCAGCAGCCTTGACGGCCTGACCGTCACTGGCGTGTGGAACGCAGAGCAGGCAAGGGTGGAGTTCTGATGGCTGAAACATTCAAGGTCGGCGCGAATGCGCGGGAGCTGTTGCGCTACACTCAGAGGGCAACCC
>OJNK01000186.1_pt1 | contig 49380 bp, 50 predicted proteins | sample 1597811 | NCBI WGS metagenome assembly OJNK01 (sample SAMN00265073, study PRJEB22529) | human gut metagenome
TATGGCAATATATCTTTTGACGCGTCCAAGTCCAACGCCATTTATGGCCGCAGCAGCACCGTGCAGCCCGCCGCCTACTATGTGCACATCTGGCGCCGCGTGGCCTGAGAAAGGAGGTTTTGACTTATGAAAATTCTTGACGAGACCGGCGCGGTCGTGGAAAATCCCGATCTGACGCTGGGCTACCTGACCGGAAGCACCGAAGAAGTCACCCACCCCGCCGTAGAGGGCGTGGAGGAGCAGTGGCACTGGGAGACCGTGACCGAGTATCCCGGCGGCGGCAGGGATGTGCGGAAGGTCGTTGACCGCCCCGGCGTTCAGGCGCAGGAGGAATGGGTGGAGAAAGTGCCCATCCAGAAGTACATCCGCTATACCGCCGAAGAGCTGGCCGCGCAGGAGGAAGAACGCAAAAAGGCCGAAGCCCTGAAGAAGCTGCCGGAGACGGTGGCGGCACTGCAGGTTGCTCTGGCAGACGCGGACGCACTGAACGTTGACCAGGACTATCGCCTGACTCTTTTGGAGCTTGGCGTGACCGATGACGAAACAACTGAAAGCGCATAAACAGAAAGGAAGGAATACTATGGCACTTTATAACACTTGCAAACGCATGATCGAGCGCGGCCAGACCGCCGGTATGGCAAAGAAGTTGGATATCTTCTACGCCGCCGCCAAGTTGACCGATGAACAGTACGCCGAGCTGACCGGTATGCTGACCGAAAAGACCAGCGCCTGACCGGGCCGGAAAAGGACGCACCAAGGAGGTGTTGCTTTATGATCGAGTTCCCCATCACGCTGACATCCGGCGGCAGCGTATGCCTGCCCGGGCGGGCATACGCGCTGGCCCTCGGCTACACCAAGAACCGGGGTGTGTACCGCCTTGCCGTCACCGCTTCCGGCGAGTGGGAGGGGCTGGCTATCCGGGCGTTCTGGCACGTCCCAGACGGCAAAGACCCGGTATCCTCGCTGGTGATTGACGGCTCTGTGGACGTGCCCGCCAGCGTGACCGCACAGCCCGGAAGCGGGTGCATCACCTTTGAGGGCAGCGACGGCGCAAAGGTGATGACCAGCGCAGACCTGCGGTATCGTGTCAGCGCCAACTCCGGCACAGAGGACGGCACCGAGCCGGAGCCGGGCACCCCTGCATGGCAGCGGCTGGTGGATGCCGTCCACGCCGATGCCACCGCCGCAGAGCAGGCCAAGGCCGATGCACAGACGGCAGCGCAGCAATCTGAGGCATCTGCCAAAAAGGCCGGGAAAGCCCTCTCTGACACCACCACCGCCAAAGAGGACGCGCTGAAAGCCATCGGTGACAAGCAGACCGCCGCCACGAAGGTTGTGGACACAGCCCGGGACGAGGCTCTCCAGCAGGTGGAAGCCTCTACAGAAGCCGCTCAGACCGCCGCCAGTGAAGCCGCCACCAGTGCAGGCAGTGCCGGCCAGAGCGCTCAGGAAGCCGCTGGCAGTCTGCAAGCCCTCAAGGACGGCATTGCCGCTGGTGACTTCAAAGGCGAGCAAGGCCCTCAAGGCCCCATCGGCCCGGTCGGCCCGCAGGGTGAGCAAGGCCCTCAAGGCCCCACAGGCGCTACCGGAGCCACTGGCCCACAGGGCGAGACTAGGCCGCAAGGCAAGCAGGGTGAGCAAGGCCCTAAAGGTGAGACTGGCCCTGCCGTAGCACTGGACACCACCCTTACCCATGAGGGCGAAGCCGCTGACGCAAAAGCCACAGGTGAAGCTATCAGCGCAGTCAAGGCGCGGCAGAACGTCCTTGCTGGCAGTGAGACAGGCAACCCGCTCAGCGTTGACGACGCTTTCCCTGCGCCCCTGTGCGGCCTGACCGTATACGGCAAGAGCACGCAGGACGGCACGCCCACGCCGGATGCACCTGTGCCTATCGTGAGCGCTGGTGACAGTGGGAGTTTGACAGTGAAGGTGACGGGGAAGAATCGGATGCCGCCCAACCTGAAATATAAAGACGTTGTCGAGTGCTTTGTCAAGAAAAACACGCCGATAACTTTAGTATTCAAAGGCGATTTAGTTTCGCAAGGCGGAAACATCTTATTCATTGGCGAAAACAATGAAGATCTTTGGTTTGGTATTGATGTAAATAAAGCTGAACATCATATAACGCTTAAGGCGAACGCAACAAAGTTTCAGTATTTGTTAAACGATATGGCCAGTGAAAACGTGTGCCTGACATGGAATGCATCATCTCCCGATTATGAACCCTACCATGAACAGCTCCTCACCCTGCCCACACCCACTGGATTACCCGGCATCCCTGTCACCTCTGGCGGCACCTACACTGACAGCACAGGCCAGCAGTGGGTATGCGACGAGGTGGACTTTGCGGCGGGGGTGTATGTGCAACGGATTGTACTTGTGGATTTGGCGAGCTGTCGCGTTAGCGGTATCACATCTATTGGCACGACACAGCGTGTCACATACGTCCTTGATACCGAGGTTGACCCGTCTTTTAAAAATGGCTTGTGCAACCGCAGTGTCTATAGTGCAAATTTTACTGGCGATTACGAGCACTTTTACGTGACAAATCTCCGCGCGTTTGTTTTTATTCCGTCGGCAAACGCTTTGCCCCAAAAGGGCGAGTATATCGTCGAGCTTATCCGCCATACTCCAGTTATGACCCCGCTCACCCCTGCCGAACTCGCCACCTACAGCGCCATCACAGCTTACGGCCCTGACACGGTGGTGCAGGCGGGTGACGGTGCGGGGGTCAAGCTGGACTACCAGCGGGACGTAAATCTCGTCGTCAAAAATCTTGAGGACACAATCGCGTCCATGACCTGACCTTGCGCTCCATCAAGCGAGAAGTTGCCTCAGGACGCGACGTGGCATACTGGCTGGACAAGGCAGATCAGGAGCTGAAAGAGAACGTGAAAATCGGGGCCTGACCCCGTGAAAGGACGTGATACATATGGCAATCAAACAGTACAGCCTGAAGAAGGACGGTGCAAAGCAGCTCTCTCCCGCGTTCCGCGTGCGGGAGTTCCGCTGCCGCGACGGCACCGACACCATCCTCATTGATGAGGGCCTTGTGGTGCTGCTGCAGTGCATCCGGGAGCACTTCGGCAAGCCGGTGACCATCACCAGCGGCTACCGCACCGCCAGCCACAACGCAAGGGTGGGCGGCTCCAAATCCAGCCAGCACCTGCTGGGCCGCGCCGCGGACATTCAGGTGCAGGATACCGACCCGCTGGCCGTGGCCGCCTACGCCGAAAGACTGATGCCCGGCTGGGGCGGCGTGGGCCGCTACCCGGTCAAGGCAGGCCGGGCAAAGGGCTGGGTGCACGTGGACACCCGCCCGAACAAGAGCCGGTGGACACTGTGAGGGGGGGTGAGACCAGTGGAAAGCATCATCTCAGCCATCCTTGCCGGTGCGGTGACCCTGATCGGCGTGCTGATCGCGAACAGCCGCAGTCAGGCCGTGACCGACACCAAGCTGGAAGAGCTGACCCGCGAGGTGCGGGAGCACAACAATTTTGCCCGCCGCGTCCCCATTTTGGAAGAGCAGATGAAGGTGGTCAACCACCGCATCGCTGATTTAGAAGCAGACGAACACGAAAGAGAAAGGAACTGACTATGAACGCACACACCTACAACACACCCACCATCTCCGTAGGCACCATTGCCCGCACTGCCTGCCTGCTGCTGGCCCTGACCAATCAGGTACTGTCTGCACTGGGCAAGCCCGTGCTGCCCATCGAGAGCCAGACCGTGGAGCAGCTGGTCACCGCCGGCATCACCACCGTGGCCGCGCTGGTCGCGTGGTGGAAGAACAACAGCTTCACCACTGCTGCCCTTCAGGCAGACCAGACCTACGACAAGCTGAAGGCACAGAGAAAGTAAGCCGCCCAGCCAAAAACAGCCATACATAGCAGCAGCCCCGGGGAGCCTGACGGTTCCTCGGGGCTGTTTTTTGTTTGTATGACGTATTGCGACATAAAACGACATATTTCGGCGTATTTGATGCGTTTTGAAAATTTTTCGGTTAGAGTTGACGCATAAAGAAAGGATGTGTCAACTATGATCGTTTCCGATTTGTCCGCTCAAGTCAATGACCTGCTGCGCCCGATGGGCATCACACGCAATGTGAGCGCCTACAGCATCCTACTCCGGTGTATCGAACTGATCTATGAGCAGGAGGACCGCCTGCAGGCTGTGGAGAAAGAGATCTACACTCCGATTGCAGATCAGCGATGTTGCGACCCTAAGGCGATCCAGAGCGCGATCCGCAGGGCTACGAGAACCGCGTGGGACACAAACCCCGCCTATGTGCAGCAGCTGGCAGGCTACCCGCTGACCGGTGCGCCCAGCGCGGTGCAGTTTCTGGAAATGCTGTACAACGCGGCGGTGAGAGCAGTCTGAAAATTTAATAGTGTTACCAAAAGTGTTACCATGATAAGAAAAAGCACGCCGGTTCTGAACGAACCAGCGTGCTTTTTCTCTTATGCGGGTAGTGGGGGTCGAACCCACACGCCTTGCGGCACAGGAACCTAAATCCTGCGCGTCTGCCAATTCCACCATACCCGCAAATATGTATTTGGGCAGCTTTAAAGAAACTGCTCTAATATAGTATCAGTTCCATGCACAAAAGTCAATCACTGCACTGATATTTTCACCCGCTCCCGCGCATACTATCGCCGGACAGTCGTATCATTCTGCGACGCCGGAAGGGGGTCCCCATGCGCAGAGCAAAACTCCGCCGCTTTTTCCGCATTGCGGCAGCTTATCTTCTGGTTGCCATTCTGGCCGCGCTGGGATGGCTCTGGCACAGTCTGCCCTCTGAGATCCTGCTGGAGCCCGGGCAGTCCCTTTCCCTGCCCCGCTTTTCCTTCATCGAGCCTCTGCGCAGCACCGGCTCCCGCAATGCCGCCAGCACACAGGCTGTAGGCAGCTATCAGGTCACTTTGTCGCTGGGCGGCTGGCTGCCCATCAAAACCGTGCGCGCCCTTGTGGAGACCCGGCCTGCTGTCACAGTCTGCGGCACGCCTTTCGGAGTCAAAATGTTCTCAGAGGGGGCACTCATCGTGGGCTTTTCCGATCTGAACACGGCCGAAGGCACCATAAACCCCGCTAAGAAAGCCGGGCTTCGGCTGGGTGACCGCGTGGTGCGCATGGACGGCGTTCTGACCGAGACCAACGATGCGGTGCACGATGCACTGGAAGCCGCAGCAGGCGCCCCGGTGCGGCTGATCTATATCCGCGAGGGTGAACAGTTCCAGACTCAGCTCACGCCCGCATGGGACAGCACCGCCGGGCAGTGGCGCGCCGGGATGTGGGTGCGTGATTCCTCCGCAGGCGTAGGCACCATGACCTTTGTGGACAACGATGCTGAGGTGTTTGCCGGTCTGGGGCATCCCATCAGCGACAGTGATACCGGCGAAAGTGTTGCGCTGCGCAGCGGCGAGATCGTCCCCTGCCAGATCGTGGGGTGTACCAGCGGCACCGTAGGCAGCCCGGGTGAGCTGAAAGGCCGCTTTCTGAGCACCTACGCGCTGGGCAGTATCTGCATCAACGGCGAGACCGGGGTCTATGGCCGGACACGCACTGTATTTTCCGGCCCGGAAGCAGAGATCGCTTTTGCGCAGGAGATCGTGCCCGGCGATGCAGAGATCTGGACCACAGTGGACGGAGAAGCGCCCCAGCATTACCAGATCCGCATTGAAAAGGTAAACGATGCCGACCCGCACCGCAACATGATCCTGCATGTGACGGACCGGAGGCTTCTGGCAAAGACCGGGGGAATCGTGCAGGGCATGAGCGGAAGCCCCATCCTGCAGAACGGCAGGCTGGTGGGTGCCGTGACCCACGTACTGGTAAATGACCCGACACGCGGCTACGGCATTTTTGCGCAGACCATGCTGAAACAGGCGCATTCCATTGAAAAAACAGACGATGCTGCGCAGCCATAAAGCTGATTTGCAAAAAAATTTGCGCATTTCGATTTTCTTTGCCAAAATTTACCAATATAAGCCGTTGAAAGTTCTGGAAATTTATGGTAAAATCCATGGTGTTAAGGGAACTGCACACATTGGAGGAAACAACCATGGACAAAGTGAGATTTTTGATGTCAGACACTGGTGCACAAATTACTGCCGCCTGCCGTGAGGCACTGGAGCAGAAGGGTGTGGATGTGACCGTCGTGGAAAAGGACGGCAACAAGGTGCTGCAGAAAATGCTGGCTGTGCGTCCGCAGGTAGTGCTGCTGGATGCCTTTATGCCCGGGCTGGATGCCCTGGCAGTCAAGCAGCGCTACAATGCCGCCGGGGAACGGCACACTTCCTTCTTCGTGACAGGCGCTTTCCAGAGCGAGGAAATGGTTCAGGAGCTGCTGGATGAGGGCTTTTCCTACTATTTTGTAAAGCCCTTTGATGAGACCGTGCTTGCCGCCCGGGTCCTCAAGGCTGCGCTCGGGACGGAAAACCGCATCCTGCACACCAGCGTAGACAGCGATGAACTGACCGTGACCGAGATCCTGCACCAGATCGGCGTGCCTGCCCATATCAAGGGCTACCAGTTCCTGCGGGATGCCATCCTGCTCACCATGAACGAGCCGGAGTATATCAACGCTGTGACCAAGCGTCTGTACCCGGAAATCGCCAAGAAAAACGGCACCACCGCCAGCCGGGTGGAGCGCGCCATCCGCCACGCCATCGAGGTGGCATGGGACCGGGGAGACGTGGACACCCTCAACAGCTACTTCGGCTACACCATCCATAACCTGCGCGGAAAACCCACCAACAGCGAGTTCATCGCAATGATAGCCGACAAGATGCGGCTGGATAAACGGCAGCGGGTGGGGTGAGTGTCGTTCCCGCACAATTCAGCGTTCCACCGTTTTTATTGATACAAGTTGTTCCATAATCTTCCTGCTTAAAAGCCGATGCTGCACGCACCGGCTTTTTCTTTGGGTTCCTGTCTTTCATAGAATCTGCTGCCGTTCATATTCTGATAAGAGCAAGCCATGCAGGCAAAGGAGGTTTTGCCCTTGAAACGATCAGAATACCTTGCCCGGCGCAGGCGGGCCAGAGTGGCAGTGATGATGTTGTTTGCCCTTATCATGGGGTTTGTATCTGCTGCGCCGCCAGTCGTCACCGGATGTCAGGCGCAGGATCTGACCCCGGTACCGGACACCTCGGTGCTCTCCCCTGCCATCTCTGTTCCGGTGCAGGCAGCGCCCGCTGCCCCTGTCCTTCCGGAAAAGTGGGTCTGCCTGACCTTTGATGACGGCCCCAGCAAGACCACGCCGGATGTACTCAATGCCCTGAACGCTGCAGGAGTGCACGCCACCTTTTTTGTGGTGGCTACCGGCCACAACGAAAAGTATCTGCCCTTGCTCACCGAAGCGGTCAGCGCCGGACATCAGATCGCACTGCACTCTGCTTCCCACGAGTACAGCGATATCTACCGCAGCAGCGAAGCCTACTGGGCGGACATTGCACTGCTGAAGGAGCGCATTGCTCCCTATGTGGACGCAGAAAGCATCCGGTATCTGCGGTTCCCCGGCGGCAGCACCAACACGGTGAGCCGACGCTACGGCGGGAAAGGCCTGATGAAACAGTTGAAAGCCGAAGTAGAGCAGAAGGGCTGGCAGTGGGTGGACTGGAACGTCTGCGCCGAGGACGCTGTAGGTGGGCATCCAAACGCGGACACCATTTTCCGCAATGTGGTGCGGGAGACCGGGCAGCAGACGAACTGCATCGTTCTGATGCACGATTCCGCCACCACCCGCACCACCGCCGAGGCGCTGCCAGACATCATCCGGTGGTATGCAGACAACGGTTACACTTTTTTGACCGTTGCTGAGGCTCTGCCGCTGAGCTGAGCAGACCAGCCCGGTTACAGCCGGTGTTCAAAGCATCGGCCCAGCAGGACCCCCGCTGCTGCCAGTGCCGCCAGCCAGAGCCAGTCTGTCCCTCCGGTCGCTATCCAGCCTGCCGTCAGGATGGCGGCAAAGGTGCATGCCGCAGGCAGAAGGACCCGCAGGACCCGCAGCTGCCGTTCCCGGCGGGACGGCAGTCCAGTGTTCAGCTGTTCCGGATGGACGGCGTCGCAGCAGACCTCGTCACGGTACTTGCCCGGGTTGCGGTAGGCTTTGTACGAGATCCCGTCCAACGAAAACTCCGGGTACATTCCCTCTTTGATCAGGCTGAGCTGCATCCCGCGTTCCTCTGCATACGCCTGCAGGGCTGCCGTAAACTCCTGCGGCGTGTTGATGCTGCCCTGCGGGATAAAGAAAAAGTGCTTCTGATGCTGCACCTGCGCCAGCGTGCGGTAATCCTGCACCCAGCCGGAGAAAAACGTCTGCGGCTGCGCGGGATCTTCCATCCGGGACAGGCAGGCGTCCACATCCAGCGACGCCGCAGACGGGTCCTGCCGGGCCAGTTCGGCGCAAAACCGCGCCGCCCCTTCCAGCTGCTTTGCGCGCTGTTCCAGTGCGGTCTGCTGCTCCCGCAGAATATTCCCCAGCGGTGCATCGCCCGCCAGCACGGACCGGATGACCGGAAGCGGCACATCCAGCATCCGCAGCATCCGGATGAACCGGAGGGCGCGGATATCCTGTTCTGTGTAGTCGCGGTAATCGTTGCCGGGCAGCCGGGCAGGGTTCAAAAGCCCCTCTTTTTCATAGAAGCGGATATTGGGGGCGGACACCCCGCTTTGTTTCGAAGCCTGTTTGATGTTCATTTGCTTCACCTCCGCACTCACATTACACCTTAAAGACACTTGAAGGTCAAGCATTTTTTGAAAAAAGCCCCGGAATGCGCGCGGCTGCGGGCGATCCGGGGCTAAATCTTTATTCCGCGTTCTGGCAGAACAGCGAGAAGGTACGGTAGGCCATGTACAGGTCGGTCTTGTGGATGACCTCGAAGGGCGAGTGCATGGACAGCACCGGTACACCGATGTCCAGCACGGGGATGCCCCGGTTTGCCACATACTTGGCAATGGTGCCGCCGCCGCCAAGATCCAGACGGCCCAGTTCACCGATCTGCCACGCCACATCGTTGGCGTCCAGCAGGCGGGTGATGTCCCCTACCAGCTCGGCGTTGGCATCGCTGGCAGAGCTCTTGCCACGGCTGCCGGTATACTTGAAGAATGCCACACCGCGGCCGGCGTAGGTGCCGTTCTGCTTTTCAAAGGCACCTGCCCAGGACGGGTCGTAGGCAGCGGTCACGTCCGCAGACAGGCAGACGCTGTTGCGGAAGGCAAGGATATCGTCCTGACCGGCAGCGCGGCACAGCAGCTGCATGAAGTGGAACACATACATGCTCTGCATGCCGGTAACGCCGTCGGAGCCGATCTCTTCCTTATCGGTCAGCACGCAGACAGTGGTGTGCACCGGGTCTTTGGTCTCGATCTCTGCCATCAGTGCGGGATAGGCGTCCACCCGGTCATCGTGGCCGTAGCCGCCCACCATGGCGCGGTCAAAGCCCACGTCCCGGGCCTTGTGGGCGGGCACCACCTCGATCTCGGCACGGGTGAAGTCCCGCTCGGTGATGCCGTACTTTTCGTGCAGCAGCATCAGGGTGTTGAGCTTGACGGCTTCCTTGATGTCGGCGTCCTCCACGGCATCGGAGCCGATGAGGACGTTCAGCTCTTCTGCCTTGATGCCCTCGCTGAGCTTGCGGTCGTTCTGCTCGGCACCCAGATGGGGCAGCAGGTCGGTGATGCAGAACACGGGGTCGCTCTCATCCTCACCCACGCACACCGAAACGCTGGAGCCGTCTGCACGGGTGAACACGCCGTGGATGGCCAGCGGCATGGTGCCCCACTGATACTTGCGGATGCCGCCGTAGTAGTGGGTCTTGAAATAACTGAAATGGTCGGCCTCGTACAGCGGATTCGGGCGCAGGTCCAGTCGGGGGCTGTCGATGTGGGCAATGACCAGCCGGAAGCCCTCTTCAAAAGATTTCTGGCCGATGGTAGCGGCCACCACCGCCTTGTGCTCCTGCACAAAGTAGATCTTCTGGCCGGGGGCATAGGTCTTTTTCGGTTCGAACTTCTCGTAGCCGGCTTCCAGCAGCATTTTTTCGCTGACGGCAGCAGCTTCGCGCTCGGTTTTGGCGGCGTTCAGAAACGCCTTGTAGCCCTCGGCAAAGGCTGCAGCTTCCTTCTTGACGCCGGTGCTCTTGTCGGCAGCATACTCTGGCTTATAAAGCAGCTGTTCGGCAGCCTGCTTTGCGGTAAGTTTTTCGCTCATTTTTCTTATCTCCTCTCAGCTTCCTGCATAGATGCGCTGATATTCCGCATAGCAGAAAGTGATCTTTTTTACGTAGTGGTTCATCTGGCTGTAAGGGAAGCCCTGCAGGGTCTCGCCGTCTGCGGAGTGCTCTTCCATCTGCAAAAGAGCATCCACCGTGCCCCACCCGCTGTGATAAGCAGCAGCGGCAGTGGCAACATCGCCGTTGTAGCGCTCCATGCACAGGTGCAGGTAATAGCATCCGAATCGGATGCTGGTCTCCGGGTCATAGAGATTTGCAAAGAGCAGGCCTTCGTCCGGTGCGATCTTGCTGCGCAGCCAGATAAAGGTCTCCTCGGTCATCTGCATCAGGCCCCGGGCATCCACAGTGGAGGTGGCCTGCGGGTCAAAGCCGCTTTCGGTGCGGATGAAGGCATCCACCAGAAGCGGGTCGAGGTCGTAGGTATCGGCCCAGCGCTCCACCAGCGCTTCGTACTTACGGGGGTATAAAAGCCGTTCTGCCCTGCCCCACAAGTTGGGCACCAGCACAAACAGCAGGATCAGCGCCATGCCCAGCAGGAACAGCCTGCGGCTGCGCATTTTTTTGCGGCGGCGTGCCTTCTGGGCGCGGAGAGCGCGGCGAATGCGGGCCGCCTCCGGGTCATACTGCGGTGCAGGATCTTGTTCGTTATATCGTTCGTTCAAAGCTCTTTTCCCGCACCTCCTTCTGCCAGAAGCTTCCCACGCAGCTCCTCAGCCGCAGCCTGCAGATGTGCAAGGTCTGCGTCGTTGCGCAGAACGTAGTCTGCCTGTGCGGTGAGCACGGTTTCCGGCGTCTGTGCGTTCAAACGACGGGCCGCCATTTCAGCCGAAATGCCGTCCCGGGCCACGATGCGGGCCACACTGGTCTCAAAAGGTGCCGTGACCACGCACAGGCGGTCGCACTCAGCCTGTGCCGCAGTCCCCACGATGACCGCACCATCCAGCACGAACAGCGGTGCTCCGCCATCCAGCGCCGCCTGCTTTGCCGCACGGATGCGGCGGACGATCTCCGGATGGGTCAGGCTGTCCAGCGCTGCTTTGCCCTCAGGGGTGGCAAAAGCACGGTCGGCCAGCAGGCGGCGGTTTAATGTACCGTCCTGTTTTAAAATGTCCGCGCCGAACCGCTGCACCAGCTTTGGCAGCAGCGGCGAGCCGGGCAGCAAAATTTCGCGGCTGATCTGGTCGGCGTCGGCCAGCGGCACGCCGTGGGCCGAAAACACCGCCGTGACCGTAGATTTTCCGCAGCCGCTGCGGCCGGTGATTCCCAAACAGATCATAGCTTGATCACCCGGAAAGCCGCAGCGCGGATCAGGCGGTTGTACACCGCCATGGAAAGGCCGTCTTTTCTGGGACAGCGGGCGTAGACCACCGCATCCCCCTGCTCATCCAGCGCACGCAGAGAGCGGAAGATGTGCTTTGCCTGATCGGCACCGTCCCCCTCGCGGCCATACTCCACGCAGGGCACACCCAGCTTTTCTGCCTCGCCGGTAAAGCACAGGCAGCTGGGATTCTGGTCAGCGTGGGCATCCACATAGGCCTTGAACTGCTCAAAGGTGCCGTCCAGCAAGGTCACATCTGCCTTGGGCGCATAGTGCTTGTACTTCATGCCGGGGCTGCGCACCACAGCGCCCTCCGGCAGCTTTTCAAGGATGGCCTTGGACACTTCCACCTCTTCGCCGAGGGCACGCTCGAGGTCTTCCAGCGTGATGTGGCCCGGGCGGAACAGAGTGGGCTTTTCGCCTACCACCGACACCACGGTGCTTTCCACGCCCACATCGCACTCGCCGCCGTCCAAAATCAGCGGCAGGCGGCCATCCATATCGGTGAACACATCCTGCGCGTTGGTGGGGCTGGGCTTGCCGGAAAGATTGGCGCTGGGGGCGGCAAAGGCGCAGCCGCTCTTTTCAATGACTGCACGGGCCACCGGGTGGCTGGGCATCCGGATGCCCACGGTGTCCAGACCTGCACAGCACTCCGCTGCCACCTCCGGGCCGCGGGGCATGATGATGGTGAGCGGGCCGGGGCAGAACGCCGCCATCAGCAGCTGGGCGCGCTCTGGCACCTCGCTGACAAGGCCGGGCAGCATTTCCGGGCCGGTGACATGGACGATGAGGGGATTGTCCTGCGGACGCCCCTTCGCCACAAAGATCTTTTTGACCGCCTCGCCGTTGCGTGCATCGGCAGCAATGCCGTAAACCGTCTCGGTGGGCAGTGCCACCAGCTCGCCTTTCTGCAGCAGGGCAGCTGCTTTTTCAATGCTTTTTTCTTCTGCAGCGGATAAAACTTCAGTCTTAAATTCCATACGGATCATCGTTCTTTCTATCTGTAAAGTATTTTTGCTTTTCAGTATATTTCAGCAGTACAACGTATTATTTTGAAATCGCATTTCAGTGCTGTTCGTTGAGCTTCTGCAGCTTTTCGGTCTGTTCCCGGGTGGCAAGCGCATCGATCACGTCGTCCAGATTGCCGTCCATGATCTTATCCAGATTGTGCACGGTCAGGCCGATGCGGTGGTCGGTGCAGCGGTCCTGCGGAAAGTTATAGGTACGGATCTTCTCGCTGCGGTCGCCGGTGCCCACCTGCCCCTGACGCTCCGAATTGATAGCATCCTGCTGCTGTTTCTGCTTCTGTGCCAGCAGGCGGCTGCGCAGGATCTCCAGTGCCTTATCCTTGTTCTGGAACTGGCTGCGCTCGTTCTGGCATTCTACCACCGTGCCGGTGGGGATATGTGTCACACGGATGGCGCTGGAGGTTTTGTTGATGTGCTGACCGCCCGCGCCGGAGGAACGGAAGGTGTCGATGCGCAGGTCTTTCAGGTCCAGTGCAAAGTCCACTTCCTCGGCCTGAGGCATAACGGCCACCGTGGCGGTGGAGGTGTGGATGCGGCCCTGGGTCTCGGTCTCCGGCACGCGCTGCACCCGGTGCACACCGCTCTCGTACTTGAGGCGGTTGTAGGCCCCGGCACCATCCACCGAGAAGATGGCTTCCTTCACGCCGCCAAGCTCGGTCTCGTTCAGGTTGAGCATTTCCAGCTTCCATCCCCTGCTTTGCACATACATGGTGTACATGCGCAGCAGACTGTGGGCAAACAGGGCCGCTTCCTCGCCGCCTGCGCCGCTGCGAATCTCCACAATGACATTTTTGCCATCGTTCACATCTTTGGGCAGCAGCATAATTTTGAGATTATTTTCCAGTTTTTCCACATCTTGACTTTTTTCGCTGATTTCCTGCTGTATCATCTGTTTAAAGTCCGGGTCAAGAGCACCAGACTCTTCCAGCAGGGCTTTTGCCTGTTCCAGATGATCCTGTGCAGTCTGCCACTCCCGGTAGGCCTGCACAACAGGCTCTGCGTCGTGATACTCCCGCATCAGCTTGCGGAACAGCGCAGGGTCGGCAGCGGCATCCGGCTGGTTCAGGCGGACGGAAAGCTCCTCAAAGCGATGGCAGACAGCATCCATTTGGGTAAACATGTTCGGCATAATTCCGGCAGTTCTCCTAACAACTCAAATCTGCATCTGCAGCGCAGCAGGACGCCCCGGCAGGGCACGTCTCAGACCCGCACATGCAAAGGCATTCGTTTCCCATGCGAGCTGTGCCGGACGCTAGACCTGCCCGGGCTTTATCACCTTTTTGATGTTCTTTTCAATTTTAGCACGCGGCAGCATCACCTCATGCCCGCAGCCAGTGCACCGGATCTTGAAATCCATGCCGACGCGCAGCACTTCAAAGCTCTGCGCACCGCAGGGGTGCTTTTTGCGGGTAAGGATGGTATCGCCTACAGCAATGTCCATAACCTTGGCTTCTCCCTTCTGCCTGCCTTTTTCAGTCGTCTGTGGGCAGGCGGCGCGTGTGCGCGCCCCCGGTGTGCCGGGCACAGCGCATACAAATATAGTATAATGCAAAGCCGCATAAAATGCAAATATCCGCAATAGCAGATGCATAAGTTTTAATGAAATGGAGTGGGCTGACGGTTTCTCCCATGAATGTTCCGGAAGAGGCAAAGCAGGCCAGCTCCCAAAAACAACAGAAAGAGGAATGAAAGATGATGCATGCATATCGTACCGAAGGCAGCTACCGTTCTGCTGCCCGCATGACCGCCGCCGAGCTGCGTGCCGCCATGGCCAGCCGCGAGATCCTGCAATCCACCGCTCTGGCCTTTGACACCCAGCGTCAGCTGCGGTTTGAGCTGGGCGGAGTGAAGGCCGTGATGCCCTTTGCCCAGTGCGCCGATGGTGCCGAGAACGGCACCGTGCGGGACATTGCCGTACTGACCCGGGTAGGCCGTCCCACCTGCTTTGTCATTGAGTCGCTGGACACCGACGAGACCGGGCAGCCGGTGTACCGGCTTTCCCGCGCTGAGGCGCAGCGGATGTGCAAGGCCGACTATCTGGACGCCCTGCAGCCCGGCGATATCCTGCCCTGCACGGTGACCCACATTGAACCTTTTGGTGCCTTTTGTGACGTAGGCTGCGGCATCAGCGCCCTGCTGCCCATCGACTGCATGTCGGTGAGCCGCATCTCCTCCCCTGCCGACCGGGTGAGCGTGGGGCAGCAGATCCTATGCGCCATCAAGAGCCGGGACCTGCAGGGCCGCTTTGTGCTGACCATCCGGGAGCTGCTGGGCACCTGGGAGGAAAACGCCGCCGGGTTCACCGTGGGCGAGACCGTGGTGGGCATCGTGCGCAGCGTGGAAGAATACGGCACCTTCATCGAGATCGCACCCAATCTGGCCGGTCTTGCGGAGAGCTGTGCCGACCTGACCCCCGGGCAGGCTGTCAGCGTCTACATCAAGAACATCCTGCCGGAAAAGATGAAGATCAAACTGGTGATCGTGAACCATTCCCTGAACCAGCGCCACCGGTTCGAGCTGAAATACTTCATCACCGAGGGCCGTCTTGACCGGTGGGTCTACTCCACACCGGAAAGCCCCAAGCGGATCGAGACAGATTTTGCCGCTGCGGCTTGCAATCCGGCGTGAAACCCTTTATACTATAAAAGAAAAGGAATGCAAGGGGGATGTATGGAACGATGGCCGCTAATGATGCTTTTACCGCCGGTGTACGTCCCGGCGGGCTGACCAGCAGCACCGAGATCCGGCTGCTGCTGTGCTATCTGGTCAAAAATGCCGGACCCATTGCCCGGCAGGAAATTGAAAACGCCCTGATGGAAGAAGCTCTGGTGAATTATTTTGAGATCGGCTCGTGTCTGGACGATATCACCAAGCAGCAGCTCGTCACCCTGACAAAGGGCAGCTACACCATTACCGATAAAGGCCGCAAGGTGGCGCAGGAGCTTGCCTACGACCTGCCCCGCAGTGTGCGGGAACGCGCTGTAGCTGCTGTGCTGCGCTGCCAGACCTGGGCCCGCAAGGAGGCCAAGTACAGCGCCAGCATCACCGAAAAGGCAGACGGTCACTGCACCGTGCGCTGCACCGTGAAGGGGCTGGATGCGGAGCTGTTCTGTCTGGAGCTGGGGGCTCCCGACCGCCTTTCGGCTGACCTGATCAAAAAGCAGTTCATCCTCAAGGGCAACGAGATCTATCAGATGCTGATCAATAAGCTGACCGAAGAAGAGAAGTAACGATCCGGACTGGCCGCCGCGCACACTTTAGCCATAAACAGCGGAAATTTCATGATTTTATTTGCGGTTTGGAAGTGTCTGCGGACACCTCCAAACCGCTTTTTTCACGAGAAGCACCCAAACTATAAACGAAATCTCTCCCAACTCCTTCCGTCACCTTCGGTGCCAGCTCCATCGGAGAGGGAGCCTTTGGCAAAACCGAAAAGTTTGACGGAACGAGTCAGACACGAAAAACAGTTTTCCTCTACGACCCCATTCCGTGAAAAAGGGTTCTGGAAAAATCCGCAGATTTTTCCAGAACCCTATAAAAATATTTTTCCTCTGAAGATGGCCAGAGTGAAACGGAGGCCATTCAAAATATAAAATCAAATCAGGATGCAGATGAGCCCGGTGCAGCCCTCATTGATGACCCGTTCCAGCGTTTCCTGCAGCCGGGTGCGGGCCTCCTGCGGCATATGCAGCAGCTTGCTCTGCAGGCCCTCGTTCACCAGCTCGTGCAGGCTCTTGCCAAAGATGTTGGACTCCCACAGTTTCTCCGGGTCGTCCTCAAAACCGGCCAGCAGGCTGCGGGCAAGCTCCTCGCTCTGCTTTTCGGTGCCCACGATGGGGCTGAGTTCGGTGTGGATGGTCGCCTTCAGCATCTGGATGGATGGCGCGCAGGCTTCCAGACGGACCCCATAGCTTGCCCCCTGCCGCACGATCTGGGGCTGTTCCAGCTTCAGCTCGCTGACCGAAGGCATCACAATGCCATAGCCGGTGGCTTCCACCTGCTCAAGGGCACTGCGCACCTTCTCGTACTCGCGCTTCGCCCGCGCCAGCTCCATGATGCAGGGCATCAGGCCCGCTTCGTCACCAATGGCAAGACCGGTCTGCTCGCTCAGCACTTGATAAAAAATTTCCGGCTTCAGCTCTACCGTGATGCGCACGCTGCCGGCCGCAAGGTCGATGCCGCTGATGGACGACCGCTGCACCGCGTCGCATTCCAGCGCAGGTGCGTCTGTTCCGGCCGGAACATCCTTCATGCGGGAGACCTTCTCTGCCAGCTGCATGGCGGCATCATACACCTGCGTCTGCAGCCAGTGGCCGTTTTCCAGCATCGTGACCCAGCGCGGCAGGGCAAAATCCAGCTCTCTCACCGGAAATTCGTACAGGACCTGCCGCAGGATGCTGCCGAGTGCCTCCGCGTCCAGATCCACGCAGCTCACCGGCAGAACGGTATGGTCGTAGTCCCGGGCCATGCCCTCGGCCAGCTGCTTCGTCTCCGGGGCTTCCGGGTGGGTGCTGTTGAGCAGGATGATGTAGGGCTTGCCCAGCGCATCCAGCTCTTCCACGATGCGCTTCTCGGTTCTGGCATAGCCCTCCCGCGGGATGTCGCTCACCGAACCGTCGGTGGTGACCACGATGCCGATGGTGGAATGTTCGCAGATCACCTTGCGGGTGCCTGTCTCGGCGGCAAGATCGAAGGGGACCTCGTGGTCGAACCATGGGCTCTTGACCATGCGGGGCCTGTCGTTTTCCTCGTGTCCCATGGCCCCTTCCACCATGTAGCCCACACAGTCGATGAGCCGCACCCTGCACTCGCCGCCGCCCTCCAATTGCAGGGGCACGGCTGTTTCCGGGATAAATTTCGGCTCGGTGGTCATGATGGTACGGCCCGCGGCCGACTGCGGCAGCTCGTCCCGGGCACGTTCCCGGGCTGCCGCAGGGCCGATGGCCGGCAGCACCAGCTGCTCCATGAAACGCTTGATGAAGGTGGATTTGCCACTGCGCACCGGGCCCACCACCCCAATGTAGATATCTCCGCCGGTGCGTGCGCCGATCTCACGGCAGATGCCATTCTGTTCCTGATTTGCCAAATTGCTCTCCCCTTCCCGTTTGCGCTGTGCACCGGACAGGTTTCCGGTCCGCTTGTTGTATCGTATGAAACAGGGCGGGGCATTATGCCGGAACGATTTTGGATGCCCTCCGCCTTGCTCTGGGCATATTCAGCGGAAAATTTATTTTATAATTGCAATTCAGGAAAATCTGCGGATTTTCCTGAATTGCTTTTTCACAGATGGGGTCGTAGAGGGAAACAGCATTTACAGCGCCGCTTTCTGCGAAAGCGCGGCGCTGTGGAGGGGCTACCTATTTGCTCCGATAATCTTGCCGTTATGCCAAAGGCTCCCCTTTTTGGGGGAGCTGGCAAATCCGAAGGATTTGACTGAGAGGGCGAGGATGCTTTTCCTTCTCCCAAGGGGACGGCTTAACTTCCTCTGGCAAAGCCGGACACCTTCTTTATTGCAATCGATACTGATGCCATGCAAAAGCTGTTTTCCGTCACAGCCCCATCTGTGAAAATGGTCTAGCGGAATGCCCGCAGGCATTCCGCTAGACCAAAATCTAAAAATTATTTTCCGCTAAGAATGGCAGAGCGAAGCGGAGCCATTTTAAATCGTCCAACAAAAAGAGAGCTGCCGCGCAAAATGCACAGCAGCTCTCGGTATGGTTCCTATGAAATTACGGGGTCAGACGGTTGGGGCCGCGGAACAGGAACTCGGCGTCCTTGATGCTCAGGCCGCACAGCAGCATGGTCAGGCGGTCGATGCCCAGACCGAAACCGCCGTGAGGCGGGCAACCGTACTGGAAGAACTCCAGATAGAACTTGACATCCTCGGCCAGACCCTTTTCCTCAGCCTGCTTCTTCAGCACTTCGTAGCGGTGCTCGCGCTGGGCACCGGTGGTGATCTCCACGCCGCGCCAGATCAGGTCGTAGCCCTGCGGCACGCCGTTCTCATCCCGCATGTGGTAGAAGGCACGCTTCTCGGCAGAATAATCGGTGATGAAGAGGAACTCGTGACCGTAGTGCTTCTTCACCCACTCATAGCTCAGGCGCTCGGCCTCAGTGGTCAGGTCGCCCTTCTCGCTCTCATCGACGGTATAGCCGAACTCTTCTTCCAAGCCCTTGTACAGGTCTGCCAGCTTGACCACCGGGAACGGGGTGGTGGGCACGATGACTTCCTGACCGAACATCTCCTTGATCTGATCGCCGTAGTTGTCCTTGACGGCCTGCAGACCAGCAGTCAGCAGCTCCTCTTCCATCTTCATCACGTCTTTATAGGAAGTGATGTAGCTGAACTCCAGATCGAAGCCGGAGAACTCGGTGGAGTGCTTGTTGGTGTAGCTCTTCTCTGCGCGGAACACGGGGCCGGTCTCGAAGATGCGCTCAAAGCCGGCAGCCATGGCCATCTGCTTGTAGAACTGGGGGCTCTGTGCCAGATAGGCATTGCGGTCGAAGTAATCCACCTTGAACACCTCAGAGCCGCTCTCGCTGGCAGCAGCGATCAGCTTGGGGGTGTGGATCTCGATGAAGTTACGGTCCAGCAGGAACTTGCGCATGGCGTTGACGAAGCAGCTCTGTGCCTTGAACATCAGCTGGTTCTCGTCGGTGCGCAGGTCGATCCAGCGGTAGTCGATGCGCTGGTCGATGCTGGAGCGCTCCACAGCCTTCTTTTTCTTGGTGGCTGCAATCTCCTTGCGGACGATGGGCAGTGCATCGGCAATACTCTCGATCTCGATGCTCTCGGGGATCATCTCCACGCCGCCCATCTTGACGTAGTCGTTCTCCATCACCTTGCCGGTGACGGTGATGACGGAATCCGGGGTGAGCTTATCGATGGTATCCACCAGATCGGGGTGATCTTCCTTTTCCACCGTGATCTGCAGTTTACCGGTAATATCCTTCAGCACGATAAAGGCCATATATTTGCTGTTGCGCAGGTTCTCGATAAAGCCCTGCACCTTGACCGTGCCGCCGATGGCCTTCTGGGCCTCGTTGATATAGGTGCGTTCCATAATACAGGAATCCTCCTTTGACGTCTTGTGTACTGTTTTATTATACGCTTTTCCGGGGATAAATCAAGAGAAATGGTGATTTCGAGTTCGCAAGGCAAAATGCAGTTTCCGTTCACGACCCTTTCTGTGAAAAAGCAGTTCTGAAAAATCCGCAGATTTTTCAGAACTGCAAATAAAAAAATATTTTTCCGCTGAAAATATTCAGGTTGCGGCACGCGGCGGCTATTCTTAATGGTTTTCTTTGCCTGTTTCTTCGTGCAGAGTGCCGGTGCCGCCCTCCACCACGCCGTCGTGCCTGAGCACAGCCGCAATGGTGCCGAAGAAGCATTTCACATCCAGTCCAAAACTCAGATGCTCCACATACCAGCCGTCCAGCTTTGCTTTCTCCGCGATCTCCAGCTCATCGCGGCCATGGATCTGTGCCCAGCCGGTCAGGCCCGGGCGCACATCGTTGGCATGGTACTTGTCGCGCTCGGCCAGCAGATCATACTGGTTCCACAACGCAGGCCGCGGGCCGATGACCGCCATGTCTCCCACAAAGATGTTCCACAGCTGGGGCAGTTCATCCAGACTGGTCTTGCGCAGGAAATGTCCCATCCGGGTGATATACTGGTCCGGATCGTGGAGCAGGTGGGTGGGCATATCGTGGGGCGTGTCGATGCGCATGGTGCGGAACTTTAAAATGTAAAAGTGCTTTTTGTCAATGCCCACACGTTTCTGTTTGAAGAACACCGGGCCGGGCGAATCCAGCTTGATGGCCACGGCCAGGATCAGAAAGAGCCATGACAGGCAGACCATGCCGCACAGGGACAGCACGATCGCCAGCAGGCGCTTGATACCGTTACGATACATGAGCTTCCTCCATTTTTTTGCCATTGTTCTGCCAAGGTGTCCCTGAGAAGTCGAAAAGACCGTCTATTTCTTTGTTTTCAGATACACCCTGGAACAGCGTTACCAGTATACCAGCATCCCTCTCCATTTGCAATCGTATACCGTAACAGATGCCGGTATTTTGATAATTCGGCTGCATTCTGCCGGTTTTATTGCAGAAAAGCGCCGGTTTTGTCTCTTGTTTTGTGCGGCAGAAGGACGTAAGATAAAGAAAACGAGAAGTCAACTCCCCCAGTCTCGCTTTCGCTCAACAGCCCCCTCGGAGATGGGGCCTTTGGCAAAACCGGAAAGTTTACCGTACTGCCAAGGCCTCTCACTTTGATAGACTTCCCCCGGCCGGGACAGATTCTCCCCGCGCCGGGGAGAAATGTCACCGTAGGTGACAAAGAGAGGAGCAGATGTCGCATGAGCGACAGAAAGGGGAACGAGGTGGCACGCCGAAAGGCGTGACGGAGAGGACAAGGATACTACAAGGAGGTTCCCCTATGATCCAGCATTTCCGTTTTGGCGCTCCCCTGCCCACCGACAGTGTGGTGCAGGAGATCCCAGTTTCCACCGGGCCGGTGCCCTTTTTCACCGCAGAGAAAGGCGGCTGGGAATACCGGATGGCTCCGGATGCCATCGTGTACGGTCTGGGCGAAATGCCGCGCGGCATCAACAAGCGCGGCTGGCACTACATTACCAACAACACCGATGAAGCCCGCCACAGCGAGGATAAGCTTTCCTACTATGGTGCGCACAATTTTCTGCTCATTGACGGCGGTGCGGGCCGTGAATGCTTTGGCGTGTTCATCGATTTCCCGGGCAAAGTGCGTTACGATATCGGCTACACCGAATACGACACCCTGCGCTTTTCTACCGAAGAGCCGGACTATGAGCTTTACATCATTACCGGCGGCGACCTGAACGACATCAGCCGCCAGTTCCGGCAGCTCATCGGCCGCAGCTATATCCCGCCCAAGTGGGCCTTTGGTCTGGCACAGAGCCGCTTTGGCTACAAAACCGCTGAAGACGTGCGAGAGGTGGCCCGTCAGTACCAAGAGAACGATCTGCCGCTGGATATGATCTGTATGGACATCGATTATATGCAGGACTACGCGGATTTTACCGTAAACAAACAGCGCTTCCCGGACCTTGCCGCCCTGAGCGCCGAACTGAAGGCACAGGGCATCCGGCTGGTGCCCATCATCGATGCAGGTGTGCGCATCGACCCGGCAAACCCCGTCTGTGCCGAGGGCCTTGCAAACGGTTACTTCTGCACCAAAGCCGACGGCACGCCCTTTGTGGCGGCGGTGTGGCCCGGCAAGGCTTACTTTGCGGACTTCCTGCGTCCGGAGGTGCGGGAGTGGTTCGGCCGGCAGTACAAGGCGCTGACCGACTGCGGCATCGAGGGCTTCTGGAACGACATGAACGAACCTGCGCTGTTTTATTCGCCGGAGCGACTGAAAGCCTTCTTTGCGGACATGCACGCCCTGAGCCGGAAGGACAACATCGTGCAGGATGAATTCTTCGGCAAGGTGGTAGGCGGTGCGCTGGGCCTGATGAACGCCCCCGCGGACTACGCCAGCTTCTACCACGATGTGGATGGCCGACGGGTGCGCCATGACAGGGTGCACAACCTCTACGGCGGCAATATGACCCGCGCGGCAGGCGAAGCCTTTGCCAGCCTGCGCCCCGGCAGACGCACTTTGCTGTACAGCCGCTCAAGTTTCATCGGCAGCCACCGCTACGGCGGTATCTGGCTGGGTGACAACGCTTCCACATGGGCACAGCTTCTGGCCAACATCCAGATGATGCCCAATGTGCAGCTCTGCGGCTTTTTGTACACTGGCGCAGATCTGTGCGGTTTTTCCTACGATACCACGCCCGATCTTGCCCTGCGCTGGCTGGAGTTCGGCCTATTCACGCCGCTGATGCGCAATCACTCTACCGATGGTTCCCGGATGCAGGAATACTACCGTTTTGCGGATATGCTGCCCGCCCTGCGGAAGATGCTCCGGCTGCGGTATGCCCTGCTGCCCTACCTTTATAGTGAGTTCATGAAGGCGGCACTGGAAAATACCAGCTATTTCCGGCCATTGGGCTTTGACTTCCCCGCCGACCCGGACGCCCGCGAGGTACAGGACCAGCTGCTGCTGGGCGAGGGTGTGATGGTGGCACCCGTCTACACCCAGAACGCCAGCGGACGCCATGTCTACCTGCCCGAGCCCATGAAGCTCTACCGCATCCGCAGTGTGGACGACTACGACACCGAGCTTCTGCCCGCCGGACACCATTATGTCCGCTGTGCACTGGACGAGGTCCTGCTGTTCATCCGCCCGGGCCATGCCGTGCCGGTGGCAAGACCCGCCAGCTGCACCGCCCAGCTGGACGAGACCGGCCTGACCCTGTGGGCCTGCCCGGACGAAAACGGCAGCGCCCGCTGCCGGATGTACACCGATGACGGCGAGACGAGCGATTTTGCTGCACCGGAGCACTGGAAGGTGCTTGGATCGAACTGAAAAGCCGTTTTCCTGTGGCATTGCCGGAAAAAGCTGTCTTTTTCAGCGGTGCCACTTGTATTTTTCTGCGCCGCGCGTTATAATATGCCTTCGGTTCCCTTTATTTACGAAATATTTACATTTCAGATGCTGTCCTCCTAAGCAGTGTGCAATGCTTAGGAAATAGCTTCTCCGCGTAAACGACAAAAAGGAGGCGCTCTTCTCATGGCTCAGACAAGCCGCTCCGCTGACCTGACCAGCGGCCCAATGCTCCAAAAGATCATCCTGTTCTCCATCCCGCTGGCAGCTTCCAGCATCCTGCAGCTGCTGTTCAACGCAGCAGACGTGGTGGTCGTGGGCCGCTTTGCGGGCAGCACCGCACTGGCGGCAGTAGGCTCCAACGGCTCCCTCATCAATCTGCTGGTGAATCTGTTCGTGGGGCTTTCGCTGGGCGCAAACGTGGTGGCCGCACGCTGTTTTGGTGCAAAGGACGAGCGCGGTGTTCAGAACACGGTGCAGACCTCGGTGACACTGGGCCTTGTCAGCGGCGTGCTGCTGGCCGTGGTGGGGTTCTTTGCGGCCCGCGGCCTGCTGGAGCTGATGAGCTGCCCGGAGGATGTGATCGATCTCTCTGCGCTGTATCTTAAAATCTATTTTATCGGAATGCCCATGACCATGCTGTACAACTTCAGCTCGGCACTGCTGCGTGCTGTGGGCGACACCAAGCGTCCCCTGTACTGTCTGGCGGCGGCAGGCATCATCAATGTGGTGCTGAATCTGGTGTTCGTCATTGGCTTTTCCATGAGCGTGGCAGGCGTGGCACTGGCTACCATCATCAGTCAGACCGTCTCTGCCTGCATGGTGACGCGGATGCTGATGAAGGAAGAGGGCGCTCTGCATCTGGATCTGCATCATCTGGGCTTCCACATGGGTGCCCTGAAGCAGATTTTGCTCATCGGCCTGCCTGCCGGTCTGCAGAGCACCGTGTTCAGCCTGTCCAATGTGGTCATCCAGTCGGCCATCAACTCCTTCGGCTCCACGGTGGTGGCAGGCAGTTCGGCCTCCGCCAATCTGGAGGGCTTCGTCTATACCGCCATGAACGCCTTTTCGCAGGCAGCGGTGACCTTCACCAGCCAGAACATGGGCGCACGCAAGTACCAGAACCTGAACCGCGTTGTCCTCAACTGCCTGCTGTGCGCCATCGTCACCGGCGTGGTGCTGGGCGGCGGCGCAGTGCTGGCAGGCACCCAACTGCTGCACTTCTACTCCTCGGATGCGGCGGTCGTTGCCGCCGGATATGAGCGCCTGCGGGTGATCTGCGGCACCTACCTGCTGTGTGGCATTATGGACACGCTGGCCAGCAGCCTGCGCGGCCTTGGCTACAGCGTGCTGCCCATGGTGGTGAGCCTTGTGGGCAGCTGCCTGCTGCGTCTGGTGTGGATCGCCACCATCTTCCAGCTGAACCGCACACCGTTCATGCTGTACATCAGCTACCCCATCAGCTGGGTGCTGACCGCCGCCGTGCATCTGGCCTGTCTGCTTGTGGTGCGGCACAAGATGAAAAACAAACTTAAACTATCCATCGACTGAAGAACAGGGCTGCATCCCTTTGGGGACGCAGCCCTGTTTTTTTTTTACAAGTCTTTTTTCAGCAGATACCGGTCGTATCCGCCATACATTTCCCGCCGGGAGACGATGGCAAAGCCCGATGCAAGGGCGTTGTTCAGGCTGTACTGGTTTTCCGGGCTGACGGTGGCCCCGATGTGGGTGATTTCTTCCGGGAAGAGCGGCAGGGCTGCTTCCAGCATGAGCCTTTGCAGGCCGTTGCCGCGAAAGTCTGCGTGGACGATGGCACTGTCGGCATTGGCCCAGTGCTCCCACTCGGTGCGCGGGACGTCCATGAAGGCCGCGTAGTTGTGCTCGCTCTGCCCGCAGAAGCGCACGATGAGGTACCCGCCCAGCCTGCTGCCCTGCCATGCACCAATGCACAGGTCCTTGCGGACATAGGTCGTGATATTTTCCAGCGTGTCCGGCACGAACTGATCAGGGTGCGGCATGGCGGCGCGCACCTCATTCTGCAAAGCGTACACTGCCGGGGCTTCCTCTGCCGTACAGCGGCGCAGCAGCATGGGCACCGGCAGCTCTGCGGTTTTGCCGCATATCCTGTGCAGAAAAATTTCCATCTTGCTATCCCCTCCAAAATAAAATCGTACTTTTTGGCCGATTCCAGTATAAATGCCGCTTTTATAAATGTCAATTTATGCTATAATAAAGTATGAAGGGGTTTTGCGGTGCATGGCCGTGGTCACAAAGCGGGGCCGTGCGCCGCAGGGCTCCAAGTCCCGGCAGTGCCCTGCGCTGCCTGTGAACGGAGGAACCAAACCATGAAGGAATCTGCACTTGCATCTTCCAGCCGGTTGGGCGGCGCTGTCATCAGCGACCGCATCGTTGCCAGTCTGCTGGAAGAGCTGCGCACCGGGCGCTATGCCCGGGCCGACCGTCTGCCTGCCGAGGTGGATCTTGCCGCCGAGCTGGGCGTGAGCCGCACCGTCATCCGTGATGCGCTGAGCGAAATGGAACGCGCTGGTTACGTGGAGCGTGTGCGCGGCATTGGCACGGTGGTGAACCGTACGGTGCTGAGCCTGCGCAGCCGTCTGGACCAGAAGCTGGAATACTACCCGCTGATCCGCAGCTTTGGCAGCTATCCCCACGCTGACGGCATTCAGGTCTTTCCCATCCGTGCCGGGGAGGAGCTGGCCCACAATCTGGACATCGCACCCGGCGATGATGTGATCTGCATCAAAAAGCGCATTCTGGCCGACACCACCCCGGTGATCTATTCCATCGACTACCTGCCCAGAGCATTGTTCGGTACACGGGATTATACCCGCATCGACCTGACCGGCGGGGTGTTCGATATTCTGGAACGGGAATGCCACCAGCAGATCTCCTCCAACGTTGCCCACCTGAAGGCAAGCTGCGGCGATGACGCCATCCGCTCGGCCATGCGCCTTGCCCCCGGCGAAGCCATGCTGCTGCTGGACGAAGTGTGTTTCAATCGTTTGTGCCGCCCGGTGATGCGTTCGCTGAGCTACTACACAAACTTCTTTGATTTTTCTATCCTACGCAAACTGCTTTAAATGGAGGTATGTACCCATGCGACATCTGATCGACCCGTTGGATTTTACCCAGCAGGAAATCTCCACGCTGCTTGATCTGGCCGACCGCATCCACGATGACCCGGCAGCCTATCAGGACGCAGCCAGCCACAAAAAACTGGCCACCCTGTTTTATGAGCCCTCCACCCGCACCCGCCTTTCCTTCGAGGCTGCCATGCTGAATCTGGGCGGCCATGTGCTGGGCTTCCCCAGTGAGAACGTATCCAGTGCAAGCAAGGGCGAGAGCGTAGCCGACACCATCCGCGTGGTGTCCTGCTATGCGGACATCGTGGCCATGCGGCACCCGAAAGAGGGCGCACCGCTGCGTGCAAGCCGCTACTCCCGCATTCCGGTGATCAACGCGGGCGACGGCGGACATCAGCACCCCACCCAGACCCTGACCGACCTGATGACCATTCGCCGCCGCATGGGACGGCTGGATGATCTGACGATCGGCTTGTGCGGCGACCTGAAGTTCGGCCGCACCGTGCACTCCCTCATCAAGACCATGGCACGCTGCAAGAACATCCGCTTCGTGCTCATCAGCCCGGAAGAGCTGCGTGTGCCGGACTACATCGTGAAGGACGTGCTGGAGGCCAACGGCATCCCCTACAAGGAGACCCGCAGTCTGGAGGAATCCATGCCGGAGCTGGACATTTTGTACATGACCCGCGTGCAGAAGGAGCGCTTCTTCAACGAGGAGGATTACATCCGCCTGAAGAACAGCTACATCCTCACCAAGGAAAAGATGAGCCTTGCAAAGCCGGATATGGCCGTGCTGCATCCCCTGCCCCGTGTTAACGAGATCGCGCTGGATGTGGACGACGACCCCCGCGCCGCTTATTTTGAGCAGGTGCAGAACGGTGTGTACGTCCGCATGGCACTGATCATGACCTTGCTGGGCCTGCGCGACCCCAAGGCACCTAAGGAGGAAAACTGATATGCTGAACATTGACGAGATCCAGAATGGCATCGTGATCGACCACATCAAGGCAGGCACTGCTGTCGGCCTGATGGACCTGCTGGGCATTGCGGGCAACCGCACCGCCAGTGTGGCACTGATCCAGAATGCACGCAGCAACAAGAGCGAGAACGGCCGCAAGGACATCCTCAAGGTGGAGGGAGATGCTTCCTGGCTGAATCTGGATGTGCTGGCCTACCTTGACCCGAACATCAGTGTGACCATCATCGAAAACGGCAAGGCTGTGCGTAAGGAAAAACCCAAGCCTCCCAAGCGTCTGGTGAACATCGTGCGGTGCAAGAACCCCCGCTGCATCTCCTCCATTGAGGAAGGGTGCGATCAGATCTTTGAGCTGAGCTCCAACGGCAAATATCGCTGCATCTACTGCGAGCAGGAGCTGCAGGTAAAGCCGGAGTAAGGCCCGGCTTTTCCAACATCTCAAAACGTTAAAAAAGAGCTGCTGTACCCGGTTTTTTCGCCGTACAGCAGCTCTTTTTTGCAATAAAAAACCTGACAGAACTCTCACCGACGCAGATGCTCTGTGCAGCAGATGCTCCATTCCCACAAGCAGCATCTGCCGGACAGAAATGCGACGTACCGAGTGACTTTATCAGCAGCAAACCCCAAAGCTCGCCGTTGAAAGCCCCGCCAGATGAACCGCACGGCATCTGCCATGCGGTACAATGAGCAAAGGGAAAGCGGACAGCTTAACACGCACCGCTGTCCGAAGCACCGCACCGTATGTAAAGTGTTTCCCGAGTTGCCTCAGCCGCAATCCACTCTGCCCGTGCAGGCATCACCTTTACCGTTTTCAGTATAACACGGTTGCGGTCCTGTTGCAGAAAACTTGTCATAAACTGTCGGTACTCATGTCATGAATTGCACACCGGGATGGCGCAGGTGAAGCGGAACCAGCGGTCGCGGCAGCTGACCGTATACTCTGCGCCGTACTTGCGCAGCACCTCCTGCACATTGGCAAAGCCCATGCCGTGGCCGCTCTCCTTTTTGGTGGTGCCGGGCAGCTTGTTGTCCTCCAGATCCAGATCATCCTGCACGCGGTTGCGCACCGAGAGCAGGTACTCCTCCGGTGTTTTGCGGATGCGCACATGCACCTCCGGCGGCAGGGCCTGCGCTGCGGCACGGATGGCATTGTCCAGCAGATTGGACAGCACGATGACCATGTCCATGCCATCAAAGGGGATCTCCTTGAGGTCGCACAGATCAAAATAGACTGTCACGCCCTTTTGGGCCGCTTCTTCGTACTTTTTGCTCAGAATGGAGTCCAGCAGCGGGTTGTGGGTGTCCATGATGGTGGTGCCTGCCGCCACCAGTTTGCTCACACTTGCAAGGTAGGTGCGGGCTCCCTTCAGGTCGTCCTGATCCAGCAGCGCGCTGAGAGCGCTCATGTGGTTGGTAAACTCGTGGGTCAGGCGGCGCTGCTCCGTGTAGGAATCCAGCAGTGCTTCTGCACGCTGCTGCTCCAGTCGGGCACGGTAGCGGGAGTTTTCCCGCTGCACCACCTGTTCGTTGAACATCTGCACGATGGCGATATGCACCAGCACCGCCACGCTCATGCCAAAGGTGAGCAGCATGGTCATCCGGGTAGCGGGCTGCTGGGTCCCTGTGACCATCAGCACAATGTTCAGCACCACAGCCACCCCGGGGAAAAAGGACATCACCAGCGCCTGCAGCGGCTGCAGAGCACACTTCTGGTTCCAGCTGTACAGGGAATGCGCAACTGCTGCACCCACGATGAAGTTTGCGGCGCACAGCGCGATCAGGCAGCCGGGGTGCTGCCATGCTTCGCCGGTGCGCACTCCTGTGAACCAGGAGTAGGTATAGTTGACCGTGTTCTCCACCAGCAGGCACATGGTGCCGTTGATGAGGCAGGCCGTGAGCTTATCCGTCATCGTCCCGCCAAACAGCTGCGCGGTAACGAACAGATACAATACATTGAGCAGAATGGCCTGCACATTGAAAAAGGGCATTTCTGTCACGAATGACAGGCAGAGCTGCCCCATACACAGCAGCTCTGCCCACAGCACCGGCCAGCGCAATTTTCCCCTGCCAAGGTAGGCCCATTCTACCATAATAAAAGCATTCGCCTGAACCAGACAGACCAGATGCCCGAGCAGCGCATCTGTGAACACCTCACTCATCGACGTACTGCCCCTTCCATTCCAGATATGCGCTGCGGATAGCGGCATAGCCCGGGCGGCTGATGCTGAGTTCCACCCCGTTTTTCAGCGTCATCTTATAGCTGCGGATGCCGCACACATATTTCATGTTGACCACATCGCTGCGGCTCACCTGCAAAAAGCCGTTCTCGTACAGCATCTGCGGCAGGTCGGCAATTTTGCCGTAGTAGGTGCAGATGGGCTGGCGGGGGATGTCGCCATAAATGTTGATCTGGCGCAGGTCGCTTTCCAGATAATAGATCTGATCCAGCGGGATCTCTGTGGCGGCACGGTTGTGGTGCACCGTCAGGGTCTTGCGCTGGTCGGTCAATTCGGCCAGCAGGTCGTCCAGACAGCTGGGCAGGGTGTGCACAATGTCCCGCTTGAGCAGGTAGCGGTATGCATTGACCGTATAGCCCTCCAATGCAAATTCCAGATAGGCCGATACGTATACCAGCTTCAGCCCGGGGCATTTCTGCTTGAGCTGGCGCCCCAGCACCATACCGTTCACGTTGGGCATGTCCACATCCAGAAACGCCAGCTGGTACAGCTCCAGCTCCGGCGTTTCCAGCGCCTGCCCCGCGCTGGTGCAGACGGCAGTCTGTACCAGAATGCTGCGGGCCGCAAAGTAAGCGGCCACATATTCTGCCATGCGGGTGCCAAAGGCCGCATCGTCATCACAGATCAGAATGTGCATCCCGGAAAGCTCCTTTCTTCTGCAAAAAGCCCCTCTTATTTATGGAATAAGAGGAGCCTTTCGTTAATGTTAACCCGCTTGCCCTCTCGGCCAGACCCTTTCGGGTTTGCCAGCTCTCCCAAAGTGGGAGCCTTTGGCAGTCCATGCAAAGTGCATCTTTCTGTCCGGTTTTCTCCCTTTGGAAGAGGCGTCACCGAAGGTGGCGGAGAGGTCGAAGTCATTTATTTACGCAAAAAATTTATCGTAGATGCCAAAAGCAAAGATGAACAGCACAATGACCGGCAGCACATAGGTCAGGTAGCCGCGCATCCAGTCCTGCATTTTGAGGCCGCTGCCAGTGTTGACTTCCTTTTTATAGTTGTCCCAGCCCCAGCCGTAACGGGTAACGCAGAACAGCAGATACACCAGACTGCCCAGCGGCAGGAACAGGTTGCTGACGAGGAAATCTTCAAAGTCCAGCACAGCGCCGCCGAACACGGCAAAGCCGTCCCATGCCCAGAGGTTGTAGCCCAGCACGCAGGGCAGCGAAAGCGCCGTGATGAGCACAAGGTTCACCAGACTGGATTTTTTGCGGCTGCAGCCGGTGAGCTCCATGCCGCAGCAGATGATGTTCTCGAACACAGCCAGCACCGTAGACAGGGCCGCGAATGCCATGAAAAGGAAGAACAGGGTGCCCCACAGACGGCCCAGCGCCATGTTGGCGAAGATGTTGGGCAGGGTAATGAAGATCAGGCTGGGGCCGCTGGTCTGGTCCACGCCGTAGGTGAAGCAGGCCGGGAAGATGATAAGACCGGCGGTGATGGCCACAAAGGTATCCAGAATGACGATGCGGACAGACTCACCCAGCAGGGAGTGCTCCTTGTCGATGTAGCTGCCAAAGATGGACATTGCGCCGATGCCAAGGCTCAGGGTGAAGAAGGCCTGATTCATGGCGGACACCAGTGTGTTGACCACGCCCACCTCTTCCATCCGCTTGAAGTCAGGCACAAGGAAGAAGCTCAGGCCCTCCTTTGCACCGGGCATGAACAGGCTGTTGACGGCCAGCACCACCATGATCACCAGCAGAGCGATCATCATGACCTTGGTCACGCGCTCAAGGCCGTTCTGCAGGCCCTTGGCACACACAAAAACGCCCAGCGCCACAACAAAGACCATCCAGAAGGTCATAACACCGGGGTCTGCCAGCATTTCGGTGAACTTACCGGCCACCCGATCGGCGTCCAGACCCGCCAGCTTGCCGACTGCGGTCATGTAGAAATAGTGCAGCATCCAGCCTGCAACGGTGGTGTAGAACATCATGAGCAGATAGCAGCCCACGAGGGTAAGATAGCCGTGGATGTGCCACTTCTGGCCCGGTTTTTCCAGTGCCTGATAGGCCCGCACCGGGCTCTTGCGGGAAGCACGCCCCACCGCAAACTCCATCGTCATGATGGGCAGGCCCAGAATGACCAGAAAGAGCAGGTAGAACAGCACAAATGCGCCGCCGCCGCCCTGACCGGCAATATAAGGGAACTTCCACACGTTGCCGATGCCGATGGCACAGCCTGCCGAAAGCAGAATGAAGCCCAGCCGGGACTTCAGTTTTTCTCTTTCCATGATTCCAAAACTCCTTGTTTTCCGATCTGCTCCGCCCCGCCTTCATCAGGCCGGACAAAGCGTTGCTTTTGTATTATAGCACAAATTCTGTCGATGAACAGGTCTGCTTCAGAAAGATGAACTTTTGTTGTCAAAAGTATTTTTTGTATTTCTCGCATGCACAGCCCGTCCTGCCGCAGGGTCACGCAGCAATTTTCGTTGCAGGTGCGTCCGTTTTCGGTGTATTTGCGGCGGGCTGCAATTTTTCTCACCTGAAAGGTGAAGAGCTGACAGTTATTCACCTTTTGAGAACAGCCGGTCTTTCCTCCTATTGTCATCCGTCAAAAAGTATGCTAAACTAAAAACGTCACCCCGAAGGGTGGCGTTAAGGTGCTGTCTGCAAGCGCAGGTGGTCATGCTTCCCTCCGGCAAGCGTCCGGGGGACGTAAAAGCTTATTGTTTGTTCCCCCGTTCGCAAATGCGGAAGGGGGGATGCATCATGGTGTTGAATGATGTTCTGCAACTGTTCGTCATTATTGGCGGCACAGTTGGAATTACATTTCAGATCGCATGGGCAATCTTCAAAGAGATCCATAACAATAAGAAATGACCGCCCCAGACTCCCAAACCTGAGCGGTCATTCTTATTGACTCCTTAGCCGAAGGGAAGCTGACCATTGCGGACAGCGCCTTTTCTGCTTGTAGTATAGTTGTTTTTTGCCTATTTGTCAAGAGCAGATGCTTACTTCCGCTTTTTGGGGGCATTACCCTTGCCCACCGGGCCGCGGGGGCGGCGCTCGGCAGCCTTGGACTGCACTGCGGCGCTGCGGGTCTGGGCGCGGCCCTTGGCGGCAGCGGCACGCAGACCGTTGATCTCCGCCTTGGTCAGCTCGCGATAGGTGCCGGGCTTGAGCATTCCCAGCTTCACGACACCCTCGGCGTTGCGCTTCAGACGCACCACTTCCAGACCTACGGTCTCGCACATACGGCGGATCTCGCGGTTCTTGCCCTCTTTCAGGGTCATTTCCATCACGGTGCGGCCCGGCTCATCCGTAACAACGTTGATGGCGCAGGGCATGGTCTTGGTCCCATCATCCAGCACGACGCCGCTGCTCAGCTTCAGGATCTGGCTTTCATCGGCGCGGGGCTGCACGGTGACGCGGTACAGCTTGGAGATGCCGCCCGACGGATGGGTGACAGCCTGTGCAAAAGCGCCGTCGTTGGTCATGAGCAGCAGGCCTTCGCTGTCCTTATCCAGACGGCCCACCGGGTACAGGCGGGCAGGGATATCGCTCACCAGCTCCATCACAGTCTTGCGGCCCAGCTCATCGCTGGCGGTGGTCACATAGCCGCGGGGCTTATACAGTGCCAGATAGTACATCTGCTGATCCTTGCGGATATAGATGCGCTCATCATCCACATGCAGCACGTCGCGGTTGGGGTCCATCTTGTCGCCCACCTTGACGGGATGGCCGTTGACCTTGACGCGGCCCTCGGCGATGATCTGTTCGGCGGCACGGCGGGAGCAAAGCCCCTGCTCGGCCATGATCTTCTGAATACGTTCTTCTGCCATAATTCAAACTCCTTGTGCGCCTCCCGGCGCTCAAAATGCGCACCTCTCCCCTGCTTTGGGGTGCGGGTGCGCCTGTATCAAAACTGTGAGTTGGAAGCTCACAGTTACGGCGATGATAGTTGGCGGTACATTTTACTTTTCAGCAGGTGCGGCTTCCGGGGCCTTATCGTCCTTCTTCACCATGGCGGCAAGCTTGTCCACCAGCTCAGGCAGCATGGTCAGCGCACGGTCGATGGTGTTGGAGGTATCGGACAGCTGGATGGTGCGCACGCAGCCATCCTTGATGACCAGAAATGCCACGGGCTGGATGTTCACGCCCGCGCCGGAACCGCCGCCGAACAGATCCTTGTTGGCAGCATTTTTGCCGTCAAAGTCGGTGCCGCCGGAGGCAAAGCCAAAGGAAACCTTGGACACCGGCAGGATGGTGATGCCGTCCTCGGTGGTAATGGGCTTGCCGATGATGGTGTTGGAGTCCACCATCTGGTGGATCTTCTCCATGGTAACGTTCATCAGGCCCTGAATGGGATGTTCAGCCATAAAACAGTGCTCCTTTTTCATTCAATTCGGGCAGTGTGCCCGTGTCAGTACGCTTCTCTGCCTTGCGGCAGACAGAGCGGAAAACTTGCATTGATATTTTTATATAGTGTACCACATTTTACAGGAAGATGTCCAACACTTTTTTGCGCCAGAATTCGTACAAAACGCGCAGAGCCGCGATCACAATGAATAATGCCTGCGCGCTCACCCGGCAGGACACCCGGTCTTCTATCGTGGGCTGACGGCTGCCAAAGTCCGGCAGGATGCGCAGCTCGTCAAATTGCAGCCAGAGGAACCGATCCAGGACGCCCAGCACCGGATACAGCCACGCCTGCAGCTTGCCGTAATCGCGGGCCGCTGCAGCAGGGTCCTCCCCGCGCACGCCAAGGCGCACCTGTATTTTTGTGATGCGCAGGGCCCCGAACACCGCCTTCATCAGAGTGCCCGCCCCCCGGAGCATGGTGCAGATGATCTCCAGTGTGATCTTTGCCTTTTTGCGGGGCCGGACAGGCTTGCCGGCGGCGGCAGCCTTTTTGCGGGCCTTTTCTTCGGCTTTTTTCCGCTTGCGCTCAGCGCGCCATGCAGCAAATTTTGCCTTCACTTTGCCAAAGCCTTTTGGCGGCTCCGGGTTTTCCGGCGCGGGAGGCGGCTCCGGCTTCGGGTACTGGAACACCGGGAAGGTGATCCCCAGTGCACCGGCTCTTACGGTGAGCACACCGTGCTCCCAGCACAGATCCGCACAGAAGGGGCACAAAAGCAGCAGCACCACAAGCGCCAGCACCACCAAAAGCAGGATGCCGACGGCTTTCAGCACAAACAGCAGCACCGCGCCCAGTGCGGCGAGGAATGCTCCCATGCGTTACCCCTCACTTTCCTTCGATGCCGTGTCATTCTTCGTCTCCGTGCCGTGCACCGGCGGCAGATCCGCCAGACTGGAAAGGCCGAACACCCGCAAAAAGGTATCCGTGGTGCGGAAGCTCACCGGCCTGCCCGGCAGGTCAAGACGTCCGGCTTCCTCAATGAGGCCCTTTTCCAGCAGACCGGACACACTGGACGAAGAGTCCACGCCGCGCACCTGCTCAATAAAGGCACGGGACACCGGCTGATTATAGGCAATGACGGTCAGGGTCTCCATGGCGGCAGGCCCCAGCGGCACCGAGCGGCGGCTGTCCAGCAGGCGGCGGATGCAGTCGGCCCACTCCGTTTTCGTGGCAAGCTGCCAGCGGGTGTTCAGATGCAGCAGACACAGGCCGCTGTCCTCTCTGGTGTAATGCTCCCGCAAGGCTTCCAGCGCGGCTTCCACGCTGACCTGCGGCAGCTGTACCGCCTGAGCCAGCTTGTCTGCGCCAATGGGGTCCCCACAGGCAAACAGCATAGCCTCCACGGCTGCACGGATCTGTTTCTGGTTCATTCTTTCTCCTTGTCACGTTGGATGCGGCCCCGCTGCATGGTCAGCTGGCCCTGTTCGTCCAACTTTACGCGGCCGCCGCGCACCAGCTCCAAAAGGGCCAGAAAGGTGGCCACGTTGGTGCTGCGGGTCTGCTGGCGGCTGAACAGCTGGCTCATTTTTGCCGCTGTACCGCTGATCAGGTGTCGCAAAATGTACACCACCCGGCTGGTCACCGACACCATGGGTGCCGTGACCAGCGGCTCAAACTGCTGCTGTGTGGGCTCTCTGCGCAGTTTGGTGCGGCCCGAAAGTGCGGCCCAGTAGTCTGCCAGCACCTGCGGCGCATGGTGCAGATCGTAGGCGGTATCGAACTCCATTTCTGCAGGCGGGCGCACGAACACCGGCGCGGCCTCCGCTTTTTCGCGCAGCAGCGCGGCCATACGGCGGCACTGGTCGTACTCGATGAGCTGACCGGTAAACTCCTGCTTGAGCCGCTCGCCCTCTTCGCTGCGGGGCAACAGCAGGTAGCTCTTCATTTCCACAAGCCGCGCAGCCATTTCAATAAAAGCGCTGGCGGCTTCCGGGTCGGGGTCTGCCTGCTCCACCGTGCGGGTATACTGATCGATCAGCTCCAGAATGGGGATGTTGTGCAGATCCATCTTATGTTTGGCCACAAGTGCCAGCAATAATTCCAGCGGGCCGTCAAAATCTTCCAGATGGAAGGTCAGTTCCTCTGCCACGCTCACACCACCGTCCCAAGGCCTGCGTAGTAGATGGAATACGCGATCTTATCGATGTATCCGGTGCCCTTACCCAGCAGATCCCACACAATGTTGTTCAGATAGTACAGTGGCGTATCCAGCGCGCCGAACCACACGGCGGCCAGCAGGGCGATCATGATGTAGCGCTCGTACCGCATCAGGCCAAAGTACATCTGCCGGGGCAGCACCACCAGCAGGATGCGGCTGCCGTCCAGCGGCGGCACCGGGATGAAGTTGAACACGGCAAGGCTCACATTCATCAGCACAAGGTACTGCAAGAACATGGCAACATACAGGGTGGCATCGTTCACCGGAGCCCAGTAGTACATGAGTTTCCACGCCACCATGCCCACATAGGCAAGGATCATGTTTGCCGCAGGGCCTGCCAGCGCGGTAAGGGCCATGCCCCACTTCGGGTTTTTGAAGTTGCGGGGATCGGTGGAGACCGGCTTTGCCCAGCCCACGCCCGCAAACACCATGCACAGCGTACCCAGCAGGTCAAAGTGTACAAAAGGGTTCAGCGAAAGGCGGCCCTGCCGCTTTGCGGTGTCGTCGCCCAGCAGCCACGCGGCCAGCGCATGGCCCGCTTCGTGGAAGGGGATGGCCACCAGTGCCACCAGTGCGCGGATGAGATAATAGATGCCCTGAGAGGTCATTCGATATTCCTGCCTTTTTTCATTATACCATATATAATACTATTTTTTGAGGTTTTAGACAAGGGGTGTCCAGACGATTTAAAATGATCTCCGCTTTGCTCTGATCATTTCAGCGGAATTTTATTTTTAATTCGTGATTTGTCTACGAGTTGCGGCACCCAGCATTCGTTTCGTGCCTTGAACGGCACTCACGTCTTGCTGGCCGCTGCCCCAACAGCTTCTCCCTGTTTCCGCCACTGGCGGCGGTCGTCGCCGTTGCAGCCTGCGGGCTGCTCCAAATCACATTTTCACCCAAGGGGTCGCAACAAGAAACAGCATCTGAGTGCATTGGGGCAGTTTTCCAAAAAACGCAATATTTTTTGAAAAAAAGGCTTGCATTTTGCAGGTCAATCTGTTACAATAGTCAAGCTGATTATTTTGATTCCTTACTTCACTGCAGGAGGTGCAAGTACCATGGCTAAATGTGAATGCTGCGGCAAGGGTGTTACCTTTGGTATCAAGGTTTCTCACTCTCATCGTCGTTCCAACCGTACCTGGAAGCCGAATGTCCGTCGTGTCAAGGCGGTCGTTGAGGGTTCTCCCAAGTACGTCTACGCATGCTCCCGTTGCCTGCGCGCTGGCAAAGTTACCCGCGCTGTCTAATTTGGTGTATGTGGCCGGTCACTTTGTCGAGTGGCCGGCTTTTTTTGTTGCTGTAAGGAGGCAAAACAAATGGCTCTGCCCAATGACCCCATCATGCTGCTGAGCGTGGTGAACCTGAAGCTGCGTGATTTTTACAAAAATCTCGATGCTCTGTGCGAAGATCTGGATGCCGACAAGGCAGATCTGTGCGCAAAGCTCAAAGCTGTGGGCTACGAGTACGACGCCCAGCGCAACCAGTTTGTGTGATTTTACCAGAAAGCTTTCTTTTGATCGCTAACGATCAGTGCCGGTGCGCAGCGACTGTGCCCGGGCTGGTGAATATAGAAACAAGGAGTGCTTGATTTATGATCCAGGGTACCTATTACAAAGAGTGGAGCAGTGTGCTGAACCGCGAAATGGAGTTCAAGGTGTATGGCAGTGCCGGTGTTCCGGTGCTGGCTCTGCCCGCCCGCGGCGGCCGCTTTTACGATTGGGAGAACAACGGTATGCCGGACGCCATCGCCCAGCTGCTGAACGAAGGCAAGGTGCAGCTGTTCTGCGCTGACAGCATCGATGGTGAGGCCGTGCTGAACGGCGATGCCCCGGTGCGCCGCCGGGCCGAGATGGAAGAAAAGTATTTCGTCTACCTTACCGCTGAGCTGGCTCCCCGTGTGCTGGCCCTGAACGGTGCCGCAAAGGGCACCCGGCTGTGGTGTGTGGGCATTGATCTGGGCGCTGTGCACGCAGTGAACTGCCGCCTGCGCCGCCCGCAGCAGTTTGCGGGGGCCATCGGCCTTTCCGGCATCTATGATCTGGCCCGCTTCTGGGGCAGCGAGAAGGATGATCTGGTACTGCGCTCCTCTCCCCTGCTGTATCTGGGCGAAAAGGGCATTGCCAACAAGCTGACTCTGGCAAAGGCCGAAGAAAACAGCCTGATGCTCTGTGCCGGTCAGGGTGCCTACGAGGACGATGCCAAAGCCGACACGCAGGCGCTGGCCGACCTGCTGCAGGCAGAAGGCCTGCCTGCACATCTGGAACTGTGGGGCGGCGATGTCTCCCACGAGTGGTACTGGTGGGGCAAGATGCTGGGCCTGTTCGTGCCGCGGATTCTGGAACAGTAAAATAGCATTTTAACCCTCTCAGTCATTGCTGCGCAACGTCAGCAAGACTGAGAGGGTTCTTTTTTGTTTTGCTGTATACCCTGCTACCCTATTTGTGAAAATTTCAAATCCCTACTTGATTTATCGGATATGCCGTGCTATACTCACATTGTAAGTTATATACCCCATTAGGGTAAAGGAGATTTTTATGGATAACGAAAAGAAATCCTGCTGCTGTTGCGGCACGCCCGCCCAAACAGCCCCCGAGGCAGCTGCCGAAAGCTGCTGTCCCGCTGCAGCCGACACTGAAGGTGCAGCCTGCTGCCGCCACAAAGACCGCACCCCTGAGGAGCACAGGGCCCTGCTCAATCGGCTCAGCCGTATCGAGGGTCAGGTGCGCGGCATCCGCGGAATGCTGGAAAAAGACGTCTACTGTGTGGACATTCTTGTGCAGGTGGCAGCGGCAAACTCCGCGCTGAACAGCTTTTCCAAAGAGCTGCTGGCACAGCACATCTCCACCTGCGTCGCTGACGACCTGCGCGCGGGCAGCGAGGAAAAGCTGGACGAACTGATAAAGCTTCTGCCCAAGCTCATGAAATAAAAAGCTCCTTTTACAAGCATACTGAACACAGGAGTGAGATTTTATGGAACAATTCAATGTTACCGGCATGAGCTGCGCGGCCTGCTCTGCCCGGGTGGAAAAGGCTGTGAAGAAGGTGCCCGGCGTTACCAGCTGCTCGGTGAGCCTGCTGACCAACTCCATGGGAGTGGAGGGCACAGCATCCGACGCCGCTATCATCCGGGCCGTGCAGGATGCAGGCTACGGTGCCAGCCCCAAAAAGGCGGGGACGGCTTCGGCTGCGCCCGGCACCGGTGCCGACCTTGACGCCCTGACCGACCACGAGACCCCCAAGCTCAAGCGCCGCCTGATTGCATCACTGGGCTTTCTGCTGGTGCTGATGTACTTTTCCATGGGGCACATGATGTGGGGCTGGCCCCTGCCCCACTGGTTTGATGGCAACCACATTGCCATGGGCCTTGTGCAGCTCCTGCTGGCAGGCATCGTAATGGTCATCAACCAGAAATTCTTCATCAGCGGCTTCAAAGGGCTACTCCACGGCGCTCCCAACATGGATACGCTGGTGGCCATGGGCTCCATGGCAAGCTTTGTGTGGAGCACCTACGCCCTGTTCGCCATGACCCGTGCTCAGGTGGACGGCAACAATGAGCTGGTCATGCACTATATGATGGAGTTCTACTTCGAATCGGCTGCCATGATTTTGACCCTCATCACGGTGGGCAAAATGCTGGAAGCCCGTTCCAAGGGCAAGACCACCGATGCCCTCAAGAGCCTGATGAAGCTGGCCCCCAAGACCGCCAACCTGCTGCGGGACGGTACCGAAGTGACCGTGCCCATCGAGCAGGTGCAGAAGGGGGATATCTTTGTGGTGCGCCCGGGCGAGAATGTGCCCGTAGACGGCATCGTGCTGGAAGGCAGCAGCGCCGTGAATGAGAGCGCCCTGACCGGCGAGAGCATCCCCGTGGACAAGGCCGAGGGCGATAAGGTGAGCGCCGCCACCACCAACCAATCCGGCTTCCTCCGGTGTCAGGCCACCCGTGTGGGCGAGGATACCACCTTGTCCCAGATCATCAAGATGGTCAGCGATGCCGCTGCCACCAAGGCCCCCATTGCAAAGATCGCCGACACCGTGTCCGGTTTCTTCGTGCCTGCGGTCATTTCCATTGCAGTGATCACCACCATCGTGTGGCTGCTGCTGGGCCGTGAGCTGGGCTATGCACTGGCCCGCGGCATTTCCGTGCTGGTCATCAGCTGTCCCTGTGCGCTGGGTCTGGCAACGCCCGTTGCCATCATGGTGGGCAACGGGCTGGGTGCCAAAAATGGTATCCTGTTCAAGACCGCGGCTTCGCTGGAAGCTGCAGGCCGCACCCAGATCGTGGCTCTGGACAAGACCGGCACCATCACCAGCGGCGAACCCAAAGTCACCGACATTCTGCCCGCTGAGGGCGTTTCCGAGACCGAGCTACTCACCCTTGCCGCCGCACTGGAACGCAAGAGCGAGCACCCGCTGGCCAAGGCTGTGCTGGCCTGCACCGACGAGCAGAAGCTCGCCGCCCCCGAGGTATCCGACTTTACCGCGCTGCCGGGCAACGGTCTGGCTGCAAAGCTGGACGGCGTGGAGATCTTTGGCGGAAGCGCGTCCTTTATTGGCACCAAAGTCACCGTGCCTGCACAGCTGCAGGAGAAGGCCGCAGCCCTCTCCGCACAGGGCAAGACGCCCCTCTTCTTCGGCGGGGCGGGCCGTCTGCTGGGCATCATCGCAGTGGCCGACACCCTCAAGGAGGACAGTCCCCGCGCCATCCGGGAGCTGCAGGCCATGGGCATCCGCGTGGTGATGCTCACCGGCGACAACCAGCGCACTGCCGACGCCATCGGCAGGCAGGCCGGTGTGGACGAGGTCATTGCAGGCGTGCTGCCTGACGGCAAGGAAGCGGTCATCCGCCAGCTGCAGGCCTACGGCAAGGTGACGATGGTGGGCGATGGTATCAACGACGCCCCGGCTCTGACCCGTGCCGACACCGGCATCGCCATCGGCGCAGGTACCGATGTTGCCATTGACGCGGCAGACGTGGTGCTGATGAACTCCCGTCTTTCGGACGTACCTGCTGCCATCCGCCTAAGCCGCGCTGCCCTGCGCAACATCCACGAAAATCTGTTCTGGGCCTTCATCTACAACATCATCGGCATCCCGCTGGCGGCCGGTGTGTTCATCCCCTTCGGCCTGACCTTGAACCCGATGTTCGGTGCCGCCGCCATGAGCCTTTCCAGCTTCTGCGTGGTGAGCAATGCCCTGCGTCTGAATCTGTTCGATGTGCACAGCACCAAGCACGACCGTGCACCCAAAAACGCCGCTTCCCTGCCTGCTGCCCTCACGCAGCCCGCAGTGGATGAGAATAAAGAGAGTTCCATCAAGGAGGATACTGCTATGAAAAAGACCCTGAAGGTTGAAGGCATGATGTGCGGCCACTGCGAGGCCCGCGTAAAGAAGGCTCTGGAAGCCCTGCCCGAAGTGACCGAGGCTGTGGTGAGCCACGAGACCGGCACCGCCATCGTCACCCTGAACGCCGATGTCTCCGATGACGTGCTGAAAAAGGCTGTTGAGGATCAGGACTATCCTGTGACCGGCATCCAGTGACCTAAAACCTGACAGTACGCGGAAAGACCGCTGCACGGAACATCAACGTGCAGCGGTCTTTTTGTGTTGGTCATGGAGCGCCCCGCACTGTCCGCTGCACCTCTTCTGCAGCTCTGCCACAGTAATGCAGCACACGGCAAAGGCCAGCAGCGCACAGTCCAGCGGCACGCGGTGCATGACCGCCACCCGCCCGGACAGGGTGCTGAACGCCTGCACAGCCTGCTCTGTCCCCGGCATCACCAGCCAGAACAGTGCCAGTGACAGGGGCAGATGCAGCACCCGCGCGGCCAGTAATGGCCCCAGTGACACCTCCGGCGGGCAGATGGTGCGCACCTGCAAAAGCACCGAGGCTCCCTGCACGCTGAGGGCCGCACAGCAAAGGGTGCTGGCCCACAGTCCGGTGCGGGACGCGCAGTCACAGCCGGAGCAAACCTCTAACAGCATCGCGGGCAGCACCGACCACGGTTTTGGCAGCAAAGTCTCCGCTCCCGTCGCCAGCAGCCGGAAATACAGCACAAATCCGCACAGTTTCAGGTACGTGACCGCTGCCTGCGCCACCACGGCATCCAGAGTGGGCAGCGGGATATCCTCTGCCTTTGCGGGCAGGCACTGCCCGGCACCGCCCTGCATCCGGCAGAGCAGCGCAGCCGTAAGATACCCCGCCAGCAGCTGGGCCGCAAACAACCGCACTCCCAGTGCCCGGCTGCCCAGCATCTGCTCCCCTACCGTGAGAATGACAAAGGATGGCCCGCTGCACACACAGGCAGGCAGCAGCGCCGACGCCTGCCGGGGCGTCAGCTGACCGGTGCGTACCGCCTGTGCCGCTGCGGCCGCTGCCGGTGCAAACCCACCCAGAAAGCCTATGAACAGCACACTGCCTGCGGCCTTTGCCCGCACCCCAATGACCCGGGCTGCCGGCTGGAACGCAAAGCCCAACAGCGGCCCGGCCCCGCAGCCCATGAGCAGCGCCGAAACGATGAGGAACGGAAACAGCGATACCAGCAGCGACCCGCCGCAGAGCACAAGGCCTGCGTGCAGGGCATCCGCGCAGCGCTGCGGTGCGGCAAACACCAAAACTGCCGTGAACATTGCCAGCGCCAGCAGCATTCCCTGCCGGAATTTGTGGGTTCGATTCATAAGCAAGCCCTCCGCATCCATATATATGTAGCAGCGCGCCGCGGGCAGAACTGCGGGATGGGAGGGAGTGGCATGTGGGCCAAGCACAAAACGCAGCCGCCGCACCGCTGGCTTGCAGCACTGTTCCGCCAGCCGCCCAAGGGGTTTTACCGCACGCCCGCCGTCTACCTGAGCGGCGGACAGATGGAGATCGAGCATTTCCGGTGCATCCTGACCTACAGCCCGGACTGTCTTTGCCTGCAGATGCCCCATGGCCGTTTCACCGTTCACGGCGATGAGTTGAAGATCATCACCCTCACCGCCACCCGCCTGACCCTGCGGGGCCGTTTTCTGCGGACGGACTTCGCAGATGAATAGGAGGTGCCCCCATGGAACCGGTAAGGCTTTGGGCCGCAGTGGAGTTCACTGCACGCAGCGGCAGCACCGAGGCCCTGCTCACCGCTGCCGCCCGGGCCGGGCTGCATCTCTACGGCGTGACGGCTCTGCCCGGGGGCTTCTGCGGCCACTGTGCCGCCCGGCAGTATCCGCGCCTTGCTGCTCTGGCCCGCAGATACCGGGTACGGCTGCGGGTGCGTAAAAAGCAGGGGCTGTACTTCCGGGTGCGCCCGTTGCTGCGCCGGGCCGGGCTCTGGGCCGGGCTGGCGGTGTTCCTGCCGCTTTTGCTCTGGACGCAGCAGTTCGTCTGGTTTGCCGACGTCTCCACCCTCACCGCCGGACAGGCTGCGCGGGCGTCTGCCATCCTGCGAGAGGCGGGCCTGCAGCCCGGCTCTGCCGTGACCGAAGCAAAGCTCGCCGCCGGGGAATACGCCCTGCTGCACAGTGGTGAGTTCTCATGGGCCAGCCTGAATTTTGCCAAAGGACGGCTGGAAGTGGAAGCTGCTGCCGCAAAGCCCAAGCCCGACATTGCCGCCGGAACGCTGCACGGCATCCGGGCCCGATGCAGCGGCACTGTGGTGCGCACGAACCTTGTCAGCGGCACCATGCTGGTGGTGCCCGGGCAGCAGGTGGAAGCCGGACAGGGCCTCATTGGCACGGCGCGCAGTGAGCGCGACGGTACGCTGATCTTTGCCCCCGCCGCCGGGACGGTGCTTGCGCAGTTTGAATGGAACGACACCCGCACCGTGCCGCTGGAAGAGAATGTCTTTCAGTACACCGGAGGCTGTACCCGCAGCATAGAGCTTTTGGTGTTCGGGCAGGCATTTGCCCTGCCTGCCGCGTCTGCGCCGGAAAACGCCGTTCTCACCGCTCGGCATTACCAGCCAGAGCTGCCTTTGCTTGGCCTTGCGCTCCCCTGCTCCATCCGGGAGACCTGCCGGTACGAGCAGCAGCCGGAAACGCTCTGCCGCACCGAGGAGCAGGCGGCGGCACTGGCCCGGCTGCAGAGCCTGCAGGCTTTGTACGCCGCATGGCCGGATGCGGAGCGCATTGCCCGCAAAGAGGACTGCACTGTGAACGACGGCAGGCTGAATTACACCGTGACATATACGATCGTTGCGGATATCTGCGGGTGAGATGCAAAAAGGGCCTTCCCATTTCCGGGAAAGCCCTTTTGCATTTTGCGTCTTATTTGTTTTCCGCCGCCTGCGCGTCATACTCCGCGAGCAGGTCGTTCAGGTCGTACCGATACTTGCTATGGCAGAAGTGGCATACCACCTCACAGTTCGGGTCCTCGTCACGCATTTTCACCAGCTCCTTGCGGCCAAGGCTGAACAGCATTTCCTTTGTGCGTTCCGCACTGCAGTCGCACTGGTAGTGCACGTCGCGCTCGTCCAGCACATTGGGTTCAAAACCCGCCAGCGCCAGCTGCATCATATCCTCGGGGGTCTTGCCCTCGTGCAGCATGGTGGTGACGGAAGGCATGGCTGCGATATTTTTTTCCAGCTGATCGATCTCCGCATCGGTGGCACCGGGCAGCAGCTGCACCATAAAGCCGCCTGCGCACAGGATGGACAGGTCCTTGTCCACCAGCACGCCCAGTGCCATGACGGTGGGCACCTGCTCGCTGTAGGCGTAGTAGGCGGTCAGGTCTTCGGCGATCTCGCCGGAGACCAGCGGCACCTGACCCACGGTAGGCTCCTTTTGCAGGCTGTTGTCCCGGATGACGGTGAGCACACCGTCTTTGCCCACAGCGCCGCCCACATCCAGATGGCCGTTCGGCTTTGCAGGCAGCTCCACCAGCGGGTTATCGATGCATCCTTTCACGTTGCCGGTACCGTCGGTGCAGGCAATGACCACGCCGGCGGGGCCGCCGCCGGACACACGCAGGGTGATCTTATCGCGGTCGTCCTTGAGCATGGAGCCCATCAGGGCTGCACCGGTGAGCAGACGGCCTAGTGCCGCGCTGCAGGTGGCGCTGGTGGTGTGCAGCTTTTCGGCCTTGCGGACGATCTGGGTGGAGTCCACGCCGCAGAACACGACGCCGCCGTTCTCCGATAGGCCGCGGATCAGATTTGCCATAGGTTATTCCTCCAATTGTGTATACTGCTTGACTGCGCAGAAGAAATAGCGCTGGCTGTCCTCGGTCAGCGGGCCGAAGGTCTCGCCGTCGCAGACGCTTTCCAGCGCAAAGCCGTGCTTTTCCAGCGCGGTGCGGATGGTGTCAAGGTCGTAGGTGTACTCGTAGAACTGCTCGTGGAAGTGCTCGCCGGTCTCGTGGTAGTCGATGTCCACGGTGATCTCCACACGGCGGTTCACGGCATCGTAGTGGTTGCGCCACACGCAGGCGGCATCCTCTTCCTCAAAGGTGAATTCGTTGTCGCCCAGCACGTTCCGGTGCTTGTAGGGCGTGTTCATATCAAAGAGGAACACGCCGCCTTTTTCCATAAAGAAGCCTGCGTTGGCAATGGCCGTGTCCAGATCCGGGATGTGGTTGAAGGTGTCAAAGGTTGACACTGCGCCCCGGATGGTGCCGTACAGATCCAGCTTGAGCAGATCCTGCCGCAAAAGCAGCAGCCTGCCGGAAAGGCCCAGCTGTTCGGCCTTGTCCCGCACAACGCAGAGCATTTCCTCTGACTGGTCAATGCCGATCATATCATAGCCTGCCTGCGTGAGCATCAGGGTCAGCTCACCGGTACCGCAGCCAAAGTCGGCAAGGATGCCGTCCTGGATGCCGTGGGCTTGCAGTTCGGCACGGATGTGCGCATACAGCGCGTCATAATCGGCCTCGCCGTTGAATTCATCGTAGAAATAGGCAAATTCGTTGTAGGCCATGGTTTACTCCGCTTCCTGTTCCCCGGCAGCAACCGCGGCATTGAGCACCGCCTGCAGCTCCGGGATGCCGTAGCCATTCTCGCCGCTGGTCAGTACCACCTTCTGGCAGCCATAGGGGCGGCAGAGATTTTCAAAGTCCTCCTGCGTCTTGGCCAGCTGGCTCTTTTTGAGCTTATCGGCCTTGGTCAGGGCCACCACATAGGGAATCTGGTGATAGTGCAGGTAGCGCAGCATCTGCAAATCGTCCGCGCTGGGTGCGTGGCGGCAGTCCAGCAGCTGCACCAGCAAGGTGTGGTGGCGCGGGGCCTCAAAATAGCTGTTGATGAGGTCGTCCCAGCGCTCGCGGTCGGCGTTGCTCACCTTGGCGTAGCCGTAGCCCGGCAGGTCCACAAAGTAGCAGTCGTCCACCGAATAGAAATTGATGGTGGCCGTTTTGCCCGGGGTGCTGGACACGCGGGCGAGATTTTTACGGCTGCACAGCTTATTGATCAGGCTGGATTTGCCCACATTGGACCGCCCCGAAAAGCTCAGTTCCGGGCGGTCGCTCTCGGGCAGCTGGCTGGAAATGCCGTAGCTGGCAATGAAATCAGCTTTGTTGTAATTCATGGAGCTTTCCTTTCTGTTCTGCGTTCAAAGGACTGTGTGTCGGCAGCCCCGGTCAGATGCAGCTTGTCCGGCGGGACGGCAGATAGTTTCTCCAGCGAATGTCCTGGGGGTGGGGCCCCGGCGCGCAAGCGTTGGGGCGGGACTGGAGTCCCGGGCTGTTCGCGGAGAAATCCATCTGCCGGCCTGCCCTATTCTCAGCACACCGCGCCGGACTGGGGCTTTTCTGCAGTGGGCGGCACAATGGCGGCGTCTGCCGCCTTTTTCTTTGCATGGGTGCGGCTGGGAGCCTTGGCCTTCTTTGCGTTCTGGGGCTTGAGCAGGGCTGCGTTCAGCACCTGCGTCAGGCTCTGCATGGGCAGGAAGGTAAGGCTCTTCTTCACCTCATCGTCCACATCGTAGAGGTCGGGCTCGTTGTCCTTGGGAATGAGCACCGTTTTCATGCCCTCACGGTAGGCTGCCATACTCTTTTCCCGCAGGCCGCCGATGGGCAGCACATTGCCGTGCAGGGTGATCTCGCCGGTCATGGCAACATCGCCGCGCACCGGGATGCCGGACAGGCAGGATACCAGTGCCGTGGTCAGGGTGACGCCTGCACTGGGGCCGTCCTTGGGCACTGCGCCCTCGGGGGCATGGATGTGCAGATCACATTTCTTGAGCTTTTCCGGGTCGATACCGTACTCGTCAGCGTGCACCCGCACCCACGTAACGGCCAGCTGAGCGCTCTCCTTCATCACGTCGCCCAGCGAACCGGTGACGGTGATCTTGCCGCTGCCCTCCGGAATGACCTGTACCTCAATGGGCAGGGTCTCGCCGCCCACGCTGGTCCATGCCAGACCGTTGGCAACGCCCACCATGTTGGTACGGTTGAGGAAATCGGGCTTGACGAAGCGGGGGCCCAGCAGCTCTTCCAGCATGGTGCCGGTGACAGACACGCTCTCCACCTCACCGGAGGCAATCTTACGGGCGCACTTGCGCAGCACACTGGTGATGGTGCGTTCCAGATTGCGCACACCGGCCTCGCGGGTGTAGCCGTCGATGATGCCGTAGAGCGCGCTCTGGCTCAGAGTGACCTTGCCGGTCAGGCCGCAGGCCTTGAGCTGCTTGGGCAGCAGATGCTTGCGGGCAATGTTATATTTCTCCACACGGGTATAGCTGGGCAGTTCGATGACGTCCATGCGGTCACGCAGGGGGCCGGGGATGCTGCCCAGATCATTGGCCGTGGTGATGAAGAATACATGGCTCAGATCAAACGGGATATCGATGAAATGGTCGTTGAAGGTGCTGTTCTGCTCCGGGTCCAGCGCTTCCAGCAGGGCCGCGGCCGGGTCTCCCCGGAAGTCACCTGCCAGCTTGTCGATCTCGTCCAGCAGCATCAGAGGGTTCGCGCTCTTGGCGGTGATCATGGCATTGATGATCTTGCCGGGCATGGCACCGATGTAGGTGCGGCGGTGGCCGCGGATCTCAGCTTCATCCCGCACGCCGCCCAGACTGATGCGCACATACTTGCGGCCAAGGCTTTCGGCGATGGAGCGTGCAATACTGGTTTTGCCGACGCCCGGAGGGCCCACCAGACAGATGATCTGGGCTTTGACGTCCGGTGCCAGCTTGCGCACGGCCAGCGTTTCCAGAATGCGGTCCTTCACCTTTTTCAGGCCATAGTGGTCGCGGTCCAAAATCTGCTGCGCACGGCCGATATCAAGGTCATCCACCGTGAAAGTGTTCCACGGCAGGTCCAGACAGGTGTCCAGATAGGTGCGGATGACCGTTGCCTCCTGATTGGAGCCCTGCATCTTGGAAAGACGGTCTACCTCCTTGAGCAGTTTCTTCTCGCTATCCTCCGCAAGGTGCAGTTCCGTGATCCTGCAGCGGTACTCGTCGGCCTCAGCGTGGGTGTCGTCGCCCTCGCCCAGTTCATCGCTGATGATGTGCAGCTGTTCGTGCAGGTAATAATCGCGCTGGTTCTTGTCCATGGACTCGTTGACCTTTTCCGCGATCTCCTTTTCAATTTTCATCACCTGACACTCGCGGCGCAGCATCTCGACCAGCTTTTTCAGCCGCCCGTTCAGGGTGCCCTCATCCATGACAGCCTGCTTGTCCTCGTAGCGGAACAGCAGGTTCGCGGGCATATACTCGCTGAGGAAGGCAGGGTCGTCGCTGGAAACGATGGCAAACACCACATCCTTGCCAAGGCGCGGGTTCATGCCGAGATACTCGTCAAACCCGGTCTTGAGGGCGCGCAGCAGCGCTTCGGTCTCCACGGCTTCCTCGGGTTTGCCGGGGCACACCGGGGCCGGGCGCACTTCCGAAAGCAGGAAATCACCGCTGGCATCCAGCTCGGTGAGCTTTGCGCGGTACTTACCCTCCACCAGAACCTTTACAAGGTCCTCGGAGACCCGCAGCACCTGCTTCACCTCGGCCACTACGCCGTAGGTGAACAGGTCGGCCTGAGCGGGATCCGTGGTATCCATGGACTTCTGCGCCACCAGAAAAACGTTGGAATTATTTGCCATTGCCCACTCCACGGCGGCAATGCTTTTTTCGCGGCCCACCTCAAAGTGGACAAGATTGTTGGGGAACACCACCAGACCCCGCAGGGCGATGGTGGGCAGATGCAGCGTTTTGCGCTCCACCTTGATGGTAACTTTTTCACTCATTGTGCAAACACCTCCCGGCTGCCGCGTACTTTCCCACGGCGGCAGCGCCGTATGCAAGAGTTCCTATCTATAAAGTATGTTGTTTCCTTATTATACTGATTTCCGGCCAAAATGCAACTGTGGTGCATGGCTCGTTGGTTTTTTCGTCAGCGTCCTCGCCCTCTCAGTCTCACTCCGTTCGCCAGATTCCCCTTTTTGTCGCTTGCGCGACATCTTCCCCCGGCCGGGGGAAGTCTTTCCTCAAAGGGGGAGCCTTTGGCAAAACCGGAAAGTTTACCGTACTGCCAAGGCCTCTCACTTTGGGAGAGGTGGCACGGCGTAAGCCGTGACG
>OJNK01000190.1_pt1 | contig 48817 bp, 53 predicted proteins | sample 1597811 | NCBI WGS metagenome assembly OJNK01 (sample SAMN00265073, study PRJEB22529) | human gut metagenome
CGAACAGTGCGGCGGGGCTGGTGGGGTCGGTGCTCTGGTAGATGCTGCCCACGGGGTAGTAGCCAAGCTTATCGGCGGCTTCCCCTTTCAGTGCGTCGATGACAGCTCGAAACTGCTGCACCAAAGTGCCGGTGGGGATGCCGGTCACGCCGTCCCGCATGACGCCGCAGACGGTCTCGTCCGCGCGGGTGTCGGTGATGTCGGCGGCGGTGACGGAAGTGCTGCCTGCGGGGCGTCTGATCTCGGCAAGGCAGAGGTCATAGACCAGCTCGGTGCGTGAAATTTCCGGGGCCGCAGGGGCAGCGGAGTCCGGCGTGCCGTCCAGCACCTGCAGGCTGGTCTTTTTGGCGGCGGCGTCGTAGCGCAGCACGATGCGGTCAATGCGGCTGCGCACAGGGTCCGCTTCGGTGAGCACCACGGTGGTGGGCTGCTCCATGATGATGCTGCGGCCCTTGAACCGCGCCGGGCGCACCCATGCCTGACCGGCGCTCACCTGTACGCTCAGGCCGCCCTGTGCTGTGACGGCAAAATCCTCCTCGGCGCTGTATACGCCGCTCAGGCGGGTGGCGAGGTAGCCCGAAGCGTCGTCGGCGTCGTAGGTGATGCCGTTTTCGGGGTAAGTGATAATATCGGCCATAAAGTCCTCCTTAGGTTTTGTGCCATGTGGGCGTGCCCAGCCGAATGGTGCGGGTGGTGCCGCTGTCCTCGCTCTGGGTGATGATGTCGGCTACCCGCACCATGGCGGTGTAGCCCAGCTGGGGCAGGCTTGCGCTCAGCACGTCGCCCACCTGCAGGGTGTCGTCGTCCACGTCAAACTCGATGGACCCGGTGCGCAGCTGGCTCAGCAGCTTTTCGCCGCCCCGGTCAGCCAGCTTTTCCAGATAGCTCTGGCTGGTGCTGGTCTCGCCGTCCTCCGGCTGCACGTCCCGGGCGTCGATGTACATTTCCCGCCGATCGGAGCCGGTGGCGTTCACATCTCCCACCCAGACGGTGGCCCGCTCGTCGCCCTCGCCAGCGCCCTGCACGAGGCCAACGTTGGCGTAGTCGGTGTCGGCAAAGCTCCACCCGGCATTCAGCAGATTGCCCCACTGGGGGCTGTAGCGGCGGTTCGGGTCGAAGGTGGGCCGGAAGCACTCGAAGAGCAGGCGCTTGCTGCTGCCCTTGCCGTCCAGCACGATGCGGAACCCCAGATCACAGGCCTGCCCGATGGTCTGGCAGTAGTCGAACACCGTGCCGCCGGAGGTCTGCTTTTCAAAGATGGTATCAAAGCCGTACTCGGTGCCCAGCTCAAGGCGGGGCCAGGGCTTTGCGGCGCTCACAAGGCTGCGCATGGCGGCTTCCGCGTTCTGGTTCTTGATGCTCACCGCAGACACCCGCTTGGTCAGCAGCCATGTGGCCGGGTAGCCGGACACGACCAAATTCGCGTCCTCGTTCTGGTTGGCGCGGGAGCAGATGCGCATGGGGATGCGGGGGTTCTCGTCGCTGCGCACCAGCCAGCGACCCTCTTGCAAAAGCTGTAAATTCTCGGTGGTTGGGCGCACCTCAAGGGTAAAGCTGCCCTCGGAGTAATAGGGGCTGTCCCAGTAGAGAGACACCCACACATCCACCCAGCCAACGCGGGCAAGGGTGTCTGTGTCCAAAACGTCTATTCTCATAGCGGTTCGGGCAGGATGCCCGCCTCCATCGGGTAAAAGCTCACGGATGCCTGCAGGTAGCCGGAGCCGTTCTCGGCCTGCATACTCAGCACGTTATCGCCGGGCTGCAGCTCGGTGAGGGTGCTATCCTCGTCCAGCTTGGAGAAGATGTTCTCGGTCACGCCTGCCCGGGTCAGGGTGCAGGCCAGCCGGTCGGATGTGCTGCGGTAGATCTCCAGCGTCTCGTCCGGCTGCAGGGTCAGATCAAAGCCGATGAAGGCCCCGGTCTGCAGATCCACCACCTTGGGGTGTGTCACCGGCATGTCGCACCGCAGGGTGGCCGTGAAGGGCACCGGCAGCGAACCGTCGTTGCGCAGCACCGCCGCCGTGCCGTCCCGCTTGATGCCGTAGATGTGGCTGTCGTAGCAGACGGGGAAACGGAATGCCTTTTCGTACCCGCCCAGCACGCTGCTGACGGCGTTCAGATCGTACCAATAGGGTTTCTCGCTGTAGAGCATCAGCTCACAGCGCGGGTCCGGCGTGTAGCTGGAAAAATAAGGCAGTTTTTGCAGCACGAAGCGGGTGAAATAGTGGTCGCCAAAATAGAGGGTGCCTTTGGTGAAGTAGGGCAGATTTTTGGTAAAAGCTCTTGCACGGGTCAACGCATCCCTGCCCCAGAACACGACCGACAGGGTGCGGGACACGCCGGAGACGCTCTGTCCCTCCACGGTGTCGCCCACCTGACCGACACCCTGCGCGGTTTTCAAGTCCACGTCGATGCCGTTGAGCGGGTCGAGAGCGTAAGGTGCATCGTAGTCCCAGCCCAGATGCAGGACGGCACCGGCGTCGGTGACTATTTCGAGGTGATCCTTAAAAAGCACAGTGTCCTCCTTTCATCGTTTGCGGGCCTTGGCCTTGTCGGCCTCCCAGCGGGCTTCCCGCTGCTGTGCGGCGGCGGTATCGTGGCCATTGTAGAAGTTTTGGGTGATATTGGTGTCGCCCTCCCGGTGGTAGCTGCGGGCGGCGGACACCACCTGTGCGGTGCCGGACGCTGCCACGGTGGAGCCGAGGCGCATGTTGTCGGAAAGCACCAGCGCTCCCGCCTGCCGGATCATGTCGGCAAGGGCAGAGTTTGTCTTTTCCAGCGCCTTGGTGTTGGCGTTGATGGCGTCCTCAAGGCTGCCGGTGCCGGTGGTGATGTCCACGCTGCCCATGCTGCCGGAGCCGGAGGACCCGCCGGAAGAGCCGCCGCGCCCGGACGAGCCTTTCTTGCTGAAAGACACGCCGAGGGCAGCAACAATGCCTGCGATTGCAGCCACCAGCGCCACGCCCGCAATAATCATAGCGGGTCCGGTGGGGATGCCGAAGCCGGTCAGCACCGCGCCGATGGCTTCCAGCATCCCGGTAAAGGCCGAGCCGATGGCCACGATCACGCTGCCCGCGCCCGCGAGGATCTCGAGCATACAGGAGAGAAAGCCGCCGCTCAGGCCCTTGCTGATGGCGAGAGCCACCGCGCTCAGCGGCTCCTGCAGGCCCTGAAAGACCGACACGAGGGTGGAGCCGAGGCCCTGCGCCTGCTGCCAGACCTCAGAGAAGCCGCCGGTCAGCCCGTTCACGAGCTGCCCGCCAAGGTCGATAGCTCCCTGCACCAGCTTGTCCCGGGCACCGCCCAGCGCCTTATTGAGCTTATCCACGATGCCGAGGGCGAAGGACTGCACCTGCTTCTTCTGGTCGGCGGTCAGGCCGCTGTAGATGGTGCTTGCGACCCACTTGCCGATGCTCAACCAGTCCTGATTCTTGACGGCGGTGTACAGGTCATCGAAGGTGCCCAGCACGCCGGTGTTGGCGCTGTCCTGCAGCTCCTTCCACAGGCCGTCAAAGGTGTCTGCAGCGGATTTCTTGGTGGTCTCGGCCACCTGCACGGTGCCGTCTGCGGCGATGGTCTTGACCCGCTCGATGGTCACGAGGGCACCGTCCACCACGTCGTCGTAGACCTCGGTGATGACCTGCTTCTGGGTCTCGGTGCCGTCGGTCAGGGTCTCGGTGATGGTCTGGGTGGTGGTCTTGACCCCGTCTGCCAGCTTCTCGAAGGTGGAAGTGACAGTTTTGGCGGTCTCCCGCACCGTCTCCATGGTCTGCTTGACGGTCTTGGTGCCGTTTGCCGCCACTTCCGTGATGGTCTTGACATCTTTCAGCACGCCGTCCACCATCTGCCGGGAAGTCTCGGTGATGGTCTGTTTCTGCTGCTGTTTGCCGTTGGAAAGGGTCTCGTTGACCGTCTCCACCGTGCGGGTGATGCCGTCCTTGACCGTGGTAGTCGTGTCGGAGATGGACTTGACCACCGTGGCGGCGGCCGTCTGGGTGCTGGCGCTGGCCTTTTTGCCGGAGGTGCTGACGGCAGATGCGGCAGTTTCGGCAGACTGGGAGATGGTGGAGGCGGCTTTCTGGCTTTCGGCCGCTGCGGCCTTTGCTTCGTTCTGGCGCTCAGTCCAGCTCTTGTTGCTGATGCCCTTGCCTGCCAGTGCGTCCTGATGCCGCTTGGAACGGTTATAGTTGTCCATGTAGCCGTTGTAGGCGGCATTGTAGGCGTCCTGTGCCGCACCGACACCGTTTTTCAGGTTTGCCAGTGCAGCCGCCGCGCCCCTGATTTTGGCGACCAGCTCATTGATCCAGTCCACCACCGTGCCGATGGCGTTCTGTGCGATCTTTTTCACAGACGCAAATGCGGAGTTGACGGCATTGCGGAAGGTCTCGCTGGTCTTATAGGCTGTCACGAGACCCGCCGCCAGAGCCGCCAGCAAAGACACCACCAGACCGATGGGGTTCGCCTTGAGAACCGCGTTCAACCCTGCCTGCGCGACTGCAAGACCGGTCGCCCCGGCTTCGGCGGCTTTGTGGGCAGCGGTCATAGCGGCGGTCGCGGCTGTGTGGATCACTTCGATTGCAGTAGCGGTAGCCACATAGCCCTTGTAGGTCAGAAACGCTGTTCCGGCAGCGGCCACAACAGCCGTTGCAATGCCGATGGTCTCCTTGAGCTGGGCCATCTTCTCGTCGCTGTCGAGGAAGGAGACCACCACCTCGTTCAGCTTGACAACCAAATCACCCAGAGCCGCAAACAGGCCGCTGGTCAGCTCACCGGTCAGGGCGCTGACATTATCCTTCAGGGTGGACATGCGCCCGCTGAAGGTCTGGCTGGCTTCCAGCATACCGTTGTAGAACTGCCCGCCCTGACTGGTGGCGGCTTCCACAGCTGCTTCCAGCTCGCTGAAGCTGACCTTGCCATCCGAAATGCGCTTGTACAGGTCGGACATGCTCTCGCCGGTGGCGTCGCAGATCTGGTTCAGCGGGTTGAATCCCGCATCGATCATCATGTTGACGTTTTCCAGCGTGACCTTCTGGGCGCTGGACATCTTGCCGTAGGCGCGGGTCAGGGTCTGCAGCTTCTCGGCGTTGCCCAGCGAGATATCACCCAGCCGCTGCAGCACGCCGGTGGTGTCGTCTGCCGCAATGCCGAACTGCAAAAGGGTCTGGGTGCCGCCGGTCAGGTCGTCCAGCGAGAAAGGCGTGGACGCCGCCATTTTTCGGATCTCGGAAAGCTTTGTGGCGGCGGCCTCCTCGCTGCCCAGCATGACTTTGAAGTTGGTCAGGTAGCTTTCCATGGTGGCGTTGTAATCCACGCCGCTCTTGACCACCTCGGCCAGCTTGGACGAAGCCTGTTTTGCAAAGTCCGCGATCATCTGCCCGGCGGCTACCGTCCACTTACTGGTGCTTTTTTCGGCCGGGTCGCTGTTCAGCCTTACTTCGCCGGTGATGCTGAAATCTGCCACTGTGTCCACCTCTCATTCGGAGCGCGGGCACAAGGGCACAGGCTGTTATAACTTGATCTCTACCTCCCGCTTACAGGCGGGATTTTTGCATTTGACCCACACACCGGCAGCTGTGGCGTGCGGCTCTGCCCACACCGGCAACGCCCGGCCGCAGTAGGGGCAGGGTACCGGGGCGCGGCTAATGCCGGAACCGTGCGAGGAACGCGGCATCGTGCTCTTCGACCGAAACGACACGGGCGGCACCCCCTCTCAGCTCCGGCGGCAGGGCAAAGCGCTCCTGCAGGTCGGCATAGTGGGCACGCATGGAGCCTTCGTATTCCGAAAGATCCATGGTGCGCCAGCTCATGATCTTTGCCATGAGGGTCTCCTCCGGCAGGGCGGCGAACAGCGCCCGGAACCGGAACCAGTGCAGCTTTTCCCGGGTCAAGTCGATGCCGTAGGCCTGCTGGAACGCCGCCACGATGTACCCCGCATCACACTGGTAGTCGAAGGCAAGACCGGAAGAGGGCGCGGTACTGCTTTCAGCTGCGGCACTTTCGGTTGCTTTTTCGCCCGCCTTATAAAACTCGATCATGTACCCATAGGCGTCGATGATCTTCTGAGGGTCATTCAGAAAACAGTGTGGGTCTTTGTAAAAACGCCAGAGGGCGCTGACCGCAAAACCGATGGGATCATCTCCTGTCTGGCCGCGCACATAGGCGTTGACCAGCCAGACCATGGGCCGGAAATCCGGGATGATCTCGTGTCCGTGCCACCGGGTGGGCAACTCGTCCAGCAGCAGGTCAGACATGGCGCTCGGATGCCAGCTGCAGAGCATACTCTGCCAGCTGCTGCATGGCATCGGGGTCGTCCCGCAGGGCATTCACAGCCTGCCGGGCATCGATCAGCTGCTCGGTTTTCTGCTTGGCAGATACCTGCGCATCCACCCGCTCCACCATCCGGGCGGCAGGCGGTGCGGGATAGCTCACGGGCGGCTTATGCCTGTTCTTTTTGGCCTGTGCCCGGCGCTGCTCCCGGTTCATGGGCTGGGCAGGCTTTGCGGCATAGCGCTGCTTCTCGGCGGCAAAGGCATTGCCCAGTTCCTCGATCACGTCATAGATGGGTGCCATGTAGTTTTCGTTAAGCCCCAGACGGTCGGACGCGCCTGCACCGAGGATCTCATCGATGCAGTCCATGGCAATGCGTGCCTGTGCACGTGCATGGTCGCCCAGACGGACGCCGCCGCGCCGGAACTGCTCCGACTCCTCGGCGCTCCGGCGCTGCATCCGCTCGTTGGCGTCCTCAAAGCGGTCGAGGTCGTTGGCGTTCATCAGGGAAAATTCAAATTCCTGTCCACAAATAACCATGTTCTGGCTCCTTTCAGTCGGGCCGTGTGCCGGATTTGCACCAGCTTCTTTTACTGTTTCACGGCATAGAAAATCCCCGTTCCGGTGCGGAGCGGGGACTGTGTTTGAAAAAAATCAGCCCTTGACGGCCTTGGCAGGCTCAGCGGACTGGGTGTCGGGGTTGTAGTCAAACTCGTCCGGCGTGCCGATGGCCTTCACGTCGCAGGCAAAGGTGGCCTTGGAACCGGCTGCACCGCCCACGTCGCTGGTGACGATGATGGCAGCGCTGCCTTTCTCGCCCTTGCCGGTGCGCAGGCTGAAATAGATGTAGGGCACAATGACATCGCTGCCGGTGCCGTATACGATCTTGTGGCTCAGCACAAAATCCTGAAAGGCATCGCCCACGCAGCGGTCGCCGTTGACGGTAAGGGTGCGCTGGGCGCCGGTTTTTTCGGTGACATTGCCGGTGCGGATGTACTGGGCATCCTCGGTGGTGGCGTTCAGGGAGCCGGAATGCTCCTTCACATGGTCGGCGCAGACGATCCACTGGCTTTCCTTGGTCTGGGTGCTCTCGATCTGGAACGCCAGCACAAAATCGTTCGCCGTCTCAATGCCGGTATACGACGCGCTGGGCGTGATGCCAGACTTGGTAATGGCTTCGGATACGGTCATATCAAAACTCCTTTCATTTTGGCTCATTTTGGCATGTAGTAGGTCAGGCGCATTTGCAGCTGCATCTTACAGCTGCCCGCGCTGTTTGTGACGATGTAGCCGCTGTTTGTCACGGCAATGCCGGTGGGGGTCTTGCCCCCGCCGCAGGCCGAGAGGTCGGGCAGGTTGTGTCTGGCGTCCTGCCGCATGACCCACTCGGTGAGCTGCTCGAAAAAGCCGCTGTTCTGGATGCTGACGGCATCCACCTCGCTGTACTCCCTGCGGCTGAGGAAGAGGTAGTTCTTCGCCATTTCCCAGCCGGAGATGTACTCGGTGAGGATGGGATCACCGGGGCTGTCCTCGATGGAAAAGGCGGTGGATTCTTCTTCCAGTCCAGCAATGCGGAAGGCCGCACCGGTGGCTTCCTGCTCGTCGGCGATCAGCGGGCAGGTCTTGAGCCATGCCCGCAGGGCGGCAATGGTGGGCTTTACGGTTTCGCTCATAAGTGACCCATCCCTCCCCAGAATGTGGTGACGGCCCTTGCGCCGTAGAGAGCAAGATGCTCACCGATATCTGCCAGTGCCCGCTGACCCCAGTAGGAGCCGCGCAGGCCGGTCTCGCCATGCAGGCAAGTGCCCTGCTCGTGCAGGTAATACTGCCTGCGGGCGTAGGGAGTGTCATAGACCAGCAAGCCCTCGTCGTACTTGCTGGCAAGATTGACGCTGTTCTTCAGCGTGCCGGTATCGAACGGCACATAGCTGTCAATCAGCTTGGCAGCTTCCTGTGCAAGGGCATATTGTGCCTTTTGCAGGGCGGCAGTCTTTTCGGCTCCAAAATCCGGCCGCCATTTCAACTCCATCTGCACGCCGTCTGTCCGGTATTTCCAACCATCAGGCGGCTCAAAAACTGGCTTCGTTGACGGCGCAGCGGGGCCAAAGGGAATAATCTCGCTCACAGTCTCAGCTCCCTTCCACGTGCCAGTGGGGCAGCAGCGGTTCCCGGTCGTCCGAGACAGCCGCTGCCGTACAGCACAGGTGCGTTTTTTCGAGTTTGGCGTACTCGGCTTCGGTCAAGGCAGGCACCGCGCCCTGCACCAGCTTCCAGCCGCGTTTCAGGGTCCAGTGCTTGGCCTTTTCCGCCGCAGACAGCGCCGCCCACTGAGCGTAGGGCAGATAGCCCATGGTGCACACGCTGGCCGGGATGCGGATGTGGGTGGTGCGCTCCGGGTCCTTGGCGGTGCCGGAGCCGGAGGTGGAGCGGCATTCCCGCCAGCTGCAAACCGGGAACACCCAGCACACCGGCCTGTCCGTCTCGGTGGTCACATCGTGGATGAGGTTTACCACAGTAACGGCAGTCTGCATCACGGAATCCCCCTGTACAGCAGATCGTGCGGGTCAGCACCGAGGGCGGTGCGGATGATCTCATAGGCTTCCTGCCGGGCGGCGGCGGTCACACTGGCATTGCTGCCAAAGGTGACGCTGTAGCCGTCGTTGGAGACGCTGGCAGCACCCGGCACAGCACCCGCCGCAGATGAAGCGGCCAGCAGGCCGACAATCTGGGCGCAGGCGTCCGCCAGCGCTTCCCGGCAGGCCTCGCACCCGGCGGCGTGGGGTTCTGCCCGGCCAAAGGTGGCGGCATCGATCATGCGGGAAGCCCGGCTGCACAGCACGCCGAACGCCGTTTCCGGCACCGTGCCGCCCGCCGCCGCATACTGGTCATAGGTGCAGTAGAGCATGGGGCAGACCTCCTCAGGCGTGGCTCTTGACGAGGACGGTCTGGGCCTTGGTGACCTTGTGGGCGTAGATCTTGCGGCCCTGCACAGCACAGGCACCGATGAAGGTGCCGCTGCCCTTCAGATCGTTCACGGCTACCGGCTCGCTCCACTCCTCGATGCGGGTGAACCAGTTGGGGTGGCCCGCGATAAAGTCCACCTTCTCGCCGAGGGTGGTATCCTCAAAGACGGTAAAGCCTGCCACGCGGCCCACCGCGCCGGTCTGCACCACGGCGTCGCCCAGAGCAGACGCCTTGATGAACTCCGGGCTCTTCAGCAGCAGGGCATAGGTCTCAGGGGAGACCAGCAGCCAACGGCCATCCGTAGGCACATGGGTCTCGGACAGCTTGGTGCGGGCGTCCACGATGGTGTCATAGATGTTGGCCTTGGTCAGGGCAGCAGTGCTGTCCATGGCGGTGCCGCCGGTTACCAGCTCGGCAGAAGCGTCGGTCTCCATCTGCAGGGCCAGCGAGTAACCGGCGCTGTCCAGACGGTCGGCCACCAGATGGCCGGGCACGCTCTCGGCGTCAAAGCCGTCGATCAGCTCGTTCACAGCCTTGTCCTTGTCGATGTTCACGGTCAGGAAGCTGGTGTCGCCGTGGGTCATAGCGGTGCCGGTCTTCTTGTTGTAGTCGGCCACCGTCACCTCGGTGTCGCGGACAGGCACCTTGACAGCACCGGCCTTGGGGCTGCCTTCGTAACGGTTGTTGCAGATGACGCCGACGCGCTTCACGATGGTGGCGCGCAGCTTTGCATCTACCAGCTCAGAATAACGCTCTCTTGCAATATGGGGCATGAAAAATCATCCTTTCCTTAAATTTTGATGTTGGGGTTCATGGCTTTGAAGGACGCTTCCACCGGGTCCACATCGTCCTCGCCGTGCATCGGGTCGCCGTGCTCAGCACCGGTGGAGTAGGTGCCCGCGTTCTTCTTTTCTCCGTCCTGCACATCGCCAAAGGCCCACGGATTCGCTTTGGCGGCATCGTCCAGCGCCTTGGCAATGTCGGTGCTGCGGTCGGCAGAGCCCTTCAGGGTGTCCAGATCCAGCAAAGCACGCACCGCCTTGACGCTGCGGCCCTTCTTGCTCATGATGGCGGCATTCAGGGCGTTATCGAAGGCAAAGCCCTCGGCCTGCGCCTTCATGTCGGCCTTCAGCTTGGTGACCTGCTCCTGCAGGCCTGCCACGTCCACGCCGTCAAAAGCTTTCAGGCCGTCCTGTGCGGTCTTGAGCTGGGCGTTTGCGTTGTCCAGCTGGGTCTGCAGGGCGGTGGCGGCAGACTTCTCCCGGTTGATGTCTGCGCCGTTCTCCTGCATGATCCAGTTCAGCTGTTCATCGGTGATGCCGGGGATCTTGTTCTTCACATCTTCACGCTTCATGGGTGGAAACTCCTTTCGTGTGTGAGACCTCAGTTTTTTACACTGTTCTCTGTCAGTATTCGGTCGTGGGCGGGGTACGCGCCGCCCGCCGCATGGTGCCGCTTGCGGGAGTTGAACCCGCCACCCCCGGATTAAAAGTCCGGTGCTCTGCCAACATGAGCTAAAACGGCATGAAAAAACCACTATGAAGCCTTTTTTCGGGGCACATAGTGGTTAAAATGGGGGATTTCCGTGAATGACTTTTACGGCTTTACCTCCACACTGGGCAGGATGTCAGTGTGGAAATAGAGCTTGTAGTGGTAGGGGTCGGTATGGGTGCCGGTGATGTCCTCTACCACATACATGGTGTAGTCGTTCAGGTAGATGTAGTTCTTGCGGTAGGAATCCGGGCCGACTTTCACCGTGCAGACCAGCTCATTGTTTGAGTTGTTGGAGATGGACATGTAGCCCTCGGCTTCCATGATCACCTTGTCGGTGCGGGCGTTGTAGACGGTGATCTTGCGCTCACTCTCGAAGTAATCTGCCTGCTTGGAGATGTTGTAGTTGGCCTTTTCGGCTTCGCTGGAACAGCCACACAGCAGAATGGATGCGGCCAGCGCAAGGGCGAGAAGAATCTTTTTCATGGTTCGTTCCTTTCTGTAAAAATGGGTAAAAGAAAACCACCGTCCGGGTGGATGGTGGTTAAGATTATTCGATGCCGGGCGGGAGCTTGCCAATCCCTTTCAATGCATCATAGGCACAGCGCGATGCAAGTTGCTCAGGCGGAACATCATTGTCGTATGCTTCACATTCTTCATCATACGAGTGGTCAATCGGATGTTTCAGCAATGTTTCTTGAAGCTCTTTAATTACTTCTGGTGTGAAATAATCACTCATAGAACCGGATGCCATATTTTTTCATCTCCTTGATTGAATCACGAATTATGGATTCGGCTTCCTGAAGCAGTTGTTCGTCGGGCAATTGTTCCTTTGGAATGTTACTCAATGCATTTACTTTTGTGAAAAGCCTGGAGGAAATAGCCTTGATGGTATTCGAATCATACTCTGACGTTTTCTCAATCGCGTAAATGTGCCCGTTATGACCAACTGCGGTCAGAAGTTTTATAGAATCGTCGTGTGCGAAGTTGTACAAATCGCCCTGCGAAAAAACACTGCAATCGGGATGGGTGTGAATGAAGATATGCGGAACCGCTGTTTTTGGAGGTTTCACGCTTCCGCCACGAGCGGGCCCGATGATATCCTTCGTCAGCGGCTTCATCTTGACGTCGAACACCCTGCCCACTTCAACATTTTCCGGCTGCTTGGAAGCAACCATGAGAAGTCGCTTGTGGGCGTTTTTCAGCTGTTGCTGCCCGGCGGCATCCAGTGTGTCACAGCTGAACGCCTTAACATTTGCGATTGACTGCATTGTAACAGGTTTTGCCTTTGTGTTCAAGCTGCTGTATGTAGAGGATGCCTTCCGTGCCTGTGCGCTTGCCCTGCTGGCTTCGCTCCTGCCGAACTTCGGCACGCTGACACGGGCACTATCTACACGGCCACCCGTGGCCTGTGCAAACTCTGCAAGGCTCTGGCGGGCGGCTCTCAGGCGCACAGCGGCGTCAGTGGTGTCCAGCCCGGCGGCGTCCTCGGCCAGATACCGCTTTTTCCAGCGGCGGACGTTCCGCTCCCGGGAACGCTGCATCTGGGAAATCTCGTAGGCGGTATACTTTTTGCCGTTCCACTCGATGTTCCGGGCGTTCAGCTCCCGCAGCTGTTCCTGTGTCCATTGGGGCGGGTCGCCCAGCTCCGGGAACACCGCGAAAAAGGTGTGGCGGCAGTTCCAGCCGCAAAGGCCTGCGCCGGTGCCGTAGCCGGTGGCGGCTTCAAAATCCGGGTAGTGCCTGCCCTTGTAGTCCACCGCGCCGCCCCGGTGGAAGCGCCTGCCCTGCCACTCTGCATGAGAAGGACGCGCCCCGCCGTGGGCGGTCGTCTCCACAAATTCGCAGCCCATTTCGTCCATGCGGGCCACCTGCAGCTTGCCAGTCGTCTGGTTTACACCGGTGAGCACGGCACGGCGGGCGGCCACCTCGATGCTGTCCTTGTGGCCGCTGGGGTATGTGACCATGGGCATCTCGTCTGCAAGGCTGTCCACGGCCTGTTTGACGGCGGTTTTGTAGTCGAAGGCACCGGTGCTCACTTTGAGCCATGCAGCGTCCAGCGTGCGCTCAAAGGCCCCTGTGACGGTGTTTGCCGTGGTGGCGGTTAGATTCTGCCATGTGCCGCAGGTCTGCCGCGCACCGGCATCCAGCAGGTTGTTCAGGGCGGCGCTCTCTTCAAAGGGCGTCGGCTCCATGTCGTAGTGGTAGTAGATGGCGTCCTCCCGCTCCATGGCTTCGGTGGCGGCCTGCAAAAGCAGCTTGCGGATGGCCGTTTCGCTCTTGCCGGTGTACTTCGCCAGCAGCTTCACCACGTCGTTGCGCAGCGCCTCGGTCTGCTGGTAGCGCCACAGCTGCCAGTTTGCGGTGGGGGTCACGGCGTCCATCTTGCCGATGCGCCGGGCAACGTCCTGCAGGATCTGTTCTTCGACCTGCTGCCAGAGCTGCACAAAGGCATCCGGCATCCGGTCAAGATAAGACGGCGGCAGCATCAGGCACCCCCGAAGGTAAGGGCTTCGTCAGTGTGGCTGTCCGCTTTGGCTTCCTCGGCCCATGCGTGGGCTTCCTTTTCGCTCAGGCCGTACCGGGCGGCGAGGTAGCGGCAGCGGGGCACAAGGCCCGCAATGGCGTCCTCCCGCAGCTGGTTTGTGCGTTCCTGCTCACTGACGATGTAACTGTCGTCCCAGTTGACGGAAATGCTGGTCTCCGGGTCCACCGGTGCGCCCAGCAGGTTCTTTGCCGCCCACAGGATGGCCCGCAGAATGCCGATCAGCGCCGTTTCAATGGGGATCTGGTTCTTGTTGGCACTCTGCACAAGGTCCTGCCGGCTGCCGGTGTACTCGGTGGCGGTGGCCACCTTGCCCAGCTCAAAACTGTACCGGTGACAGCCCAGACCGCACTTGAAGCTGAACAGATCCAGCATATCCTGCACGGCCCGGTGGTTGTCCTCGGTGCGCAGATCCGGGTTGTACTCGTGCCACTCCGGCGCGGCATCCAGACTGGCTTCCTTGCCGGGCAGCGAGAAGAACTGCTGTGCGCTCATGTCGTCGGGCGGGATGTAATGCGGCTGGCCATCGGCACCGATCACCACCTTGCACAGGCTGCGGTCGTAGAAGATCTTCTTGCCGCCAAGGTAAAGGTCCTGCCGGTAATTGTCAAAGGCAAGGTCTACGCCCTGCGCGGCGTCCAGAGCTTCCGCGAACACGGCCATGCCCAGACCCGTACCGCCGTCGATGTTCTTCTCGGCGGCAGGGGAAAACAGGCTGAACCACGGCGGGGAGCCCTCCGGCTGCAATTCAGTCACCGTACCTACAGGCGCTTTGCGCGGCGTGAACACCGGTGCACCGTCCTGACCCTGACCGATCTCAAACCATTCGTTGGTGATGGTGTACCCGCCGTCCCTGACCGTGTGGGTCTGCAGATAGGCGCAGGGCCTGCCGTCTATCAGACATTCCGATACAAATGCGGCTTCGGTCACGATGCCGCGCTCCACGCTGATGGGCAGGATGCAGGATGCCGGGTCGTAGTCCAGTACGATGCGGGCATCCGGGTCTGCTTCCAGCTGGCCGTCTGTGCCCTTGATGCCCTCCACGCTCAGCACGAAAGCGCCGGTGCCGGACCAGTAGGCTTTCTCCACCAGCTTGTTGGCGTTCTCCCAGAAATGTAGCTGCCGCAAAAGACCGCCGGTCTGCTGTTCATCGCTGCCCAGCAGGTAGGCGGCAGTGGCTGCGTCGCCGATCTGGAAGGTGGTCTTGTCGTTGAGCAGCAGATTTGCCCAGTCCTCGCACACGCGCTTGGGCATCCGCAGGGACGCCCGGCGGCGCTTGTGTTCGCCGTCCTCCCGCGTGATCTTGATATTATGCACGCTGGGTACATAGCCCTGCCACCACTGCCGCCATTTTTCAATTTTGGCATAATAGGAGGCGTCGATCTGCAGGCCCTTGGTTTTGTTCAGGTATTCAATAAAAGCGGAAACGTTCATCTTGCAGTCAGTCTCCTGTAATCGCGTTCAATGGTGTACTCGAAGGCATCGAGGGTGTCAATGTCGGTGGTGCCGTCGTCCAGACGTTCATCCACGCCGGGGTGCTTCTGGCTCCACAGGGCGCTGGCAAGGGCGTCCCGCAGGGTGGCAGCTTCCGGCATATACCAAAAGCGCCCGCCGCCCATCAGGATGGACGTCAGGCGGATGCGGTCGATGATCTGGATCTTGGCGGAGTTGTTGACCCGGTCGGCCAGCCAGCTCAGGCGGGAGGCACGCAGCCGGGTGCGGATGTGGTTGATCAGCGTCTGTTCGGCGCTGTCGCAGAAAAGATAGTGGATCTCGCCGTACCGCGCAAACACGGCGGTGCAGAACTCAATGAGCTGCGCGGCGAGGTAGTCAGCGTCCTGATCCTTCGGGTCGATGCGGGCGGATGCCAGACCCACGACCCCCGCGTAGTAGGGCAGGATGCCGGTGGCCACGAATGCGTGCCGGGAGCCGTTGCCGCCGAAGTCCACCCCGATGTGGATGCGCCACGGGCGGCAGGGGGTGGCTGCGGGCCAGAGGAAACGCCCATCCCCGGCGGCAATGCTGTCTGCAAAAGGGCGGTAGATGATGCCGCCCGCTGCAGCCCACTGGCCGAGGATGAAGCGGTTATAGTAGACCGTGCCCGCGTACTCCTTTTTCAGCTGAGCCACGAACTCCGGCGGCAGAGTGGGGTTGTCGTCGATGGTGTAGGCCTGACAGTAGATGTCCGCGTCGCTGTCCAGAAACTGCTTGAACCAGTGCTGGGGATTATCCGGGTTGCAGGTGCCGTCAAAATGGCTGTGCGGACAGGACAGACGGCTCTTGAGCATCTGGAACACGCCCTCGTCCCATGTGGTGATCTCGTCCCCATAGGCGTACTCGAAGGCCGCGCCCTGAATGCGGGCAATGTGCTTTTTGTTGTCGGCACCCAGCACGTACACCTTGCGGCCGAACAGCTGCACAATGTTGCCGGACGCCGAGGTGCGCACCACGCCCACAAGCTCCGGACCCCAGAGGGCCCGCATGGGCTCCAGCACGTTGCGCTCCAGCGTGCCGAGGGTGTTGCCCAGCATGACGCAAAGGCCCTCGTCCCGGGCCGCGCAGATGCGCTTGGGGATGGTAACAGCGCAGTCCAGATAGGTCTTGCCGGAGCGGGTAGCCCCAGTCTTGACGTTCCAGCGGTGGGAGCAATTGCGAAGGAACTCCTGCTGAAACTCAGTCAATGGCACTGTCCACACCTCCCAGCAGCTTGCGGGCAGCTTCCAGTGCATCGGCGGCGGGGTCCTCCTGCACGGTCTCCTCGCCCAGCATCTTCAGCAGCACCCCGGCGGCACGGGCATCACCGCGCTTCGCGGCTTCAGTAATGCCCATGACCACCGACATCTGATTGTCGATATCCTCATTGTCCACCTCATCCCGCAGCAGGGCATTCACCCGGCGGCGGTCGGTCTCCGGCAGGCTGAGATAGTAGTCGGCGGCTTCTTTCATGCTGCGCTTGCGGCGGCGGGCCGCACCGGATGCAATGCCGCCCTTCTGGGCGATCTGTCTCTGTTCGCTCTCCGTTCGTTCGTTGAACGGGATGAGATTTTCTTCGTTGGCCACGTCACCACCTCTCTTGCCGTAAAATCAAAAAGCCGCCCGGAAGATCCGAACGGCGGGATATAACAAAGAAACCCGGCTGATGCATTCAGGCTGTTGGTCGGGAAAGGTGATCCTCTGTGTCAGCCGGGCAGCACAAAGCCCGCAGGATCGAAGGGAGTAGACCTTTCCTGCGGGCTTCGGCATTTTAAATTTTAGCAGGGGTTGACAGTATTATCAAGTCCGGTTCGCTCCGGTTCAGTCCGGACTTTTGATATCCAGTCTTTTTATGGCCGCGCTGTGGCGCTGTAACATCTGGCTGCGGGAAATGCGGACGATGACCGCGATGTCCGGCCAGTCCTCCAGCAGGATGTACCGCCGGAACAGGATCATGAAATCCACCTCGTCGTCCAGCTGGCGGAACACCTCCATGATCTCGGCCCGGATGGCGTCGCACACGGCAGACTGCGCCTCAGCGGCCCGGCGGGCCTCGTCGATGCGTTCCACACTGCGGGGCAGAGCCTGTCCGTCGCCGCTGCCGCCCGGCACAGGGGAAAAGCGCTGGGTGGTGTGGGTGGCGTCGGTCTGCAGCGTGGCCAGCTCGTCCAGTTTGAGCAGCTCGAACCGCTTGGCCGTCCGGTACCGCCAGAGCCATGCCTTTTTCTCTTCGTAGGTCATTACAGTTCCTCCACCCGGACGAACACGCCGCAGGGGTCCGACCAGAATTTCTCCACGATCTCGCTGCACACCTGCGCGTCATCGGCCCAGAAGTGCAGGCGGGTCATTTCGTCCTTGAGGGCCTTTTCCAGATTGTCGGTGTCCGGCTTTGCGGTGCGCCAGCTGCCGCTTTTGCGGCCCTCGGCAGGGAAGCACCACTTGACCAGCAGCCGCACCGGACGGCCTGCGGGGATGGGCTTTTCCGGCGCGTGGGGTGCCAGATGGGCATGGAGCTTGGCACGGGTCTGTTTCAGTTCCGGGCTGTCGTGGAGCACGGCGTGCGGCTGCCCGCCCTTCATGTAGGCGTGCAGCTGCTTTGCGTTGTGGGTGGTGGTAGGCGGCTGCATGGGGAGAAAGAATTGCATGTACATGGGGTTCACCTCGTTTTTCTTTTTCAGGTTTTAGCGCCAACGTGATGGGGAGGGTTCCCCGAATGGATGGGGGCTGTGGTCGCCCCATCCTTCGGGAGACCCCATCACAATTGCAGTTGCAGTTTTAGCTATTATATATAGGCTATTTTGCACTGCAAAATCTGCAGTCATAGCGGCTATAACTGCAAAATTGCAGTTTTTCGTGTCGTGCAAAATAGCGGCTATTTCTGCATTTTTACAACAAATTGTAATTTGACTTATTACGGATTGTTTAACCTGCGCTGCCGGGCTCCTTGCGGCCCACTTTCTCGCCATCGATCCAGAAACGTCCGTCATCTTTCAGCCGCGTCTTGATGGTGCGGGGCTTCAGATCCATGTATTCAGCCAGCGCATAGACGGTAACTTCGCCATCCATCATGCAGGCTTCAAAGGCGGTGTCCAGTTCGGCCTTTTTGTCCTTGGTCACCTTGCCTTTATCGCCCCAGCGCTTGGCGGCACCGCGGCTGCCCAGCGTTTTGAAATCGCTGTCCGGCTGCAGGTCCTCCAGCAGGCCGGTGTCCGGCTTGTGCACGGGGTAGTCGAACCAGAGGTTCACCGGGTCGAAGCGGGCAAACTCGCGCAGGGTGCCCTCGATGCGCCATGCGGTCATGCCGTCGGCCTGCTTCTGGGCGGCGGCCACTTCGGCATCGATGGCCCGCAGGTCGGCCATGCCAAGGTGTTCTTTGGCAATGGCCAGCATCCGGCTGCGGCTCAGGGTATCGTCCGGGCCGTAGGCATCCCCATGGCCGCGCTTGTCCAGCATGGCCTTGATGACCCGGCAGGCGGCTTTGTTGTGGAGCTGTTCCCGGATGGCATCGGTGGGGGTGAGCTCGGTCATGTCCAGCATGGCATCCGGGTCGCGGGCGAACACGCCGGAGCCGCTGGCACGGTCCATGCTGCGCTTGCCGCCCTGCGCACCTTTTGAGTGGTGGTGGCAGTAGATCACGGCACAGTCCAGCGCACGGCACACAAGGTCGAACTGGTTGCAGAACTTTGCCATCTGGTCGGCACTGTTCTCGTCGCCGGTGATGACCTTATAAATGGGGTCGAGGATCACGGCGGTGTAGCCTTTTTTCTGGGCCCGGCGGATGAGCTTTGGGGCCAGCTTGTCCATGGGCACGGACGCGCCGCGCAGATTCCAGATGTCGATGTTCCGCAGGTTCTGCGGGGGCAGGCCGAGGGCGGTGTACACGTCCTTGAAGCGGTGCAGGCAGGAGGCCCGGTCCAGCTCCAGATTGATGTACAGTACCTTGCCCTGTGCGCAGGAGAACCGGCCCAGCCACGGCCTGCCTTCGGCAATGGCGATGCACAGCTCGATGAGGGCAAAGCTCTTGCCCGCCTTGCTGGGGCCTGCCAGCAGCATCTTGTGGCCCTTGCGCAGCACCCCGGTGATGAGGGCATCGGCCAGCGGGGGCAGGCTCTCCCAGTCGTCGGCCAGACTCTCGGTCTCGGGCAGCTCGTCGGTCTCCGCTTCCAGCCAGTCCCGCCACTCATCCCAGCAGGATTTCCCGATGTTCGTTTCCAGCAGGGTCTGCCGTTTGTCACCGCGCAGGATGCCGGGCATCCGGGAAAGGCGGGAAGGGTTGCGGTTCTGCTGGTCGAGGGTCAGACCATTCTTCTGGCAGGCGGCATAGAGGTAATCCACCCGTTTTCGGTATTCGGTGTAATCCGGGGCATCCACCTTGACGATGGCGTGGACGCTCTTGCCGCCGGAGTAGACCAGCGCGGCACAGGGCAGCTCCAGCTGCCGGATGATGGCCTGCTGCCTGCCCAGCTCCATGTTGTCGCACTCCACGAGGGCGTAGCGGAAGTCGGTCACGTTCTCGTTGCGGCGGCCTCCGCCGTCCATGGGGTTGAAGCAGATCCACGCACCGGCTTCGGGGTTGTAGTCGCCAAGGGCAGCACCGATATCATCGCCGTAATGATCCAGCTCCATGATGAGCTGCCCGGCGGTCAGCTGACAGGAGCAGCCGTTGGGGGCAAAACGCCCGTCCTCCTTCCGGTAGCTCTCGGTGACGTAGGCAACGTATTCCTCCGGTTCAAAAAGTGCCTGCAGATACCGCTTGATCTGCTCTGCCGGGTGCCACTCTGCGGGCAGATCCAGCTCGTGGGCTTCCACCCACCGGGGATCTACCACGCGGCCCTCGGTCTGGGCACCGGGCCCGGCAGAGAGCTCGTCGCCCCAGTCCAGCGCATGGCCCGCCGGGCCGCTCCACCCGTGGGAATAGGCCAGCTGGAAGATGCTGCTCTCGGTGACAGGCTTTGTGCTGCCGTGGAAACTCTCCCACTTTTTGGCGCACTCGCCCTTGTGATAGCGGCCCCCGTCCCGGGCGCTCCATGCTTCCCAGACGGTGACGGGCAGGCCGGAATCCTTCAGCGCCATGCCCACCATCGTCCATTCCTCATAGGTCAGGGAGGCCGGGGAGATGAAGTCCAATGCTTCTTTGAGTTCATTTTCATGTTCCATTCGCATCACCATCCAAAGCTGCTATCCGGAAAGGCCGGTTCTGCAGGCGGCGTGTAGGTGCTGGGGGTAACGCCCTTGGGCACGCCGCGCCAACCGCCCGCCGCAATGCGGTCGATCATGTGTTTGGCCTGCTCAAAGCTCCACCTGCCCACGTGCTGGAAGCCGTATTTTTCCAGACAGCGGATCTGCTTTGGGGTGGTGAGGCCTTCGTCCCGGCGCTTGTGCAGCCGGTCCAGCAAAAGGCTGGCCTTGCCTGCCGACTCCACGGCGTCCGGAAGGATGCCCAGCTTTTCCAGCGCGGTGGCCTGCTGTTCGGTGGGCGGGCCTGCTTCCCAGCCAAAGGCCGGCACATACCCGGCAAGGTCCTCGGCCTGAATGCTCATCTCGTACTGCAGCGGGTCCACCAGCTTGGCCTTTTTGCGGCGCTGCTCTTCCAGCTGCTTTGCAAGAGCTTCCTCCCGCTGGGTCACCACGTCCTCGCTGGCCTCGGCGGCGGCTTTCTCGATGTCCTGCGGGCAGCCGCTCTCGGCCAGATTTTCGGTCATCTGGCGGGCCACGGCGCGGTCCTCGCAGACCAGATCTGCCGGGCGGCAGAGCTCGTGCTTGTCGGTCATCCACAAAAAGTCGAGGAGCAGCAGGTCGGTCTTGCCCGGGGAGAGCCGGGTGCCGCGCCCCACCATCTGACTGTACAGGCTGCGCACCTTGGTGGGCCGCAGCACCACAACGCAGTCCACAGACGGGCAGTCCCAGCCCTCGGTGAGCAGCATGGAGTTGCACAGCACGTTGTACTTCCCGGCATCAAAGTCGGCCAAAACCTCGCGGCGGTCGGCGCTCTGGCCGTTGACCTCGGCGGCACAAAAGCCCTTGGCGTTCAGCAGGTCCCGGAACTTCTGGCTGGTTTTGATGAGGGGCAGGAATACGACTGTTTTGCGGTCCTTGCAGCGCTGGGCCATCTCGGCGGCAATCTGTTCCAGGTACGGGTCCAGCGCAGTGCCCAACTGTCCAAGTGAGTAATCGCCGCTGGTAAAACCAACATCGGTGATGTCCAGCTTCAGGGGAATGGTCTGGGCCATGATGCGGCACAGATAGCCCTCTTTGATGGCATCGGTCAGCTTATACTCAAAGGCAAGGCTGTCGAACACCTCGCCCAGATTGCGCATGTCGCCCCGGTCTGGGGTGGCGGTGACGCCCAGCACCTTGGCGCTGCCGAAGTAGTCGAGGATGCGGCGGTAGCCGTCGGTGATGGCGTGGTGGGCCTCGTCAATGATGATGGTGCCAAAGTAGTCCCGGGGAAAGCGTTCCAGCCGGGCGGTGCGCTGCAGGGTCTGCACGCTGCCCACCACCACCCGGAACCATGTATTCAGGCAGGTGGCGTCTGCCTTTTCCACGGCGCTGACAAGGCCGGTAGAGCGCTGCAGCTTGTCCGCTGCCTGTTCCAGCAGCTCGCCCCGGTGGGCCAGAATAAGCACCCGGTGTCCCGCCCGCACCTGATCGGCGGCCACGGACGCAAACACGATGGTCTTGCCGGTGCCGGTGGGCAGCACCAGCAGGGTGCGGGTGTGGCCGTTCTCCCACTCGGCGTGGATGCGTTCACGGGCCTGCTGCTGGTAGGGTCTCAGTTCCTGCCCCATCAGAACGCCCCCTGTGTCCAGCCCTGCGCGGGAGCGGCCTTAGGCTGGGGCGGCGGAAGAAAGCGGATGACTTCGTTGCTCTGGCCGGTCTTGCCCGCGTTGGGGCCGCTCTGCTTGGTGTACTCCCGGATGCCCAGACGGCACCAGCCCCGGGCACCCACCACTTCGTTCCAGCGGGGGCGGAAGGTCTCGCCGCGCTTGCACTGGCCGATGCTCTCGAAGAAAGCGCCCAGCAGGCCCTGCGTTTTGGTGTGCAGGTACAGGCGGTCGGTGACGGTGGTGTCGCCCTTGGCCCCGCCGAAGATCTTCAGGGTCAGCTTTGCCATGGAGCAGGGCGGGAGCTTGGCGCTGCCCTCAAAGCGGGCACGTTCCATGCCGGTGACCTCAAAGGCATAATCGCCCTCGGGCAGGAGCACGAACTCCTGCTGCTCGTTGGTAAATTCGTCGTCCCAGCTCAGGGCGCGGTCGGTGGTATTCATGTCGTTCATAATATATCTCCTTTATAATGATTCCTTGATTCTTGGCCCCCCCTTCGGGGGAGCTCCGGGGCTGCGCCGCCGCAGGGCGGACGGGCCCGGTGAGAGGGTCAAAACGGCAGGTCACGGCTGTCCAGCACCATCTGGAGCACCTGGGGCCATGCGGCCACCAGACAGCCCTCTACGAAATCGGCCGGATAGTCCCGGATGGGCATATCCTCGGGGAAATAGCCCCGCTTGCCCACCACCGCCTGCAGTTCCTCCGGGGTGACGTTGTTGGCGCTCATGAGCGGGGCCAGCTTTTCCGGCACGCCCAACGCAATCAGGTCGGGCACCAGCAGGGCTTTGGGCACCGTCTCGGCGGGCGGTTCCGGCTGCGGGGCGGGTGCGGGCAGGATGTCCTCTTCCGGCGCACTCTGGGGCTTCGGCTGGGAACGCGGCTGCGGTTCCGGCTGCGGTGCGGGCGCAGGTGTGGTGCCGGGGATGCAGGCGGCAATACCGGCATAATCAAAGGGTATTTCGTCCGGCAGGCCAAAGCGGTTCTTGGCGTCCCAGCAGGGGTGATGGGTGGTGTACATGACCCGGCGGCCGCCGGTGACCTTGTTTTTTGCGTTGGGGGCGCTGCCGCTCTTTTCCACTACGGTCTGGTAGTTGACGAAGAGCAGCATATCGCACCACTCCCGGATCAGCGGCTCCACCTGTTTGGTGGTCTTCATGGTCCAGCGGTCGTAGCTGCCCGCCGCGTCCGGCTGCTCGAACTTGGTGATAGCCGCGTGGGCAAGGATCAGAACGTTGTGCCCGGTGTTCAGCACCTCTTCCAGCGCGTCCAGCAGCTTGCCGAACTCCTCCTTCAGGTAGGTGTAGCCCTTGCCGTAGCCAAAGCCTTCCAGCCCGTCCACCTTGGCCTTTGCACAGACGGCATCAATGGCCAGCCGTTCGGCCCAGTCAGCGGTGTCGATGACCAGCGTGCCGCAGGGGATGCTGCCCTTGCGCACCTCGGCCACCTCGTCCAGCAGCATGGCCCAGCTGGTGGGCTGGGGCAGGCGCTTGACGTTCAGCCGCTTGGTGCCGCCCTCGGTGTCGATGAATACGGGGTCCGGAAAGTGAGAGGCAAAGGTGCTTTTGCCGATGCCCTCGGGGCCGTACAGCACGGTCTTGACCGGGGAATCCTGTACCCCGGCAGTGATGGCATACTTACTCATTTAAAACGCTCCTTTCGTCCAGCTTTTCTGCTGGGGCTTTTCGGTGACGGGCGGCAGGGAAGTTTCGGCATCCTTCACCATGCCGTCCTCAATGATGATCTGGCACTCGCAGCCGGTGGAGACCCGGGTGGCAATGGCCTGCAGGTGTTCTGCTTCCAGCCATGCGGAAAACTCCTGCAGGGTGGTCATGTCCATCTGTTCCAGCTTGTCCAGCAGCACAAAACCGCAGTCCGGGTTCAGGCGGCGGACGATGGCCGCGGCCACCCGCAGCTGGTCGCTGCCGGACATATCCCGCCAGTGCTTGCCTTTATAGGTAAGGGCGCCGTCCTCCACGCTCAGCTCCGGCAGGGGCAGGTCGGCACCGTTCAGCAGGGCCATGCGGTCGGCCCGTTTCCGGGTGATGGCTTCGGTGAGCTTGTCGTAATCGCTGGCATACCGGGCGGCTTCGTCCTCGGCCCGGGATTTTTCCAGATTGGCCCGCACCTTGCGGTTGGTCTCTTCGATGTCCCGGATGGAAGCTTCCAGTTCGGCGGTGGATTCGTCCTGAAGCTGCTCTGCCGTTTTGCTGGCATCCATGGCTTGCGTGAACAGCAGCGTGTGCTTCTTGCTCACTTCGTCCCGCTGGGCAGTCAGCTCGGCGATGCGTTCATCCAGACGGTGCATCTCGGCCATAGCTTCGTCCCTCTGACGGGCCAGTTCATGGAACTGCTGGCGCTTGCGCTGATTCTCGCCGTTGCGGGCCAGAATTTCCTGCTGCTGACGGATGAGGTCGGAGGCGCTGACCGGCTTCTCCGGTGCGTCCGGGTAGGAGATCAGCTCCTCGGCAAAGTGCTTTTTCTGCGCGGCCAGCTGGCCGGTGAAGGTGCGCTTGTCGTACAGGGCCTTGATCTCAAGATCCCGGGTGTGGAGTTCGGTGCCGATGCCGATGATCCGCAGCAGGATGTCCGCCTTTTCCTTGTCGGACGCTTCCATGAAGCGGGGCAGATCCAGCGCCAGCGGCTCGATAAAGGCGTTGAGCAGCTGCTGGCCGCTGCGGCGTCCGGTGGGGTCGGTGACGGTCAGGGTGCTGTTCTTGCCCTTGCGCTCCACCACCACGCCATTGGAGAGCCTGACCTTGAGGTGGGCGGGAGCCACGGCCCCGTCCCGCTGGGCGGCGTCCGGGCGGAATCTGTCGCCGCCGAGGGCCCACGCCAGCGCATCCAGCACGCTGGTCTTGCCCTGATTGTTGTTGCCGCCCACGATGGTGAGCCCGGTGGGCGACGGCGTGAGTGCAACGGCTTTGATGCGTTTGACGTTTTCGGCCTCTAAGGCCATGATCTTTACAGACATGCGGATACCTCCCCTTGAGCGGATGCGAGTGTGTGAACGAACTGGTTGATCGCGGTCTCCCGCTGGTCGTCCGGCAGTTTGCGGAACTGCATTTTGGCGGACTGAACGATGCTTGTGATGGAGCGCCCGGCCAGAATGATGCTGTCGTAGGCATCGCGGGCGTCCTGTTCGCTGCCGGAAGAGGCCTGTTCCAGCCGCGCCTGCAGGTCGGCGGTCATCTCGGCGGCAAGGTCGGTGGCGATATCATGGGCTCGCTGGTTTGCCCGGCGCTCCACTTCCTCCTCGTCCACCACGGCAGCGATGGGCTGCTTTTTCAGGGCCGCATTTTCTTCCTGCAACTTGTCGGCACGGAGCTTGGCCGCTTCGGCCACCTGCCGGGAGCCGGAAAGCTGGCCCTCGGCATTTTTGGCCCGGGCCTCGGCCTTGCTCTGCATCTTCCATGCTTCCTCTTCCCGGGCTTCGGCAGAGTCGGCGCGCTCTTTCAGCTGGGCGTTCTGCTCTTTCAGGCCGCTGATGTCGGCAAGAGCGGATTCGTAGCGGCTTTCTGCTTCTTCCCGCTTTTCTGCGTCCTTATGGGTCTGGGCTTCGGCGCTTTTCACCAGCTCCTTGAAATAGGCATTTTCCTTGCGGGCGTTCTGAGCGGACTTTTCGGCGGTGTCGGCACGGTCTTTCTCGGCCTTGAGCTGGGCCAGCAGCTCCTGCACCCGCTGGTTGTCTCCGGCGGCTGCGGTGAGCTGTTCGGCGCAGCCGGAGCGGGCGATCAGGTTCAGGTCCTTGCGAGAAAGTTCAGGGATTGAAGTTAATTGTTCAACAGTTGAACCTTTAAAACCTTCACCTGTTTGCAGCATATTCCAGACGCTGGATTTGCTCATGCCCTTGCTCTCATACCACTTTGTCCATGTACCGCCGCCATAGCGGCCAGCCTTGGCCGTCAGGGCGTGCATTTTGGCAACGTAGATGCAGGAAATGAGGTATTCATCCTGCGCGGTGCCGTAGTGCAGATCGAACTGCTGATCGGTCTCCACGGCCTGTTCGGACAGCTCGCCCAGAGCAGAAAAGTCAAAGCCGGATGTCGAAGGCATCGGCACAGAAGAACCTCCCGCCGATGCGGCAGGGACCGATTCGCAGTTCTGCAGGGATGTCGCGGGGGTCGATGCGCTTGCATCCGCCCCGCTCTCCGAGGTGGTCGGCGTTGCCGCTGTGGCAGTCGGGACAGCATTCTCTGCCGTAGTCACAGCAGCATCCGCATTCTGGGCAGGTGCACATGCGAAAACCTCCTTTGCTTTTTTAATGTCGGCAAGAATCTTTTCCATTTCCTGCTGCGGTGTCATGTCCTTGCGGCTGCCATTCGGGGTAAAAAACTGACCAAGCAACTCTCTTTTTGCGGCAACACCTTTCAGATTCTGAGCGCAGGTGATAGTCAGGCAGTAACGGCCATCAGATCCATAGTCCGATGCACGAATATCTTTGGAAAACGAGCCAAAAATCTCTCTGTCTGGATAAGTATCTTTGATCCATGCGGAGACCTGAGACAAAAAGTCGAAGTCCAAACTGTGCACTCGACAGGTGCATTTGTCCTTGATGGAGCCAGAGAATTCTGATGCATAAGTGAGAGTCTTGCTCATCCGACACTCATAGCCCCGAGTCTCCAGGGCGACAGTTTTAGCACTTTCATCCCATTGAAAGTTTCCGTATGGCATGGCGTAGGGGCATCCCCAGCACTCATGGCCGGGTGCATAGCCAGACAGACGGTTGCCAGTGGTACTGGTATCGGTGGATTTCTTCACTCGCCGTCCGCATTTGCAGATATAGGTAGTCATACCCTTACCTCCGTGTCCTTGAGGCGGTCCAGCAGCTCAGCCTGCACATCCTTGCTCATGGACTGGATGTTGTTGCCCTTCCAGCCGTAGCAGAGGATGGGCCTGTAAAGCTGACGGCCCCGGTACGTCCGGTTCAGCAGGCTGGCGGGCTGGATAGGGCCATCGTACCGGCCCACGAACAGCACCGCCGGGGTGCGGGGCAGCACGATCATCTCACTGCGGGTGCCCAGCCGTTTCTCAATGGCCCACAGGCTGTCCGGCAGGGTGGTGACCACGGGCTCTGCGCCCGGTTCGGCTAAAATACCTTTCATTTGTAAAATCCTTTCTGATGTGATATCATCAAGGGTGATGGGGCTTTCAAATTCCATCACCCTTTGGGCTCGTCGGTGTTGGCGCACCGGCGGGCTTTTTGTTTGCCTGCATTTTCAGCAGCATGTACTTGCCGTAGCTCAGACCGGCTTCTTCAGCTGCGCGGACCTCGGCGTGAAGGGCAAGGCTGCTGCGCTCGGCGGCAAGGCCCTGACGCCGGGCCTGCAGTTCTTCATTGCGCCGGCGATCCCATTCAAGGCTCTGAGCGTTGGCGTGCTTTTTGCCGCATTCAGGACAGCGCTGGGCAGAGCGTCCGACATTGCAGAGCACCTTGCCGCAGTCCACGCAGATGCGGGTGTAGGTCTTGAAGTCGCTCATGCTCAGCCTGCCTTCCTGCCGCTCTTCACGGTGTTGCGGGGCTGCCGGTGCACCTTGCGGCTCTCCTGCTGCTCCCGGTCATGGGCGGCAAAGCCCAGCCGGGCAAAGAACACCGCCAGCAGGATCAGCACCATGGCCGTGATGAACGCGCCGTCCGAAACGGTGCCGCCGGTCTGGAAGCTGCCCTCCAGCCCCATGCCGTACAGCAGGCCCCCGGCCCCGCTGGCCACGGCCAGCCAGTACCATACGCCGGATTTGATTTTCATAAGGATATGCCCTCCAAATCAGCTAAAATATAGAGAAGGTTCTGCACATGATCGATTGCATCATCGGCCGCCTGAGCAGTTTTCTTTACGGCAGCCATCTGGTCGGGCGTCCCGCCATACTGAAGCGCAGAGTTTACAGCACTGGCATCATCAAGCGCTGAATGCGCCAAAATAGCGGCAGACCGCAGAACGTATTCACTTTCAGGCTTCATGCTCCTACCTCCTGAAGATAATCGTCTACAGGTGCACACACAGCACCATAAAAGGCGGCAACGGGGTTCCATGCACCGTCATGAAAAATCTGGATGTTCATGGGCTTGAATGCTGCAACCTCCGCGCCGGTCAGGTACTGGCCGGAATCGCGGCAGCTTTCCCACCGGAACCATGCGCAGGTCAGCAGCGGGGCTACGTATGCGCATCCAGTGGGCGCTGCGGCCCGCTCGGATGCAAGGGTGTAAGGTTTCATGCGGTCTTTTCCTCCTTTGCGATTGCCGGGAAGAAATACTCCCCGATTTCATTCTGCCGGATACCCAGCAGCTCACACATTGCAGAGATCTCCGTGCTTGTCCACGGATTGTGCCCGTGCATCCTGCCGCTCATGGTGTCCCGGCCAATGCCGATGTACTCGGCCACTTCCTGATCGCGGTAGCCGCAGCTGTGGAACCGTCCCCGCAGCTTCCAGTACGGGATCTGCTTGAAAGTGCCGCGAATGGTTGATGGGTTCAACATGGTGAATATGTACCTCCTTGTGGGTGGCTCCCTTCCCGTGCTATACTTGGGTGGAAGGGAGATGACAAAATATGACAGACTTTGACAAAATCGTACTATCAGACAATGACTTGCAGTATCTTGAATCGGCACGATACGGAGCCGTTCTGCGTTTACACCCAGTCGTTGCAGGACATTTGGTAAAACTCGGTTTTCTGGTGCCGTATGCGCTTTCAAAGTCAGATGACGAATTCGTGGTTACAGAAGATGGAATGCTTTATGCAGACTACATTGATAAGAAGAAAAATGCAGAACGCCTTTTGAAAGAAAAAGAAGATTCTCGCTACCGGCAAGAAAACTTCAGAGAGTGGACGGGCATCATTTTGTCAAATTTAATGGCCCTTGCGGCGCTCATTATCTCAGCCATATCGCTGTGGCTGCAATTACAGTCGTAACACCCCACAGAATGGCTGGCGTCCAATACAGCCACCAGGGCGGCCGATGGCTACGCATATAATGAATGATCCCCCAGCGTTCCTCTTCCGCAGGTTCGCTGGGCTTTTTGTTGTTGTCCATGTGGTTCACCTCCCTTGAAATTGCGTAAACGTAAGTTTACGCGAAAAAAATAGCATCGGTCTCCTGCGGAGTAAGATGCAGTGCGGCCCGGAACAACTGAATCTCATTTCGGGTGAAGTCGGACTGACCACCCATTTTACGGGACAGAGTTGCTGGATTGATGCCCATAATCTGGGCGGCGTCTTGAGTTCTTATGCCATGCTCGATACATTTGGCACGGAATAAATCGCGGTTGAACATTTGCTCACCTCCTTTGTGCAAGAACAGTATAACTCTTGCGTATACGTAAGTCAATACGAAAATGCAAGTTTTCTTTGGGAAATTGCAAAAACACATTGCAAAAACGCAATACAATGATATAATAAAGGCAGAAAGGAGCGTCAGATCATGGGGAATTATTTAGCTGACCGCCGAAAAGCTCTTGGGTTAACGCAAAAGGAAATCGCAGAGCTGGTAGACGTATCAGAAGCAACGGTCTCCCGCTGGGAAAGCGGTGAAATTGCTAATATGCGGCGTGACCGCATTGCAGCTTACGCGAAGGCACTAAAAACCACCCCAAGCTTTATTATGACAGGGGGTAGCGCCGATAAAGAACTTCCGGCGGGTGCCACACCTTACAATGCCCAGAACGTTGCCCCTCTGTTGGGCACTGTCCGTGCAGGGATGCCAATGTATGCCGAGGAAAACATAGAGGATTACATTCCCATCCGGCAGACCGATGGTGCAAAGTATTTCTGGCTGAACATTCGCGGGGACAGCATGAATGCCGCCGGCATGGATGAAGGCGACCAGATCCTTGTACGTGAACAGCCGGAAGTGGAAAACGGCCAGCTGGCTGTGGTGATGGTCAACGGCAACGAAGCGACTGTAAAATACTTTCGGCGGGAAGGTGATCTCGTGATCCTGACCCCGAAGAGCTTTAACCCGGTGCATCAGCCACAGATTTATGATCTGAAGAGGGTGCCGGTGCGGATTGCAGGATTGGTTGTGGAGTGCCGGAAGGTGTTCCGATAAAGGATGATACTATGGGATTTCTGAATTGGATGAAAAAAGCCACAAAGGTTATTGGAAAGATGGCAGAAGAAGCTGCCGAAGAACCGCTTGAAGAGAAAAGCAGTGCAAAGTGCTCTCAAGTTCCAAATCCTAACCACGACCAGTATCTTGAGAAATGGAATAACCGGAAGCCATCAAGAATTATAAATCTTGAAATGCCGGAGCTGACCTTCCAGACTCGATATGATTTTTCAAAAGTTCGTGGCTTTGACTTCGGAATGGAAAATAACAGGATTTCTATTTTTATTGACGGGAAAAACCGTTCAATTGCAAAAAGGGATATCCTTAGCCTGAATGCGTTTCTAAGTCAGGGCTACACGGATGATACCGATATTCCGATGTTTGAAATTGAGGAAAATGGCATCCGTTTTTCTCCTTCTGAACTTGGCCGGGATGATTATACAAGGCTGGTTATTCTGCCGCTCACGCCTACCGGAAAGAAGCCTAAATATCCTTTAAAGATGTCTTTTTGTCTGCTTTCCAGTGATAGGCAATTTGAGATTACTATGAACGGCGGAAAGGAGATTTTTGGGCACATCTTCTATCAGCAAGATGGGGAAATCGGAAAAGCGGAGGTGATATGCTGGAGACACCGAGGGAAGAAATCATCTTATTTTGTATTCCATATCAGGCGTGGCAAAGAGGGACTCTATTTGTCAAAAACAGAAAAACACCTTGACGTTTATAAGGATAATTAACAAAGAAAAAGCCCCCGGTGCTGCGAACACCGAGGGCGCAGAAGGAGAAAATACGGGATGACAAAAGATACCGAAAAGGTCTTGCTGAAACTTTATCGTGCATACACGGAGCGCCGCAAAACCTTGCCGAAGTCTCAGGCAAAATACTTTGCATCAGAAGATGTGTCGGCTGCATTGCCGGGGATCCCGTGGGATGACGTGAGAGAGGCGCTTGCGGAACTGCGTGATGATGGCTATATCGACCTTTACATGATGGGTGCCTGCGATCTGTTTCCGAAGGCTATCGAGTACGGCGAAACGGCTGTCGAACGCGGCATTGACAAGGCGCTGGATGTGTGGAGTAAACTCCATTAACCGAGTTTCAGTTTGTCCACCGAAATGTTCAGCGTCATATCTGCGAGGGGATGGCCCGCATCGCACTGGATGGAGAAGCCTTTGACGCGATGGACTTCAACACCGTTCAACTTCATTTTGAAGTCTTTTTCGTCAAGATAAAGTTCGACGGCATTCTGACGCTCTGACATGATAGCACCTTTCTTTCTGTGTATGAATGAAAAGATTCGTTCACGTTCATTATACATCAAAATTATGCTAAAGTATAGCATAATTTTGATTTGCACAAACAAATAAAAAAACCTCCCCCGGTGTTACCAGCACCGAAGGAGGTTTCCGAACCGCTTGCCCGAAGGCGTCACGGCTCTGTACAGTAGATTTTGGCGAACCTCTGCACAGACTATGATACCACCTCCGGGCAGGCTTGTCAAAGTGTACCCTTGTGTATGGAGGTGGATTTTATGAAAAAACGGGTCAACACGGCATTTTGGGTGGAGAAGGAAAAGCGCTGGTGCATCGCGGTGCAGAAGAACGGCATCCGCAAGCGGTTTTACAGCAGCACACCGGGCCGCACCGGCCAGCGTGAAGCAAATGCAAAAGCGGATGCATGGCTTGATGACAGCATCCGGGACGGCAGGAAGAAGGTGGCCGCCCTCTATGCCGAGTGGGTGGAAGAGCTGAAGCTGACCTGCGGCACGTCCTATGTGATCCAGTGCAACAAATACGGCGAATACTACATTCTCCCGGTGTGTGGGAACATCCGCATCGACGAGCTGACCGAAGGCGATCTGCAAAAGGCCATCAATATGTCTTTCAAAAAGCGATGCCTTAAAAAGGAGCGTCAGCGTAGGTCAAGCGACAAGCCTTTGAGCCGCAAGACCCTTATGACGATCCGCTCAACGGAGATTAGCTTTTTGAAATGGTGCCGCCGGAACAGGTACAGTACGATGTTCCCTGAGCTGTCTATCCCGAAGAATGCCCGCATGGGGAAGAAAAAGATTTTACAGCCGACCGCTTTGAAAGTCCTGTTTGATGTGGACACCCGCCTTTACTATGGCAAGCTGGTCTTTGACGAGTATATCTATGCCTACCGGTTTGCAGTTGCTACAGGTGTACGCCCCGGTGAACTTGTGGGGCTCTGGTATGGTGACGTCAAAGGGAACACGGTCAATCTGCGCCGCAGCATCAACCGGTTGGATGAGGAAACCACCGGCAAGAACGAAAACGCTATTCGTTCGTTCGACATGGGGAAGGAAGCCCGTGAGGCATACGAAGCGCAGGTGGCCTTGCTGAAGGCTTCCGGTATCCCGCTGAACTATACCACTCCTTTGTTCCAGATTCCGAACCAGAGGGCTTTATTCAAGCGCTGGAAGAAGTACCAGAAGGATAACGGAATTGAACCACAGGTTACGTTGTATGAGATGCGGCATACGTTCGTCAGCGTCGAGTCCGGCGTGCTGACCGACAGCCAACTGAAAATGCTGGTAGGCCACAGCAAGAACATGGATACCGCAGGGGTTTACCGCCACGAGCTGGACGGCCAGCGTGAAGATTTGGCGGCTGCGACCACCGCTGCATTCAGGAAGGCTCAAGGGTGATTCGGGTAACACTTTTGGTAACAGTCTTTTTTCTAAATGTCAAAAAACGAATTGGGCATAAGCCAACAAAGCTGCGTTATTCCTTCGCTCTTTCGTGAGTTTATGGTGCGTTTTTGACGATAGCACATCAATTTTAATTGTTCGACCCCCACTACCCGCACTAAAAAGTACGCTGATACGTTTGTATTGGCGTGCTTTTTCTTCGTGCCATTTTGCAGGCAGCGTTGGGTTTTGCGCTGTATTTTTTTGAAAACACCAAAATATAAACAAAAAATCCTACGGACATTGCGATTTTCAACGCAAATCCGTAGGATTTTTGGAGCTACTGACCTGATTCGAACAGGCGACCTGCTCATTACGAGTGAGCTGCTCTACCAGCTGAGCCACAGTAGCACACAGGCCTGATAACGGAAAATATTTTATCATACTTCCGGAATACTGTCAAGGCCGGATTTTTGCGCCTGCAATGGTGCGAAAGATGCATTTGATAAAATAAAACTGCCCTTCGAGAAAAACTCAAAGAGCAGCCATGGCATAAAGTGAAAAATTACTTGAACAGCTTGCGGCCGATCCAGATGCAGACGCAGGCACCCACAACGGACACGAGGATCTCACCCACGATGCCAGTAGCACTCAGGCCGATCAGGCCGAACAGGATGCTGCCCACAAAGCCGCCCAGAATGCCCAGCACAATGTTGCGCAGGGTGGAAGTTTCGCTGCCCATGATGCGGCCCGCAATGTAACCGGCCAGTGCACCGACCAGCAGACTGAAGATGAAACCGAACATATCAATCCCTCCTGAAATTTATGATCCTGCCGTCTGCGTATCGGATCGCTCCTGCGCATAGCGGCAGATGGCCTTCAAACAACAGTGTTCGCATTCCGGTTTGCGCGCATTGCACACAGCCCGGCCATGCATCACAAAACGATGACACAGATCGCTGCCTTCCTCGGGCGGGATGATCTTCCACAGGGCCATTTCTACTTTCTGCGGCTCCTTGATGCCGTCCACAAGGCCGATCCTGTTGCACAGCCGGATGCAGTGGGTATCTGTCACGATGGCTGGCTTGCCAAACACATCGCCCATGATGAGGTTTGCACTCTTGCGGCCCACGCCGGGCAGAGCCAGCAGTTCTTCAAAAGTGGCGGGGACCTGACAATCGTATTTGTCCCGCAGCATCCGCATACAGGCGGAGATATCCCGCGCTTTGGAGTGCCCAAGGCCGCAGGGTTTCACAATGGCTTCGATGTCCTCCGGTTCTGCGGCAGCCAGTGCGGCTACACTGGGGTACTTGGCGAACAGGTCCTCGACCACGATATTCACGCGGGCATCCGTACACTGCGCGGCCAGCCGGACACTGACAAGCAGCTGCCATGCATGGGCGTAGTCCAAGGTGCATCCGGCATCCGGATACTCTTTTTTCAGACGGTCAATGACCTCCAATGCCAGAGCCTTCCTGGCGGTAAGATCCTCCGGCACTTTTTGGCGAACAGACATTGTTCCAACTCCTTTGACAAAAAGCTAAGATGATAATACCATGTTTTGCATTTTTTGTAAACTGCAGCTGGGGATTATCTGAGAATGATTTTCAGATAAAGTATTGCTCTCGCCGCATAAATGCGATATACTATAGAAAAATACCGGGTTCTTTGCCCGGTATGGGAGGAGGGAACACGATGAACGAACCATTGGCGCAGCGCCTGCGGCCCAAAACTCTGGCAGACGTCTGCGGCCAGCAGCATCTGCTGGCGCCGGACAGGGTGTTCCGCCGTACCATCGAGAGCGGGCGTATCCCCAATATGATCTTCTATGGCCCATCCGGCACGGGCAAGACCACCGTGGCCCGCATCATTGCAGAAAACAGCGGTATGACGCTGCACAAGCTGAACGGCACATCCTGCGGCACAGGGGACATCAAGGCGGTGCTCAAGGACATCGGTACGCTGGCGGGAGCGGGCGGCATCCTGCTGTATCTGGACGAGATCCAGTATCTGAACAAAAAGCAGCAGCAGAGCCTGCTGGAATGCATTGAGGACGGCTCGGTGACGCTGATTGCATCCACCACCGAAAATCCGTACTTCTACATTTATAATGCGCTGCTGTCCCGGTGCACGGTGTTCGAGTTCAAGGCCCTGTCTGCAGCGGATGTGGAGCGCGGCCTGCACAATGCGGTGAAGAAGCTCTCGGGAGACGGGGAACCGGAGCTTGATATGGACGAGGATGCCTGTGCCTACCTTGCAGAGAGCGCAGGCGGCGATCTGCGCAAAGCACTGGGCTGTCTGGATTTTGCGGTAACGGCGGCACCCATCGAGGACGGAAAAAAGCACATCACGCTGGAAATGATCCGCCAGGTCACCCGCCGCACAGCCATGCGCTATGACCGGGAGGGCGACGACCACTATGATATCGTGTCAGCCTACCAGAAGTCCATGCGGGGCTCTGACCCGGATGCGGCTCTGCACTATCTGGCCCGTCTGCTGGAAGCAGGCGACCTGCCCTCGGCCTGCCGCCGTCTGATGGTGTGCGCCTGTGAGGATGTGGGCCTTGCCTACCCGCAGATCATCCCCATCGTGAAGGCAGCGGTGGATGCCGCCAATATGGTGGGCCTGCCGGAGGCGCGGCTTCCGCTGGCAGACGCCGTTGTTCTGGTGGCCACCAGTCCCAAATCCAACAGTGCTTACGATGCCATCAATGCAGCCATTGCGGATGTGCAGGCGGGCCGCACCGGGCCTATCCCGCGCCAGCTGCAGAACAAACACTATGATGGTGAGGATGCACTGGTGAAGGGCCAGAATTACAAATATGCCCACGACTACGATCATCACTGGGTGGCACAGCAATACCTGCCGGATGCGATCAAAGACGTGAAATACTACACCTTTGGCGACAATAAAAATGAGCAGGCTGCCCGGGCCTACTGGGCAAAGATCAAAGGCGAAGAGAACGTCTGAGCAAGACCTTTTGTATGAGGAGAAAGCAAAGGAGAAGTTATGCGATATTCCAAACAGCGCGAGCTGGTCATGCAGACCGTACAGGCCCTGTGCGACCACCCCACCGCCGAGGAAATTTATGATGCTGCGGTCAAGGAGTGCCCGGGCCTGAGCCTTGGCACCGTGTACCGCAACCTGAACAGTCTTGTGGATGCGGGCCGGGTGCGCCGGGTCTCCATCCCGGGCAAGGCAGACCGCTTTGACCACACGCTGCCCTGGCACAGCCACCTGTACTGCACGGTATGCGGCAGCGTGACCGACGCCGAGGTGGACGAAGAACAGGTGATGAAGCTGGTCAGGAACCAGAAGGGCTGCGTGCAGGACTGCGCTGTGGTGCTCATTGGCGTGTGCGAAGCCTGCTGTGAGGCACAGATGCAGGAAAATATGCAGTGACCTTTGGGAAAATTGCGCACTACCCCTTGCCCGAAACGCGCAAAGAGCGTATACTAAAGAGAGCTTTCTGCAAAGGCAGAAAAAAGAGTTTCGCCGTGCGGGGAGAAGCTTCCCGGCGGAGAAGGATGGTTTGATTGGAATACATTAGTTTTGAACATAATAACATCGCCGCTGAGCTGGTAAAGCAGGCCTATGATACGCCGCCGCTGGCCTTTGTGCACAGCTACGGCTGCCAGCAGAACGTGAACGACGGCGAGCGGATCAAGGGCGTGCTGATGGACATCGGCTATGGCCTGTGCGATAAGCCCGAGGACGCCGACCTGATCCTCTTCAACACCTGCGCCGTGCGTGAACATGCCGAGCAGCGTGTGTTCGGCAACGTAGGTGCCCTGAAGGGCCTCAAGGAAAAAAAGCATGACCTCATCATCGGCCTGTGCGGCTGCATGGCGAATCAGAAGCATGTGGTGGAAAAGCTGCGCAAGAGTTACCCCTATGTAGACCTTGTGTTTGGCGTGGATGGCATCGACACCCTGCCGCAGCTCATTGCCCAGAAGCTGCAGAAGCATAAGCGTGTGCTGATGGAGCCCGCCCAGCGCCCGGTCATCGTGGAGAATATCCCCATCCGGCGTGAGAGTGAGTTCCGCGCATGGCTGCCCATCATGTACGGCTGCGACAACTTCTGCACCTACTGCATCGTGCCCTATGTGCGCGGCCGCGAAAAGAGCCGCAAGCCCGGCGATATCCTTGCCGAGTTCCGCGGTCTTGTGGAGGCAGGCTATAAGGAGATCACATTGCTGGGGCAGAACGTCAACAGCTACGGCAAGGGTCTGGAAGAAAAGGTGGACTTTTCCGATCTGCTCAACCTGCTGTGCACGGTGCCCGGCGATTACCACATCCGCTTTATGACCAGCCACCCCAAGGATGCCAGCCACAAGCTGATCGACACCATTGCCGCTCAGCCGAAGCTGTGCAGGCACCTGCATCTGCCGGTGCAGTGCGGCTCGGATGAACTGCTGAAGAAGATGAACCGCCACTACACCGTGGAACAGTATCTTGAGCTCATCGAATACGCCCGCAAAACGGTGCCCGGCATCACCTTTTCCAGTGACATCATCGTTGGCTTCCCCGGCGAGACCGAGGAGGATTTTGTCAAGACGCTGGAGCTGGTGCAGAAGGTGGGCTATATGCAGCTGTTCACCTTTATCTATTCCAAGCGCACCGGCACCAAGGCTGCCGAAATGCCCGATCCCACCCCCCGCAAGGAAAAGACCGACCGCATGACCCGCCTGCTCAAGCTGCAGGACGAGATCGCCATGTCGCTGGTCAAGGCGCAGGTGGGCCAGACCGTGAAGGTGCTGGTGGAGGGCTTTGGACGCAGTGAGGGAAGCCTTTCCGGCCGACTGGATAACAACCTGACCGTAGAATTTGCCGCAGACGCTTCCCTGATGGGTAGCTATGCCAACGTACATCTCACGGGCGCACGGGCGACTGTGCTGCTGGGTGAGCTTGCCTGAGTGATTCCGGGGCAGTGCCCCTGAACGTATAAATAAGAAGGAGACCATTCAAATGGATTGCATTGATCTTTTCAAGCGCGCAGCCGTTGCGCTGCAGACCGATAGCCGCTACCTCGTTCTGGACCAGACCCGCAAGGCAAACGATAAGGACGAAGAGTTGCAGAACATGATCGGCGAGTTCAACCTCGCCCGCATGGATCTGAACAACGAGATCGGCAAGAGCGAGCGCAACGATGCCCGCATCGCCGAGCTGAACGAGAAGGTGAACAGCCTGTACGGCCAGATCATGGGCAACGAGGGCATGGTGGCTTACAACGAGGCCAAGCGCGACTGCGAGAACCTTGTGAACTATATTGATGCCATCATCAACACTGCCATGAATGGCGGCGACCCCATGACGGTACAGGAGCCTTCTGCTTCCTGCACCGGCAGCTGTTCCACCTGCGGCGGCTGCCACTGAGAAGTTCATTTCATAACGCATGAACACCGGTGTGCCGGTGCTTCCTTCCGGCAAAACAGCCGCAGCCTGATTTTTGGCAGGCTGACGAGGAATGCGGGATGAAAACGACTTTCGAGCCAAAAACTTCGACAGAACGCGGCTGTGCAAAACAGACCGCGTTTTGTTTGCCGCAGCGGTTACAAGCCGCAAACTATGCACAGAACGGGAGAGGGAAATAACATGGCAGAGCTGTCGCCCATGATGCAGCAATATCTTGAGATCAAAAAACAGCATAAAGACGAAATTCTCTTTTACCGCATCGGTGACTTTTACGAGATGTTCTACGATGATGCCCTCACGGCATCCAAAGAGCTGGACCTGACCCTGACCGGCAAGCAGTGCGGTCAGGCCGAGCGTGCGCCCATGTGCGGTGTGCCCTTCCACAGCTACGAAGGCTATGTGGCCCGGCTGATCGCCAAGGGTTACAAGGTGGCCATCTGTGAGCAGGTGGAAGACCCGGCCAAAGCCAAGGGTCTTGTCAAGCGGGACATCATCCGTGTGGTCACGCCCGGCACGGTCATTGAGAGCAGCATGCTGCAGGACGACCGCAATAACTACATTGCCAGCATCTTCCTCAAGGGAAAGAAAGCGGGTCTGTGCTTTGCAGATGTCTCCACCGGCACGGCGCATATCACCGAGCTGAACGCGGATAAAACGGCACCGGCTGTGATCACAGAGCTGTGCCGCTATCATCCCAGCGAGGTCCTGATGAATCCGGGCCTTCTGGACTGCCGCGAGGTGACGGCGTACATCAAAAAGAACATGACCTGTTCGGTGGAGCTGATCGAAGAGGAACTCTATGCGCCGGGCCTTGTGGCGGCATCGCTGGAAAATCAGTTTGGCCGCGACTGGACGCAGACCACCGGCATTGCCGCCGACGGTCTTGTGCGCTTTGCTATGGCAGCGCTTCTGGAATACCTCCACGATACCCAGATCAAGGGCGTAGAGCGTCTGAAAACGGTCATCAGCTACAACAAGGCGCAGTTCATGCGGCTCTCGCCGGTGACGCGCGCCAATCTGGAACTGACCGAGACCCTGCGCGGCCGCGAAAAGCGGGGGACACTGCTCTGGGTGCTGGATAAGACCAGCACCTCCATGGGCAAGCGTATGCTGCGCAGCTGGATCGAACAGCCGCTTGTTTCCAGCGCACTCATCAACCACCGCCTGAACGCTGTGGAAAGTCTGGTAAAGCAGACCATGGCCCGGGGCGATCTTGTGGAAGAGCTGCACTACATTGCGGATATGGAACGCCTGATGACCCGGACGGTCTATGGCTCAGCCACACCCAAGGAGATCTATACGCTGGCCCAGACCTGCGACCGTCTGCCCGGCCTGCGCAGGCAGACTGAAGCCTGCAGCTGCCCGGAGCTTTCCGAGCTGGCAGCACAGATCGACCCGTTGGAGGACATCAAGGCCCGCATCTATGCAGCGGTGGACCCGGAAGCACCTTCCACCCTCAAGGATGGCGGTGTCATTGCCAAAGGCTACCATGCCGAGGTGGACGAGCTGCGCTCCATCCGCGACAACACCAAGGGCGTTCTGGCGCAGCTGGAAGCCCGTCTGCGGCAGGAGACCGGCATCCCCAAGCTGAAGATTGGCTATAATCATGTGTTTGGCTACTATATCGAGGTCAGCAATTCCTACAAGGCGCAGGTGCCGGAGACCTACATCCGCAAGCAGACCCTGACCAGCGGCGAGCGCTACATCACGCAGGAGCTCAAGGAGCTGGAAAGCAAGATCTTAGGTGCGCACGAGCGGCTGATCACGCTGGAACACCGCCTGTTCAGCGAATTGCTGGAAAGCATCAGCGCTCAGCTGGACCGCATCCAGCGCACGGCAAACGCGGTTGCAGAGCTGGATGTTCTCACTGCACTGGCGCAGGCGGCGGCAGAAAACAACTATTGCCGCCCCGTTGTGGACGACAGTGACGAGCTGACCATCACGGAGGGCCGTCACCCTGTGGTAGAGCAGATGCTCAAGGGCAGCCTGTTTGTGCCCAACGACACCACCCTCAACTGCACCACCGACCGCTGCCTGATCATCACCGGCCCCAATATGGCGGGTAAATCCACGTATATGCGTCAGAATGCACTGATCGCTCTGATGGCGCAGATCGGTTCCTTCGTTCCGGCATCCAGCTGCCACGTGGGCGTGGTGGATGCCATCTTCACCCGCATCGGTGCGTCGGACGACCTGTCTGCCGGTCAGTCCACCTTTATGGTGGAGATGACCGAGGTGGCAGAGATCCTGAAAAATGCCACCTCCAGAAGCCTTGTGGTACTGGACGAGATCGGCCGCGGCACCTCCACCTTTGACGGCATGAGCATCGCCCGTGCGGTGGTGGAGCATATTTCGGACCCGGCCAAGGGGCTTGGCTGCAAGACCCTGTTTGCCACCCACTACCACGAGCTGACCGAGTTGGAAGGCAGCGTGGACGGCGTGAAAAACTACAATATTGCGGTGAAAAAACGCGGCGAGGACATCACCTTCCTGCGCCGCATCGTGCGCGGCCCCGCGGATGACAGCTACGGCATTGAGGTGGCAAAGCTGGCAGGCCTGCCCGGCAGCGTGACCCGCCGCGCCCACGAGGTGCTGCGTGCGCTGGAAGCTGCTGCTCCCAAAAACAAGGTGGAGCAGATGGATTTTGACGCATTGCAGGAGTACAACTCTCCGGCTGTTCCCAGTGAGATGATGGAGAAGCTGGAAGCACTGGATGTGGAAACGCTGACCCCCATTGAAGCACTGAACTTCCTCTACGAGCTGAAAAAGACCCTGAAGGGCAGCCTGAACAGCTGATAGCCTGCCCGAAAAAACCATAAGGAGGGAACACCATGGCAGTGATCCATGTTCTGGATAAGCACACCGCCGAGCTGATTGCCGCTGGCGAGGTGGTCGAGCGGCCTGCGTCAGTGGTCAAGGAGCTGCTGGAAAACTCCATCGATGCCGGAGCTGCGCAGGTGACGGTCAGTATTGAATCCGGCGGCGTCAAGCTGATCGAGGTCAGCGATAACGGCACCGGCATTGAGGCGGAATACATTTCCACGGCGTTTATCCGCCATGCCACCAGCAAGATCGAAAAGCCGGATGACCTGAACAGCATCCACACGCTGGGCTTCCGCGGCGAAGCACTGGCATCCATTGCCAGTGTGGCGCGGGTGGAGCTGACCACCCGCACCGAGGCAGACGAGTTTGCCACCGTCTACCGCATCGAGGGCGGGGAAGAGATCTCCCGGGAGCCGGGTGCCCGTGCGGTGGGCACTACCATCCGGGTGAAGGACCTGTTCTACAACACCCCCGCCCGCATGAAGTTCCTCAAAAAGGACTCTTCCGAGGGCACCTTTGTGGCGGATACGATTGCCCATGTGGCCCTCAGCCACCCGGAGGTCAGTGTCAAATTCATCCGGGAGGGCAAGCTGCAGTATGTCACCCCCGGCGATGGTCAGCTGCGCAGCGCGGCCTATGCGGTTCTGGGCCGGGAGTTCAGCCGGGACCTCATTGAGCTGAAAAATCAGGAGGGTGTGTACCGCATCACCGGCCTGATCACCCCGCCCAAAAGCTGCCGCGCCAGCCGGAGCATGCAGCATTTTTACATCAATGGCCGCTATGTGCGCAACCGCACCATGATGGCTGGCATGGAGATGGCCTTCAAGGGTACCATGATGCAGGGCAAGTTCCCGGGCGGCATCCTTCTGCTGGAAATGCCGGCAGACCTTGTGGATGTCAACGTCCATCCGGCAAAGGTGGAAGTGCGTTTTGCCCGGGAAAATGATATTTTTGATGTGGTCTACCATGCTGTCAAGCTGGCACTGGCTCAGCCCGGCACCGGCGAACGGCTTTTCACCTTTGATGCAGATGAAAAGTCTGAAAATGAAAAAACAATCGATAAAAAGATTGAAAACGATGTAAAGAAAAACAACTTTACAGGACTTTCTGCCATCATTCCCGGTCAGGCGGACCCGGGCACCCTGCCGCAGCAGCGCCGGGAACCGGCAAAAACGGAGGAACGGCCCGCTCTGTGGCCGGAGCCGGTAGGGAAAGCCGCGCCGACCGCTGTGCCCCGCTGGCAGAGCGGCACGCAGAATGCTCCCATGCTGGACCCCTTCGTGACGCTGCACAGTCCGGAAACAGAAAGCCCCCGGACGGCAGAACCCTTCCGTGCTGCAGCCAGCGAGGCACAGCTGGACGTAGAGCCGGAACTGGCTGGACAAGAGAATGCAAAAATCCATGCAGCGCAGGATCACATGGCGGCATGGGATGCAGTGCCTGCGGTACAGGAAAACAAGTCGGCGCCTTCCGCGCCGGAGAGCCCGGATGGACCGGCAGAGAAAAAGTGTGCCGCTGCTGCATGTCCGGCAGAAGAACTGCCAGCAGAAGCAGCAGAGCCGGAGCAGCTGAACTTTGACCCGACAGCCGGTCAGCCGGAGCCTCTGCACTATGTGGGTGAGGTGTTTAAGACCTACATCCTTGCAGAGCGCGGAGACGAGCTGTGCCTGATCGATAAGCATGCTGCCCATGAACGCCAGCTCTACGAGAAGCTGGCGGCCAGCTACGGCAATGTGCCCGGTCAGCTGCTGCTGGAGCCTGCTGCCATCGATCTGTCGGCAGAGGAAAAGCAGGCGCTGCTGGACAACATTCCGCTGCTGGAAAATGCAGGACTGGAAATTGCAGATTTTGGCGGGAACACGGTCGTGCTGCGGGCAGTGCCTGCAGATGTGGAGCCGCAGAATGCGGAAAGCCTGCTGGTGGAGATCGCAAATAAGCTGCTCAAGGGCGGCCATGATGCGCTGAATGAGCATACCGAGTGGGTGCTGCATTCCATCTCCTGCCGTGCAGCCATCAAAGCGGGGGATAAGTCCTCGCCGCAGGAGTTGCTGGCGCTGGCCGAAAAGATCCTTTCCGGCGAGGTGCCGCCCTTCTGCCCGCACGGACGCCCCTGCGTACTGAAATTGACCCGAAAGGAGCTGGAAAAGCAGTTTGGACGCATCGTGTAAACATCCGGTCGTAGCCGTTGTGGGTCCCACTGCCACAGGCAAAACCGCTCTCGGCGTGGCGCTGGCAAGGCATTTTTCCGGCGAGGTCATCAGCTGCGATTCCATGCAGATCTATCAGGGGCTGGACGTCGGCACCGCAAAGGTGACGCCGGAGGAGACCTGCGGCATCCCGCACCACGGCGTGGACATCCTGCCGCCGGACAAAACTTTCAGTGTGGCAGATTTTACGGCTATGGCCGCAGCGCTGGAACAGGAGATCTCGGCACAGGGAAATCTGCCCATCCTTGTGGGCGGCACGGGCCTGTATGTCCAGAGCTTTCTGTACGGGGTGCGCTTTGCCGAGGAGAAATCGCCTGCCGGCCTGCGGGAGCAGCTGGCGGCAGAGCTTGCCGAAAAAGGCGGCGCGGCCATGTACGAAGAGCTGCGCCGGGCCGACCCGGAGGCCGCAGCGGCCATCCACCCGAACAATCAGGTGCGCGTGCTGCGCGCACTGGAACATTACCGCGCTACGGGCAGGCGTCTCAGCGAACAGAAGGCAGACTCCCTTCCGCAGGAACGGCCCTACCGCAGCCTGATCCTGGGACTGGATTTCCCGGACCGTGCGGCCCTTTACCGCCGCATCGATCTGCGGGTGGACAAGATGCTGGAAGCGGGCCTTCTGGCAGAGGCAGAGTACGTCTGGCGCAGCCGCGAACGCTTCCGCACGGCGGCGCAGGCCATTGGCTATAAGGAATTCTTCCCGTATTTTGAAGGTACGGCTCCGCTGGAAGCCTGTACAGATAAACTCAAGCAGGCGTCCCGCAACTATGCCAAGCGCCAGCTGACATGGTTCCGCCATATGGACGGCGTGGTCTGGCTGGATGCCGGTGCACCGGATGCGGCAGAGACTGCCATCCATCAAGTGAGTGAATTTTTATCGAAGAGGTGATCGATATGCCGGACGAGACCCGGAAGGAGGGCCGTGTATCCCATGGATTTGCCACGCTGGCAGGGGTGCTGATTGCATTTCTGCTGCTGGCTGCAGGGTATGTGCTCTATCAGGCGATGCACGTCCTGTTCCCGCAGAATGTCTATGAAACGGCACTGCCTGCGGTCATTTCGGATACCGTGGATGCAGACGGCGTGCTGCTGTTTGACGAAAGCTATGTGGCAGGCAGCGGAAACCTTGGATATCTTGCGGCGGACGGCGAGCGCGTTTCCGCAGGCACTGCGGTGGCAGAGATCTACAGCAATGCATCGCAGGCCACGCTGCGCCAGCAGCTGACCCAGCTGAATGACCAGATCGATCTGCTGCAGAGATCCCAGAACACGGCAGCCCTGCAGCTGGACAGCCTTTTAAAAGAACGCGCTGGCGCACTGTATGATCTGCTGGATACACTGGATGACGGCGACTACGAGGCAGTGGATGATGACTCCAATGCTTATCAGCTTGCACAGAACAAGCTCTGGGTCGTCACCGGTGATGCTGCAAACTTTACCGATCAGATCACGGCTCTGGTCCAGCAGGCCCAGAGCGTGCAGGCTCAGCTGGGCAGTCCCACTCAGATCGCTGCGCCGCAGACCGGTTACTTTGTACGGGCTTCCGGCAGCGGCAGGCTCAATGCCGGCGCGGACGACATCCTTGCACTGAGTGCGCAGGAGCTGCAGGGCTATCTGGATTCCGACCCGGTGATGGCACTGGATGGCTGCGCCGGTAAGATCGTAGCCGGTTTTACATGGCGCTATGTGGGCGTGTGCAGCGCAAAGCAGGGAGAAAAGCTGCTGGGTCAGGACGGCAAGCCGCTGCGCTCTGCGGTGGAGATCAGCTTTCCGGGACGGATGGAAAACGGCCTGAAGGCGACCGTTGCCGAAGTGAGCATTGATGCGGACAGCGGCCTTGCACGCTTTGTGCTCACCTGCAACTCCATCAACGGGGATGTGCTGTGCCTGAACCGGGCTGCCGCACGGATCTCGGTAGGGGAGCACAGCGGCCTGCGGGTGCCTGCAGCAGCGGTGCACTATCTGAAGGAGGACGGGACCGAGGCCGAGACACAGGGCGAGAACTATGTTCCCGGCGTTTACGTCAAACTTGGCAACATCGCGCGCTTCTGCCGGATCGACCCGGTGGATGCAGATCATCCGCTGATCACAGACGGCGATTACATCCTTGTTTTGCCCGAAGGGACCGAGGGTTCGGTCAGCAAGGTGAGGCTTTATGACGAAATAATCGTCTCCGGACAAAATTTGTATGACGGAAAGCTTTTGTAGTTATTGACATCTGAGGCAAAAAATCCGATAATAGATAAAGCTATTATTTGCATTCTTTATGCAGAGAACGCCAGGCAGCACCAAGCTGCCGGAATGAAAGGAGCAGATTGTATGTCTTTTCTTGACAGCATCAAGAAGGGTCTGTTTGACCAGGAAGACGATTATGAGGACCAGTACATCGACGATGGTCCCCAGATGGTGAACAATAACAACGGCGTCGGTCTCGGTGCGGACGACGAAGCTGAGGAACATACCGAGGGCACCAACAAGAAGAACGGCAAGGTGGTCAACATCAATGCCACCACTCAGCTCAAGGTGGTGCTGGTAAAGCCGGAGCGCTTTGAGGATGCAAGCACCATTGCCGACCATCTGAACAACAAGCGCACGGTCGTGCTCAATCTGGAGTCTACCAACAAGGAAGTCTCCCGCCGTCTGGTGGACTTTTTGTCCGGTGTTGCTTATGCCAACAACGGCCAGATCAAGCGGGTGGCCAACAGCACCTTTATCATCACACCATATAATGTAGACATCATGGGTGATCTGCTGGACGAGCTGGAGAACAATGGCGCGTTCTATTGATCCGCAGCCCAAAGCCGTGCGCGGGTTCATTCCCGCACGCACGGATGAAGAACGCTATCTCATGCGGCATATCGAGGATCTGGCCCGCACGGCCTTTTCCCGGGAGATCGCACGGTACTCCGGTTTTCTGAGCGACCGTGAGCAGGATCTTGCCCGTGCAGCGCTGGGGCGTGCGGATATAGAGGAAGGCTTCCGCTTTGAGGGCGGCTGGCCGCAGGCGGAACGCCGGATCCTCTGTCTGGAGCCCGAGTACAGCTATGGGGAAAACCCCATCCGCTGCGTGCGGCTGCAATGCCGGGCTCTGCCCGGGGCCGCGCTGCCCGCGCACAAGGACTATCTGGGCAGCCTGATGGGGCTGGAACTGAAGCGCGAAGCGCTGGGAGACATCGTTCTGCCGGAGGATCAGCCGGGCACAGCTTATGTGTTTGCGCTGGAACCGGCAGCACAGCTCATCTGCCGGGAGCTGTTTCAGGCCGGGCACACTGAGCTGACCACTGAGCTGCTGGAACCGGACGAGATACCGTCCTTCCCGCAGGCCCGGCGCGAGCTGCGCAGCGCTACCGTGTCGTCTCTGCGGCTGGACGCTGTGCTTGCGGCCATGCTGCGGTGCAGCCGGGGGCAGGCGTGTGAGCTGATCGCGGCCGGCAGGGTGGAGATCAACCATCTGCCGGCCGAAAAACCCCATGCGCCGGTGTATGAGGGTGATGTTTTTACCGTGCGGGGCAAGGGCCGCTTTGGCCTGACGGCACTGCCCGGAAAAAGCAAAAAAGACCGGTCGATCATCGAATTTTTTCAATATTAAAAGCAACGGGAGGAAATGACTATGCTGACTCCGCAGGATGTCCGTTCTGTGCAATTTGAAAAAAACCTCCGCGGCTACCGCACAGAGGACGTGGATCGTTTTCTGGACAAGGTGGAAGAACAGCTGCAGGAGGACGATGCACAGGCGGAACAGCTTCGCAAGCAGATTGCGGATCTGACTGCTGAAAACCAGAAGCTGCACGAGGAGCTGAAGAGCTTTGAGGCAGACGGTGAAATGCTTAAGAGTGCATTGATCAACGCGCAGCGCATGGGTGAGAACGTCATCCGTGAAGCAAACCAGAAGGCGGAAGAGATCATCCATCGTGCAAATCTGCGCGGTGATGATATCATCCGCGATGCCAACGAACTGCTGCAGAAGGCCAACGACCGTGCAGATGAGATCGAGAACGAGGCAAACGAGAAGCGCCTTGCAGAAGAGCGCGAGTATGACCGCGTGCGTCTGGAAGTGACCCGCTTCAAGTCCGATGTGCTCAATCTGTACCGCAGCCATGTGGAGTCGCTGAGCCGCCTGCCGGAGTTCCAGAAGGAAACGCCCGCACAGGAAGCTGCCGACGCAGAGCCTGCAGCCGACGAAGCCGAACCTGCGGCTGCCACTCAGCTGCAGGCCGCAGATGTGCAGCCTGAGGCAGAGCCTGTTCCGGCTGCAGAAGAAGATGCAGAACCTGCCGCCTCTGCTGAAGATGACAGCGAGACGGCTGACAGCAGCGAGGATTTCTGGGCAAAGGACGAAAGCCAGCTCAAGCTGGACCCTCCGCCCGCGCCTCCTGCTGATTTTAAGCCGGACGAGCCGGACTACGATGCTTTTCAGGGCGTCAAGTTCAGCGAGTAAGGCGACCCCATAAGGAAATATAGAGGAGAGTGTAAACCATTGGCTAAGAACAAATCGCAGTACGATAGTACTCTGAACCTGCCCAAGACCCTGTTTGAAATGCGTGCCGGCCTGCCCAAGAAGGAGCCGGTCATGCTCAAGGATTGGGACGACAACGACCTGTACAATCAGCTCATGAAGCACAACGAGGGCAAGCCGCAGTTCATCCTGCACGACGGCCCTCCGTACGCAAACGGCAATATCCACATGGGTACTGCCCTGAACAAGATCATCAAGGATATCATTATCCGCGACAAGAACATGGAGGGCTTCCAGGCTCCCTACGTGCCCGGCTTTGATACCCATGGCCTGCCCATCGAGCTGAAGGCTCTGTCCTCCGTCGGTGATAAGAAGAAGGACATTTCCAAGCTGGAGCTGCGCCAGATCTGCGAAAAGTTTGCTACTGAGCACATCGACATCATGAGCGACCAGTTCAAGCGTCTGGGCGTTATCGGCGATTTTGAGCATCCGTATCTGACCCTGAAGCCTGAGTTCGAGGCACGCCAGATCGAGATCTTTGGCGAGATGGCCAAGAAGGGCTACATCTACAAGGGCCTGAAGCCCGTGTACTGGTGCCCGGACTGCCGCACGGCTCTGGCAGAGGCCGAGATCGAGTACGGCGAGGACGACTGCGATTCCATCTTCGTGCGTTTCCACGTCTCTCAGGACCCCAACGGTGTGCTGGCAAAGCACGGCATCCCGATGGACAAGACCTACTTCGTCATCTGGACCACCACCACATGGACTCTGCCCGCCAACGAGGCGATCTGCCTGAACGGCCAGTTCGAGTACTCCTTCGTCAAGATCGGCGATGAGTTCCACATCATGGCCACCGAGCTGGTCAAGAGCGTCATGGACGCCTGCCACATCGAGAACTACGAGATCGTGGGTGAGCCGGTCTCCGGTACCGAGTTCGAGCTGATGCGCTACAATCACGTCTACCTGCCCAAGGAAGGCTGGGTCATTCTGGGCGATCACGTCACGCTGGAAAGCGGTTCCGGCTGCGTCCATACCGCAGGCGGCCACGGCGTGGACGACTTCAACGTCTGCCAGAAGTATCCGCAGGTTCCCATCACCGTCCCCGTGGACGATGGCGGCTATCTGACCGAGCTGGCCGGCAAGTATGCGGGTCAGCGCGTGTGGGCTGCCAACAAGACCATTCTGGCCGACCTGACCGAGTCCGGCGCTGTCATGGGTCAGGTGCACATCAAGCATCAGTACCCGCACTGCTGGCGCTGCCATCACCCCATCATCTTCCGTGCAACGGAACAGTGGTTCTGCTCCATCGCAAAGTTCCGTGAGGACGTCTACAAGGCCATCGACACCGTTACCTGGATGCCGGACTGGGGCCATGACCGCATGAAGGGCATGGTGCGCGACCGCAACGACTGGTGCATCAGCCGCCAGCGTACCTGGGGCGTGCCCATCCCCGCATTCTACTGCAAGAAGTGCGGCACCTACCACATCACCGATGCCACCATCAAGGCTGTCAGCGACCTGTTCCGCAAGGAAGGCTCCGATGCATGGTATAAGTACGAAGCCGAGCAGATCATCCCCGCAGGTGAAGTGTGCGAAAAGTGCGGTGCTTCCGAGTGGACCAAGGACACCGACATCATGGATGTCTGGTTCGATTCCGGTT